>OGMN01000161.1_pt1 | contig 81529 bp, 81 predicted proteins | sample 1573211 | NCBI WGS metagenome assembly OGMN01 (sample SAMEA2581876, study PRJEB24529) | metagenome | biome: Human gut stool | place: China | collected 2011
TCCTTTTCCGCATAGCAAATTTATATGGCTATCCCCACTAAAAATCTACTGAGCCGCAAAAAGGGGTGGGTAGTAGTATTTGGGTGAGGTAAGACGTTGCTGCTTCGCACGTTTTGAGAATTGGCATGAGATAAAATGTTATATCCCGATTTTATTTTTTTTAGCGTGCGAAAAATGCGTCTGAAAGTCCGTAGATAAAGGGTTGAATGCCCATTCGGAGGTGTGGAAAACTTTCGAGGTGCGATATCAGGTGCCGAAAAAATATGGATTTCGGGTTGTGCATGTTGTATCTTTGCATTCGCGAAGTCAGGCTGCGCCTCAGCATAGCTTTTGAGATTCAGCTCTCATCGCTCTGCGTTCGGTTTGCACTGACATTGCCTACGGCGAAGTCAGGCTGCACCTCAGCAAAATTTTCGAAAACGAGTTTTCAAGTTCTGCATTCGGTTTGCACTGACATTGCCCCCACAATAAAGGCTGCACTACAGTATTAATAAACTGTGTTTAGTCTAAACGAATGAAAAAACAGTATTCCTTATTGATTTCAGCGTTCTTTGACATAATGTTACAACAGAAAGTAAGGCAGGTAGGCCTGTCTGAAACCCTTGATGCGTCGTTGAGTTTTATCGCACGTTTTTGCGACTGAGTCTGCTTTATGTAGTATGTCTAAAGTTTATGTGGTTGGCAAAGACGAAAAAGTAGGTGCTTAAAATTATTTATGCGCTTGGGTGCGGCATAAGAATGCCATACAAACGATTGTCGCTTCGGTAAAGCTATAAAATAATTTTGGGCACCTACTTATTATAAGTATTGCAAAAAGAAGATGTTGAATACTGATATATTTTGAATATGAATAATTTTCAACATCTACTTAAAATCAAGGTTTTATTCCCAACCTAAAGCACTGGCTCCAAGCACAGCAGCTTCGCTTCCATTGAGTGCAGAGATGAGAAGTTTGGTTTTGCCCTTGAAAATGCTTAGGGTGTTTTCTTCGTAGGCCTTGCAGAGCGGCTTCATCAAATAATCACCAGCCTTGGTAAGACCACCAAAGAATACGAAAGCTTCGGGAGTATTGAAAGTAGTGAAATCTGCACAAGCTGTACCTAAGATTTTGCCGGTGAAGTTGAATACTTCCAAGGCAATTTCATCGCCTTTTTCTGCAGCTTTGAACACATCGTATGAAGTGATGTCTTGAGGATTCATTTCGCGCAACAAGCTGGGAGTAGAACGCTTTTCAAGCATTTCGCGTGCAGTGCGAGCAACACCTGTTGCCGAAGTGTAGGTTTCCAGACATCCTTTGCGACCGCAACCACATGAGCGTCCGTTTTCGCTGTGGTCAATCACAAAGTGGCCTAGTTCGCCGGCGAATCCGTCGCTGCCATACACAATTTTGCCGTCGACAACGATTCCTGAACCAACACCGGTTCCAAGTGTAATCATGATGAAGTTTTTCATACCACGTGCCACACCATAGGTCATTTCGCCCATAGCAGCGGCATTCGCATCGTTTGTGATTCGGCAGGGAATGCCCAATGCGTCTTCAAACATTTGAGCGGCTGGTATTACGCCGGGCCATGCCAAATTTGCTGCATATTCGATAGTTCCACTATAATAGTTTCCATTAGGGGCACCAATACCCATGGCACGTACATTCTGCAGTCCGCCAACAGTGTCTAATGCAGGCTGAAGAGCCTCAATAGATGCTTTTACGTAGTCGGCAAAGTCGGGGTAGGCTTTAGTTGAAATAACGGTTTGCGATTTAATAGAACCTCTTTGGTCAACAATTCCAAATACAGAGTTGGTTCCACCCATATCCAAACCAATAACATAAGGTTTTTCTACTTCATATTCCATGGTTGTATATTTTATTTAAATTAAAATCTATCGCAAAAGTACAATAAAAATTGAAAACTATACTTTGCACTCTGCTTTTTTTATGGACATTTTTTTATTCTGCGCTAACTGATAACTTATTGTTTATAGAATAATATGCTGACAATGCGTTGCTTGGTCAAGTAGTTAGGAGATACGGCAAGTGTTTGGCAGTTTACTTTTTTTGCAGCGTATCGCGTATTTCTCGTAGTAATTTTACTTCTTCTGAAGGTTCGGGCGATTTTACAGCAGGTGTTTTCTCTGTCTGCTTTTTTCTGGACAGTCGCATGAATAATCGTAGCAACAAGAAAATGCAAAGGGCAATAATGAGAAAGTCGAAACAGGTCTGCAAATAATTACCATAAGCAATGATGACAGGTTCGCCATCTTTTTGCAAAGCATTTGCCGGAAGTTCAATTTTAAGGTCCTTGAAATTTACTCCTCCGATAATCCAACCTAATGGAGGCATTATCAAATCGTTTACAAAAGAAGTGACGATTTTCCCAAAGGCGCTACCGATAATTACACCAACAGCCATATCAACGACATTACCTTTTATGGCAAAATCCTTAAAATCTTGAATAAATCTACTTTTCTTCATTTTTCAAAAATAAATTGATTAATCATGCTGCAAAAATAAAAATGTTTTCGTACTTTTGCGGTGGAAAGATGATGAAAGTGGTGCTTTTTATCATAGTAACACTGATCTTCTATCCTCAACAGAGTTTATTCACCCGAATTATTAACCACTAATAGTTAATTCATAACTTAAACATCATGATTAAAGTAGGTATTAACGGTTTCGGTCGTATTGGCCGTTTCGTATTCCGCGCCGCTCAAACTCGCAGCGACATTCAGATTGTAGGTATCAATGACCTTTGCCCCGTAGATTACTTGGCTTACATGCTCAAGTATGACACTATGCACGGTGCATTCAACGGCACGATTGAAGCTGACGTAGAAAAGAGCGAACTCATCGTTAACGGTAACCACATCCGTGTTACTGCAGAGCGTAACCCGGCTGACCTCAAATGGAACGAGGTAGGTGCTGAATACGTAGTTGAATCTACGGGTCTCTTCCTCACCAAGGAAAAAGCTCAGGCTCACCTCGAAGCTGGTGCTAAGTACGTGGTTATGTCAGCTCCTTCAAAGGACGACACTCCTATGTTCGTATGCGGTGTAAACTTCGACAAGTACGAAAAGGGTACTCAGTTCGTATCTAACGCTTCTTGCACCACTAACTGCTTGGCTCCCGTTGCTAAGGTTCTGCACGATAAGTTCGGTATCACCGACGGTTTGATGACCACCGTTCACTCTACTACTGCTACTCAGAAGACTGTTGACGGTCCTTCTTTGAAAGACTGGCGTGGTGGCCGTGCTGCTAGCGGTAACATCATCCCTTCTTCTACCGGTGCTGCTAAGGCTGTAGGTAAGGTTATTCCTGAACTCAACGGCAAATTGACTGGTATGTCTATGCGCGTTCCTACTTTGGACGTTTCTGTAGTTGACCTCACTGTAAATCTCGCTAAGCCCGCTACTTACGCTGAGATCTGCGCTGCAATGAAGGAAGCTTCTGAAGGCGAATTGAAGGGTGTTCTGGGTTACACTGAAGATGCTGTTGTTTCTAGCGACTTCCTCGGTGACACTCGCACTTCTATCTTCGACGCTAAGGCTGGTATCGCCTTGACCGACACTTTCGTTAAGGTAGTTTCTTGGTATGACAATGAAATTGGCTACTCTAACAAGGTGCTTGAACTTATCGCTCACATGGCCAAAGTAAATGGCTAATCTGTAGCGTAAATAAAAATTAAAAAGAATTTCCGCTGCAATGCCCCTGTGTATTGCAGCGGTTTCTTTTATTTTGAAGTCTGAGCAATTTCTATGGATAATATTCTGACAATTTTAGGCCCTACTGCGTCTGGAAAAACAAAAGTAGCTGTCAACCTGGCACATAGAATGAATGCAGAAATCATTAGTGCAGACAGTAGACAGGTATATAGACGAATGGATTTAGGAACGGGTAAGGACTTGAATGACTATGTTCTTGATGGACATCATATTCCTTATCATTTGATTGACATCCTTGAACCTGGAACAAAGTACAATATATTTGAATATCAACGTGATTTTTTAAATGCATATAACGATATTAAATCACGAGGTAAAAACATTATATTGTGCGGTGGTAGCGGTTTGTATCTTGAAAGTATTTTACGTAGTTACAGGTTGTCGCCGGTTCCGCAGAATCCAGCACTTCGCGAAAAGTTGAAAGATTGTAGTATGCAGGAACTGACCGACATTTTGAGTAAATATAAGACGCTGCATAATACAACCGATGTCGATTCTGTACAGCGCGCCATTCGGGCTATAGAAATTGCTGATTATTATGCACATACTCCGGTTGACGAACGTCCGTTTCCTCAAATTTCGTCTTTTACGATTGGTCTGAAAATTGACCGGGAAACCAGACGTTTATTGATTACTAAACGCTTAAAACAGCGTTTGGAGGATGGAATGATTGATGAGATTAGAGGGCTTTTAAAGGAAGGCATAAAGCCGGAAGATTTGATTTATTACGGATTGGAGTATAAGTTCCTCACTCTTTACGCTATTGGTGAAATCAGTTACGATGAAATGTTTACACGCTTGGAAATTGCTATCCATCAGTTTGCAAAACGTCAGATGACGTGGTTTAGAGGTATGGAGAATCGAGGGGTAAAAATTCATTGGATGACACCTGATGAAGCTTTGAATATGAGTCTTGATTTATTTAACACTTAAAAAGATACAATCGTGCCATCAAAATCTTGGGGCGTTATTTATTGCCCGAAAGAAGGTTCGTCGAAAACCCACAAACGGTGGAAAAATATTTGCCGTTACCTTACTTCTAAAGGAGTTCCTTTCGATTACGTACAAAGTGAAGGACCGGGTTCTGTCGAGAGATTAGCTTCAATGATGACGCGTGCAGGTTATCGCACCATTATCATTGTAGGGGGAGATGCTGCGCTTAATCATGCACTTTGTGGTATTATGAATACCGAGTCTCCTTATGGCAGGTATCCGGCATTAGGCGTTATACCCAATGGTTTTGGCAATGATTTTGCGAAGTATTGGGGCTTTGATTCAGAAAATTACAAGTCAACAATCGATAGCCTGATTTATCGAAAAATTCGTAGAGTCGATGTAGGAACTGTTCGTGCGCATTTTGAGTCGGGAAACGATGAATGTTTCTATTTTCTGAATTGCGTGAATTTAGGTGTTGCTTCTTCCATCACTAATTTGAAGCGAAAAACTAATAGCCTTTTAGGAATAAAAACGCTTTCCTATTTGTTTTCATCATTGCTGCTTTTATTTCAGCGTATCAATTTTAATTTTTCCTTTGAATTAAATGGCGAAAACATTAAGCAGCATGCGATGGCGCTGTGTATAGGTTCGGCTCATGGCTATGGTCAAACGCCAAGTGCGGTTCCTTATAATGGACTATTGGATGTAACTATGGTTTCGAAACCGCAGATATTTCAAATTTTTCATGGAATATGGTTGCTTTATACGGGGAGGTTCTTGAGTCATCGAGGGGTTAATGTGTGGCGTTCGAACCGCATACATATTTCATCGTTAGGCCATTCTTTGTTGAGTATTGACGGAAGAGTTATACATAAAAAGATATCAGACATTGAAATTGGCATTAAACAAGAGGAAATAGAGTTTCTCATTCCATAGAAGGTGCTTCCTTAAAATCTCACTTAGTGACTTTTTAAGGAAGCATTTTATATGTATTGGTCAAGTGTGCTGATACAATATGTATGAACATTCATTATATATTTCCGATTCAGCTACTTTTTTTGTAAATTCGCAGAACATAATCCAAGTTTTTCATAACTATTATCACGAAGCATGACTCCATTACTCGATATACAGCACTTAACTAAACGGTTTGGTGCACTTGAATTGTTCACAGACATTAGTTTTAGTGTAGCAGAGGGCCAGAAAGTTGGCTTAATAGCACACAATGGTGCCGGAAAAAGTACCTTATTAAGTATTTTGGCCGGGCACGAGGATTACGAAGAAGGTAATATTGTGATGCGGCGTGATGCACATATCGCTATATTGGAACAGCAGCCGGTCTTCGATCCGGAAACGACAGTTATAGATGCTTGTTTCAATCGTGCGGGAGAATTGTCTGCTCTTATCAGTAAATATGAACAGTGTTTGGCTACTCCCGGTAATCCTGGACTGAATGAACTGATTGAAGAGATGGAGCGGCACCAGGCTTGGGACTTTGAGTTGCGTGCCAAACAAATTTTGTCGAAATTACAAATTCCCGATTATACCCAGCGCGTGTCAGAATTGTCTGGAGGTCAGCTCAAGCGTGTAGCCTTGGCAAATGTGTTGTTAGCAGACGCTGATTTGTTGGTGCTGGATGAGCCTACTAACCATTTGGATTTAGATATGATTGAGTGGCTCGAGAGTTATTTGCAACGTACGACAAAGGCTTTGCTCATGGTTACGCACGACCGCTATTTCCTGGATAATGTATGCGAGAACATTTTGGAACTCGATGATATGGGCTTGTATACTTATACTGGAAACTATGAGTATTACCTTGAAAAACGCGAACAGCGAATTTCTGCAACGAATGCTAATATTGCGCGTGCCAATAATTTATACCGCAAGGAGTTAGATTGGATGCGCAGAATGCCCTGTGCTCGTGGTACTAAGGCGCGTTATAGAAAAGAAGCCTTTTATGAATTGGAAAAGCGAGCTAAGCAGCGGCGCGAAGAACGTGTGGCACGTTTGGAAGTAAAAAGTGGATATATAGGTAGCAAAATATTTGAGGCCGAATATGTTTCTAAGTCATTCAGTGCTCGTGACAATAAAGGAAACCAAACCGAAAAGGTTATATTGAAGGATTTTTATTATAACTTTTCGCGTTATGAGAAAATGGGTATTGTTGGTGCGAATGGTACCGGCAAAAGTACGTTTATTAAGTTGCTCCTTGGATTACAGAAACCGGATAGTGGACGTTTTGTGGTAGGCGAAACTGTAAGGTTTGGTTATTTCTCGCAAGATGGCATTCAATTTGATGAACAAGATAAGGTAATTGATGCAGTTCGGAAACATGCTGAATTCATTGATTTAGGAGGAGGACGTCATCTTACCGCAATGCAATTTCTAGGGCATTTTCTGTTTCCACCATCACGTCAGCAAGATTACATTTATAAACTGTCGGGTGGTGAGAAACGTCGTTTGCAGTTATGCACCGTCTTGATGAAGAATCCTAACTTTCTTGTTTTGGATGAGCCCACCAATGATCTTGATATTGCAACTCTTCAAATTCTTGAGGAATACTTACAGGATTTCAAAGGTTGCGTAATCGTAGTGAGTCACGACCGATATTTCATGGATAAGGTTGTTGACCATCTTCTTGTATTTAAAGGAGAGGGAGAAATTGATGATTTCCCTGGTAATTATTCGGAATACCGAGAATGGAAATCACTTCGAGAACAAGAAGAACAGCAAGAGCGTGAACTGCACAAGAAGGAAAGTGCAACCACAAAGCAAAATACCTGGGGTGGCGAAAAGAAACGTAAACTTTCGTTTAAGGAAAAACAGGAAATGCAGCAACTTGAAGCAGATATAGAAAAACTTGAAGCAGAGAAGGCTGAGATTGAGTCAGCACTTTGCTCTGGTACTTTAAGTGTGGATGATTTGACTGAAAAGAGCAAAAGATTGCCTGTTTTATCAGAAGAGCTTGACACGAAGTCTATGCGCTGGCTTGAATTGAGCGAAATCGAAGGGTAGGGCAGAATAATCCCTCTACTATTCTTCTTGATTTATTGCATCTTTTTCTGTCCTTTGAGCGATACAGTTCGCTTAATTATCTGAAAACAAGGTGATTTCGGAATCGGTTATTTTAAATAAGTAATTTTATGAAGCCATTAGCTGAACGCTTACGTCCAACGACGCTAGATGAATATATAGGCCAGCAGCATTTAGTTGGCCAAGGAGCTGTGCTCCGACAAATGATTGATTCCGGGCATATAGCCTCTTTCATATTGTGGGGACCTCCGGGTGTGGGTAAAACTACGCTTGCAAAAATTATTGCTTATCAGCTCGATACAGCATTTTATACACTTTCTGCTGTAAGCAGTGGAGTGAAGGAAGTGCGTGAAGTGATTGAGTTAGCATCAAAGGACCGACTGTTTAACAAGCAGAGTCCTATTCTTTTTATTGACGAAATTCACCGTTTCTCAAAGTCGCAGCAAGATTCTTTGTTGTCTGCAGTTGAAACAGGTGCAATAACTTTGATAGGTGCAACAACCGAAAATCCTTCGTTCGAGGTAATTAGGCCTTTGTTATCTCGTTGTCAGGTGTATGTGCTTAAGAGTCTTGAAAAAGCAGATTTGACAAAACTCTTAGAGCGGGCTTTGACTACAGATGTTGTATTAAAAGAACGTCAAATTGAGTTGCGCGAAACAGAGGCATTGTTGCGTTACAGCGGAGGCGATGCGCGCAAACTATTAGGCATCCTGGATTTAGTGACTTCAGCTCAACCTGACGGAAAACTGGTAATTGATAATGCAACAATAACGGAACGCTTGCAACAGAATCCTGTAGCTTACGACAAAGAGGGCGAAATGCATTATGATATCATATCAGCCTTTATTAAAAGTATTCGTGGTAGCGATCCGGATGCGGCACTATATTGGTTAGCTAGGATGATTGAAGGCGGTGAAGACCCTAAGTTTATAGCTCGCCGTTTAGTTATATCAGCAGCAGAAGATATAGGATTAGCCAATCCTAATGCATTGTTATTAGCCAATGCAGCTTTTGATGCAGTCGCAAAAATAGGTTGGCCCGAAGGACGTATTCCATTAGCTGAAGCAACAGTGTATTTGGCAACAAGCCCGAAAAGTAATTCAGCTTATATGGCAATAAATTCGGCTATCGATCTGGTTCGACGTACCGGAAACTTGCCGGTTCCGCTTCCGATTCGAAATGCACCCACTAAATTGATGGCAGATTTAGGTTATCATGATGGTTATAAGTATCCGCATGATTATCCCGACAACTTTACCCCTCAACAGTATTTACCTGATGAAATTCAGAACGAAATATTATGGCATCCTTGTTCCAATGCTGCTGAAAATCGTTCTCATGAAAGAATGAATGCATTTTGGCCTGAAAGAAAACGTTGAGGCTATCAAACCATGATGTGATAGTCAGTTTGAATATTCATCAGTAGATTGCATCAACTAATGTTCTTTATAGTCAAAAAGAGACTGTATCATTACTGGATTTTACATCCGGTTGATACAGTCTCTTTTTGTATATGATTAACTCAGCAATAGCTTGTTAATCTTAGGCATTATGCGAATCGTTCCAATTCGTGAGCCATTTGTTCTTGTAATTCTTTTGCCTTTTGAGCAGCTACTTCAGCAAAGCGTTCTGTTTGGTCTGCATAGATGATACCGCGTGAAGAGTTTACCAACAGTCCGCAATCCTTAGTCATACCATATTTGCAAACCTCTTCAAGAGAACCACCCTGTGCACCTACTCCAGGCACAAGCAAGAAGTGGTTAGGAACAATCTTACGAATGTCTTCGAATAAGCGACCTTGTGTTGCACCTACCACATACATCATTTTTTCGTCTGATGCCCATTCTTGTGAGCGGCGTAACACTTTTTCGAACAAACGTTCTCCTTCTTTGTCTTCAGATAGCTGGAAATCGTGTGAGCCTTTATTGCTTGTTAAAGCCAGGAGAATGACCCATTTGTTTTCATATTGCAAGAAGGGAGTTACGCTGTCCTCGCCCATGTAGGGAGCAACAGTCAGCGAATCAATGTCCATTTCTTCGAAAAATGAACGTGCATACATTGCAGAAGTATTGCCAATATCACCGCGTTTTGCGTCAGCAATGATGAACTGGTCAGGATAGTTCTCCTTAATATAACGAACGGTTTTTTCAAAGGCAATCCATCCTTTCAGACCAAAGCATTCGTAGAAAGCCAGATTGGGTTTGTATGCTACACAATAAGGGGCAGTCGCATCAATAATTGCCTTGTTGAAGGCAAAGATGGGATCCTCTGTTTGGAGCAGGTGTGCAGGAATCTTTTTAAGGTCAGTATCAAGACCAACGCAAAGGAACGATTTTTTAGCACGAATGTTGCTAATTAATTGCTGTTTATTCATAACTGAGCATTTTTTATGGCTGTAGCTGTATGCTTTGGCCAATATGTGTTTGAATGTATATTGATTTTATGATTATGCCAATTCTACGACAGTAATGCCGGCTCCTCCGAACTGAACATGTTCATCGCGAAAATGTTTAACTCCGGCAACAGTCCTGACATAGTTTCGTACTAATTCGCGCAAGGCACCAGTGCCGGTACCATGTAGAATTCTGACTTGTGCTTGTTCTAACTGGATCGCATCATCAATAAAGTAGGAAACCGCGTTAAGTGCTTCATCAACATGCATGCCTCGGATATCGATTTCGGGTTTGAAGTGTAGCTTCTTTTCGTACATGGCATCACGCGTTTCTTTACTGATGAATGTGGCAACCTGTCCTAAGTTTGAGGTTTGCTTCGGTTTGTCTGTAAGTTCAAGTCGTTTCAGAGGAACCTGCATATACATCATGCCGAACAGAACTTTGGCAGAAGAACCTGTAATATTCTCGATTTTGCCAATGGAGTTTTGTCCTTTAATTTTAACATAATCTCCCACAGCGAAGCCACATCCTGTTTGTTGAATGGTTGACGGAGTTTCAATTTTAGAAGCTGAACGCAAGGCCGCAGCTGCTGCAGCTTGATTTGCAGCAAATTTTTGTCTGCCATTCATTTCACCTTCATCCTTCCGCTTTTGTCTGCGCTGAATTTTGGCAATTTTTCGAGCAATACGATCTTCTTCGTCCGAGTTTTGCTCTAATTGCTCTTTGAACGAAGCTAATTCTGTTCTAGCCAATTTGGTCTTGTCCTTTTCAGCTTGCGCTTCTTTGATGCTTCGAATCGTATTTTCGATTTTTGCATTCGATTCATCAAGAAGGCGTTTAGCATCAGCTTTGGCTTGAGCCAAGACACTCCTGCGTTCTTGCTGGAAATCGGTCATTTCGCGTTCGTATTTGGCAATGGTATCTTCCAGTTGCTTTTCCCGTGACCGAATGTTTCGTCGTTTGGTTTCCCAATACATTTTGTCGCGAACGATGTCTTGTAGATATTTATCGCTCATGACATAGTCTTGACCGACAATATCCGATGCATATTTAATTACATCATCAGGAATACCAATTTTTCGTGCAATTTCAATGGCAAAAGAACTACCGGGATTTCCAACTTGAAGTTTGAAGAGCGGTTGCATTTTAGCTCTGTCATACAACATGGCCCCATTAACGACGCTTTTTGTACTTTCGGCAAAATGCTTTAAGTTTTGGTAGTGTGTGGTGATGACCCCATACGTACCAATTTGTACAAAGCGGTTCATGATAGCTTCGGCCAGTGCACCACCTATTTGAGGTTCTGTGCCACCGCCAAACTCATCAATCAACAACAGACTCTTACCACTAGCATTACGCATCATTTCTTTCATATTGAGCAAATGCGACGAGTAGGTCGACAAGTCGTCTTCAATGCTTTGTTCATCACCGATATCTATGAAAATATCGTTGAACACACCAGGTCGTGAACGTTCATCGGCAGGCACAGGCATACCGCATTGCAGCATGTATTGTAGTAAGCCTATGGTTTTCAGACAAACCGACTTACCGCCCGCGTTCGGACCAGATATAAGTAGTATGTGCTGGTTATTGCGAAGCGTAACGTCCAGTGGAACTATCTTTCCCCCATGGCGTGCCAAAGATTGTTGGAGTAAGGGGTGTTTGGCCTGATACCAATCAATTTGGCATTTATTCTGCACAGTAGGCACTATTGCTTGATAGCTTTCACTGAATTGCGCCAACGCACGGAGATAATCGACATGTGCCAAAAAATGCAGGGAGTTCAAAATCTCATTGATGTGTGGACGTATGAAAGAGGTGAGTACCTGCAGTATGCGTATAACCTCACGTCGCTCTGCCGCACGAAATTCACGAATTTTGTTATTGGCATCCACCACGACTTCGGGCTCAATAAAAACCGTTTTGCCCGTAGCACTTTCGTCGTGAACTATACCTTTGATTTTCCGTTTTAGGGCTGGAGCAACCGGAATAACTAAACGACCGTCGCGCAATGTCGGAGTAACATCTCGTTCGATATAGCCAGAACTTTGAGCCTCGTTAATAATTGCGCGTAAGCTGTGTGATATACTGCGTAAGGTTACTTCTATTTTATGGCGTAAAGATAGTAATTCCGGAGAAGCCGTGTCCTTAATTTTACCGTATTTATTCAGTATGGCATCAATGCGTTGCACTATTTGTGGGAAGGTTGCCACATCAGTACACATTTTGGCCAATGCCGGGTATTGATAATTATGACAGACCGCATCAGAATTTTCATTCGAAGTAATATCTTCAGTATTGTTTGCGTCATCAAGTCTGTCAGTATGATTACTGTTTAACTGAAATCCGCTTATGTTGTCCTCATCAATATCTAATGTGAAAGCACGGACATAAGCAATGACCGTACTTATAGATCTTTTTAGATTAAACAGGTCAACCTCTTCCAAATACGTTCTTTCAGGACGCACATGAAGCAAAGCCTCTCGTACATCGAAAATTTCATTTTCAATATCATCGTCAGACTCTGTCAGAAAACGTATGAACTCAGCAGACTCAGAAAGGGCTTGCGTAATGTCTTCGAACGATGTCATAAATCGAAGCTTGCGGTCAATCCACTCTGTTCCGAGAGAAGAAATACACCGCCCCTTGAGGAGTGTACGTATGTCTGAAAAACCTATTTTTCGTTCAAAATTTTCGGGATAAATCATTTTATATGTTCTATTTACGTGCAAAGTTACTAAATTGATGAAATTTCTATGAGTGTGATTTCATGGAATTTCGTATTTTTGCGTGCAAAATCACAACATTACCCTATTACAACCCTTATTCTTTATGGATAAAATTAAAGTTCGCGACCGCGAATTTACGGTCTCCATACCCGAAGCAAAGATTTTGCAGCGCGTAGCCGAAGTGGCAGCGCAAATCAATAACGACTTGAAAAATGAGAATCCTCTTTTTTTGGCGGTTCTGAATGGTTCATTCGTTTTTGCCGCAGACCTGATGCGTTGTATGGAAATGCCTTGCGAAATTTCATTTGTCAGAATGGCATCGTATGAAGGAACTTCTTCAACAGGAAAGGTTAAGCAACTAATAGGTTTAAAAGAAGAAATCAAGGGACGTACAGTTGTCATAGTTGAAGATATTATAGACTCTGGTTTGACTATGAAGAATCTGCTGGCCACACTTGAGGAAAAACAGCCTAAGGACATTCGCATTGCTGCTTTACTGGTAAAGCCCGGTAACTTGCAGGTAGATCTTGATATTCCTTACTGCTGTTTTGATATTCCCAATGATTTCATTGTCGGTTACGGTTTGGACTACGATGGTGAAGGCCGTAACTTGCGCAGTATTTACACTGTAGTTGAGTAGATTCAAAAAATAAAGAACCACATTTAAACTAAACAATATAAAAAAATGAAGAATATCGTAATATTCGGTGCTCCGGGTTCAGGTAAAGGAACTCAAAGTGACTTACTCGTACAGAAGTATGGTTTCAAGCACATCTCAACTGGTGATGTTTTGCGTGCAGAAATCAAAAATGGTACGGAACTCGGCAACACTGCCAAAAGTTTTATCGATAAGGGTCAGTTGATTCCCGATTCATTGATGATCGATATCCTCGCTGCCACCTACGATGCACTTTGCCCCTGCGAAGGTGTTATCTTCGATGGCTTCCCCCGCACAATTCCTCAAGCAGAAGCTTTGAAGCAGATGTTGGCAGAACGCGGTTCAGAAGTAGCAGCCATGTTGGAGTTGGACGTTCCTGAAGAAATGTTGATGGAGCGTTTAATCAATCGCGGAAAAACTTCAGGTCGTGCCGACGACAATGCAGAAACCATTAAAAAGCGTCTCGACGTTTACAATTCACAAACAGCTCCGCTCATTGAGTGGTATGACAAAGAAGGACTTCGCAATGCCGTTAAGGGCTATGGTCCTCTTGAAGAAATCAATGCTGCTCTCTGTGCTGTAATTGATAAACTCTAAGCGCGCATAAAACCATAGACCAAACAGCTGCGATGGTGGTGACTGCAAACACTTCCATCGCAGCCTCTTCGTTTTTATTAAAATCCCTCGTATTTGTATGTTTGGCAGATACGGATTATGAATTAAATATCTTTCCCCATTATGGCTGAATCAAATTTTGTAGATTATGTAAAAGTGTATTGCCGCTCAGGTAAGGGTGGCCGAGGTTCTATGCACTTACATAGAGCTAAATATCAACCCAATGGTGGTCCGGATGGTGGAGATGGCGGTCGAGGTGGCAATGTTTACCTTCGAGGCAACCATAATTACTGGACACTTCTTCACTTGCGTTACGAACGTCACGTCTTTGCAGGTAACGGAGGTAATGGTTCAAAATGCTGTTCACATGGCTCAGATGGGGAAGATCGTTATATTGATGTACCTCCTGGTACCGTTGCCTACGATGCAGAAACAGGTAAGTACATTTGTGATGTTACCGAAGACGGACAAGTAGTCATGTTGCTCAAAGGTGGTCGAGGCGGATTAGGCAACTGGCAATTCCGAACTGCTACCAATAAGGCCCCACGTTATGCACAACCGGGTGAACCCATGCAGGAAATGATGGTTATTCTGGAGTTAAAGCTCTTGGCAGACGTCGGTCTTGTCGGATTCCCTAACGCCGGAAAGTCAACTCTAGTTTCGGCATTGTCGTCGGCAAGACCCAAAATTGCGAACTATCCGTTTACAACCATGGAACCCAGTTTAGGCGTGGTTGAATATCGCGACCATAAATCATTTGTAATGGCTGATATTCCTGGTATCATTGAAGGTGCCAGCGAAGGTCGCGGATTGGGTTTGCGATTTTTGCGTCATATTGAGCGAAACTCCTTATTGCTTTTCATGGTGCCCGGTGATACTGACAACATCGGTCGTGAATATGAAATTTTGCTGAACGAACTGAAACAGTTCAATCCCGGTATGCTCGATAAACACCGCGTATTGGCTGTGACTAAAAGCGATTTGCTCGATGAAGAATTGATGGAAATGCTGCGTGCTGATTTGCCCAAGGATCTGCCGGTAGTTTACATTTCTGCTGTGACGGGTTATGGCCTGCAAGAATTGAAAGACATTCTTTGGGAAGAACTGAACAGCGAAAGCAATAAATTGCAGTCGGTAAGTGAAGGTGGTTCGATTATCCATCGTGATCGTGAAGTAAATATGTTTAATCACGACTTTACAGATTGGGAAATCGACTACGATGACGAAGCAGACATCGACGACTTTGACGAGGAAATTGAAGTGTATGATATGGAAGATCTTGAAGATTGAATACAATGAAATCTTTATTTGAATATACACTTTCGCCCTCAGTCCGTGCTTTTTCAACGACACGAGTATCGCCGTTTGATACCGAACTATCTGATGGGCTTCAGCGGAATAGCAATTATGCCGCATTTAATGTCACACACTATTGTGGAGATAATGAAGCACACGTTGCGAAAAATCGAAAATGGTTGTGTGAAGAGTTGGGCATTCAAGAAGCACATTTGATTGTTCCACATCAAACTCATACAGCCAATGTCTTTTGTGTAACCACCGATTTCTTGTTGCTTTCTGATGCAGAAAAGCAGAGTAAGTTAGAGAATGTCGATGCTGTAATAACCGATTTACACCATGTATGTATAGGCGTAAGTACAGCCGATTGTGTGCCTATTCTTATTTGCGACGACGAACACGAAGCCGTGGCTGCCATTCATGCCGGTTGGCGTGGTACGGTAAATCGCATTGTCTGTTCAACGATTGAGGCTATGAATCGACATTTTGGAACTCAGCCAGCGCAAGTTAAAGTTGTTATGGGGCCCTGTATCAGTTGGCAGGCTTTCGAAGTAGGCGATGAGGTTGTACAGCAATTCCTTGATAACGGATTTCCGCAATCAGTGCTAGGTGTGTTACGGCATGCAGGTGCAAACGGCGTTTCTGCCAAACCGCATATTGATTTATGTGCAGCCAATGCCTGGCTGTTTGAAACGCTGGGAGTTCCTTTGGAGCATATTCAAATTAGCGGCATTTGCACTTATGCAAATTACGATACATTTTTCTCTGCTCGTCGATTAGGAATTCAATCTGGTCGGATTTTTACGGGCATTTGCAGAAAGTAAATCATGGCATAGCATAAAATTGATGATGGGATTCCTTTCTCAAGGAGTGTGGATTCCTATTTACTCTGATAAAAGTGCAGGGTGTATCACAATACAATCAATAATTGTGATACACCCTGCTTGTTATTTGGTGAACTGGCAAGCTCTGTTTAAAAGGAGTGCTGTGAAGTAAGGATTGATCAAGAAATATTCAAGGCTTATTCGGCATGTTCTTGTTTTAACATACGACGCTAATACTTGTGTTTGTCAGATAAATACTGTAAATTTCAGAATAGCCTGTTTTCTTCGATTTTAGCATGAAACACCTGTTCGTAAGTCAAAGGCTCTTGAATTTTTGAAAGCATTGGTTTTCAGTAGCTTCAAGATTCTTGAAATTAGCTCGGAACTAATTTCAACTGGCTTGGAACTAATTTCAACTAGCTTGGAGATAATTCGTACAAACGCGGAGTAAATTTTTTCAATAAACCGCTTTGTGCCCAAACCTGCTTGTAACCTGTAGAAAATACAGGACGGAATTTAATGTTATTTTAGTTTTTGATGGGAGCCGATTTTAATATTTCTCGTAGAGAATATTCTGACTGACCTATGCGAATACTATGTAGTTGCTTTTTGTAACCTTTAGGTATTTCCGTTTGTATGATTCGTTTCTTTACACCATAAGGTCGCTAATAATGTCATCACTCACGAATATTCCCTGCTTGGTTAAGCACAGATTTTTACCTCTGAATTCCATTCGTTTGTTTGCCAAATGCGATTGGGCTGCAGTTTTTAAATTATCGACCCATAATGCAGGGAAGTCCTCCTGTAATTTGTTGATATCTAATCCGCAGCTGGTTCTAAGCGAGGTAAACAGTCGCTCATTAAATTTATTTTCTGCTGTTAGTTCTTCAGTTTCGTAAGCAGGTTCTCCGGGCTGTTCATTATATGTTATTACGTTTGGCAGATTAAATCTGCGAGATTTACCATCGAACGAGTGAGCTCCCGGACCACAGCCTAAGTAAGGCGTTTCATTCCAGTAAGCAGAATTATGTTTCGATTCAAATCCGGGAAGTGCGAAGTTCGAAATCTCATAATGTGTGAATCCGGCACTCTCGGCAGCAGTCATGAGCAGGTTATATTCTTCGATAAAAATGTCTTCATCTACGGGCTTGAGTTCTTTGCTTTCAATCATGCGGTGTAGGGCCGTTCCTTCTTCTACACTTAAAGCATAGGACGATAAATGCTGAATAGGAAGTGAGAATGCAATTTCTAAATCATGTTTAAACATCTCAACCGACTGATTGGGTAAACCGTAAATCAAGTCAATGCTTATGTTTCTGATACCTTCTTTTTGTAAAACACTGACCGCATTTTGTGCTTGTTCGGCAGAATGTCTGCGTCGTAAGATGGTAAGTAACTGATTATTGAAGGTTTGCACCCCCAGACTTACTCTGTTAATACCAATGCGTCGCAGTTCAGATGCAAATTTTTCGTTGATGTCATCCGGATTGGCTTCGAAGGTGATTTCTGCGTTCTGAATGACGTCGTAGTGGGTGCGTATGCAATGCAGAATTTTTTCAATTTCTTCAATGGTTAATTGCGAGGGTGTGCCGCCACCAAAGTAAATAGTCCGTATTGTTTTGGATGGAAGATACGATTGTCGATTGACTAATTCACAGCAAAGCGATTCGACGTATTTTTGGCGTATATGGGTGCTGTATGTGGTAGAGTAGAAGTCGCAATAGATGCAACGACGCAAACAAAAAGGTACATGAATGTAAATCACGTCGGTAATATTTTTATGTAGAACAAAGAAAAGAGCGCTGTAGGTGGTTTTTCCTACTGCGCTCTTTACCGTTTTGATTAACCAAATTGTGAATGTTGAAAAAGCAGTTACAGACAACTTGTGCTGTTATTAGTTTTCACGTTTCAACACCGGAAGTTGCAGTTTGTATTTCACAGCAAGGAAGCGAGCTAACATGACGAATGCACCACAAATAAGTCCAGCTGAAATGTTGCTCATGTGCATTTTGTCGCATATATAATAGGCTAATCCACCAACCACGCAGGCTAATGCGTAGATTTCCTTGCGGAAAATAAGGGGAACTTCGTTAATAAATACATCGCGCAAAACACCACCACCTGCACCAGTGAGTGTGCCCATAATAATGGCGGTCCAGAATGGGAAACCAGCGGCTAATGTTTTCTCAACACCAGTGACCGTGAAAAGTGCCAAACCAATGGTGTCGAATAAAAACCAAGTGTTGTTTTGTCGAACCAACCATTTGCGGAAGACAATAACCCAGACGAGTGCCAGTGCTGAGCAAATGAGGTAAAAAGGATTTGTCATCCAAAAGGGAGGCTGGCTAAGGAGCAAATCGCGCATGGTTCCACCACCTATAGCAGTTGTTACACCTACAACGTAGGCTCCGAAAAGGTCGAAACGTTTGGCTGAGGCCAGTCTGATACCTGAGATAGCAAAGGCTAGAGTCCCGATGAAGTCGAGTACTTGTACGAATGATACCATTTTTAGATTGAATGAAGCGGTGTAGTTGAATGTTATTAGTTTACAACGTTTTTAGGTTTCCCTGTCTTAAATGATTCAATATTGTCGTTTAAAATGTGTAAGATGCGTTGACGCGCTTCAGGCGTATTCCAGGCAATATGAGGTGTTATGAAAGTACGCGGTGCAAGAAGCAGTTCATTGTCTGGTGCAGGCGGTTCCTGAGTCATAACGTCTGCGCAATACGCCAGTAATTGGTTGTTATGTAGGGCATTGGCCACATCTTTTTCGTTTATCAAGCCACCTCGTGCAGTATTTACCAATATTAAGTTCGGATTGGATTTAGCCAAGAGTGAAGCGTTAACAAATTCCTTGTTTTCTGCATTCAGAGGACAGTTTAAGCTGATGATGTCGCATTGCGCAAAAGCCTCAGCAAGTGAAACTTTGGTGACACCTTGTGGTAATTGGTCTGCACTTTTGTTGCTTACGGCAACAATGTGCATGCCCATAGCTTGCATGATGCGGGCAATAGCTTCACCTATATTTCCGAAACCTACTATACCCAAAGTTTTTCCGGCCAATTCCAAACGGGGTTTGGTAGTGTAGCAGAAATCTGTCGATCTACTCCAATCACCTTCACGGTTACGCCATGAGTAATTTCCGACGCTGTCGGCAACCTCTAAAATCAGAGCTACTGCCATTTGGGCTACAGCTTGACTGGAATATCCTGCGCAATTACAAACGTGTATGCCATGTTGACGGGCTGCGGCAATGTCGATTTTATCATAACCTGTTGCTGCCACACATACAAGTTTGAGGTTAGGAAGTGCTTCGAAGTGTTCGCGTGTAAGTGGTGTTTTGTTTACGATAAGGATGTCTGCGTCTACTGCTCGTTCCATTACTTCGTGGGGTGCAGTACGGTCGTAAACTGTTAAATCACCGCAACAATCCAGCAAATCCCAACTTAAGTCACCGGGATTGATGGTGTATCCGTCTAAAAAAATAATTTTCATAGGTTGAGTATGTCGTTCGTTTGTTTTTGCAATTAAGTAGCTTTCGCCTTGGCGAGTAAAGTTAACTTATTCCTTGTATATAGGTGTTACAACACCCACTAACTGCCAGTATCTTCCACCGGTTGGACAATGGTATACCAAAATTTCGTATTCGTTTTCTGTTTGGTAAAAATTCCCCTCAGTATATTGGGTGTGTCCAATATGCGGTTCAGTGTGAGTTGTGTAAAGATATTGGTAATTGTAGTAGCCTAATTTCAGTAAAATATCAGCTTCGTAAGCTTCGGAATCATGATTGTATGTCATCTTGTATTCAGATGAAAAGTTATCATAACTCCATCGGCCATTGACATAGAAATTTTTATCCATATCCGGAAGCATGGATAATGAAAAATGGGCTATTACATAATCAGCTTCAGTGTCTGCATTACCGCCTTCTGCACATCGAGTAAGATAAAGTCCGTTTTGGTCCTCGTCGTACAGGTAATTCTTACGTGGTGTGTCCTGCAATAATGTGTAATGGTAGTAGGGGTCGAACCAACGTATATTGTCGCCATGCATACCGGGGTAGCGGGTTGAAACAATTTCCATTTTCCGGTATTCATTGCCAGCCTTGAAGAGTAGTTGCTTGGTATGTTCCCAAATGATAGTGTTACCATTAACGGCAGTTGGTGAGGGGTTGAATGCTGCATTGTCGAAACGACGATTTTGCATCACTAAAGTTTTGATTTCTTTTGCAGCATCGCGTAGCGTAAGTGCTGATGCGTCAACTTGCATGGAGAGTTGCTGGTGTTTGCTGTTCCAGTCAACATCCGTGTTTGTGGTGCATTCCGGCCGAATAACTACTTTTTGATCAACCACTCCGAAATAGGTTTTGACAACAGGCACTTCGTTACCTTCCTCATCTTCGGTGCTGATTGTCAACAGGTAATTGCCTGATAACAAAGGGCGCATTTGTGCGTTGGGTAATGAAAAGGAGTAGTGTGTATAGAGTACCGTTGTATTTTGGCTAGGTTCGTACTGATCGATGACCTCGGAGTCGGAAACTGCATTGACATAATCGCTTTCGAACAAATCGGTCGATGGATTTCCTTCAAAGTCGCAGTGCTGAATTTTGTAGGTATATCGCCTGTATTCATGTGTAAGGTCGTCAAACGAGATTTGAAGCTGTTCGCTGCTATTCAGTTTGATAACAGGCATTTTCTCATCGTCGCCATCTACCTTCAACTGAAGCGTCTTGATGTGAGGTGACATTAAAATTGTACGTCCAGGTTGGGCATACGATGTTATGGGAAGTAACAATAGGGTGATGAGAAATTTTTGCATACTCATGAATTATAGGGGAATAGATGATATTAAATCAACCGTACCATCTCTTTGGATGCAAAGAAATAGATACGATTGATTTAATTTTTTATGTGCCAAAACTCCAAAGTAGGTTGTTTATTCAATTTTCAGAATGTAGTCTACTTCGTTCTTTTGCATTTGCGGCAAAGTAAAGGTGACTGTTCCATCCTTTTTATGGCGCTTGTATGTAATTTTCGCATTTTTATCAGTCAGTGAGCTGACACTGCGAATTTTTTTAGCATAGGGGATGGTTACTGTTGTTTGTGGGTTTTGCGTGAGAATGTGCAGATAAAGTGCACCATTCTTTCTTCCGCGAGTGCTGACGATGCTGTCGCCCAATGCAACTTCGCCTGCAACGGTTGTGTAAATACTTTCGCCGGCAGGACCGTTCAGCCATTGTCCCATTTCGTGTAGTCGGTTCAGTGCAGTTGCGGGAAGTTCTCCATTAGGCTGGGGACCAATATTGAGCAGCAGGTTTGCACCTTTCGCAGCAGTTCGCACTAGTAGCCTTAAAAGTGTTGATGTTGATTTGTATTCTTGATCAACTACTTTATAACCCCACATACCATTCATGGTTTGGCAAGTTTCCAAAGGAAGCTGGCTGATGCTTTGCCCTGAATAACCGGCTGTGTTCTCACCCGGAATATCTCGTTCGAACATTTGCATATCTTCACCATCATTGGGTGTTTGGTGATGGTTGTTGCCAATTATACAAGCTGGTTGTAGCTTGTGAATGAGTGCGTATTGTTCTGGTAGCTCCCAGTTAAAAGGTATTGAATCGTTATCATGATCCCACCATCCGTCAAACCAGATACCATTTACTTTACCATAATTAGTGAGCAATTCAGTAAGTTGCCCATTCATGAAACGGTAATAGCTTTTCCAATTTTCTTTTTTGGCATCTTTTCCGGTATGAAGACCGGTGCGACCTGTGGGATAATCATCGCGTGTCCAGTCAATATGTGAATAGTAGAGATGTAACCCTATTCCTTGTTTGTGGCATTCATCGGCTAATTGCTTTACAATGTCCTTACCGTAAGGTGTATTCATGATGTTGTAATCAGACAGTTTGCTGTCGAACATAGAAAAGCCATCATGATGTCTTGTTGTAAAACAGATGTACTTTGCACCGGCGGCTTTGATGTCGGCTATCCATTTTTTTGCATCAAACCGATGAGGGTAGAAAGCATCTGCGGCTTTTGCATATTCATCGCGGTGTATGTTTGCATTCTGCATATACCATTCTCCTTGGGCAAACATGCTATAGATGCCCCAATGCAGGAATATACCAAAGCGTTGGTCGGAGAAAGCTTGTCTGGCTTCAAGGTTCTCAGGAGTAGGTACATATTTGTTAGTTGTTTCCTGAGCAGCAGCGGGGGCTGAATGTAAAGCGATAAGAATAGGTAAAATGATACGTTTCATTAATTATAGATTGTTTTCAAGGTGTTAAGCGTTGAATTTCTGCATTACATATTATTATAGGGCTAAGGGGTAATCTCGCTGGAAATAACAAATGCAAAGCAGGTTGTGAGCTATTTTACTCAATGAACGAGCAAAAATACTGTTTTTTTTAGTAAGAATAGGTGTATGTAGGGCTTTTTTTGTACTTTTGCCGCTGCTAAGGCTTACAGAAAAAGTTGAACGGCTTGTCGCGTGTATTCACAGGCCTGTTAAGGGTTTGTGTGGTGCAGGAGGAAAGTCCGGGCAGCATAGGGCATTCCGCTTCTTAATGGGAAGTCGTCCGTGAGGGTGAATTAGTGCAGAAGAAAATAACCGCTTGTCTGCCGAATTATGCGTTTCTCCTTTTAAGTTTGAAACCTTACATTCGTTGTAGTTATGAGTAAGGGTGAGAAGGTGAGGTAAGAGCTCACCAGTCGTGTGGTGACACACGGGCTGTGTACATCGGAAGCTGAAAGTTCATGTATACCAACGTCAGAGGGCTGCTCGTCCGAGTTCCCGATTTTAATCGAGTGAGCACGTTGGAGGGTAGAACGATAGAGCGTATTGGCAACAATGCGCGCGGATAAATGACAGGCACGACTTTTAGTCGTACAGAACCCGGCTTATAGTTTGGCTTTTTCTTTTAAATAAAGGCGCAACTTTTATAAAGGTTGCGCCTTATTTTTTATTAGTTGCTTTTTGATAAAGTTCCTTCGTTTTCTTGGGGTAGTAGTAAAAAGGTGTGGGGTAGTAGCATTTAGGTGAGGCAAAACGCTGCTGCTTCGTACGTTTTGATAATCAGCATGAGATAAAATGTTATATCCCGATTTCATTTTTTTTCGCGTGTGGAAAATGCGCAGGAATACCTGTAAATAAAGGGCTGAATGCCGATTTTAGGGTGTGGAAAACTTTCGAGGTGCGATATTAGACAGTCAAAAAATTTGGATCTCGGGTTGTGTATGTTGTATCTTTGCTATTGGCAATAAAGGCAGCACAGTAGTATGGATAAGCTGCACATGAGCCTAAACGGATGAAAAAAACAGTATTCCTTATTGATTCATTCAGCGTTCTTTGATATTTTGTTACAACAGAAAGTAAGGCAGGTAGGCCTGTCTGAAACCCGAGATGCGTTGTTGGGTTTTACCACACGATTTCGCGACTGAGTCTTTTTTTTCTGAAAAAAAGAAAGGGATAAACTTATTTGTTGTTTTATCCCTTTCTTGTAGTAGCTTGCTGAGTATAATAGTTGTGTGTATTTTGCACGTATACTTGAATATGGAAAACATGATATAGTTCGTCTGATTCAAGTTTGGATATGATGTTTTGCTTAAGTCAACTCTTGGTTTTTTCGCTTTATCCTTTCTTTTTCTGTTTTTTTCCGAATATGCCGACAAAATGGTTGAATTTGCGGAATAACTTATACCCGAGCATAACGCCATCATATATAGCGTACGCTTTTTCAGCTTGATTTACCCACATTTGCACTTTGGTATCAGCCGGTGCAGGTGTGACAAGAGATGCCCAATGGTTGACGATCGCAGTTTTGTTGGCTTCTAATTGTTTGCGAATTTTTGCTCTTTCTTGTTGCAGTGATTCAACGGTATATTTAGTTGTTTCAGTCATAATTGATTGCTCTGTTATTAAAGGAAGAAAGTTGTGCGTTTTTATTTATGGTATTTACTTCATGCTGCTTTATACTCCGTGTGTCCGACGTAGGGTAGTGGCGAGTAAAAGTATTTACCATGTGGGATGTAGAAGTATTTCTAATCGTTTCCGAGACAGATTAGGCATTACGCCCTGAATGTTCTCTGTTGGTGTTGTTAGAATTATTGCAGTCGTTTAGGAATAAGTTTCCTAAGAAGTTGACAATTGGAGCTTCAATCCATGTTTTTCTGTTAACATAGACGAGTAACCCAATCAAGGCGTAGATGCAAAAGATAATGGCATTGCCATAGGTTGTACCGCCTACGAAGGGTGCTATGGCGTCTGACAGTGCCATAGAAGCGAAAACTAAAGCGATGACACCAATCAGAAAAATTACAGCACCCATTACGATAGCAGCCATTAACTTGCTAAGTTTGTCAACAAAGTCAATTTGTAGGCTTCGCTTTTGAAGCTCAACGTATTTTTTAAGTTCAATGACCAGTTGGCTAATTGTTTCAATGTTATTATCTGATGAGAACATGGTAGAGATTTTTTATAGTAAAAAATTTTAAGGTTATAAGATTGCATATCGCAGGGTTAAGCCTGTGTATGCACTCTTATAACCTTAAACATGGGTTTAATGAGATGGATGATTAGTCGTTGGCAGGCTGAAGTTCATCTGCGATGTCGTCAACGAGACTTTCCATTTCTTTACGATTGAGCTTGATACCGCGTTTGCGGATAGCTTCTGCAATTTTATCGCGAGTGTCAGTTCCTTTTTCAGGTGCGAAGAGAATTCCACATGCTGCGCCTACTGCTGCGCCGCCCAAGAAAGCTGCTAAAATGCTAAGTCCTTTCATAATGGTATTTTGTTTAATGGGTTAATAATCATCGCAAACTTAAACAATCTGTTTCTAATGACCATGTTTTTGGTGTACTTTTTTCAAGAATTAGGATAAAATTTCATCTTTAATCATGTTTAACTATTATTTCTGCATTTAAGATAAAAGACTTTTGTATTTTTGCTTTTAAATCGTGCACATAGGTGCCGATAGCCTTATAACCCTGGTATAAAAGGCATTTTTGCCTGTCTTTTGCAATGTTGAAAGGGTTGTGTATCAGTACTTAGGGCATAATTAAGTTGAATATATAATTGTAAAGCAATGAAGAAAAATTTGATTTTGGCGCTTGGCTTGTGTTCGTTTGTACTTTTTACAAGCTGTAAGTCTCGTGAAAGTGCATATAAGCAGGCTTATGAGCAAGCTATGGCTCAAAGCGATAATAAAACCAACGAACAGCAGGTTGTAATTGAGGAGACTGAAACTCAAACAACTACTGTAACACCTGTGCAACCTACAACTACCACGACAGTGACTGAGGATCATAGCGATGTGCGCGAAATCCAAGGCGAAATGTCTGTAATTAGTGGTAATCCTTTGAAGTTGTATAGTGTGGTAGTGGGTAGTTTCGTAACTCAAGCTAATGCTGAGGGTGAAAAATCTCGCCTGCTTAATAAGGGTTATGATGCTCGCGTGGTAAAAACAAATGAAACGATTAACGGAACAACTGGATGGTTCCGGGTAATTGCTTCTTCATTTGATGATAAGGCTTCGGCTGTTCAGTCGCGCAATGCTCTGAAAGCTTCATATCCCGGAGCTTGGTTGCTTTACAGAAAATAAATATGATAAGTATGTTTAGGTGCTTAATGTTTTATGCACTGATAAACATATTATAGAATAACGAGTTGACAAGTGAAGTTGGAGTGCATTCATAATAATGTGCTTCCAGACTTGTCAACTCGTTGCTGTGTAAGGAGTATGGTCTCCTTCTGATATTTTTCTTTAAAAATCGCACATTTTCTTAGCTTTGAATACTCTGAAACCTCTTTTAGGCTTAAGCCTTGATGAACTTAAAAGTGTGGCTGTTGGTTTGGGACTTCCTGCTTTTGTAGGAAAGCAAATGGCAGATTGGATATATTGTAAACATGTGAAAACGGTGGATGATATGACAAATCTGTCAAAAAAAGCGCGCGAAGCCTTGAATCAAGGTTATACTATTGGCTGCTCTGCTCCTGTGGATGTGCAACGTTCTGTTGACGGTACGGCTAAATATCTGTATCAAACGGCTGAAGGTCATTATATAGAAACCGTATATATACCAGAATCCGATCGTGCCACACTTTGTGTTAGCTCACAAGTGGGATGCAAAATGGGATGTGCTTTTTGTATGACAGGTCGTCAGGGTTTTGCAGCATCTTTGAGTGCTACAGAAATTCTGAATCAGATTTACTCCTTGCCCGAGGCGTCAAAACTGACCAATATCGTTTTCATGGGACAAGGTGAACCTTTTGACAATTTGGATGCTGTGCTTAAGTCAACTCAGGCTCTCACGGCTGAATGGGGATATGCCTGGAGTCCTAAACGTATTACAGTTTCTTCTGTAGGTTTGGCAAAGGGTTTGGTTCGTTTCCTTGATGAAAGTCGCTGCCATTTGGCTATCAGTTTGCATCATCCTGTTCCGTCAGAACGTGCAAAACTTATGCCTGCAGAACGTGCGTTGAGTATTGTGGATGTGGTAAATGTTTTGAAGCAGTATGACTTCTGTCGAAAAAGCAAGAATCCTGAAACGACTCATCAGCGTCGCGTATCATTTGAATACATAGTTTTTGCTGGAATTAATGACAGTTTGCGTCATGCAGATGCTCTCATCTCATTATTGAAGGATTTGGATTGTCGTGTAAATCTGATTAGATTCCATAGTATCCCGGATACTCCTCTGAACGGAGTTGATGACACGCAGATGTTGCGTTTTCGTGATTACTTGACATCTCATGGTTTATTCACTACGATTCGTGCATCGCGAGGACAGGATATATTTGCAGCATGTGGTTTGCTCAGTACTGCCAAGCAGGAAGCTGAACGACAAAATTTAGTTTGATATTAAGCTGGGTAAGTGCGTTTATTGCCAACTTTTTTAATGAAATCCGATTATGCAAGATAAAATCCAAGATATCGATAAGTTGATTCCGGCAAAGGCTGAACGTCCGATTCGCGTGGGCATTACTCAGGGCGATACAAATGGTGTAGGTTATGAATTGATATTCAAAACCTTTGCAGACAGTGAATTGCTAGAACTGTTTACGCCTATTGTTTATGGTCATGTAAAAGTGGCGACATATCATCGTAAAGCATTGGGATTGAACACACCGTTTACTGTCATAAAATCTGTTGATGAGGCTGTTGACGGTCAGTTGAATTTTGTCAATGTATCAGATGACGAAATTAAAGTTGAGTTTGGAAAACTCAGTCCTGAAGCTGGTCATGCTGCTTACATGGCTTTGGAACAAGTTGTTTCTGATGTAAAGGATGGCAAAATCGATGTTGTCGTAACGGCTCCTATTAATAAAGCAAGTATACAGAGTTCGAATTTTCACTTTTTAGGTCATACGGAATATCTATATGACAGATTAGGTAAGTCAGTAAGTGAGCCTCTGATGATTCTTTGCAATGATTTTATGCGAGTCGCTTTGACGACTACGCATTTGCCAGTGTCAGAAATTGCTTACTCTATTACCTCAGATCGTGTAGAGCATAAAATTCGTGCTTTGTATGAATCTTTAGTATCCGATTTCAATGTATCGGCACCTAGAGTAGCCGTATTGGCATTAAATCCGCATGCAGGTGATGATGGAGTCCTGGGTCATGAAGAAAAGGATGTAATTATTCCGGTTATAAAATCGCTTTCAGCTGCGGGCTTGAATTGCTATGGTCCATTTGCTGCCGATGGATTCTTCGGAGCTGGATTATATCGTCATTTTGATGGTGTATTAGCTATGTATCATGATCAGGCTTTGGCGCCGTTCAAGGCTTTGAGCATGGGAAACGGCGTGAATTTTACATCCGGATTGACTGTTATTCGCACGTCGCCGGATCATGGCACAGCTTATGATATAGCAGGCAAGGGTGTAGCAAATCCTGATTCGTTCAGAAAGGCCATATACTGCGCTATTGATCTTTTCAGAAATCGGAAAGCCTATGATGAAGCCCATGCGAATCCTCTGCCGAAAATCTATCAAGATAGAAAAGAAAAATAATTTTTAAATCTTAGTTCCTGCCCTCTAAAGTATTTAAGGGGCAGGAACGATAGTATATAATCGAACTTGCAAGCATTATGAAATTTGCCATTATTGCGGCCGGAGAGGGGTCGCGACTTCAGCAAGAGGGAATAGAATTACCTAAGCCTTTGGTAAAAATAGGAGGAGAGGCCATGATTGATCGCCTCATCAGAATATTCAGAGCTAATGGTGCAGACGAAATTTGCATTATCGTGAATACTTTGAATCCGCTTACAGAACAGCATATCCGAGAATTGCGGCAAAAAGGTTTGGCTGATGATATCAGATTAGTTGTAAAAAGTACGCCGAGTTCCATGCATAGCTTTGCAGAGTTGGCAGTTTATTTAAGTGATTCTCCTTTTTGCCTGACTACGGTTGATACTATTTTCCGTGAGCGAGAATTCGCAGATTTTATATCCTATTTTAAGCATTCGTCCTATGATGGATGTATGGCTGTGACCGATTATATTGATGATGAAAAGCCTTTATATGTAGGTACAGATGCTATGTTGCGTATAACTGGTTTTCATGATAAAAATATGGGAGATCGTTATATTTCGGGCGGTATTTACTGTTTGCGCCCCTCGGCTTTACAGACCTTGCATCGTTGTATGAACGAGGGACAAAGTCGAATGCGTAACTTTCAGCGTGGATTGATTGCAGACGGACTACAGCTGGAAGCATGTCCATTTTCGAAAATCTTGGATGTAGATCATGCAGAGGATATAGCCAAGGCCGAGAAATTCCTACAGTCTGAATCATAAAGTTTTCTATCTTGCATTTTTTTCATTTCTAAAAGATTAGTTGAACAGATATTTCTATGTTATCGAGTTTTGGTTTTCAAGATTCGGTACGTTTATATACATATGAATGTTTTAGGCATCAGTCGTTCGCCTCGTTTTAGTCCCAATTCAGTAGATCGTGACATGGCTATATTTACTGCAGTTGCAAGCAGAATGCAACGAGGAGGTAACGATGTTTCCATAATAAGTGAAGATTTATTTATTGCTGTTGATTTAAGTGAGTTTGATTTGGTTTTTTCAATGGCCAGAGGTCGTGATGTATTGACTGCATTGGCAGAGGCAGAACAACAATTAAATCTGCGGGTGGTAAATTCCGCGCATGGTTTATTGCAAGCAAACCGCGCACAACTTGTAACCACATTGAAAGATACGGCCGTTCCGCAACCTAAGCTTCAGATATTAAATATAGAATCTTCTGAAGAACATTCCTTACAGGAGTTGTCTGAAGAGTTGATTCTGACTTATCCTTTGTGGTTGAAGCGGGGAGATGCTTGTGCTCAGCGTCCTGGTGATGTTTGTTTTGTCAGCAATCAGTCAGAATTGCATCAAGCTCTGATTTCATACGCAGCTAATGGTGTTCATGCAGTGATTGCCGAGGAACATGTTCCTGGCGATTTGGTAAAGTTTTACGGTGTGGAGGGTTCTGATTTCTTTTTCATTACATATCCCACCGAAATGAATAATTTTTCAAAGTTTGGATTAGAGCAGCACAACGGAAAACCATTACACACTCCATTTGATGCCAATATGCTGAAATCGGCTGCCGACAGAGCAGCTAAATCTATAGGCTGTATTGTGTATGGTGGTGATGCAATTATTTCTGCTGACGGAAAGTTTGTTGTTATTGATTTTAATGATTGGCCAAGTTTTTCAGCGTGTCGTAAAGAGGCAGCAAAGGCAATAGCCAACCGACTAAAAAATCTAGATTAAAATATGAGTTCAAAAAATCTTATTAAAGCAACTTTTAAATCACAGGATACTGAAGAATGGCTTGATATACACTTTACACGGCCATTGGGTTACCTGTGGGCACGTTTTTTTGATTACTTTGATATTCATCCCAACGTGGTAACTATACTAAGCATTATCTTAGGTGCTGCTGCGGGAGTGATGTTTTATTTTGAGAATATAACTTATACTGTAATAGGTATTTTGTTATTAGTTTGGGCCAACCTTTATGATAGTGCAGATGGGCAGTTGGCCAGAATGACTGGTAAAAAGACAAGATGGGGACGTATCCTAGATGGTTTTGCCGGTGACGTTTGGTTCTTTACCATTTATGCCGCAATCTGTTTGCGCTTGCAGAGCAATTTTATTCCAGGAACTGATATAAAATGGGGTATTTGGATTTGGTTGCTTGCAGCATTTTCTGGATTTATCTGTCATGGGAAGCAATGTCAACTTGCAGATTATTATCGCAATATACATCTTTACATGATAAAGGGAGAGCAAGGCAGTGAACTCGATAATTTTCAGAATTTACGTGCCGAATTAAAAACTCTGAGCTGGAAAAAAGATGGTATGTGGATGGTGTTTTTATACTTCTATGGTAATTATACACGTTCGCAAGAGCAAATGACTCCTTGCTTTCAGAAACTTCGTACAAGCATTGTAAATCGCTGGAATCGTTCTGCGCTACCTGAAGCCTTACGCAATGACTTCCGTGCTGGCAGTCTGCCTTTGATGAAGTACGCCAATATTTTGACATTCAATACCCGAGCTATTGTGTTGTATATTGTGTTGCTCATTGGAATGCCTTGGCTATATCTAGTGTTTGAAATCGTTGTAATGAATTTTTTGTTTTTTTATATGCGTGCAAAACACGAGAAGCTTTGTCAGCGAATATTAAACAATTTATCGTTTTACTCTTAATATTATAGTACATTTGAAACCGCTTTATAGAAACCTGTTTTTATTATTCGGCTGTGTCGCAATCATAGTCATGCTTTGTACTTTCGATGTAGACTATGAACAAATTGTCGATAATTTAGGGCGAGCTAGTCTTTATCTGCCGGCTGTTATAGGTGTTTGGGTGTTTGTATATGCATTTAACGCGTTTGCTTTTCAGATAATAGTGAATAATGGATCGCATTCAAAGCATCTGTCATTTCGCCATGCTTACAAACTGACAGTTTCGGGTTTTGCATTTAGTTATACAACACCCTTTGGATTTGGAGGTGGCCCCTACCGCGTAATGGAGTTGAGTTCATATATTGGTGTTCCAAGAGCCATGTCCTCAGTCGTGCTTTATTCCATGATGCATATTCTTTCCCATATATGTTTGTGGAGTACTGCAGTAGTTCTTTTTGCAGTAATTTATACCGAGAAAATGACTCCATTTTTATGGGGCCTTTTCAGTGTGTTTGCTGCAGTGTTAATGGTTGTCCTGTTAGTGTTTCGTTTATGTTATAAGCGTGGTGTTATTGTTAAGTTATTTCAACCGTTGCTTTACATTCCCTATTTCAACCGTTGGGCCAAAAAATTTTATGAGTCTCATTCGGCTGATATGCAAAAAGTAGACGATAACATAGCAATTTTGTATTCGCAGCCGCGAGCTTTTTGGCTTTCATTGGTTTCTGAATATATAGCACGCGTTATCAATGCTCTTGAGTATTATTTCATACTTCAATCGCTAGGTGTTTCGCTCAGTTTCTGGGATGCGATTTTGGTTTTGGCATTTTCTTCATTAGTCGGCAATATCCTATTCTTCTTGCCTATGCAATTAGGTGCCCGTGAAGGCGGCTTGTCACTGATTGTCAAGATCTTAGGATTGAGTGCTCCCGGTATCGGCATTTTCACAAGTTTGTATACACGAATCCGAGAACTGGTTTGGATATTTATTGGCGTATCGCTGGTAAAAGTTGGCAACAAACGCATAATGCACGATTAATCGCTGAGTAAAATACATTAATTTCAAATAAGTAGATGTTGAAAATATTTATGCATTAAAATAATCCTATAGTGTACAATAATTTTCAATGAAGTCGTCTGAACTTTTATGAAATTCAAGATTTGCCTTAATTTTTGAGGCGTTTTTGGGCCTTGCAGAAGGAGTGTAGCGAGCTACACGACTGATGAAAGGTCAAAAAACGGCCCAAAAGAAAGGTGAAGATTGAATTTAGAAGAGATTAATCTCCAAATCAAATCTTCGTCAGAAAAGTTTAGACGACTTCAACATCTACTTATCATTTTCAACATTCTGAACTTCTATCTTTAGATAAATATGATTAAAGCCATGCTTTTTGATTATGGCGGTACGCTCGATTCTGGTGCCTGTCATTGGTTCTATGTTCTTTATGAGGGGTTCCTCAACAGTGGGGTTACTTTGTCAGAAGAAGATTTTCGGCCAGCTTATGTATATGCGGAGCGAGCTTTGGCTAAACACTGCTATATCAATACGACTGATACTTTCTTTACATTGCTTTATAAGAAAGTATTGTTAGAAACTGAATATTTGGAACATAATAAGATATGTACCTTTCAGAATAGCCCTCCTCGTACAAAGGTTGCAGAACAAGTAGCGAATTTTTGTAACGATTTTGCCCGAGAACATGTACGTTCAGCCATACCTTTGCTTATGGAGTTTCAAAAGAAGTACACGCTTGTAATGGTTTCCAATTTTTACGGAAATCTTTCTGCAATATTACAGTCGTTTGGGGTATCAAACTTCTTTCCGACAATCATAGAAAGTGCTGTTGTAGGAGTGAGAAAGCCCAGTCCGGATATCTTTAAATTGGCTGTTCAGGCTGTTAATGTCAGAGCTGATGAATGTGTAGTTATAGGTGACAGTTATACAAAAGATATCATGCCAGCGAATTCTATAGGTTGCGAAACTGTCTGGTTCAAAGGCGTAGAGTGGGAGAGTGTAGAGCGCGACGAAACTTTGCCTACTCATATTATATCCTCTTTGAGTGAGCTTCGTCAATGGTATTAAAGTCACATATTAAACTCTGTTCATACGCTACCATTTAATGGTTATAGTCCAACCCCTGCATCAAAAGAGGTTGGACTTTTTTTGTAGGTAAAAAATGTTGGCATACCTGTTTTTTGTACATTGCCTAAGTCTTCAAGGAAATATTAATAGTCTATCTCGATGCAAATTAAATCTTTGTTAAAAACAAATCACGAAACAATATAGATTTATGGTTGATTTGCTCAAAGGGCTGGCACATCGTATAAAATTATTCCGCGATTGTTGAAATTAGTTCCGAGCTAGTTCGAATTAGTTCCGCGCTAGTTGGAATTAGTTCCGAGCTAGTTTTTAGAAATTCGGAATTATTGATATTCAATGCTTTCAGAAATGATATAAAGTTGGTCTGAGTAATGTGTGTTACGCTCTTAAATCAGTGAAAAGGTTATCAATTGTATTTTGTATTTATTTAGGATTTATACACGTGCTCATGTTATTGACAAAATTGAAAAGGTGCAGATGGAATATGATGTATGAATGGCAGGCTTGCTTCGTGCTATTTTAACAGAGTCAATATGTGTTGCGTAAATCATAATCCATTATTTCAAACAAATAGCATATATGACTACAATATATGAAATTATTTGGCGATTTGCTTTTGGAAATGCATAGTTTAGAGTAACTTTGCGAATGATATAGAAAAGTATCCGTAAGGATATTCTAAACGCAATAACTAAAGCTGGATGTGACAAAAAGTAGCTTTTCAATCAGAGGTTATACGACTATGTGTTTCAACCGATTGATGTGTAACTACTAACTGGCATACTTATTGCATGACTTTATGTCACACAAATCCATTGACAGCATGAATAACGAAGTACATGCGGGAACTGCCCGCCTACTAAAACACAGCAGAGAAATAGCTCAAAAATATAAATTATCGAAAGCTAATTCTCTATGCTTGCTGATGAGTGTTATTGACGAAGGTTTAATCGTCGTCGCGCTCCTCAAGCAACTTGGTGTGAATGTTGACACACTCATACAGGAAATAGAAAGAGCATTTACCAACGAACTTGAATCAGCAGAAGTAAATGAACCTCAGTCGGCAGAATCATTACCCGATTTGGACAGCATTAGTGTTCGTATAACGAAGTTGCTGGTGCTTGAGGATAAAATAGCGAATGGAAAACGACAAAGCGATTTGCTTTTGACATTAGCTATTTTGCACGACCGTGATAATGATGCCAAAACTATGCTCTGTTCACATAAGGTGACTTATGACACCTTACTCAAGGAGGCTGATGCTCAGCAAACTGAATCGGAATATAAATTCCCAGATGAAGACGATTCGCCATATCCGAATGACGATCATGCTGGCGGAGAACCTGCTGCGCGACAAAAAGAACCTAATAAAAAAGGAACAAGCGATACTCCGATAACAGATAACTTCGGTACAGACCTTACAGCCATTGCGCTAAAAGGTGGGTTAGATCCGGTTGTCGGACGTGAATCGGAAATTCAACGTGTTATCCAAATACTTTGTCGCCGTAAAAAGAACAATCCAATTATTATTGGTGAACCCGGTGTGGGTAAAAGTGCCATTGTAGAGGGATTGGCAGATAGTATAGCGCATAAACGAGTACCACGATTACTTATTGGAAAGCGAATCGTAGCTCTTGATATGGCATCTATTGTAGCTGGAACTCAATACAGAGGACAATTTGAAGAGCGATTGCGCCGATTGATTCAGGAACTTAAGACGCATCCTGAAATTGTGCTGTTTATTGATGAAATACACACCATAATTGGTGCCGGATCTGCTCCTGGAAGTTTGGATGCAGCAAATATATTGAAGCCGGCTTTAGCGCGTGGTGAAGTACAATGCATTGGAGCTACTACAATTGCTGAATTCAAAAAGACAATTGAAAAAGATGGGGCTTTAGATAGACGTTTTCAAAAGATAATGTTAGAACCGACTACTCCGGAAGAAACACTGTCGATTCTGCATAACATCAAAGGAAAATATGAGCACCATCACAACGTGACTTACACGGACGATGCCCTTCAAGCCTGCGTTGATATGACTGTCAGATATGTATCTGATCGTGCTTTGCCCGACAAAGCAATCGATGCCATGGATGAAGCCGGAGCGCGCATGCATTTGGCCGGAACAGGCATTCCAAAGGACTTGGAAAACAAGGAAAAGGAAATAGAACAGCTGAGAGAAGCCAAATTACAAGCTGCGCAAAATCAAAATTACGAACTGGCAGCTAACTTGCGTGATCAAGTTCAGCAACTGCAAATTGAATTGGAAAATATGACAGTTCGATGGCAGAACGAACAGCGTAGCCATCCAACGGAAGTGAATGGTGATACCGTGGCTGACGTTGTGTCGATGATGAGTGGAGTGCCCGTGTCGCGAGTTTCAACGAACGAGAATGAACGACTGAAGGGTATGAAGCAGGCTCTCGGACAGCATGTTATTGCACAAAATAAGGCCATAGAACGTTTGACTCGTGCTATAACACGCAGTCGTATCGGGCTAAAAGGAAATGATAGACCGATTGGTACGTTCTTGTTTGTAGGTCCTACCGGCGTTGGTAAAACTCATCTGGTAAAATGCCTTGCCGAGTGGATGTTTGGCTCAAAAGATGCTTTGATTCGCATTGATATGAGTGAATATGGCGAAAAATACAGTGTAAGTCGACTGTTAGGTGCTCCTCCGGGATATGTTGGATATGAAGAGGGTGGACAGCTGACTGAACGTGTCAGACGTCATCCCTATTCAGTAATCTTGCTGGATGAAATTGAAAAGGCACATTCAGATGTGTTCAATACCTTGCTTCAGGTTATGGATGAAGGACGGTTAACCGATGGTAACGGAACAACTGTTGACTTCAGAAATACGATTATTGTGCTTACCTCAAATAGTGGCACCAGCCAACTACGCGAGTTTGGCCGTGGGGTGGGATATGAACGCGTTGAAGGAGAACTTACAGGCGAAATGGCAGAAGGTATTGTGATGAAGGTTCTGAAGAAACAATTTGCTCCAGAATTTATGAATAGAATTGACGATATCATCATGTTTAATCCGCTGAACAAGGATAATGCACTTGAAATTGCTAATCTTGAACTCAACGAACTGATGAAGCGTATGATGGCAAATGGCTATGAATTGACATTGACTGACGAAACCAAACGCTTTATCGTTGACAAAGGATTTGATGCGCAATATGGTGCACGCTCATTGAAACGTGCTATTCAACGTCACATCGAAGATGCTTTGTGTGATTACATTATGGAACATCCTGAGTATAAACAATTGCAAGCGACGCTGTGCGATGATAAGGTTTGCATTGAAAGCAAATAATTAAACAGACATCATCTGCAGGAAGGGACTCTATGCTAGGCAAAATGCAGCTACAGAGTTTCTTCCTGTGATAAATAATTTCCCCTAATTTAGAACATATTCCTATGAATTATATTAAAACAGACATTCCTGACGTATGGATTTTGGAACCTCGCGTTTTTGAAGACGCGCGCGGTTATTTTATGGAAACATGGCGCGAGGAGGATTTTAATCGCGGCATTGGCCACGAAGTACACTTTGTTCAGGACAATCAATCGATGTCCTCACGAGGTGTACTCCGTGGTTTGCATTTTCAAAAAGGTGATGACTCACAAGCAAAGTTGGTTCGTGTTTTGCAAGGTTGCGTAGTGGATGTCGCCGTAGACTTGCGAAAGAACTCTCCCACTTATGGCAAATATGTCATGGTTGAACTTTCAGCTGAAAACAAACGTCAACTTTTTATTCCGCGTGGTTTTGCTCACGGTTTTCAGGTATTAAGTGACACGGCTGTATTTACTTATAAAGTAGATAATCGCTATGCTCCAGAGTCGGAGTGTTCTATCCGTTATAACGATCCGACAATTGGTATCGAATGGCCTATTCAGGGTGATGATGTGGTGTTAAGCGAAAAAGACCTGAATAAAGCCGTTAGCTTTGATGAGGCTGAAAAGTTCTAGCCCTCAAATAAACGAATCATCACGCTTGTAAATAATCAACAAACAGACCAATTCAGTTACGCATAACTAATGAATCATATACGCAACTTTTGCATCATTGCGCACATCGACCACGGAAAAAGTACGTTAGCCGACCGCTTGCTTGAACATACTAAAACCATTCAGGTAACAGAGGGGCAAATGCTTGATAACATGGATTTGGAGCGCGAACGTGGCATCACTATCAAAAGCCACGCCATTCAAATGGAATATCAATTGAACAATGAGACTTATAAACTCAATTTGATTGATACACCGGGACACGTGGACTTTTCTTACGAGGTTTCACGCAGCATTGCAGCTTGTGAAGGTTGCCTGCTGCTCGTTGACTCGACACAGGGTGTTCAGGCTCAAACTATATCAAACCTTTACATGGCTATTGAGCATAACTTAGAGATTATTCCTGTGCTGAGCAAGTGTGATATGGTTAACTCGATGCCTGAGGAAGTCGAAGATGAAATTATAGATTTGCTTGGTTGCAAACGCGAAGATATCATTCGTGCTTCTGGTCGAACCGGCGAAGGTGTCGAAGACATTCTGAAGGCTGTTATTGAAAAAATTCCTGCACCGCAAGGTGATGAAAATGCTCCTTTGCAGGCATTGATTTTCGATAGCGTATTCAATCCGTTCCGCGGAATTATTGCTTACTATAAAGTAGTTAATGGTTCTATTCACAAGGATGAAGAGGTGCTTTTTGTCAATACAGGTAAGAAGTATCATGCGGATGAGGTTGGTGTGTTGAAAATGAATCTGTCTCCGCGTAAGGAACTTCGTTGTGGTGATGTGGGCTACATTGTTAGCGGTATCAAAACTGCAACCGAAGTAAAGGTGGGTGACACGATTACGAGCGTTGATAATCCGTGTAGCAAAGCCATTTCCGGTTTCGAAGAGGTTAAACCTATGGTGTTTGCTGGTGTTTATCCTATTGAAACCGAAGATTTTGAGCAACTGAGAGCCAGCCTTGAAAAACTTCAACTTAATGATGCCTCACTGACATTCCAGCCTGAATCATCTGTTGCCTTAGGATTCGGATTCCGTTGTGGATTCCTTGGCTTATTGCACATGGAAATCGTTCAGGAACGCCTTGATCGTGAGTTCAACATGAATGTCATTACAACAGTGCCGAACGTAAGTTACAATATCTACGATAAGCACGGTGATATGCTTGAAGTTCACAATCCGGCCGGAATGCCCGATCAAACTGAAATAGATCATATCGAGGAACCTTATATCCGCGCTTCCATCATTACCAAAACGGATTATATTGGCAATATCATGACACTATGTTTGGGTAAGCGTGGCGAATTGATAAAGCAGGAATATGTTTCGGGCGATCGCGTGGAGTTATACTACGACATGCCGTTAGCTGAAATTGTTATTGATTTCTACGACAAACTGAAAAGTATCTCTAAAGGATATGCGTCATTCGATTATCATCCAATAGAATTCCGTCCATCAAAACTGGTGAAATTGGATATTCTTTTGAATGGTGAACCTGTCGATGCGCTTTCTACGTTGACTCATGTGGATAATTCTGTTTACTTTGGTCGGAGAATGTGCGAAAAGTTAAAAGAATTGCTCCCAAGACAACAATTTGATATCGCAATTCAAGCTGCCATTGGAGCGAAAATTATTGCTCGCGAAACAGTTAAACAGGTACGAAAAGACGTTACTGCCAAATGTTATGGTGGTGACATCAGTCGTAAACGTAAACTGTTGGAAAAGCAGAAGCGAGGTAAAAAGCGTATGAAAGAAATTGGTAATGTTCAGGTTCCGCAAAAGGCATTCCTGGCTGTTCTTAAACTTGACTAATAATACATAGCTACTTATTGATTGTATCAATTAGCTGATTGCATTTGTTGTCTTTTTATCACTCAAATAAAACATCTAAAACAAGCTTACAATGCTCATTGAACTTCAAAATATCGAACTTCAACACGATGATAAGATTATCCTTAACAATGTGAACTTCCAAATTGACAACAATGACTTCGTGTACATTATCGGTAAAGTAGGGAGCGGAAAAAGTTCGTTACTCAAGGCTTTATATGGCGAATTGCCTGTTAAAAAAGGACAAGCCCGTATCCTTGACTTCGACCTTTTAAACTTGAAAAAGAAGCATATACCTCAATTACGTAAACAGTTGGGCATCATTTTTCAAGACTTTCAGCTTCTTCACGAACGTACAATTCAGGAAAATCTTGATTTCGTGTTGAAAGCCACTGGTTGGAAAAAGAAAGAGCGTGCTGAAAGAATCAATGAAGTGCTTGAACTTGTTGGATTGCAAGATAAAGCCAATAACTTTCCGCACGAATTGTCTGGTGGTGAACAGCAGCGCATTTGCATAGCTCGTGCTTTGCTCAATCGTCCTAAAATTATTTTGGCAGATGAACCCATTGGAAATCTTGATCCCGACACAAGTCGTCAAATTATGAATATTCTGCAAAATATCCGTGAACAGGGTGCTGCCGTAATTATGGTTACACATAACATTCACCTTTTGACCGAATTTCCGGGAATTGTTTACCAATGTCAAGATGGACAGATAGTTGACGTTACGCAAAACTATAACTAATCATCCCACAAGCTTGATTGACGGTTTACAGCATTATTATTTATAAATCAATGGGGTTTGTACTTTCTGTACTTATTTTCAATATCACATTTAAAGGATAGACAGTCAATAAGTTCGGAAGTTTCAGTGCTCCCTATTATATTGCATACACATCTTATCTTTATGAAAATACTTAAGTTTGGTGGAACTTCAGTTGGTTCACCACAGCGAATGAAGGAAGTTTGTCAGTTGATTAATGACGGACAACAAAAAATAGTAGTTCTTTCAGCAATGTCAGGCACTACGAATTCATTGGTCGAAATTGCTGATTATATTCAAAAGCGCAATCCTGAGGCTGCCAATAATGTTATTAACAAGCTTCGTAACATTTATTTGCAGCATATCGAAGAATTATACTCTTCGGAATCGACTGTTAAAGAAACTCGCGAGTTGCTTTTGAATATATTCATGCACTTGCATCACCTTACTGCTGAAGAGTATTCAGCAAAACTTGAGAAGGAAATTCTTGCACAGGGTGAATTGATGAGTACGAATATGGTTACTAATTACCTCAAGGAATTGGGAGTTAAAGTGAACCTCATTCCTGCTTTGGACTATATGCGTACTGATGACAATGGTGAACCTGACATGCCTTATATTAAGGAACACTTGTCAGATATTATGAAACATAATGCAGGTTATGAACTTTATATTACTCAAGGTTTTATCTGTCGCAATAAAGTAGGTGATATTGATAACCTGCAACGTGGTGGCTCTGACTATACTGCCTGCCTCATTGGTGCAGTATTGGCTGCCGAAGAAATCCAAATATGGACTGATATTGATGGTATGCACAACAATGACCCGCGTTTTGTGCCTAACACAACACCTGTTCGTCAGCTCAACTTTGAAGAGGCTGCTGAATTGGCCTATTTTGGTGCCAAAATTCTTCATCCCACTTGCATTCAGCCTGCTCGCTATGCCGGTGTTCCTGTAAAACTGCTAAATACAATGGATCCGTCTGCGCCTGGAACCATCATCAATAACAAAATGCAAAAGGGAACCATCAAAGCCGTAGCTGCAAAGGATAATATCACTTCAATTAAGATTGTTTCATCTCGAATGCTTTTAGCTACCGGCTTCTTACGCAAAGTGTTTGAAATATTTGAAACTAATCAAACTCCGGTGGATATGGTTACAACCAGTGAAGTGGGGGTTACCTTAACTATTGACAATAATGCTCACCTTGCCAATATTACAGAGGAATTAAAGAAATATGGTACGGTTGAAATTGACGAAAATATGTGTATCATCTGCGTGGTAGGTGATTTACGTTGGGGAAATGTAGGTTTTGAAACTCTTGTTACCGAGGCTCTTAATCAAATCCCTGTTCGTATGATTTCATATGGTGGCAGTAACCATAACATCTCTTTCCTTGTAAAAGATACGGATAAAAAGGAAGCTCTGTGCGCCTTGAGTGATAAGCTTTTTAACTAAATAGCTTCACTTATTCATCATAAAGAGAACTGTATGTAACTGATGCTTTTGAGTTCATCATGTTGCATACTCTTCTCTTTTTATATGAAATCGCATTTGAAAATCCCTAAATCTTTAGTTTTGCAGTAGTTCACATCTCTATAACAAAGCATTATCTACCTATGATTTATCCCTTAGAACGATTCAAATCGCTTGACACTCCATTCTATTATTACGATCTTGCGCTTTTACGCAATACATTGGATACAATTAAGCAGATTGTAAAAGATAAACCTAATTTTGTAGTACACTATGCAGTAAAGGCAAATGCGAATCCTCGAATCTTACAGATTATTTCGCAAACAGGTTTTGGAGCAGACTGTGTGTCGGGAGGAGAAGTACAGGTTGCTGCAGAAAATGGGTTTAATCCTTCACAAATAGTGTTTGCAGGAGTTGGAAAAAGCGACAAAGAAATACGAAATGCACTAACTATTGGCATTCATAGTTTTAATGTTGAAAGTATTCCAGAATTGGAAGCTATTAACGAAATAGCTATGGATATGAATACGGTAGCTAATGTAGCTTTCAGAGTTAATCCCAATGTTGATGCTCATACGCATGCAAAAATTACCACCGGATTGAATGAAAATAAATTTGGCATTGATATTGCAGATGTTATACCTGCAATTCGTATGGCAAACTCAATGCAAGGCGTGAAATACATTGGGCTGCATTTTCATATCGGAAGTCAAATTCTTGACCTTGAAGTGTACAAGAATCTATGCTACAAAATCAATGAAATTCAAGATTCTCTTGAAGAATGTGGCATTGTAACACAGAGTATCAATGTTGGCGGTGGGTTAGGTATTGATTACGATAATCCAGAAGTTAACCCCATTGCAGATTTCTCAACTTATTTCGAAATATTTTCGGAATATTTGCAAATTAGAAGTCATCAACAATTACATTTCGAATTGGGCCGAAGTATTGTTGCTCAATGTGGAAGCTTAATAGCCCGGACACTATATGTGAAACAGGGACATACCAAGAATTTTTTAATTGTTGATGCTGGTTTTACTGATTTGATTCGTCCTGCTATGTATGGCTCACATCATTTTACTGAAAATATATCAGTAAATGGAGATTGTACAATGGAAACCTATGATGTTGTTGGTCCTATTTGTGAAAGCAGCGATGTGTTCAGTAGTAATGAACGTCTGCCTTTAACCAAACGAGGAGATTTTATTGCTTTTCGTTCTGCCGGTGCTTATGGTGAAGTCATGGCCTCAACTTATAACTGCAGAGCATTACCCAAGGCATACTATAATGAATAAAAGCTAGTTGTCCGAAGTAGTAATGGAGAGCTTCCTTTTTCCCTAATTCATGAAAGTTTTAGCAGTTCATGAATTAGGGGAATTCTTATTTATTTAGTAGGTACAGTTTGACTAAGCTATTATTTTTCATTTATTCCGAGGGTATGAAATTCTTTTGTATGGCTCAATATTTATATCCTTGCTAGGGTTATAATCAACGATATATTATGAAAGAAGAATGCTTGAAATGTCAAGAATCATTAGGATGTATCTTAACAATGAGAGCATGATGGAATGTGAATTTTATCACTGTTAAAAATTAAACAAAACTTGCTATGGCATTTGCCATTATGATTGTAATGAATGTCCTATCCTTTGGAACTTGTTGGTGGGGTAGGGGGACTCATTGATGTATGCGACATGTTTATTTGGCTATACAAGCTATAGCCAGTTATGTTCAAGAAATAAAAGGTATTTTCAGAAAGTTAATAGAGATGTTGTAGGAATGGCTGTTTGGATTGTGGTACTTGTGCCCTCCCATTGAATGGATTTAAGCATTGCTTTGTTTTTAGGATGAAAAATCAGCATAAAGTTAATTCCAATAGAAAGTAAAGAATTTTAGATGTAAATAAAATTAAAGAGCGACGTATTCTTATGAATATATTTTAGACTTTTATAAGAAAAGATTTGCATTTAATTTGTACTTTAGCATTTGAATACTGGATAAACGAGGCATGTAAAATGTGGCATTTTTGTTTGCGATATTAAAAATAAATTTATAATTTTGCATCTATACTGAATTTTATTCGGTTAAGAGAGTGTAGAAATATATTTCGAATTAATGACAATTTATATAATTTAATTAACCATGAAAAACCAGAAAAGAGTTTATTCGTTTGGTAATGGTAAGGCTGAAGGCCGTGCCGATATGCGAAACGAACTTGGTGGTAAGGGTGCCAACCTTGCCGAGATGAATTTAATTGGTGTTCCCGTACCTCCGGGATTTACAATTACTACGGACGTTTGTAATGAATATTACGAAATTGGCAAAGATAATGTTGTTGCATTATTAAAAGAAGAAGTAGAAAAAAGCCTTCACCTCGTAGAGGAACTGATGAATAGTAAATTTGGTGATATCGAAAATCCCCTTTTACTTTCAGTACGTTCTGGTGCACGCGCTTCAATGCCAGGTATGATGGATACTATCTTGAACCTTGGTTTGAATGATGAAGTTGTTGAGGGATTGGCTCGCAAAACAAATAATCCTCGTTTCGCTTACGATGCATATCGTCGTTTCGTACAGATGTATGGTGACGTAGTATTGGGTATGAAGCCTGTAAACAAAGAGGATGTCGATCCGTTTGAGGCTATCATCGAGGATGTTAAAAAAGCCAAGGGCGTAGAACTTGACAATGAACTTGAAGTTGAAGACCTCAAGGAACTTGTAGTTCGTTTTAAGAAAGCTATTTTTGAACAAACTCACCGCGAATTCCCTACAAATCCTATGGAACAATTGTGGGGTGCAATCTGTGCTGTATTTGATTCATGGATGAACGAACGTGCTATTCTCTACAGAAAGATGGAAGGTATTCCTGCTGAATGGGGAACGGCTGTAACCGTAATGGCTATGGTGTTCGGTAACATGGGTGATACATCTGCAACTGGTGTATGCTTCAGCCGTGACGCAGCTACTGGTGAAGATTTATTTAACGGTGAGTGGCTTGTTAATGCTCAAGGCGAAGATGTTGTAGCGGGTATTCGTACTCCTCAACAGATTACTTTGGAAGGTTCACGTCGTTGGGCTGAACTTCAAGGTATTAGCGAAGAGGACCGTAAGGCTAAGTATCCTTCAATGGAAGAGGCAATGCCTGAAATTTATCGCCAGTTGGATGCAATTCAAACGAAACTTGAAGAGCATTACCATGATATGCAGGATATGGAGTTTACTGTACAAGAAGGTAAACTTTGGTTCTTGCAAACTCGTAATGGTAAGAGAACTGGTGCTGCAATGGTAAAAATTGCAATGGACCTTCTTCGTCAGGGCATGATTGATGAAAAGACTGCAATCAATCGTTGTGAGCCTCAGAAATTGGATGAACTCCTCCATCCGGTATTTAGCAAGGAAGCTCTTAGTAAGGCTAAAGAATTAACGCGCGGTTTGCCTGCAAGTCCTGGTGCTGCATGTGGTCAGATTGTATTCTTTGCTGAAGATGCTGCTAAATGGCACGAAGATGGACATAAGGTAGTGATGGTTCGTATCGAAACATCTCCTGAGGATTTGGCAGGTATGGCCGTAGCAGAAGGTATTCTGACAGCTCGTGGTGGTATGACTTCACACGCAGCAGTTGTTGCTCGTGGTATGGGTAAGTGCTGTGTAAGTGGAGCAGGTGCTATCAACGTTGACTACAAAAAACGTATTGTAGAAATTGATGGCGAAATTCTCCGTGAAGGCGATTATATCTCACTCAATGGTACAAACGGTTGTGTATATAAAGGTGCAATACCCACCCAAGCTGCAGAATTATCAGGTGATTTTGCTGCCTTGATGGATCTTTGTGCTAAATATACGCATTTGCAGGTTCGTACTAATGCAGATACGCCTCATGATGCTGAAGTTGCCCGTAATTTCGGAGCTGTAGGTATCGGTCTTTGCAGAACAGAACACATGTTCTTCGACAATGAAAAGATCGTAGCTATGCGCGAAATGATTCTCTCTGAGAATGTTGAAGGTCGTAAGAAAGCATTGGCAAAACTCCTTCCCTATCAAAAGGAAGACTTCAAGGGTATTTTCCGTGCAATGGACGGATATCCTGTGAATGTTCGTCTTTTGGATCCTCCTCTTCACGAATTTGTTCCCCATGATGCAAAGGGTCAGGAAGAAATGGCTGCTGCAATGGGTGTAACTGTTGAATATATCAAGCAACGCGTAGAAAGTCTTTGCGAGCATAATCCTATGTTAGGTCATCGTGGTTGCCGTTTGGGTAATACATATCCTGAAATTACGCAAATGCAAACTCGTGCCATTCTTTCAGCTGCCATTGACTTGAAGCGTGAAGGATTAGATCCTCATCCAGAAATCATGGTTCCTCTGACTGGTATTCTTTATGAGTTTGAAGCTCAGGAGAAGGTAATCCGTGATGAGGCTGCAGCATTGTTTGCAGAAGAAGGATTAGAGATTCCATTCAAGGTCGGTACGATGATTGAAATTCCTCGTGCTGCACTCACTGCTGACCGTATTGCATCACGTGCAGAGTACTTTAGCTTTGGTACGAACGACTTGACTCAGATGACATTTGGTTATTCACGTGACGATATCGCAAGTTTCCTTCCCGTTTACCTTGACAAGAAGATTCTTAAGGTAGACCCCTTCCAGGTTCTTGATACCAATGGTGTAGGTCAGCTTATTGAAATGGCTGTAAATAAGGGACGTTCTGTACGTAAGGAACTGAAATGTGGTATTTGTGGTGAACATGGTGGTGAACCTTCAAGCGTTAAGTTCTGCCATAAAGTGGGCTTAAATTACGTAAGTTGCTCACCATTTAGAGTACCTATCGCGAGATTAGCTGCGGCGCAGGCCGCCGTCGAAGAATAAGACGAAAGTGCTGAAAATTAGTATTATAGAAGGCAAGTATCTGGGATTCAGGTACTTGCCTTTAATTTTTTGCGTTTATTCTGCACGTTCTCCAAGCAGACCAAGAAGCCAAAAATGGCTGAAATGTTTCCCAATTTCACTTTATGTGTTTCCCAAAGCATATGAACCGGTACCTAAAAAACAACGAATGTTTCCTAAAAAATCCACGTTGTTTCCCAAAAACAATGCTGCGTTTCCCAAAAAATAAGGGCATTTTCAACTATAGCAATAAACGTAAATACTAATTTTCAAATAACACTTTCAAAATGGCAACATTAAAAGCAATTGTAAAAACAAAGATGAGAAACGGAATGTACAAAGTGTATATCCGATTTACTCACAACAGACAGTTCTCTTACATGAGAACTTCATGGATGGTCAATGAAAAGGGACTATCTGATGACAAAAAAGACATAATAGATCCATTTGTCATCCAACAAACCTCTATCTTGATAGAGGAATGCTATAATAAGTTAAACCAGGTAGATACTTCTAAATGGTCTGCAAAAGAAGTCTTGGAGTTCGTATTAGAGTACGAGAAAGACATATCCTTCTCGGATTATGCAAGATTGCACATTGATAAGATGATAAAACGTGGTCAGGAACGTACCTCTCGTAACTATAAATGGGCCCTGCAGCATCTGGAAAAGTTCGCCCGAACGGACAATCTTATGTTCTCTCGTCTAACATTAGCTTTTCTTAATAGGTGGATTGAGACATTATCACAAACTACTACTCGTAGTAAAGAGCAATATCCTGTATGCATTAGAGAGATATATAAAGCTGCTATCATGGAGTTTAATGATGAGGAGCGTGGTTTGAGCAAACTTAATAATCCATGGAGTAAAGTGAAGATTCCTCGCAGTGATGTTCCTGAGAAACGTGCTATTCCAGCAAGTAAGTTGCGTGCGTTCTTTAATGTCGTACCGGATAGAAGCCGATTCACCAACCCGTTGATGGAGGTTGGACAGGATGTTGCATTGATTTCATTCTGCATGTGTGGTCTTAATGCCGTGGACATCTTTAATGCGAAGAAGGATCAGTATAATAATGGAATATTCCACTATGAGCGGCAAAAAACAAGGTCTGCACGTTCAGACCGTGGTTACTTTGAAGTGCGTGTACCACCCTTCTTGAAACCTACCTTTGAGAAGTACCTCTCTAAGAAGGCTGATTCTCCATGGTTGTTCAATTTTCATGACCGATTATCAACTTCTGATTCTTTTTGTGCAAATGTAAATGTTGGAATTAAACAGGTTTGGGAGAAAGTAGAACCGGGATTCAGAGCATCATTGTATGCGTTCCGTCATAGTTGGGCTACCATAGCGCAAAATGAATGTGGCGCAACTATGAATGAGGTTGATTTCGGTCTTAACCACTCCATAAACAGAATGGCAAGAGTCTATGTCAAGATAGACTACACTCCTGTATGGATTCTTAATGAAAAGGTTATAGATTTCGTCTTCTTTACAGATAATGAGTCCAAGCACATCGAAAAAGAGGATAAGTCTTTTGAGAGAATATCCAAATATAATAATGTTCGTGCAGAAGCATACGTTATGGGCAAAATGGTTTGTGCCATCGAAGATACCGGTTTCTCTAACGTTGATCAAATCATGGATAAATTGACAACATTGCTTCCTAAAAAAATTAGTAACACTCGTGTTCAGTTCAAGATTACTAATATTGACAAGGAACTAACACAGATGTATCAGCGTCTTGTTTGATAGTCACTACGCTTAACAACAACGAAAAAGCCCAAATATGGCATAAAGCCACATCTGAGCTTTTTCGTTGTTTATACGCTTACAAGAGATAGTTTTGTTGAATATTCGCAAGTTTCTGCAAATCTATAAGCTTATATCGTTTCTTGCCAGGAGATATTCTGGAAGGCTTTAACTTGCCACTCTTTATCCATCTTTCAACATCTGCACGTCCATACATTTGGAACGCTTTTGTCTGGCTGATTTCAAGCTGGCCTTTTTCAACCTGATGAATTCTTAAAGCAATCATTGTCGCTAGTTCGTTGACAAACTGGTCGAATGTGACAGTTTTATCAATGAAATGACATTCTGTATTATTGTCCATTGTCTGTATTTCTTATGATTATTTTTTTCAAAAAGAGGAGCTACCTCCGTATTCGAATCGATTCGAATGCAAAGGTAACTCCTACAACTTGGATGCGTAGAAAAGCCAACTATATAGGGCTTGTTATATATTCATTATGTATCTTCCCTACTTGTTGTTGGTTGGATTTCTTGCATTTTACATACTTTCTTTCAGTTTCTTGACGAAATTCTCACATACGGTTTCGAATCCTAAGTCTTCAATCTTGTAGTTGGATGACTTCATCTTTGCAAGCTTCACATTTTTGGCCTGAGACAGACCACAACGCAACTGGCTTGCACGTAGTGGTTCGTTATTAGCTGACGAAGCAATGAGTTTGTTCTTCTCAATTATCATCTGCCATCGGAAAGGCAATAATCCATAGGAACGAAGAGCACCGAAGAACAATGCTACGTGTCTGTTAATGCCAGCCTGGAGAGGTTTTGTGAGTTGACACTTGAACAGATCCTTGATGTCAGAATCAGTCACGGCATTTTTAAAGAGACTCACATCATTTGCAAACTGTGTAATGAGGCAAATCTGCTTGTCTGAAAATCGTGCGAGACAGTCTTCATCTGGAGTAAGGCTTTGTCCAGAATCAAACAGATGGAACATCTGCTGATAATCTTTTTCCTCAAACTTATCTTTTGAGAAAAAAGCATCAACGAGATCAAGACGATTTTCAAGAAGCTCTTTCAGACCGCAGACATTCATAATATGAACCCTTGCATCTGATTCGCTCATATTCATCGCAGGAAGATGGTAGTAATAGAAATCATTCACATAGCGAGAATATGACTTCTCACCATTGATGATTTCAGACTGGTACTGCTCGTAGGCAGCACAATAAAGTTGCCAAAGTTCATCTTTTGGCAATTCATTCTCTGTTTTTTTTTGCGCAGTTTACGCAACATGGGCACAAAAAGAGAGAAAACGGGCGTTTTTGTTAACCGTTTCATTTTCTTTTTGTTAAATTTATAATGTGATAAAATATAATGAGTTAAATCGCATAGGAACGTCTATGCGATTTTTTGAATTTCGAGAAATGTACGGGCTGATCAAGAATGATGTCATTTAATGCAATGGCTTATTCTTTACAATTAAATTCATGAGTGTATCAAACAATACAGTGTTATCCCTATGTCCATTAAGTCGGAAGTAGTATTCATTCAGATAGTCTTGAATGTATTCAGCAGAACAGTGACGATGTACTCCAAACAACCACTTCTTTAGATTTGATACATGTTTGTCCATGAGAGCTGAATATTCTAATCTTGTAGCTATACTATCTGAGTATTCATCTGCATATTGCTCGCATCTACTCTCTTTACCGACTATGATTTGGCTATTCCTACTGATGTGTTTTTTGAAAAAATCTCTAATAGAGTCCGGTGACGCACTGTCAACGACATAGGCATATTCGTGACCAGCTATCTTTCCACCAAGGATTTCCATGCCGATAATCACCAAATCGCCTTTTGGTGAACATTTTGAATCTCCTATCTCAAAGGTGTCAACGAAAATCATACCTTCTAGAGGTTTATCTTCGACATAGCCCATAGCATGTTGTATCTTCCGTTTGAAATCCCAGGCAGTTTTTTGTCTTAATCCATATTTTATAGATAAGGCCGTTGATGTTACACCATTTTCTGATGTACATAGATTAAAGGCAATGTGAAAAGCTGTATTAAGAGAGAACTTTAATTTATCAAACACAGTACCTGCAGTCGGACTTTCGTCATGCTTGCATTTTGTACAACGTCTTGAAAAAGGCAGATGACCTTTGCAATAATGTGTATTGCCACACCTTGTACATACAAAAGTGTCATCTTTCCATTTGATTTCAGACAAGTATTTGAAGCAATCATCATCACTGGTGAAGTGCTTATTGAACTTGTCCTGGCTTGTTCCATAGAATATTGCTCTCTTAATCATGGTGCAAAGTTAGTGAAAATATTCTAAAAAGTGCGGTCTAAACGCCTAAATAGTACAAACTGCCATGTTTTGGTATAACACCACACTCTATCTAATCAGATATGAGACCGCTAATTGCAAGAAAGTGCTAAATCAGTCAATAAAGACTATCAAATGAAAGGAACATAACTATATAATAGCGAAACAATCATTCCTATATAGCATCATTGTTCCTTATAGTGACTAACCTCCTCTACCTTTGCAAATGAATCGGTTCAATAATGGGGGTAGCTCCCTCAATGTCTAATTTCAAATCCATATGTAGATGGCAAAAAAGAAAACAGAATACGAGCTCTTGGCTAAACGCATTGAGCTCTTGGAAATGCAGGTTAAGGAATTGACAACTGTGGAACCTGAAGTTATCAATGAGCGACTCAAATCCATTGAGGAAACTCTTTATACGACAAAGGACATACTAAATATGAAGGAGGTTTGCCAGTACCTTGACATCTCACAGAGTCTTCTGTACAAACTCACATGCAGTGGTGAGATTCCGCATTTCAAGCCACGTGGCAAGATGATATTCTTTGAAAAGAAGGAACTGATTGAGTGGATTAAAAAGAGCAACTTGCTAAGCTCTGAAATAATCAAAAGTTCTTCTAAAACAATATCTAATGATTCCACTAATTATGAAGAAAACGAAAAAGAATAGCATTGACGGCGTGAATCTGCCAGACTCGCGCCTTGTAGAACTTCTTGACAGATGTGCGATTTCTGTCAAAGATGTTAGAACAGATATAAAAAAGAATAAGCAGAATGGAAAAAAGAACTAATAAGATGGGCATTGACAATCAAAAGACCTCATTTGAACACCAATCGCTTGAAGTGTCTATGCTTGACAAGGACAATTTCAGCGACGAAGAACTCGATTCCTATCTTTCAAAAGGTGAAATCAAAGCAACAGACAAAGTTACTATACCGCCTAAAATTCTTTTCGTCGGTGATTGTACCATTGCAACCTTTGGAAACTTTAGTGCATCTACTGGCAAAGCAAAGAGCAAGAAAACCTTCAATATCTCTGCCATGGTAGCCGCTGCTGTTACCAACACTACGGTATTGAACTACAGAGCGTGTCTTCCAGAAGGCAAACGGAAGATTTTATATTTCGATACTGAGCAGAGTAAATATCACTGTCACACAGTTCTGGAACGTATTTATAAATTGTCTGGACTATCGTTCAAAAAAGATGATCCTCGCCTTATGTTCTGGGGACTGCGTGAATATACACCCAAACTGCGAATAGCCCTTATTGATTATGCTTTACGTAAATACGATGAAGTAGGTTTGGTCATCATCGATGGTCTGAGAGACCTCATGTATGACATCAATAACGGTAAGGAAGCAACTGATGTGATGACTGTCTTAATGGCCTGGACAAGTGTATATGATCTACACATCCATACAGTCCTTCATTTAAACAAGAACGATAATAACCCTCGTGGTCATATAGGTACTGAATTGGAAAACAAAGCTGAGACGGTTCTTATTATTAGCAAGAATATGCAGAACAACAGCATCAGTGAGGTTAAACCAATGCACATGCGAGATAAGGAGTTCAGCACATTTGCTTTCCATATTGATGACAACAAACTTCCTGTTCTTGACTCTGGCATTTCTGTTACCGTCGTGAAGCGTCAGGAGAAGTCACTTGTCAGCCTTGACAATGAGATACACCAGGAGATTTTAAGCAAAGTGTTTGAGAAAAATTCCCCTACACGATACAACGACTTGGTTAACTCTGTTTCGCAAGCATACGAAGCCGCTGGTTACAAGCGAGGTATCAATGGTATTAAGGACCTTCTTAAACTTCTAACAGGTAAAGGCATTATCGTTAGAGAAAAAGATGGATATGTCTATAAATCAGAGTGTTTTAGAAAATCAGAAACAAGCAAAGCAAGGCAAGTTTAAGGTTTAGGTTTAAAGGGTATATATATACACATATGCGCACACGCACGTACGCACGCACATGTGGGCGCATTTAATCTATAATGAACATGACAATAGAAGAAATAAAGTCTGTTAGTATCTATAATTGGATGAAGGAGAACAATTATGGAACAGGTTCCATTAAGGGCAAGAATGTGTTCTATTGTTCACCATTGCGCTTAGAGAAAACACCTTCATTCGTAGTCAATACCAAGGATAATCTTTGGTATGACTTCGGTACAGGCAGAGGCGGCAATCTGATAAACCTTGTAGAGCGACTTAATCCGTCATGGACGATGCATGAGGTCTTAGGCTATCTCGAAAAGCAAATCAAAGAGAAAAGACTTCAATTCAATGAGGATTATAATGCCAGAATACTGGAGGAAGAAAAGAAACGTCAATGGTTTGAAGGTAAGCGTAGTGAATATCAGGAAAACCACAACCATGAAACGGTTGTTGATATGATAAGCCCCCTCACTCACCCCATACTTCGTGACTATATTATCCAGAGACGTATAGATTTTACCATAGCTCAAAAGTATTGCAGAGAGGTTCATTATTCCTTTCGAGGCAAACGATACTATGCTATTGCCTTCATGAATGTAGCCAATGGCATGGAAGCTAGAAATAAACTAAGCAAACGTTGTATAGGTAAAAAGAGTATTTCAGCCATCTATCCGAAGGAAGTTCCTCAGAAACGATGTTGTATTTTTGAGGGATTCTTTGATATGTGGGCATACAAGACTCTGTATGCTCGAATACCGGACAATGGTGTTACTGTTATAGAACAATGCGATTTCTTTGTCCTTAACGGTGTTGGTGAAGTAAGAGTGCTTTTGCCCTATCTTAAAGAATATGACTCTATCCATTGTTTTCTTGATAATGATGAAGCTGGCAGAACAGCAACAAAGGAAATAGCAAAGGCTTACCCCGGTATTTCCATAGATGAGTCATATAGATACCAAAGTTATAATGACTTAAATGATTTCCTCCTTGAAAAGAAATAGCATTGCATGTATTTCTCTATTTCTGTGGTGGTAACAAATGATGTTGCAAAGGTAATAGCTTTGTCTTCATCTGATCAAGGTCTGGCACTTGTGTATGATGGTAAAATCTCCACACCTTTGGGTAGTATTTGACCACATAACCTTGCTCCATTTGACCAAAGCACCTTTAGAAGGTAACAAATTTGTTTAACCATCCCAGAAGTAGAAGAAATCTACGAAAGGGAGAAAAAAATAATATCGCATGACAACAATTCAATCTATTTTGAGCCGACTGACTGAGGCAGTGAGTGGCACAGACAAGCAACTATTCAATGAGCAGGAGTTGAAAAAGTTCGCTACATTCTATCTTGACAAGTGGGATGAGAACACAAGCGAGGACGTTGTAGCAGAGTCTTTTGTGGACTATTGGTGGAACACTGACAGAACTTGCAGAAGATGCTCTGAATGTGGCAAACTGATGCGTGAGGGGTATTGCGTGGATATGGGTGTAGCCTACTATTGCAGTAAAGACTGCTTGCATACCGACTTCACCGATGAAGAATGGAATGAGGAATGCGAGAACAACGACCAGAGTTATTATACAGAATGGTAATCAATAAAGTACAAGATTATGGCAAATCAAGCAACAACGACCTACAAGGTCACAGGAACACGTAAGGCAGTAAACAACCTTTGGAACACCTTTCAAAGTATGGAGGTTAATAACAAGAACATTTGGTTGAGTGACCTTGCAAAGCATTATGGTATTGACTATGAAGCAAAACAAATCTGCGTCAGAGGTCATATCTGTTGGGCTGAGTATGAGGAAGACGAAGACGTATGTCTGCTTTCTTTTGAGACGGAAACAGCATGGGATGCCTGTAATGACATCTTCTTAGAGATTGACATACTTCTTGGCGGTGAGTTGAGTATATCTTATCGTTGCTGCGAGTGTGGATGTGAGGTCTATTACACACATGATGAGGGCAACTACTTTCCCGAAGAATGTTGTGTCAGCGCATCGGGCAAACCATTTGAGGAATGTTGTGATGATGTTTATGGCACAATCGAGGAAGCAATAAAGGAATGGACTTCAAAGACCGGCATAGAGCAAGGTGAACGAACCAATGAACAGATGATGGACTTTATCAATGAGTATGAGTACGAAAACGATGAGACATATTTCTACATCCGTACTTTCACTTTTGAGTAAATGGACATTCAAATCCTGACGCTTCTCCTGACATATTAAGTTGTCAGGAGGAGCATTAGGGACACTCGTAACCTACGCAGAATTTTGTAAACATTGATACAAGTACACGTGTAGATATGAATACATGTACACACGAATACATGTTGACATGAATACGTTAATACATATATACAAAAAGAAAAATATTATGTCATTGAGAATTATTACATTAGCCAATCATAAGGGAGGCGTATCAAAGACGACTTCCACAGCCTCTATCGGGGCTTGCATGGCACGCATGGGGAAAAAAGTTCTGCTTATAGACCTTGATGGTCAAGCAAATCTTACATTGTATTTTATCCCCAATGAGAATGAAATTGATGCAAGCATCTTTGACTCTTTGGTCGATGGCGCACTCTTGCCAGTGAAGCACGTCAGAGAAAATCTTGACCTTATTCCTTCATCCCTTGAAATGGCAAGTGCAGAAATAGCCTTGACCAATCTTCTGGCAAGAGAACAGTTGCTAAGCAAACTGCTTGAACCAATAAAGCAGAACTATGACTACATTCTCATAGATTGTCCTCCATCATTAGGAATAGTCACTACCAATGCTTTCCTCGCAGCTGATGAAATCATTGTACCTATGACTCCCGAACTTCTTCCGTTGAAAGGTATGAGGATGCTTGATGCCTTCGTTTCCACACTGCAGAGAGTAAAGCCCAACCTACGGCTTGGTGGCGTGTTTATTGCAAGATTCAACCATCGTAAATTAAACAAGGTGGTAGAGCAAGCCGTGAAGTCTCGTTACGAGGCTATCACTATGAAGACTCGCATTCGTGAGAACATTGCTCTGGCAGAGTCGGCAGGTAGTGGTCAAAGCATCTTTGAGTACGACCCTCACTCAAATGGAGCAAAGGACTATCAGGCATTGACAGAAGAGATAATTTCACGTAATCAATGATGACTATGGCACGGAAGAATATGGACATCTTGGTTGGTAATATCCTTGGCGATGCTACCATCCAGCCACAGGAGAAAAATAACAAGACAGATGTGACTTCCAAGGGGAAACAGAATCCTCCCCAAAGTCCTAAAAACAATAAGACATCTTCCAAAGAAGACCAATGGCAGCACTTCTCCTTCATCTGTTCAACTGAACTTGTGGTCAAGGTTCAAGCCATTGCCCACAAGGAAGGTTTCACTATCCGTTCCTTTATGGAATACGTTATGAAACAAGGTGTTGACGCTTATGAGTCGAAGTATGGTAAAGTCAAGAAAATCAGAACAAAAGACATCAAGGAAGTCATGTAAAAATGTGTACGTGTAGCCATGTATACATGAATACGTTGATACATATACACATTGATACATGTACACACGTGGCGTGAATACATGTATATAAAAACAACATATAAATATTATCAAAAATAGAACGACATGAAAATGAAAAAGTATCTTTCAATCGCCATCCTTCTCATGCTGATGGCAACTCCTTTAGTATTCACCTCATGCGGTGGTGATGACCTTGTAGAGGGCATCGAGAACCAGGAACCAACCGCCGAAATATGGATTGAGCCATATCACATTAAAGGCGCATCCGTTGAAGATGTGAAAAGTTACATGGCTTCCCGAATGAACCATTTCACCATGAGTGAACAAGTGTCGGCAGGATGTGTGCAGCTCGTCTACTCAGATAAGAGAACGGGAGCAGGTATTGTCTATAGTTTCTCTCTTGACAGGGCACTTTACTCTGTCATTGACACAGAACCTATTTCAAAAATGGACGCAATCCTTCGTTCATTGCAGCAGAGCTATGAGCTTGTTTCAGAACAATCCGGAGTTTATTTGTTTTCGACAACGGACAAATCAACGGCAATAAGTATTATGCCGGTGAACAAGGATTTTGTCTATGTAAATTATGACTTTATCTCTCGATAAATGTATCATAAAACTTGGATGCCACCATTAGGAATTACCTGATGGTGGCTTTTCTCTGAGAGTACAGCAAGGTTTCTCGAGACCGTAATTCAAACTGTGTCAATCCCTAACAAGCCTGATAACCTCAAATTTTACTTTCGGATAAATATCTGAAAATCAGATACATTTGAAACAATCTTGAGCTAAACGAATAACAAGCTAAAGGGTTGACACAGTTCTATTTACGTACCCGGTTTCTCCTTGGAAGTTACCAGTTATAAGTCAAATATCTTTCCTCTATTTTTGTGAAGAGCACATAAAATGTGAGCGTATCATCCTTATAATGTTCTTTTAAAAACACACGACCGCTAAGTTGCTCGTTTACAGATTGACATATACTTCTTGTTCCTATAGATTTTTGTTCCATCTATTCTGCTTCTCTTATAGCCATGGATTGGTAATGCTTGTCCTTTGCATCATGTTCCTCCAACTGCATACCTCTGCATATAGTTGCTTCCTCTGGCACTCATTGGTATATTCCATCGTTCCGTGTTGCCACATTCTTAAATGAGGTGTTGTTTTCATGTCTTTCTTTGGGCTTGCTATTCTTGGAGCATTACCTCTTGCTTGAACTTTTAATGTATAGCCATCCTTTGCTCAAACCTCTGCTGTATTTTCTTGTCACCTTTTCGATTTGAATTTTCTGAACGAAGTTCCCACACTTAGTTTTTCCGCTGCGAAGTTAGTACAAGCCACATTGCTGCAAGTACCAGATGCCCTATTCTCAGAATTATTTCAAAAACTTTTTCGTCTGATACTCATCCATAAAACTTTTTTTGCCTGAAGGTGAAATAATTTGATAATTCCTTGCTTCTCATGTTTCCCTTGCCAACTCTTGAGGCATCGTAAAAAATAAATGTTTCACTTCTAAAAATTCAAATTATGAAAAAGATGGAAAATACTTTCGCAGTAACAGGTTTCGTTGGTAAGGATGCAAGCATCCATCAGTTCTCAACCGCAAGCGTAGCTCGCTTCTCACTGGCTATCAGCCGAATCGAGAAGAACGGTGAAGAAAACACACGCACCTCAGCCTTCATGAATGTAGAGGCATGGCGCAAGAACGAGAATACCTCGTCATTCGACCGGTTGGTCAAGGGAGCACTCCTCACTGTAGAGGGCTATTTCAAGCCTGAGGAATGGCAGGATGCAGAAGGTGTCAAGCATAGCCGAGTAATACTCGTGGCAACCAAGTTCTATGAAGCAGAAGAGAAGGAGGAAGCTCCAGTATCTCAGAGAACTAAGACCAAGAAGAATAAGTAAATCCTTCTCTTTATAACGAGCGACCTTCGGGTCGCTTTTTTGTTACTATTGAGTTTTTTCCTTGTAAAAAGGTTGAAAAGAATGCAAAAATCAGTTTTTCTTCAAGCTAATTGATGGATTTTGAAAAGAAATGAGTATTTTTGCATTTATAAATATAAGTAGAATATAATATATAGCTATATTATTCGTTTAACTTATGTTATAGTATAAATTAAAATAACAAATTATGATTGATTATTACGAGTATTCTATACCAGAATTGGTAAAACTTCTTGGTGCAAGATTCAAGGATTACCGTCTGCGTAGTAATATGACGCAGAAAGAGGTATCTGAACAATCGGGTATTACAATCACTACCATTCATAAGTTTGAGAATGGTACATCGGGTAATGTGTCGCTCAGCACCTTCCTTTTGTTGCTAAAGGCAATCGGTCAGATAGACGCGCTTGACGAACTGATGCCAGATTTACCGCCATCTGCATACCTTGTGAAGGAAGAAAAGAAAGTTCAACGAATTAGACATAAGAAGTCATGATAGCAAGTTCTTTGAAAATAATGCTTTGGGACAAGGAAATCGGTCGCTTGTCCTGGGATGCAAGGAGAGGTGTTTCGTTTTTCGAGTATAATCCAGCTTTCCTTGGCGGAAGACTTGATCCGTTCCCACTTGTGGCTTCTGTCAAGTCACCGGCCAGCCGACGTCCCATCATGGGTGACAGGGAAACTAAGCTTTACCGCAAACTGCCTCCTTTTCTTGCAGACTCTTTGCCTGACGCTTGGGGTAACCAGGTGTTTGAGTGCTGGCGCATACAGAATGGCATTCGCAATCAGGAGATTACTCCGCTTGAAATTCTGTCGTTTATAGGTAAGCGAGGTATGGGAGCTTTGGAGTTTATCCCCGAATCCTCTGGCATCAGAAAGTCGGAAAAGCTGAATATGAAAGCATTGACAGATTTGGCCCAGAGAATATTCGTTGAGCGTGAGAATGTAAGACTTATGCCAGACGAATCGCTGACCATGCAGTCGTTGATAGCTGTCGGAACATCAGCTGGCGGTCGCCAACCTAAGGCAATCATAGCGATAAATCCGAAAACGGGAGAAATAAGAAGCGGACAGATTGCCGGTCACAAGGGCTTTGATTATTGCATACTGAAGTTTGGCGATGCAGAACGTTCGTCTGCAGAATTGGAAATGGCTTACTATAAAATGGCCATGGCTGCAGGTATAAACATGATGCCTTGCAAGATTATAGAGGTGGAAGGTCAGAAGCATTTCATTACACATCGTTTTGATCGTGATGAAGAACGCAAATTGCACATGCAGACATTGGCTGCTTTATATCCTGACGCCGACAGCTATGAAAAGTTGCTGATGGTTTGTCGCAAGATGCGCCTACCGGAAAGCACCCAGGAGGAAGTCTTTCGCAGAATGGTATTCAATATTCTTGCCAACAATACGGATGATCACAACAAGAACTTCTCGTTCCTGATGGATGAAAGCGGTCAATGGCAACTTTCTCCGGCATACGATATGACTTATATCTTCAATGTCGGTGGTTTCCTTCCTGAGAAGATGCATTGTCTGATGATGCAGGGTAAACTTCAAGGTCAGACTCTTGAAGACGCTTTGGCTCTTGGCAAAGATAACGGTATCAGAAAGGTAGAAACCATCATAAATGAGGTTGCTTCTGCCATTGGTCAATTCAGGCACTTTGCAGAAGAATGCGAAGTTAGTCAGCGTTGGATAGGTGCTGTAGAAACCACCCTTAATAATCATCTGGCAGAGTGGGGATTGTTAGAACAAAGAAAGAATGTTTCGTTCAGAATTGGTGATACTATTTTTGAGAATGTGCGTGTAGAAAAGGCGTACAAAGGTAACTATCACCTTTTATGTGAAGTGGAAGGAAAAGAACGCAAATTCGTGATTACCAACAAGAAAGAAGAATATGCATTGATTGATAAGGTAGGTATTGATAATTTAACTGATAAACAGTTGGGTTCGTTGGTCGAAACCTTCTTTATAAGGTAACATACTTCGGATTTTTTAGTAATAATTGCCATTTTTTTGTGTCGAAATATTCATATTGGATATCCGCATACAAAAATGGCAATTATTGTTTGATTCCACTAAAACTTTTATTTTTTTTGAATTTTTTCTTGCTACGAAAAAAGGTTGCATTCTCCCTTTCTACCTTTGCATCATCAAAACAAGGAAGTATGGGTGAGCGGCTTAAACCAGCACACTGCTAACGTGCCGAACCGAAAGGTTCCGAAGGTTCGAATCCTTCTGCTTCCGCACTTTGGCTCGTTAGCTCAGTTGGATCAGAGCACGACGCTACGAACGTCGGGGTCGGGAGTTCGAGTCTCTCACGAGTCACAACATTGGAGGTTTGGCAGAGTTGGTCTATTGCACCGGTCTTGAAAACCGGCAGACGGCAACGTCTCAAAGGTTCGAATCCTTTAGCCTCCGCAAACTTGCCCTATCGCATAACGGTAGTGCGGCAGATTCTGGATCTGCAAGTGGTGGTTCGATTCCATCTGGGGCAACATCAGTAAGGAGTTTTGGCAGACTTGGTGTATGCGCGGGACTGAAAATCCCGAAAACGTGGTTCGAATCCACGAGGCTCCACTTAAAAAATCGGGAGTGCTCCAGTGGCAACGAGGGTGGACTGGAGTTCCTTGAGCTTGCGAAAAAATCCGCTTTCTGATGACTTCGTAGGTTCGAGTCCTACCTCCCGAACTCAACTTGCCCTATGGTATAATGGTAGCACAACAGGTTTTGGTCCTGTTAGCGAAGGTTCGATTCCTTCTGGGGCGACAAGTAAAATAAACAACTCCATGGTGTAATTGGTAGCATGCCAGATTTCGGTTCTGGAGGTGGTGGTTCGAATCCATCTGGAGTTTATATGGAGTTTGTAGCTCAGTTGGTAGAGTGCCAGGTTGTGGCTCTGGTGGTCGTGGGTTCGAACCCCATCAAACTCCCAAATGCTTCAATAGCACAGTGGTAGTGCAGCTTACTTGTAATGAGCAGGTCGTAGGTTCGAATCCTACTTGAAGCTCCACATAAGAAAGACTTCTCTTCAGGCAATTTTGCTTGAAAAGAAGCCTTTCAGTTTTCTTGTAAGACGATGTTTCGTTGATGTTCATTCATAATTCTATCCTTTATCCTTACACGAAGTTCAGAATAGATTTGAGTCTGTCCTGTACCTTGTTTAGCACCTGGATGGTGTCTTCGTTATTCTTATCCTTCTTGTTTTCAAGAAGAATGATAGCCTTCTTTATCAGCTTGCAGTCCTCTATGGATAAAGGCATTTCAGTGATAGAATAGTCTGGGTCAGCGTATCTGTAGTATATTCTATCATAAACTTCGATAGGAGCATTATAGCCCAGTTTGTCAGATCTCATTATCTGTATGTCCATCTGAACAGTTCTGGCGCATACTCCTTTGGTGATTCCCTCCATGTCGTAGAGAGCATCGCTACATGCCTCCACGAGATCTTCGAGAGTCCATCTTCTGTATCTGTTTCTCAAACAGTTGTCTATAGTTTTGTACCTTATTAAGGCATTCTTATTTGCTGGCATAGTTCTTTCATTTTAAACGTAAAAAATGGTTGGATTTCATCCAACTTTTTCTCGCCATGTCAGAGCATATGCAAGCAGTTGACTAAAAAGAAAAAGTTGGATTCTCCCGGCAAGGAAACTCCAACTCTTTCGTATTATCTTTGTTCTCTGTGGGGCACGCTGCTACGATGCCCGATAGAAATAACTATGTGAATAATGATGTGGAAATCCTATACCGGCTGTATCTGATGTACTTGATGTATGTACATAACTATTCCGCTCAAAGCGTCGATAGCTCTGAACGAATGATTGTGATGTTGTGTGCATATAAAGTCTCATTCCGTATAGGATTTTTCTTGTTTCTTTTATTTCTTTGTCTAATTTGCGTGCAAAGGTACAAAAATGAAACGAAATCTTTTTGCGTAGTCGTTATAAAATGGTATGAACATGCAATATTTATATAAAATGTAGTTGCCTTTCTCATTAGATAAGTCTTTATAATGCTTTGCCCCACACCATGAAGGATGCTACTGGAGTTCCACTTGAAAGATTTTGCATTTATGTCAGCAGAGCGTGACGTAAGAGCAAAATCATTCAGCAGGAAGGTACACCACGAAACGACATACGGTATCTTACAAACTGAGTAGGTGGGACGCAAGCGGTTCCCACTTATTCAGTTTGACACTACTGCATGTCCATTCGTCGAGAAGGTGCACTGGCTCACAGCAACATCCTTCATTTCCCTCCCTTTCTCCTTTTATAATATATGAGCTTTCTCTTATAATCATCTTGGCTATTCTTGATAATTTAATGTATTCATGTGGACGTGAATACGTATATACATGTTTTAGTGTGTACTTGTGTACATGAATACACTTTGAAACCTTATATGATAATGAATGTCAGCCTTTTGTGTTTTATACTTCTTGGGAAATATAGTTGTAATACTTCGCCCCACACCATGAAGAATGCCACTGGTGTTCCACCTGAAAGACCTCGCATTTATGTCAGCAGAGCGTGACGTAAGTGCAAAGTCCTTCAGCAGGAAGGTACACCACGAAGCGACATACGGTATCTTACAAACTGAGTAGGTGGGACGCAAGCGGTTCCCACTTGTTCAGTTTGACACTACTGCATGTCCATTCGTCGAGAAGGTGCACTGGCTCACAGCAACACCCTTCATTTCCCTCCCTTTCACCTTTTATAATATATTGATTTTCATTTTGTCATCATTCTGAATAATTCCGTTGTTTAAATGTATTCATGTGGACGTGAATACATATGTCCGTGTGTTAATGTGTACTTGTGTACATGAATACACTTTAAAGCCTCATACGATAATGAGAGTAGCTTTTTATCAACATAATGACGAGACATCTTATAATGCTCAGCCCCACACCATAGTCCCATAGGCATTAACAGTTTGTCATATAGTTATTCTTACGCAGGTCGAATGTATCGACTTACGAAAGAATAACACTCTGCCAAAGGTACGACGAGAACATTCCGTTATGCCTTAGTCAGAAGGTGCCAGGCAAAACTAAACACTTTGCTCGGCACGTTCTTCCTTTGTCATTTTGGAGAGTTCTCTAATTATCGTACCGGCTGTTGATGCTTAGGACTATTCCCACCCAGCTGTTTTATCCATTCTGACAATACCTTTTGTATCTGTTTCTTCTTACTGAGACTTATAGTCTTTGATGCCGTGTCGCCCTTGGGATTACGGGATTCTTTTTCTGCAAAGTTATCGCGCCTTTTGGCAAATGGCAAGTCGTGCTTTGTGAACAATCTTCCTTTTCCATGAAAAGAGTATTCTTCACATCAGACTTGCTCTATTGCCTTTGACGCACTTTGTAAAGCAGAAAAATCTTCCCAATCCCAGTCCGAAAGGACTTAACGAAAGGGAGAAAAATAATTTTTATGACTATGGCAACAGATTACAACAACCGCCTGATTACTCCTGACTTGGAGAAGGCAATGAAGGACTATCCGCTTTATTCACAGGATAGTAAGAAGAAGGATGCTCTTTGCATCGCAGTGTTTTTCATCGGCAACGCACGTTGGTACATTCTTGAAGGACAGCGAGAGTACGACGATTTTGTTCTTTTCGGCATCATCGTAGGTTTGGCAGAAACTGAGTACGGCTACATATCAGCCAACGAAATGGCAAGTGTGGCTTTGGACGCATCCAAGTACGGACTCGGTACAATCATGGTAGAGCAGGAAAAGGCTTTCCAACCATGTAAACTTTCTGCAATCCAAGACGGAGAATTGCAGTCGTTCCTAAACAGATTTTACGATTGATACAAAACATTCTTGATGGGTAGTGGCTGCCGGCTGCTACTTACCAAGAAATTTTAAAAACAACGGCTATGAACATGGTACAGGTTTACATCAAGGGACAAGAGGATAAGGAGTTGAGCAGCTTTTTCCGCTATTATCCGGTACGCATCAAAAATATTGGTATGGATGCATTCTTTGACCGCCAAGTCATCTTTGATTTTAAGGATGGTCGCAACCATACTGAGGTGGCAAAGTGCGTAGCAAAGATGCTTGTGAAAAAATTCGGTCGCAAGGTTCGTAATGTCGTTTTCTCTTGTGTTCCTGCAAGCAGTCAAGAGCGTAACGAGGCAAGAAATAAGAACTTCTCAGAACTTGTTTGCCGTTTTTCGGGAGCAATAGACGGCTTTTCTCATGTCAAGGTTATTGGTGAACGTACCGCAGTTCATGGTACTAAAGTCAAGAAAGAAGAGCGAGCAAAGCGTCTGAAGGAAAAGAATAATATCGAGGTGGATGCTAACTTCTTCAAAAACAAGATAGTCTGCATTTGGGATGATGTAGTTACTACCGGCTCATCATTTTGTGACTACACCGCTAAATTGGAGCAAGTCGGGGCACGTGTGACAAATGGCATATTTCTCGGCAAGACATCATACAAATACGTACAGCAATGAAAAGAATGAACAAAACAAAATTCGCTAAGGCTGCTTCGGCAGCCTTTACAGGACATCGCTTCTATAATTTTTCACAAAAGGAGCTAATAAAAGAACGATTGACTAAGGCCATACTTGAAGCTTATAAGCATGGCATCAGTAATTTTATTTCGGGATTTGCCATAGGCATAGACCTTATGGCAGCACAGATAGTGCAGTCATTGAAATCTTCATGTCCTGGAATGACGCTGACAGCCGCCATTCCTTTCAGAGGTCAGGCGGATAGGTTCTGTGCTAATGATAAGATGGTTTATGAGAATTTGATAGCTTCGGCAGACGAGGTGTTAATTCTATCAGAACGCTATTATACAAGATGCTTTCTTGATAGAGACGAGTTTATGGTGGAAAATGCTTCCCTTCTTATAGCATTCTATGATGGACGAGAAAAAGGTGGAACATACTACACTTTCAAGAAAGCCAATCATTTGGACATCCCCGTAGTTAATGTGTATTGAGTAACACACTAAAAATCAAGCTTATGAACGAATTTGTTGATATAATTATCATCTACTTTGTCTTTCGTGTCATCATCGCCTTCCTGGGCGCATGGTGGCATGGCGACAAGCATAACGATTTTAGACGAGACAGATAGAAAATCGATAATGGTCTGACTATATGTTTGTAGGGCAAATTTCTCAATGCTTCTACAGGATTATTATATTCATACCTTAACCGATGGTGTCCCAACTATTGGCTTCACACATTCTTGCCATTTTCTTGATAAAGTCCTCTTCTGAGGGTTGTTCGTCATAGATAAAGGCAAGCATGTCGCTGACAGCCAACTTGTCTTGGGATAGGATTTGTAATGCCGTAATGCAAAGACCATGAGAATATCCAAGGTCTTGCATTTGTGCCAATAATGCTTGTTCATTTGCTGTCATGATGAAACTCCTTCCTTATTTTAGCCATTGCTTCTGTAGCCATATCATGTGTCTCCATAAGCAATGGGCTTTTATGATATTGTACAATTTTGACTCCAACGGAGTTGTGTCTCTTCTTTTCCTCGATGCATTGTAGTATCAAGTCCGGATTTGCAGACTTTGCAGTCGGAGTCTTGTCAAAGTTCTGAATATAGGCAGCGTTGGTCAGGAAAAGGATGTCAGAACCTGCTTCAAGTTCATGCAGCACTTTGACCATTAGTGTCAGCATCATGCGGAACTCTGTGGTATGAAGGTCGCTGATTACATCACGGCTGATGATGTTACCGTTATGCTCTATCACAACGGCAGCACCACCAGCTCGCTCTTTATGTCCATAGTCACATGAACCGCCTATCCAAACATAATACGTTGTCGAATCTTGAGTCATATTTATCCTATCATATTAATAAGTTGCTTGTCTGTGGCATCTGGTAGGATCTCTTTCAAATGCTCGAATATCCTTTGGTAAGACTCTTCGGGAGTTCGTTCACACTTGCATGCATCCTTTCCATAGAGTTCTTCGGGGATATTAAGCAGCGACCATACCCAGCCATATTTACGATTATGCTTGTCACGAGGATATATGAAATCCTCGGTCACAATGTAAGTAGCCATTTCCAGTCGGGTGAGAAAACCGTCAAACTTGCTTCTCATTCCTTTACCAGTGAAACCGCAAGCAGTTCGTAATTCCCTTGTAATGAGACTGCCAGAATATTGTAGTGTGCTAAGGATAGCTCCTTCAATTGACTCTTCTTCTGGACGAGGGTATTCGTTTCTTCTGTAGTTGCAGAAATCTGGCCACCATTCCTGGCTGATAAATCCTGCTTTCTTATTGAAAAACTTTCCGTACATACAGGGCATTTCAGTCACAATCTCGCCCTTCCATTTCCAAAGTGGCCAATCCCAACCTCCTTCAGGAAATGTCACATATCGACAGTCCTCATCCACGATGTCTTCGGCAGAGAATCCTTCTATGCCACTATCGAGGAGAGGGAGGAAGCCTATCTTCTGAATCAGCTCCATCATGCCAATTGCTGAGTATATTTCTGGAAATGCCATTTACGTAGTTTTTATTTCAAAGCCTTACCATCAGAGAAAGCGTTACCGACTTTATCGCCCAGCTGGATATAGCTATGATGAATAGGGTCGAAGACAATCAGCTTCATTTTCTCCATGTCTGGATTTCCGTCTTCTGCCAGATACTTCTCATCTACAAGGATATTTACTATTTCTGCAACAAGAAAATAACCAGTCTCGCTTTCGTCGTATTTCTCCTTGATGCGACACTCCAAAGTCATAGGAAAATCTGTAAATACGGGAGCGTTAACCATAGTTGCCTTCTTGATGTTCCATCCTGTTTTCTCCATCTTTTTTGGATCGTTCTTGGCAGAAACAATACCCACGAAATCAGACGCTACCATGGTTTTCTTAGTAGCGAAGGCAACGGTAAACTCGCCGCCAAGCTTCAGGTTGTCTGTGGTGACGTGATTCCCCATCGAGATCATAATCTCCTTCATGTCCCACTGTCCTGCCCAGGCAGCGTTCATTGCATTGGCAACTCCATCCTTATTATATGTGCCTATAATCAGCACAGGCTGTGGTACTACCCACGGCTTTGGTGCAAAATTTTTCATATACTTCGTTATTTATTTTGTTTTTTAATTCATGTGTAAATACGCCATCAGTGCAATCTGTATCAGCAGAATGGCAGGAATGCCGTATTTGAATTTCTTGTGCATCGTCTTATGGTGCCAGACTCTCATTCCCATCCATGCCCCGATGCTTCCGCCTACAACTGCCATCATCAATAGCGTGGTTTCCGGAATTCGCCACTTTGCTTTCTTGGCTTTGTACTTGTCTATACCGTATATGATGAATGTAACTGCATTGATGCAAAGAATGTAGTATATCAGTATAGTATGTAATGTGTTCATATACCTCAAATACAATATTATAGGTTTAACATCCGAATCTCTGCGTTTACGAAAGAAGTGACCTCATGGTAATTACATTCAAAATGATTGGCTATCATATTTCTTGCAAACTGTCCATGAGTGACAACGATGATGGTATCATTGGCAAATTTCTCCGAAAGTTCTTGTAAGGCTTTGCCAGCTCGTTGATAAATGTCCTCTTCTGTTTCGGCACCACCATCAGGGAACATCCATTTGCCATCCTTTTTATACTTGTCTGCAGCCTCAGAAACAGGCATACCAGTATATTCCCCCCAATCACGTTCTCTAAGAATTTCCATAGGAAAGACTGGAAGTTTTAATCTCTCTGAAATGATATTGGCAGAGTCCATTGCTCGTTTCAGGTCGCTTGAGACAATGCACTTGAACTGAACGTCTTTTTCTGCAAGATGTTCAGCTGCATTTCGTACTTGCTCCTTACCTTTGTCGGTAAGAGTGCCTGGCAAATGTCCTTGTAGAATCATCTGCAAGTTCTCTGCTGTTTGTCTGTGTCTTACTATATATATGATCATTTGAAATTGCTTATTCTCTATGCGCGTAACTTTTTCGGTATTAAACTTCGATTTCTGTGAATCTGTTGAAAGTCTTGCCGTCTCTTGTAACCAGACCGAAGAACATCTTTTCTGGACGTACCCAATATGCTTGTTCACCATAGAGTGCCTGGTAAACCACCATGCGCTCCAGAGTCTCGGAGTCAAATGCTGAATTGATGAACTTGTACTTGCCGCCTTTGAAATGTTGGAAGTATCTTTCTTCTTTTGCTGGGTACTCCATCATCATCTTGGTAGCAAGCGGTGCGTACCATGTTTTCACTTCTTGTTCTGTTGGAGTATGGCCGCCTGGGAAATGATAGATATTGTTGTAGTGCTCCATAAACAATGGGGAGAAGTGAGCAAGGGTGTCCTGCTCACCAAAAAGTCCCCATACTCGTTCTTTGTAATATGGGTTGCAGCAATCAAACTGAACGGCTTCAAGTTCGGCAAATTCCTCAATCAACGCTTCGTCTATAACCAGACGCTGATTGCCATCCTTGCGAGGAGCTTTATACTGATGCTCACCTATTCGTTCCTTTAGAAACTCCGTCATCTTGAAATAAGGATTGCCAAGCAAAGCTGGAATGCCCACTATTGGAGAGAGCATCTGGGCAAAGAATGCTCCACAACTGTTGCCGACAAGCAAGTCAGGATGCTCTTTGTCTATGATGGAGCGAATCTCCTTCAATGCCTCTTTGGGATGCAAAGGCAAGTCTGGAGTCAGTACGACAGCAGACCCTTCGAAAACTTCTCTCATAGCATTCGACATAGGGCAACTGCCTGTCGCAAAGAAACCATGCAGAAATAGTATTTTCTTCATTGTCTATTCTTCAATGTTTTGTTTTGGAGTTTGTTCGGCTCTTTTCTTTATTGGTCCAGAGTGATTACCTCTGTTGAGTTTAATACCATGCTTGTTGAGTATGCGAAACACAGAACTTCGGCTTTTGAATCCACTGGCTCGCCAAATGTCATCGATTGGATGACCTGCCACGTAAAGATTGATAACTGTCTTTTCCCTGTCCAGTTTATGCATCTTGGCAGAAGATACTTTTGGCAAAGATATAATCATCTTCTCCTGCAAATCCACTACATGCTCTGCCGATTTACGTAAAGCAAGAACTTCTTCAGGTAGAGCCCCCATCATTGTCAATACATCAGACGGTTTTGTCTCAGGAAATAGGATATTATGAGAGTCTATCTTGTCATGTATGCTAATGATGCGGATTACTTTGACTCGGCAAAATTCCAGGAACGTTGCCAGTTCACGACTGCCACGCAGGGCATTGGAAAATTTGGGGATGACAAGTTCATCACCTCTTTTCAAGGCGATCATCAGTTGTTTCCACAACGGTCTGTTTCGTTCGTTCTCGTCATTTTCTTCAACGATACGAACACACCCAAACTCATTCATCCATTTGCGGTCTTCTTCCAGTTTGTCATACTGAGAGACAGCCATAATGTAGCCGACTTTTGCCATGTCAAAAACGTTTTATCTACTGATAATATGATTGTTATACGCCTATTGTCAATAGTATAGGTTTATGCTAAGAACATGTATAGACGTTATACATGTGCAAAGGTACATAATTATATTCAGAATCATAATTATACTGGTAGCTTTTCTCGTGTAAATGAATATAAATTGATTTTTGTATATTAATTGTATTGTTATTAGTAAATCATACTAAAATGAGTATGAAATATAAAATTATACAAAGTCTGATTGTTGTGGCTATTATTTGGATTTTAATCTGTACCTTTGCACACAAAATTTTCAATTATATGCCAATGAACAAAAGGAATATAGTACACTTAAATGGTTTTGTCGGTTGCATCTGCAACTCCTCTGAAACAGGTTTCGGAAATCAAATGAAAGAAAGTGAAGCAAGTGAAAGAAAAAAGACTCAAACGAGTTTATTCTTTCATTTGCTTTTTTTATGTGCCATGCTGATTGTGGCTTCGTGTAGCAGCAGAAAGCAATATGATTTTCAATCCTCCAATAATGCATTGGAAGAATATCATAATTTCTTTTTGTCGATTAAAGGAAACACTGGGTGCAACGCAGAACAGATGGCTACTTTCATCAATGGATGGCATGAGGTTGCCGACACGGTATCATGCTTCATCAAAAAGGATCCGTCATTTACGGCACATTGCGGACTGTCTGCAAGGTATGACGAAATTTCGGATTCCATTCGGACAGAACTGCTTCGTCTGACAAGCAACTGCACACTAAGTGATGTAGCATACGTGAAATTGCATACATCTGTATATAAAGAGAACCAGGAGCTTGACTCGTTGAAGGAAAGTGCCACCAAGTTCTTCATGTCCTTGGATAAATCACCCGTCTTTGACAAGGATGTGCGTGAAGGCCTAGCTAATTACTCAAACTTCCTTTTAGGAAGCAAAGCACATGGGATAAAGTCAAAGAAAGAACTTGTAGTATTCTTGCATGAAGAAGATCGTCATTTTCGCACATTCCTAGCGAATATAGATAAATATTCGTCAATGGGCATGACAGAGATAACAAACAACACGGCAGACATCTGTTCTAATATTTATAAAGCAGCCTCCGAAGGCATCCTGCCTACTTCTGAAACGCTTGTACTGATGTCAATGCGAACAGATCGGCGTTTAATTCTCAACGCGCAAGTTTGTCATGACGTCTTGAAGCGAGGAAAAATTAAAAGTGCGAATCAGGCTAACGCATATCTTTGGATGATGTTACAACCATACCTTTCGATGGATGCATTAGCTATAGCCGTGCTCACACCACAGCAAATTCAGGCAATGATAGACATCGCTAAAGATTATCCAGCCATTATAACAAGAATGGAGGGCAAACACTTTGTGAACAAGGACGTGTCCAACAATATACCAGCACAACTCATGCGTTTATACATATCAACCATCTAATCAAATATTACTATGTTACAGGAAGCTATCTACAAATTCAAAGCATCTGGTCCAATGCTGTTGCCAGATTTGATAGACAATTATTGGATTGGTGAGACAAAGGCATACGAAGACTATGCCATCCTTCCATATGAAGTACATATCCCCCAACCCATAGACAAGGTGCTTGATATGTTTGAAATGAATGCAGACCTTGCCATTCTCTACCATATTGAACCACCAATTGATACTGTATTCGGACATGAATGTTGCGCATATTGCTATCCGGTCACAGAGCGTATGTTCAAAATAAACTGCAAGACATCAATCGATGGACTAATACATGACTTGAATGTCACTATCTACAATTCCATTGAGGTAATGTCAGCAGACCTTTTTGAAGACCTGCGACTGCACGAGAAACGTGGCACGTTCAAGGTAAGGCGAGAACACGTCCAGATAATGAACGATTTCAACTGCGGTCTCTAAATGAACCAGAAAACGTATTACCTTATAGCAGACATCATACAAAGATACCGAACATGGATTGAAGTCAAGGACACGGAGAAACTGATTGAGATGAGATTGTTGCAGGACGGAATGTTGAAGACCTTGTTCTACAAAGGCCTTTCACTCCAGAGTTACAGGGATAAATACTCTTTCAAGAAGACTAGAACGTGGAACATCAATGAATACGATTTGAACCAAGGACTGGTATCTCTTTGTAAAAAAGACCCAACTGCAAAAAGGCGAATCAAAACGCATTCCCTTACTCTGCGTGATGTCGAATATATAATAGAGAAAGCATCTTTCGGAATAATCAAACTTGAATTAAATGATTATGAGTACTAAACGAAAAGTATATACATTCTATATAATAGCCATTCTGGTGATGGTGTCAGCTCTGATGTTATTCAACTTGAACATCATAGCCAAGGCAATAATTGGTCTATTGATAGTATTCTGCATATTTGTGATGCGAAGCATACAGACGGCTTAACATCTACCTGATGACATCGACCCTGATACGATGCAGCCGATAGATACAAGTGTTAATACATCGGCTGCCGTTCCAATGGCGAAGTTAGACCACAATTCTAATGTAGATCTTTATCTCCGTCTTCTTATCGAAGTTGATGAAGAACTGGCGAAAGACCCGACCGTTGACCAGATGTCGCCCAGTTACAACATCCAGTTAAACAACAGAATTGCTGAGCGATTCGAATCACTCGACAAAGGTATAAACAAGTAAAATAAAGAAATATATGATACAGATTCTAACCCTCATTAGGTTCGCTTTTCCCTTCCTCTTGCTGACAGCGTTCTTCTGTCTTTACAGAAAGGAATATGGATTCATGAAGCGGTTTATGTGGAAGATGGCCATGTTTCAGAGCGCAAAAAATCTCTATGCCTATCTGGTTGTACTGATGCTTATCTTCATCAACTGGTGTTGCCATGTCACGGCTCCCAATCTCTCTGTCGTAGTGTCAACACTCCTGACCTTGGTGCTTCTGAACAGGAAAATCGCAGAAAGCACCTTCCATCTTTTGCATGAGAGAAAAAGACTGTGGTTCGCCACCTTGCTGCTCTCGATGGTTTGCTACGCCTTACCTTATATGAACAGCATGTCTTTGTTCCTCTTTACCGTCAGCGTGGCAGCAGTCTTCTATCCATCTGGAAAAGTGCTCCGCATGAAGAGCCATCCTGAGGCCATCAACAACCCGAAGGAACTGCTTGCGCTGATTATCAGAAATTACTATTAGGTGCCACCTGCAACTGGCACAGAATCATATCCACTTGCTCAACATTCCAAAATCAAAAATGACTCAAATGACTCATCATCACAATCAACAGACGCCCGAAGCAGACAGATGCAGAGGTGTTGACCGTTCGTTGCTGGAGTTTCTGAAGCCGAAAGCAGAGGAACGTTACAGCAAGCTGGAAGCCTACTGCGACCTGCTTTCGAAAGCATCCTCAGGAGCCTATCAGTCTCCGGGAACCGATGGAGCCCTCCAGCTGTTGCCCGGCCAGTTTGTTGCCACCATTTCCGAACTTGCCCGTCAGTGGCAGTGGCAGCGTGCCACGGTTCGCCAGTTTATCTCCGGACTCACCAAACTTGGTCAGCTTTCCGTAGAGCCATACTCCAAGAGCTTCATCTTCTCTGTCAACCTGGAGCAACGTTTGTCTCTTCTTATCGAGAGTCCGGACGACATCCTCGACTTCTGCGCCATGCAGTTCATCCGCTTCATCAAGGGCAGATCCACCGCCAAGGAAGTGGCCGATTCCTACAGCCGTTATTACGACTTGAAGATGAACATGGCTAAGCAGGATGGATATGGCGGTATTCCTGCCAGGCGTGTACTCAACCAGCAAGCCCTGGTGTTCGATTCACTGGCAGTTTCCATCCTCCGTTATCTCAATCAGGAGAAAGAACTGCCTGAGGAACTTTCCGATTCCGTGAGCCTGCTCTTCGGAAAAGACCACGTCTGGGACTGGCACAAAGTGATAGATTCTCTTGGCATTCTGGCTAAAGCCATCAGTGGCAATACCAAGCCGAGTTATATGGACGAAGTGGCAACCCGATATTCGAAAGCGGAGATAGTACTCCTGGATTGCATCTTCGAGCACTACATCTCCGGCTCCGCATCCCACTACTATGTGAATCCCCCTCGTCCTCTTACTGAGGCCAGGGAGCCATCCGAAAAGGTAGCACCTGCGGAATCTTCCGACGATTAAAAACAACAGTCATATTCCCCTTATTCCATGCGAGGCACGCTGATGGCGATCAGGACGCCCGTTAGCACATCGCTGAATGATTTCAAGCAACGTGAGGCAGCGTGCTTGCACGTGCCACTTTTTTTCAGTCTTGGGAAGCCTAATACCCCGACCTACAAAAGTAGTCGGGAGGGCTGACCAGATAAACAGCAAGCTGGGTCAGATTTCCTTGTGTTGCCAAGACTGAAAAAGGCTCCTGGAGTAAGGACTATAGCAAAGAAATACGATATGGGAACATCATCAAAACAGGTCATGGACATCAAGGTTACCAAAGGTCTTGCTTCGGTAGGCAACGAGGAGTTGAGAGACTGGACGGAGAAGGGATGGAACCAGGCCATGCGTGAAGGCAACTACGACCGTAGCCGTGAGCATCTCAACTTCGAGATCCGTCAAGGTGGCATTGTCGCCCCGATAGACAAGAGCCGTCCGCTTACCAGACGCATGGCAGAAAATCTCTCTTCACGTGGCATTAAAGACCCCAACGAAGGACTGGCAGAGCCTCGTTTCCGAACTGTGGTGAATTTCATCTTCGGCGGTTCAACGGAACGTATGCGAGAGCTTGCCTTTGGCAATCAGGAGGTGGATTTTGAAAGCAAGGGTGGTAATGATCACATCCGTCGAATGCCCGAAATAGAAAAGTGGGCACAGGACATCTACCGCTTTGTGGCAGATAAATATGGAGAGGAAAACATCGTCTCCTTCATCGTCCACTGCGATGAGAAAAATCCGCACGTCCACTGTGCGCTTCTTCCAATTGACAAGGATAAGAAGTTCGCCTTCAAGAAAATCTTCCATGGTCAGAACCGCATAGATTACAAGAACTATCTTCTTGCCCTGCACGACGAACTTGCCAAGGTCAATGAGAAATGGGGACTCACGAGAGGGGTGTCGATAGCAGAGACTGGAGCACGTCACCGTTCAACGGAAGAGTATCGACGATGGCTCGCCAACGAGTGCGTGACACTCGAAGCCCAGATGCTGAATACCCGGAAAGCCCTCGAAGATCTGAACGTGGAACTCTCCATCGCCCAGAAGAAGCAGAAATCATTCACCTCCATGATAGAGAATCTGAAGGCTGAAATCGACCGTCTGGAATCAGAGCTCAAACCGCTAAGAGCCTTGCAAGCCAACAGCGACAACATCAGTGCCGACATCGCCCGTAAGATTCAGAGCCTTGAACAGCAGAAGGCAATGGTGGAAGATAAACTGGCAGACAAGGAGAAGAAACTTTCTGAGACCAACCAGTTGCTTGACACCCTCCGCAAGGACAAGGAAGAGATTGAGAAACAGGCGAGTGAACTGGAAGACAAAGCCAACCAGTCTGAACTTTCCTGGGCTCAAAACATGAGCTACCATCTCAACGGAGTGATGCTCGACACCATGGCACATGAGTTTGCCACTCGCTTCCCGAATCTCCCCGACAGCGTGAAACTCGACTTCGACGGCACGCTTCTCTGTCAGTTGGCAGAAGACGGCAACCATGTCGTCAAGGTAGCCTTAAACCTCGTGTGCGGTTTCGTGGATGATGCCACGACCATCGCTCAGACGCATGGAGGTGGAGGCGGCAGCCCTGGCTCAGGATGGGGCAAGCGACCGGATGAAGACGATAGGGAGTGGGCAAGAAGATGCCTGGCAATGGCACGAAAGATGTGTGCACCGTCCGTCGGAAGAAGAAAGAAGATGTAACACCATGCTCATTTGTTTGCGCAAGTAATCAATCATCAAAGACAACAACATGAGAAAGAAAATATTATCAACAGCAATGATGTGCCTGGCTGCAATGACAGCTTCGGCACAAACTGCCGGACAGAGTTCTGACAGTCTTTATATCCAGAAATCATACAGTCAGGAGCAGATGCTCATGCCTGTCAATCCTACATATCTCAAGCATGTAAGCGAAGCAGCCAACTGGGATAGAAATTGGTTTATAGAAGCAAAGGGCGGGGCTTCAGCTTTTCTTGGGACGCCCATTGGTTGCGGTGACGTGTTCGACCGTGTCACTCCTCTCTTGCAGATAGGAGTCGGCAAATGGTTCACGCCCGCAATCGGTGGACGAATAGGATTTCAGGGACTCTGCTTCAAGAATGCAGAGTTCCAAACGATGAAGTATCAGTTTGTCCATGCAGACTTTCTGTACAACATCACGTCTGGAATCCGTCAGAACGAAAGCGGAATCCCTCTTTGGGATGTGATTCCCTTCGTAGGTGTCGGCATGACTCATAATTCCGACTGGATCAACAACTGTACCTGCCAGGGCGGTTCAAGTGGCAGTCATCCGTTTGCCTTCACCTATGGCGTGGAAGCCCGTTACCGCATCAGCGACCGTGTTCATCTCGTAGGAGAAGTGAGTGGAATGCTGACCGCCATGAACTTTGACGGCATCGGAAACTCCACGAAATTTGGGGACAATATGATTTCCATATCTGCAGGTCTGTCGTTTACCATAGGCAAGAAAGGTTGGAAGCGTGCCGTTGATGCAACTCCTTACATCGAGCAGAATCTCGCCCTCCAGGACTACATAGCCTACATGAGGGATAGGTATGCACATCTGGAAAAGCGACTTGCAGGAAATGATGATGGCAAAACCGTCTATCCGAAAAACAGCTACAGCGGTCTCAACTCCCTCCGTGCCCGTCTCTCGATGTCTGGCAATGGTGGAGTAAGCGACCGTGATGCCGTTGATGGAGAAAATGGCAATGCATTAGGCAACATCAATGGCAATCGCCCAGACTCCCTTACACATTCTGACCACTTGAAAGTGTGTGTTGGTGTGCCTGTGTATTTCTTCTTCAAACTTAACTCTGACAAACTGGTTGATGAGTCGCAACTTGTTAACCTTGACGACATAGCCAAGATTGCAAAAGAGGAAAATCTGAAGATAAAAATATCTGGTGCCGCAGACAGTGCCACTGGAACCCAATCTGGCAACCATGATTTGGGTAAACGACGTGCCAAGTTTATAGCCAAGGCTCTCATCAAGCGAGGTGTTGATAAATGCCAGATTCAAGCCTATAACTATGGCGGTATAGACAAATACGAAGCTAATGAGGCAAACCGATTTACTATGGTTATTCTATTAGAGTAAGGTGGAAAGCGTGTACTTGAATACATGTACACATATATACATATAAACAGTAAAGTTATTTTGAAGTTATAGCACTAAGACTCTTTTTTCTCATACTTTGGGGAGTTTGCTCGTGACGAGTAAGCTCCTTTTTTGTGGCACACAAAAAAGACAGCCAACATAGTGACTGTCTTTAATTGAATGGGATAAATTATCGTCCTCGATGGTAGTGCGGCTCTTCTTCCTGAGCAACAACCTCTTCTTTTTCCATTTGTTTGGCAACTTCCTTCACGTCGTCTGTAGCATCCTCAGGGAGACCATAGCGGATTATGTTATCCTTGATTTCCTCAGCGCTTACCTTACGCATCACATCGTATGTACCTCCTACTGTTGGATTATATACTACAGCATAATGTTCATCCTCTATAAGAATGTCATCGCCACGGTATTTAGTTGGTGAGAGATTGATTTTGGACAAATCAGGAGCATCACCCTGGTCATATTCCTTTGCCTCGGTGAGGAGTGCATTGTAGTCGCCATCATTTTTGAACTTGTCGAGACGGTCTGTAGCATCGGTAGTCTGGAGATACGCCACTGAAGCGTAATACATCGTTGGAGCTTTCTCTTGTTTCTGCTCAGCCTCTTGACTTTGCTCCTGGTCTATTTTCAGCTGCATGGCATCAATACGTTGAGTGATCATGTGTGAAGCCTTCTTTACATCTGTAAGTGTAGTTTTGATGAACTCCGGTGACTCCTTCAAGCTATCCAACCAACTTTTGAGGTAACTGGCACTGTCTTCCTTCAAATGCTTGGTCATGCCGTAACGCTGGGCAACCAAAGCTGCACTAAGTTCCGCTACGAGTTCCTCACGAGCATATTCTGCACTTCCGAATGATGCAGGTTTAAGTCTTGCCAGTTGGTCCTCTGCGCCCGTAGAATGAGCCATTTCATGTCCCAGATTGGTGTAGAACGACTCTCCATCCTTGAACTGACGTTTTTCAGGAATGACAATCTCTTTTTTAGATATGCTATAATAAGCATTATCGCCATAGACAGGCTTAATAGGACAAATCCATCCGTTTTCCTTGATCATCTTATCCATGGCAGGGAATGAGAAATCATCTCCATGTTGCATAGGACGTTTCAGCCCTGCTGCTTCCTCCAGCTTCTTATAGAGTTCGGGACGAGCCTCTTGCAGATTCGTTTGTGCGACATTGAAGACGTTGTAAACCTGCAATTTTGGATATACGTTATAATTCCTACGTTGTTCCTCTGTCATCTGCTTGTAGTCATCGTATTTGATACGCTCCTTCGTCTCTTTGTCAACGACGGTAAAGGTTGTGATGAAGACTGGGAAACTCTTCTCTCCTTTAAGGATTGTTACTTGCGGAAGAGCCTCGCCATTGTTGTCCTTGACCTGCTGCTTACTGCCTTGTTTGTTCTTGATGAAGTTCAAACCTGCTACTCTGTCAAAGGTGCAGAACACTGGCAATTTATATCCCTGCTTCTCACAGTGCATCATGAGCATCAGGGCGTTCATACCATTGTATTCACGTCCTGACAGGTTCTTCGGCCATGATAAGGAGCCTTCGGTGAACCAAGGCTTCTTCCAATCGTTCTGCAAGGTGTTGATCTTCTCAATCATCATCTCGGCAAACTTGTCCAAAGCCCGATCTTCACTGCTACGGCCGTCAGTATTATACTTCTTGTAATCAGCCATAATCATTCATTATTGGTTGGTGGATGCAGATTTTTTCTCCCATGGAGTAAGCTCAGTGATACGGCAAGTAAGGTCGAGGCGGTCGTTGTAGGCTCCAACCTGCAAATCACCCTTAGCATTGATACCAGCCTTAGCCTGTACCCAGTCTGCCTTTTGTGTGTCGAATTGCATGAAACGAACCCAAGTATAGGAATAGTTCTCTCCGTCTTTTTCGCTACTATATGCAGAGAACATGGTGTATGGCTTGCCCTTCTTGTCAGTTTTTACTTCGACTTGTTTGCCGATGGTTCCTCGAAACTCGATACTACCAGTAATGGTATCTTGGTTTCCTGCATTGGAGCTGTTTACTCCCAAAGCTGAGAGATTAAGATAAAGCACATCTCCCTTCTTGTGGAATTGCAGAACTCCTGCCACCTCGACACGAGAACCTATAGGATAGTTAACCAGTTCTGCTTGATTATTACCATCCTTGGCTACGCTGATTTCTATAGTCTTGTTTATACCGGTCTTGGCTTGAACCACTACACTGATTCCAAAAGAGATAAACTGCTTGCCTTCCTTGTTGGCACGCATCTGCGCCTGGCGAGATATTGTACCACATACAGTTACATTACATTTGATCATAATAAACGCATTTATAGTTTTACTTCTTTATTTGATTTGAACGGATTCTTGTCTGTCTTGCTGATAGTCCATTGCTTTTTGATAGTTCTGGGACATCTGCTGCGAAACCACAGCTGTTTGTATGATAGAAGCAACACTTCTTCGCTTGTCATCATCATTCAGACTGGCACTGCCAAGCGTCTGCTGAAGCTTTGCCAATTCTGCATTGGTGAGTTCCCTTGTAAACTCTATGGTTCCGTAATCTACGTGGAGATAAGGCTTGCCATCTTGAATGTTCACGGAACAAGCTTTATAAGAGGGAAGGAGCGACGAGAGGTCGATTGTTTTGCTTACAACCGCATCAGTCACTTGCTGTATTTTCTCTTCCTCGCTCTTGTTGTCTATCTGCAAAGCAAGAACCATAAGGGACGAGAACATGGTCATAGCCATTTCTATGATAGGGTCGCCGCTTGGCATACTCACACCACTATCTTCAGATGAAAGGAGTTTCTTCATCCAGTCTTCCGGACTTTGTTGTACTACTGGCTTTTCGGTGGTTGGATTGCTCACTTTGTATTGAGCAGTTAGGTCTTTGCCATTGTGTAGTGTCTGCAAATGTATATTGCCTTTCTGTGAGATTTCTGCAAGATAAGCAGCAGGGTCAATGTCTCGTGCAGTACCGTCTGTAGAGACGCTTTTCACTCCAAAATGCAGATGCTCTCCAGTGGTTCTGGTGCCAGTGTTTCCTGTAACACCCAACCGCTGACCAGCGTTAACATTGTCACCAACCTTGACAGCAATACTACTCAGGTGCATGTAGGTACATTGGTACTTGCTGCCATCGTTTCTGTTGTACTCGATGGTGACAGACAGTCCACTTGCGGTATTTGGGTTGTTGTTGACTTTTGTAACCTTGCCCTTGTCTTCCGTTGCCAGAACATCGTCATGTTTGGCTCGTATATCAATACCTTTGTGCATTTGTGTAACACCTGGATTGATGGGGTCTTTTCTTGTTCCGAATGGTGAGGTGACAAGCATGAACTCGTTGCGTTTCAAAGGGTAAGAGTATTTCAGCTCATCTGAAACATTTGGTACGGTTACAGAAGCATTCTGGTCTGTCTTGTGACGAGGATTTGTTTCAGTACCAAAGGTCTTGCCTTGTGCTTTCATCTCCTGCATGACCATCTGGTCATACTTCTGTAGGTTATTTTTCTCTATGATGCTTTGAAGACTTGAAGCGTACTTCTTGTTTGAGGCATAGCCAGAGTTCTGCAGTCCATTAGTCCATCCCCTGTAGTCATCTGGAGATAGCTTGAAGAGTGAGCTATATCTCTTGTTGCCTTTTAGAAACTGGGAGTGGTGCTCGTATGAGTCACCAACGGAAGCATATTGACAGAACTTCTCGTTGGGACGGTCGTCGGTATATACGAGGTACTTGCCTCCATTTTGAACCCAACCAGAAGTTGCCTTGATGCCGAAATGGTTGTTCCCCTTCCTGGATAACTCGCTCTGCCCGCTTGCACTCTCACAGATACCTTGTGCAAGTGTAACAGAAGCAGGTATGCCATATCGGCGCATCTGCTCTATGGCATACTCTGCATATTGTTCTACATATTCTTGATTTTTTGACATAATGGTTACATGTTATCTGTGCATTCCTGATGAATTTTTCTGTTCTTGGAGAGGCTTATCTTCCCTTGAGAGATATATTTCCTCTTTGTTGCGCTTGGGTGATTCCAACTGATCGCAGATGGCAACACGTTCACCTTCACGGATGAGTTTCGGCAAATATGTGTCGAGAGCATGGTGTGGAAACCCTGCCATGGCCAGAGGCTTGCCGTCCGCATCCTTGGAACGAGAACTCCTTGTTAGTGTAATACCTAATATCTTTGATGCTTTTTCGGCATCTTGACAATAGGTTTCATAGAAATCGCCACAACGGAAGAGCAATACTGCATTGGGATGTTTGGCTTTGAGGTCATAGAATTGTTTTAACATCGGACTTATGGCGACCGCTGCAGCTGCCTTTGCCTCGGCTTTAGCCTTCTCTTCCTTTGCCTTTTCTTCCTTCTGCTTCTGTTCTTTCTTTTCTGGAGTTTCCTCTTTCTGTTCCTCCACGGCCTTGTCTTCCTCTTGCTGAGCGGTATTCTGCTTTACCTCATTGCTCTGGGCTTCCTGCTCCGATTTTTCGGTGCCTACGGCTACCGCATTAGTTCGATCTTTACGTAGAACATCAGCAAAAAGACTGGCAGCAAGGTGTTTCTTGTAGTCCTGCATATTCTCTGCAAGCCACATGCGTTGCCACTGGGATGGTGAAATCTCACGAGGTTTAAGCTTCTCGCCATTCACTGTAGGCATACAGAGGATGACACTTGGCTGATTCTCCGTCTCTTTGGTTTTGAAGATGTTGACACGCTGGATTTTCTCAACCTCTTCGGCAGGAATGTTGCTCTTGAAGAGGTCAACCTTCATTTCTGGCTTATTGGAAGCTTCCATGTAGTATTTCTGTGCCATGTCTTGGCGCATCGTGTCAGACACTTCTTCGTCGCCTTGCTTGACTGTGGTGAAAAACAGATTGACATCTGCCTTGTCGGGATATACGCAGAATGCTCTCTCGTTCTCAGGTTTCAAGTAGAGTGCCCACTTGCCATCATCGTCACGCAACATGAGTATCTTGTCGAAGTCCACGGCTCCTGAACGTCTCACTGCATCTGAAACATCGAGGAGTGTGATAGTTTCGAGACTCCATTTGTTGAGTCTGGCTACAGATACTGCCTTTCCGTCAAAGAAACTATCATCCGGTCGGTAGCCCATGGAACCATCTACATTGTAGAATGTGACGGTATCATAGCCTTCTTTCTGCAAAGCGTGCTCGATACGGTCTTTTCTCATACCAGGAATGTCGCTGTCAAAGCCTAAAGACGCACCTTCGGGAAGTACAACATCTGCCATTTTACCATCTGCGTCCTTTACGATGACAAACTCTTTTGTTGACTTGTTGGGAAGATTTCTGATTTCATCTGCTACATAGTCGTCCCTTAAGAATATCTTTTTCTGTTGATATTCAGTAATTTAGTCTATA
>OGMN01000166.1_pt1 | contig 80936 bp, 65 predicted proteins | sample 1573211 | NCBI WGS metagenome assembly OGMN01 (sample SAMEA2581876, study PRJEB24529) | metagenome | biome: Human gut stool | place: China | collected 2011
ATCTTGAAATCTTTTATTTAAAGAAATCAGGGAATTAGTTGAAGAAAAATAGCCCGATTAAAAAAAATCACGGGCTATTTCACGGGAGTTTGGGTTTATAGAAGGAAGGGAGGCTGCGGCCTCCCTTTTGTTTTAGAAGTTCCAGTTTGCTCTTGCCGTCAAGGCTGCTTCGAGCTTGCCGTCACCGGTTGCTGCCGAGGCAGCCAGACTGCCTTCGAAGCGTCCTTGTTTCACAGAAACCGCCATAGTTCCGAAACCGTTCCAGCGGCGGAAGTTCTTCTGAGAAATATCTTCCTTTGCTTCAGTTCCAACCGCAAACAAGCGAGACTCCTTGGACAGCTTCCCGACTTTGACCGATCCGCCCAACTCTCCCTTAAGGCGGATTTTTGTATCCGTCGCAGAGGAAACTGCCCAGCTTCCTCTCAAACTCAACGGCACCTCTGCGAACACCTGAGCCTTATTCTTCAGCCTAAAGGCATCCTGAGAGCCGATAGATGTTTTCTCGGTTGCTTTCGGGAACACCCAAAGCTGCGGATAGGCCGCGATCGAGAGTTCTTCGGTCAATGCATAGGCGACATCTCCTCCGACGTTAAATAACGTCTCAGGGACACGCGTCTTCAGTTTGTCCATCTGCATCGAGCCGGGCAAGGAAGAGGTAATTTTTCCTCTGGAGTGGCCGATGCTGCTGTTTAAGGCAACGGAGATCTTCTCGAATCTCTTGCCGACGGAGAGGGACAGACCAAAAATATTTTGTTTGCCTGAGGCGTCCAAGACAGTATGTCTGCTCTTTGAGGAAACGTGACCGCCGTCAAAAGATACAGACCAGCTTAAACCGGCCGCATTTTTCCCGGCGGCTCCTATGCGCACGGTTTCAGAGGTTGCGCGGTATCTTGAAGAGCCGAGGTAGCCTCCGAGGTTATTTGAGAAAAACAAACCGCCTCCAACCTCGCCAAACATATAAATGCCCGGTTCTTTCTTTTCCATGACGGTATGAAGTTCCCAAAGCGTCTTCTTCATACTTTCTCCGCGCACACGGAGCGTATTTAATCGAGTACCTAACAGAGAGCCGAGCTGTGTCGCTTCCTTAATCAGTTTATGAGACTGCTGAGGGTTAAAGTAAACTTCGTTGTCCACGCGAGCAAAGAATTTTTGAGCCGCATTCAAAGAGTCGACTGTAAAACCTTCCGGGTTGTCATAGAGCCAGCCCTGAAGCTCCGGATAGACAAAGTTTTGAGAGTTGATTTCTCCGTGCTTAATGAACCAACCTTCTCCTGCAACGTTTTCCAGTTTCAGGGAGAGATTAGGGTTAAGCGACACGAGGTTCACATCGGATCTTCCGTTGATTTCCGAAACAGTCGTATCCGTCAGCTGATTGGTTCCGAATGGATCCACCACAAAGATCGAACTATTCGGCTGGAAGGAGAGAGAACCGTCTGCGGCAGAAGTAAATACAGGAGCATCTGCACGACCGCGCATCAGCAGCGCACCGCCTTCCCCAAACACAACACCGGCTTCCCCTTCTCTTGTAGCTGCATTGCCAAGACGAATAATGTTTCCATTACCCAGAACTTGGGTTTCATTTACGACCAGAACAGCCTTTGAAGGATTGCCAAATTGCTCCAGAATGGACAAAGTCTCAGGAATTCCGTAGCCGTTTCCATCTCCTGAGGCATCGTCTCCTAGAATCAGCACGCCTCCGTTATCGACCTGGATCTGATTATCCCTTCCCTCCCATTTCTTAAGATACAAAGACACCTTTTGCTGGGGCTCGGAACCGCCCTCGATAGAAATATCGGAAGCAAAAATTTCGGCCTGATCAAATTGTGCCTGACCGCCTTTTGTAAGGCTGAAGGTTGTCTGAGACAAACCTTTATTTTTTGTTCCAAGAGTTAAGGTACCTGCCTTCAGAGAACCTGCCACAATTGCTTCGGCATTCTGAACGACCAGCGTGTTAGAGGTAAGGGCGCCGGCAATATTCATCGATCCGCCAGTCACTTCAAGAGATTTTCCGCTCAGGACTTCTGCTCCGGCTGCAACGTTCAGCTTACCAGCCGTTTGATGGAAGGAGGCCTGAAGTTCGGTGTGAGAAAGTTCTTTGAAGTTGGTTTCGCCTTTATTAACGATCAGGGCATTTTCAAAGGTTAAAACCGAGCCGGAAAAATTCAGCTTGCTGTCCCCTTCAACGTAAACCGCAGCCGTTAAGTGTGCTTTTCCGGTCTTTCCTCTGCTTTCCTCTGTTATACCGTGAATCGTTAAGCTCGAAGAATCCGTTAAAACGACGGTCTGGATCTTCTCATCAATTGCAGCAACCGGTCCGGGAGCGTAGAGGGCAACATCCGAACGGTTGAGTGTTAATTGGTTTGTTTTATCAGACGTCAGCGAGCCAATACGGATTGTTTGGTCAGTCAGTTCTGTGCTGTCTTCCAAATCTAATCGCACGGAGGCCAGAGCTATATTCGGCTTATCTAGCAGACCATAGTGATTCTTAAGGGTAACTTTGTGAATGTACCCGCTGCTCTCGTCGATAAACACCTCTCCGGTAAAGATCAACTCGGCGCCCTTATAAGCATCGGAGGCTTTGTTGAGATACTCAAGAGAAGCTTTTTCATCGGTCAGAGTTATCTTTGAGAAAGGTTTGGACCATTTTTCAGTTATTTCTCCAGCTAACAATGTGCCGCCCACCAACATGTCGGATACAAAGTCTTTGGCAGATACCGTGAAAATATTTTTCGATTCTGAAGTGAGTTGAACAACTGAAAGATTCCAATTCGCCGGATTTAACTGTGTTTCAGAAACGATTTCAAGAGCTCCGCCTATCTGCTGATAAGATCCTCCGAAGCCGCTGAGATCCCCTTTTAAATAAACGTCTGCGCCATCAGCTATGACCTTTCCATTTCCTGTGAAAACTTTCCCGGCTTCAACATGAAACGAGGAAGATGCCTTCAGCACTAGCACTGCTGAGGATTCGAGATTGAAGGCCGTTCCAAGCGTCTTGAACGAAGAAGGGCCGCTCAATTGAAGGAGAGACTCATCGGCTCCCCGTGTGTTTCCTCCGACTTGAACCAGCAAAGCAGGAGTTTGACTGAAGTCTTTGACAGTAAATTGGTCCAAAAAGTGAAGAGCCGTGCCCTCTGCAATACTTATTGCGAGAGATCCTGTGTCGTTCAACCTCTGAATTTCTAGATTAACGGCCTTCTCAAAATTTACTTGAAACTGGCTGTCAGGTATTGTCCAAATCCCTAGAACACGAGAGCCTTCGCGATTTGCATCCAATATTCTTAGGTCAAGTTCCCGATTTATCGTAATTGATTCTGGATTAGAAATTGACGCATGTATGGAGCTAAAAGTCAGGAGAGCTGATTCTGTCCCTGTATTGATAAAACCGTACTGTAGTTTTGGAAGAGCGGTAGACGCATCCTCTATCAGTCTGTCTGCAATATTCCACTCCATGTTTGTGAGGGCCGGTCTTCCCTCAGAAAATGCGAGAAGGAATTCATCGATCTCTTCGTCAGTGCTTTCCTCTGTCCACCAAGTCAGATCCTCCAATTCCCAAAAGTTAAACTTTTCAGGTTTGGTATTGGCCGCTTCTGCGGCTGCAAAATGGCAAATAGAAAAAAGAACTGCACCGGCAACAGACCGATGCAGCATGTCCGAAATATTTTTTCGCGGCATGTAGCTGCTCCGTATAGAGTCAGCCCCGCGTTCAATCTATATCGGGTTGTCGATGTTCACAAAGCTGACATTTAATTGTGGAAAACGAGAAGCTAACCATTGCGATAGTGCTCGAATCCCTAATGTCTCACTTGCGTGATGGCCGACCGCGAAATACGGAACCCCTAATTCCCTTGCTTCCAGAACTGTGCGCTCACTAATCTCGCCGCTCAGGTAGGCCTGAGCGCCTGCGTCTGCCGCTTTTTCGAGATAGTCTTGTGCCGCACCACTGCAAAAAGCAACTCTTCGTATTGAAGGGGGAGAGTCTACGGGCAAAACATAAGGCACCCTCCCGAGAACCTCGGTTAGTTTGTCAGTGAGTTTTTCAATTGTTACAGGTGAGTCAAACTCTCCCTGCAAGACAAGGGGCTCGTCCGGAAGAGGCGTTACATCTTTTATTTTTAGCAAGCGTCCGAGCTCGTGGTTATTACCTACCTTTTCATTGGCATCAAGAGGTAAGTGATAGGCAATGAGGTTAATATCGTGCTCAAGAAGCTTCTTAATTCGGACTCTTTTTATTCCGGTAATTCTCGGATTTTCATTCTTCCAGAAATAGCCGTGGTGAACAATAATTGTGTCTGCCCCCCTCTTCACGGCCTCATTGATGAGAGCCTCTGAGGCCGAGACGCCGCAGACGATATCCTTGACCTCTTTTTTGCCCTGGATCTGCAGTCCGTTGGGGCAGTAGTCTCGAAATTTTTCCGGCTCCAACAGTTCGTTGAGCGCCTCCAGAAGTTTTTGGATTTTCATCGAATTCTTCCCATATAAAAACTGCCGGGAATCCCGGCAGTCTTAAATATCACAAATAGCTTACGGCATGACTAAACCGCTGCCGCCGGCACCTTCAGGAGGCGTGAAGCCGGGCTGACCCGGAACCACAATCTTGCTTGCGGCTGCGCGGCGCAGTTCCTGCAGCTCTTTCATGGTCTTTTCAACGCCGGCCTTAGCGGCTTCGCGATAATTTGCGACAGCGGCTGCCAAGTTGTCGGCTTCGATATCAAAGGAGATCGGAAGAGCGCCCATCTGAGTCATGATCTGAGCTTCGCCGGTGTAAATAACCTTGCGGCTCTCGTCCACTTTGCCATCTGCTGTTACAGGCACCAGGCAGCGAATCACACCGATCTTTCGGTCGGTGTAAATTTCTTCGCGGAAAAGGTTGGCTGCATCCATCTGCTCCTGGCCCTTTTCGGCTTCAGTCTTAACTTCTTCAGTCATTTATCTATTACTCCTCAAATTTTATTCTGTGTATTCTGACTCGAGATTTGACTCCGGATTTGCAAAGAGGCTCAAACAGAGCCTCTTTCCCGTAATCATCTGTAAACCATGACGGGAATCTTGGAATGAGTCAGAACTTTTTGAGTTTCACTGCCTAAAAGCACGGCTGCAAAGCCCTGTCTGCCGTGAGAGGCCATGAAAATCAAATCGCAGTTGTATTCATTGGCGGCGTCAATAATCGCTTCGGCCGGAGAGAAGGATTTGAAAGCCACAACTTCGCAGTTGATGTCTTTTTTCTCAACCAGTTCTCGAGCGATTTCCAGTCGTTCCTGAGCCATTTCCTTAACTCTGGAATCGTATTGATCAATACTTTCAGGTCTGTACTCAGAGAGATTGGTATAGCTGTAAGGCTCAATAACAGTAATGATGACAATAGAGGAACCCAGAGCCTTGGCAAAATCGGCCGCAGCTTCAAGCGCTTTATCAGAGAGTTCGGATCCGTCTGTCGGAACCAAAATACGGTTATACATAGCTGACCGTCCTTTTAAGAATTTTATTTACCCATAAGTGTAATAGGATTTGTTACATTCGGTTAAGTTTTATTTAGTGTCGATCCCCGTAATGTGGTTGATCGCGACAGAGGCGGCGGCCAAGCCCAAAGCTGCTGTTACTACAACGGAAGATCCATAGCCGGCACAAGATAGGCCGGCGCCGACGTCACACACTCCTTCCGGACGTTTAACGGGGTCTGCGGTGTAAACACAAGGAATGCCGAACTTCTCAATTCTCTTTCCTGCTTTTAGTTTAGGAAACCCGTATTTTTTGCGAAGGTCGTAACGCATTCGGGATAAAAGAGGATCTCCGGTCGTTCGGGCTAAATCCTCGTGAATAATGTTCATGGCACTCGTCTTGCCACCGGCCGCGCCGCACGCAACTATGTATTGCTTTCTTTTTTTACAGACGGCCGCCATAGCTGCTTTAACTTTAACGTTGTCAATGCAGTCAAGAATGATGGCGTCTTCCGGCAGAAGCGATTCTGCGGTTTCTACTTCGATGAAATCTTCAATCTTCCTGCAGTCGCAGAGCGGATTGATCGCGTGGATTCTTTCTGCCGTCGCATCGACTTTCGGTTTACCATAAACCCCTGTCATCGCCTGCAACTGACGGTTCGTATTGCTCTCTGCGACATTATCTAAGTCCACCAGCGTGATGCGGCCAACGGCCGTACGAGCTAAAGCTTCCGCTGCCCAAGAACCCACGCCTCCTAAACCGACCACACAGACATGAGCATTTTTTAAGCGTTCGGCACCGGCTTTGGTGTAGAGTTTTGCAACGCCGCCAAAGCGTCTTTCGTAATCGAGCGGATATTTGTTCTCTTCAGCCATTTTCAACTTCTATTCGTCAGACACCGTCCTCAAAAGAAACTTCGTCTTGCCCTAATGTTTCTTTGATAACTCTTTTAATTACAGATGGGATAATTCATAATGTCAACAAAGCTCGTGAAAGAAAAACAAGCTTACTAACAATGATTATCGGAGGTTAAATGAAGATTTTAGTTCCCATCGACGGAAGCGAGTTCAGTAAACACTCAATTGAATTTGTCACTTCACGTGCAACTCTCTTAGGACACAACCCTGAAATCGAACTGCTGAGCGTGCAGGCCCCCGTTCCCGCAAGAGCCTCCAAATTAATCGGCAATGGCTCCCTGAGCGGTTATTACGACGAGGAAGCCAACGTCATTCTTGAACCTGCAATCGAAGCACTGAAAGCCGCAGGCGTCAAAGCTACCGCCCGCTATGCTGTCGGCGAAGCCGCTCCGACAATCGCAAAAGTTGCTGAAGAATCCGGCGCCGATCTGATCATCATGGGTTCTCATGGCCGCTCTGCCTTGAAGGGCCTCCTGCTTGGTTCGGTTACCAATTCCGTCTTGGCGCTCTGCGACAAACCCGTCCTGATCCTGCGCAACAAACCGGCGCCCACTAATGACTCTCTGAAGGTCGGCGTTGCGATCGACGGCTCCAAGTATGGTGAAGCCGCTGTCGAACACATTCTTAAGAACCACGATATTTTCGGCGACCATCCGACGTTCTATCTGATGAACGTCGTCAGTGACTACGCCGGTGTCGTTATGCCGGATATGGCCGGTATGGCGCTCCCGACAATGAATGAATCCGAAGTTCGCGCCATGCAGCAGGAATCTTTTGATGAAGCCGTCGGCCCGAGCCGTAAAGCTTTCCAAGACAAAGGCTTCAAGACAGAAGAAATCTGCCTGGTCGGCAATCCCGGCGACGAAATCGCAGCTTTCGCTAAGAATGAAGGTTTAGATCTCATCGTCATGGGAACACGCGGCTACGGCGCTTTCAAAGCCGCCGTCCTCGGTTCGACCGCTACGCGTATTGCCGCGATCAGTGACACGCCTCTGTTGGTAATTCAGGCAAACTAACGCCGACGGACGTTTAGAACAAACCACACTTACTCAAGGGCGTCCATCGAGGCGCCCTTGTTCATTATAAAAATGACAAAAATCCTCAAAATCGCCGCCTTCATGGCCCTCCTGCACTGCGGTTTTACTTCTTCGCGCGTTATTTCCACCCTTTATGCCCTGCATTACGGGCAGCCTGCGTGGATGGTCGGCGTGATTTTGAGTACTTATGCGGCGATTCCGGCACTGATCTCAATTCATGTCGGGAAATTCATCGATAAGATCGGGGTTCGTATCCCGATCACGGTTTCTTTCCTGATGATCTCGGCGGCGTGCCTGATGCCGATTCTTTTCCCGTATGAGCAGTTTGGCTTTTGGCCTATCATCGTGACGTCTTTGCTTGCGGGTACAGGATTTGTTTTTACGCTCATCAGCGGCCAGGGCTTAATCGGACATCTCTCAAATAATAAAAATCGGGCAACGGCTTTTACCTATCAATCCATCGCCTTTTCAATTTCGGGGTCAACCGGACCGGTTGTAGCCGGCTACCTGATCGATCACGGAAGCTACTATTGGGCGTTCGGCGGCGCGCTGACTTTTGCGCTCCTCGGCGGCGGAATCTTTCTGCTCCAGGCACGCGGCCTACCCTCGGCCTTTAACAAATCTCAGGCTAAAGATAATCGGCATCACAGTGCCTTTGAATTATTCAAAGATGAGAAAGTCAGAAACGTTCTGCTTGCGTCTGCCTTCGTTTCTATGGCTTGGGATCTTCAGGCCTTCATGATTCCGGTTTACGGCACCGAAATCGGATTAGACGCCGTCGCCATCGGCTGGCTGTTAAGTACATTCTCCATCTGCACGTTTGCCGTCCGAGTTTTCATGCCGATCCTTTCTCAGATGTTCAAAGAATGGTCCATCATTATTTTCGTGATGATCTCAGCCGGTCTGACTTATATTGTTTTTCCTTTTACGACATCGCTCACGCTTCTCTTCCTACTTTGCGGATGGCTCGGCGCCTCTCTCGGAGCTTCTCAGCCGAACGTTCTCTCGCTGCTCCATCAGGTAACTCCTGACGGCCGCGTAGGCGAAGCGATCGGAATCCGAACCATGCTGATGAACGCCAGCCATGCGATTTTGCCCCTGCTCTTCGGTTTCGGCGGTTCGGTGATCGGAGCCGCATCGGCATTTTGGGCAACCGGGGCCTTAATGGTCGGAGCCGGTGCAAAAATCGGCTACTCCGTTAGAAATATGCGCGACCCCGCTGAGAAACTCGTGGAAGACAAGGCAATTGAGCAGGAAGAGAATATCGACTTCAAAAAAAAATGACAAATAATCCCGTAGTTATTGCAAGGGGGTAACATCAATAAAGTAATTACTTATGGTTATTTTTCCGTAGAATAATTACAATAAGGTAGAAGCTGCGAAAAACCCTGTTTCGATAGAGACAGCGGATTCGATTACACATTACAACAGCAAATAACACAAGCCGATTACGATTAAGTTGCCGGAGGGAGGGTAATTTTGAACACTGGGGAGACAACCGTTCTCGTTGTGGAGCCGGATCTTGACACACAGCGAGTCTATCGTCAGCGTCTTATTCATGATCCTGACATTAAACTGATTGGCATTTGTTCAAGCATTGCCTCTGCGACTGCATTGCTTGCTCAAACAAACTGCGACATCCTGTTCACGGAACTCAACCTTCCGGACGAGGACGGCTTGGATTTTATCCGCCGCGCCTCCGAAGATCTCGCGGTTCAAAATATCGTTGCCGTCACTTCCAAAAACTCAGCTGCCGATATTGCTGCTGCCGTCGAAAACGGCGCTGTCGGCTATATCATGAAGCAGGACTCCGACCTTCACGATGTCGGAAACTACATCCGCATTCTGCGTGCGCATGGAAGTCCGATCAGCCCAACCGCAGCGAGGGTCTTAGTTGATGCCCTACGCCGGAAGCCGACCGTCAAGCCGGTCGTTTCCGTTGCGGCAAGTCGGCCCGCCGTTGCAAATCCCTTGTCACCAAGAGAAACCGAAGTTCTCAATCTTCTTGCCCGAGGCATGAGCTTCGCAGAGATCAGTTCGGTCTTAAACATCTCTTGTCACACGGTCACGGCGCACATCAAGAAGATTTACCGCAAGCTTCAAGTACATTCCCGAGGGGAAGCGGTTTACGAAGCCGCCCAGCTTGGAATTCTTCCGTCCATGTAAGACAAAAGCCGAAGGCTCGCACCTTCGGCTTTTTCTTTCAGCTGGTTTTCTATTTCTTCAAAACCCAGTCGCCGCTCTTGCCGCCGTGCTTTTCCAGCAAACGGATGTCGGTCATGCACATTCCGCGGTCTACAGCTTTAAGCATGTCGTAGATGGTCAGAAGGCCGACTTGGACAGCCGTTAGGGCTTCCATTTCAACGCCGGTTCTGCCTTTGGTTTCACAGGTCGCCACACAGCGCACTTTGCTTTCTTCCGGATAGAGTTCAAAGTCAACGTTCACATGCGTTAGGGCAATCGGATGGCAAAGAGGAATCAGATCCGGTGTCTTCTTCGAACCCATGATGGCAGCAATACGTGCAACCGCCAGAACGTCTCCTTTCTTAGCGTTCCCCTTTTCCACCAGGGCAAAAGTCTCCGGATGCATGCTGATCCAGCCCTCGGCGATACCGATGCGATGGGTTTGATCTTTATCGGCAATATCCACCATATGGGCTTCGCCCGCCTGGTTGAAATGAGTCAACTCGGACATATAAATACCTTTTTAGAATTAGTTACAGCAAAAAACAGGATTACTGTTATATTTTTCCTTACTGCTTGAATGATAAATATTATTGGATAAAAACGGAATGACTTTGAAACCGCTGCTCTCTCTGTGTCTCTCCTGTATTCTGGCTGCTGCGCCGATCGCGGGAACCCATGCACAGAACTACAATCTGCCGAACCTCGGTGCGGCAGGTGGTTCGGCCCTGTCTCCGATGCAGGAACATCAGCTCGGCGAAGAGATCATGGTCGAAGTTCGCTCCGATCCTACCTATCTGAATGACCCGGAGACCATCGACTACTTGATGCGTCTCGGCTACAAACTCGTCTCTGCCGGTCCGGGTTCCAGCTATTCCTTCTTCTTTTTCCCGATTCGTGATCCTTCCATCAACGCGTTTGCGCTTCCTGGAGGTTTCATTGCCGTTCATACAGGACTTGTCACTGCAGCATCCAGCGAAAGCGAGCTCGCTTCCGTTCTTTCTCACGAAATCGGACACGTTACGCAGCGCCATATTGCCCGAATGATTGAAAACCAAAAAGGCAATTGGGCTGCAACCCTAGGCTCTCTGCTGGTCGCCATTTTGGCGGCACGCGCCGGTTCGGCAGACGGCGCTGCAGCCTCGGTCATCGGCACCCAGGCCGCTCTTGCTCAGAATTATTTATCCTTCTCCCGCGACGCCGAACGCGAAGCAGACCGTGTGGGCTTTAATTCCTTAGTCCGTGCCGGTTTCGATCCGAAAGGCATGGAAAACTTCTTTGAACGCCTGGACTTCAATAACCGCGCTTATGAAGGCTCGCGCGCCGCACCGGCTTACCTGCGCACGCACCCGCTGACCATTGATCGTATGAGCGAAGCTCAGAACCGTTCCCGCATGGCCGGCAAAAGAAATCACAAAGACTCTCTGGACTTCTTTCTCATTCGTGCGCGTCTTCGCGTTCTTCAGTCCAACCGTTACCAGGGATGGTCGGATGCCGCAGACTACTTCAAAAACGAGCTGAAAACCGCCACCGGTTATCAGGCAATCGGAGCCCACTACGGTTTGGCTGTTGCTGCACAAAGAATGAAAAACAAGGCCGAGGCGCTTAAACAGATTGAAATTGCACAGAAGATGGCCGGAGAAAACTCGGCCATCATCAACAAACTGCACTCAAATCTCGTGTTTGAGTCTTCTCCGGCCAACCGCGCTCGAGGCCTGCAGCTTGCCAAAAACGCTCAGCAAAAAGCGCCCTTATCCACGATGCTCGTCCTTAATTACGGCGACCTGCTGCTCAAGGATAAGAAATACAACGATCTTCTGACCTTCCTGCGCCGACAACACGCGTTATCCAAGTCGACAGTTGAGTACCAGTCTTTCCTCGGACAAGCCTACGAAGCACTGGGCAAAGTCAGCCAGAGCCATCAGGCGATCGGCGAGATGTACGCACTGCAAGGTCAGCGAGTTGCTGCGATCCAGCAGCTTTCGCTTGCTCAAAAAGCCAACGACGGAGACTTCTACACCATGAGCGAAATTGATGCTCGACTCAGAGAACTTCGTCGAGATGAAGACTTTGACCGAAAGCATTCCAATTAGTCATTTTGACAGCCGACATCGGGCACTGACGGTCGTTCGCCGGCACTATCGTTGTCAAAAGTTACTTTTTTCGGGCTTAACGCGCGCTCATTTAGTGAGAAAATTATCAGAATTAACTTTTTAAGATCTAAGGTTATAAATTGACTGAAGAAATAAAGATGAACAATCCGATTGAAACCGATGCCGTCATTATCGGTGCCGGTCCTGTCGGACTTTTCCAAGTTTTTGAATTGGGCCTTCTGGAAATGAAAGCCCATGTTTTGGATTCTTTAAACCATCCGGGCGGTCAGTGCGTTGAGCTCTACCCCGACAAACCGATCTATGACATCCCGGCCGTTCCTGTCTGCACTGCCAAAGAACTGACGGAAAACCTGCTCAAGCAAATTGAACCGTTCAAGCCGACCTTCCACTACGGGGAAGAGGCCCAGGTCCTTAAGAAGCTCGATGACGGACGTCTCTACGTTAAAACCTCCAAAGGCACCGAATTCTTAGCCAAGGCTGTCTTCATTGCAGCCGGTGTCGGCAGCTTCCAGTCTCGTACCCTCAAAGTTCCGCACATTGAGCAGTTCGAAGGCAAGCAGCTTCACTACCGCGTCAAGAATCCTGAAATTTTTGAAGGCAAAAATATCGTCATTTGCGGCGGCGGAGACTCTGCCCTTGACTGGTGTCTTAACCTCGTCGGAAAAGCCGAAAGCGTCGTATTGGTTCACCGCAGAGAAGGCTTCAGAGCTGCTCCTGCCTCTGTCAGCAAGATGAAAGAGCTTTGCGACAATTGGGAAATGCAGTTTGAAGTCGGCCAGGTCACCGGCTTCACGGAAGAAAACGGTCAAATGACCGAAGTTAAGGTCACCGGCGCCGACGGCGTCACTCGCCGTATTCCGGCTGAGCATCTGCTGGTTTTCTTCGGTCTTCAGCCCAAACTCGGACCGATTGCTGATTGGGGCCTGACGCTCGAAAGAAAACAGATCGTTGTGGACACTGCCCGCTTCGAAACCAATATCCCGGGCGTTTTCGCTGTCGGCGATATCAACATTTATCCGGGTAAAAAGAAACTGATTCTGTCCGGTTTCCATGAATGCGCTCTGGCTGCTTTTGCCGCTTCCGAGTATGTGTATCCAGAAAAACGCGTTCTTCTGCAGTACACGACCACGAGCCCAAAACTGCACAAAGTGCTCGGCGTCGAAACACCGCACTTTGACTAATTTCTCGGGTTACCGCATATCGTAGATACGAAAATCCGCCGAAAGCTTTGAGCTGACGGCGGATTTCTTTTTTTAATCTCTTTTAGGTATCGGATACCTTAATGGACGGCATCTTCGCGCTGTAGTCCTTGTTCTTCTTAGAGACGGCAATCGCTAATTTGCGAGCGATGTCTCTGTAGACTTGTGCGACCTTGCTGTCGGGTTCCGAGATGACAATCGGTTCGCCCTTGTCCATACTCAGACGGATGTTGATATCAAGCGGGAGTTCGCCTAAAAGATCAACGCCGTACTGCGCAGCCATCTTGGCTGCCCCGCCCTCGCCGAAGATATGTTCTTCATGACCGCACTTGGAGCAAATGTGGGTAGCCATGTTCTCGATGATGCCGAGGATCGGAACGTTCACTTTTTCGAACATCACGAGACCCTTACGGGCATCCATTAAAGCGATATCCTGCGGAGTGGTCACTACCACGGCGCCGGTCAGAGGCACTTCCTGGGAAAGAGACAGCTGGATGTCGCCAGTTCCCGGGGGCATATCAACGATGAGGTAATCCAGATCTTTCCAGTTCGTCTGCTTTAAAAGCTGCTGAAGCGCGGAAACGGCCAGCGGACCTCTCCAAATCATCGGCTGATCAGGATCGATAAGCACGCCGACGGAGGCGACCTGCAGACCGTGAGCAATCATCGGCTCCAGAGTCTTGCCGTCAACGGAATAAGGTTTATCGGTAATGCCGAGCATTGTCGGCTGGCTCGGGCCGTAAACGTCGGCATCCAGCAGACCGACTTTGGCGCCTTCCTGCTGAAGCGCGAGCGCCAGGTTAGCGGATACCGTGCTTTTGCCTACGCCGCCTTTGCCGCTGGAAACGGCAATGATGTTGCGGACGGAATCAAAAACCTTAACGCCCCTCTGAACTTCGTGAGCGATAATGTTTTGACTGATTTTGACATCGGCCGGGATGCCCGCTTCGACCAGTTTGGCACGGACCATCTCTTCAATGACGGGGCCTTGAGTTTTGGCCGGATAATCTAATTCGATCTGGACGGTTGTTTTTCCGTCTTCTGTAGTAACTTTCTTCAGAGCCTTAGAAGAAACTAAATCTTTGCCCGTGTTCGGGTCAATGACGCCAGAGAGAACCTCTCTGATTTTTTCCTGCATTGTGTTCTCCTTACTGTTGGACTCGGCAGGCGTAGAAGCCCCTTTCCAAGTTTGTCCTAGGATATCAGATACTCCGTAACTCCTGCTTACGAGTTCCTGATCCGCTAAAATTATTTCTTTTCAAAAACATTCTAGAAAAAGTCATGACTAATCGCACCATCTTCTTGACGACGGCACTGCCGTACGCCAATGGAAACTTCCATTTCGGACACATCATGGAATATATCCAGGCCGACATTTGGGTCCGTCATCAGCGGATGTGCGGATCAACCGTCCACTTTGTCGGCGCCGACGACGCCCACGGTGCTCCGATCATGATCTCGGCTCAGAAAAAAGGGCTCACGCCTCAGGAATATGTCGCTGAAATCTCAGCGGGCCGCGCCAAGTATCTCAACGGTTTCTTTATCCGTTTCGACCACTGGCATTCTACAGACAGCAAAGAAAACACAGAACTGGCCCAGGACATCTACAAACGCCTGAAGAAAGCCGGTCTGATTTACTCCAAGGAAATCGAACAGTATTACGATCCGGTTCGTCAGATGTTCCTTGCCGACCGCTTCATTAAAGGCACCTGTCCCAAGTGCGGCGCACCTGACCAGTACGGTGATTCCTGCGAAGTCTGCGCTTCCGTCTACCGCCCGACCGACCTGATCAATCCTTACTCAGCCCTCTCCGGCAGTAAGCTTGAGCTGCGCAAGTCTAAACACTTTTTCTTCAAACTGTCCGATCCCAACTGCGTAGAGTTTCTGCGCGAATGGACGCGCGGTACCGCTCCTGACGGCACGCCGCGTCTGCAGTCCCAGATTATCGCCAAAACAGCTGAATGGCTGGGCAAAGACGGAGATCTGAGTGACTGGGATATCTCCCGTGACGCACCTTACTTCGGCATTGAAATCCCCGATGAGCCGGGTAAGTTCTTCTACGTTTGGCTAGACGCTCCGATCGGTTACCTCGCGAGCCTTAAGGCCTACTGCGAATCCAAGGGCATCAATTTCGAGGCTCTGCTGGAAACCTCCACAACTGAACAGATTCACATCATCGGCAAGGACATCGCTTACTTCCATACGCTTTTCTGGCCTGCCATGCTGCACTTCTCCGGCAAACCGTTCCGTGTGCCGGATCACGTCTGGGCACATGGTTTCGTTACCGTAGACGGTCAGAAGATGAGCAAGAGCCGCGGCACAGGTCTTGATCCTCTGGTTTATCTTGAGCTCGGCATGGATCCGGAGTGGCTGCGCTACTACTTCGCCTACAAGCTTAATTCCAAGGTCGAAGACGTGGACTTCAGTTCCGCCGACTTTATTTCCCGCACTAACTCCGACTTGGTCGGCAAATACGTCAATATCGCCAGCCGTTCCGCAGGATTCCTCGTCAAGCGCTTCGAAGGCCGCGTCTCGGATCCGGCCATTGCAGAAAGCAGCCTGATTTCCGAAATCAAGGCCGCCGCTCCTGACATCAATGCTTCTTTCGAAAGTCGTGAATACGGTAAAGCCCTTCGCGCCGTGATGGAGCTCGCTAACAAAGTCAACGAATACGTAGACCAAAAACAGCCATGGGAATTAGCCAAACAGCCCGAGAGAGCCGCAGAACTGCACGCAGTCTGCTCCGTTACGCTTGAGGCCTTCCGTCTGCTGACCTTGTTCCTGAAACCGGTTCTTCCCCGCACTGCTGAAAACGTCGAAACGTTCCTCAACTGCGGTGAGCTGACCTGGAATTCCGTTGACAACGCTTTGTCCTCCGACAAGCCCATCAACCCCTTCAAACACCTAATGAAGCGAGTTGATGAAAAACAGGTTCAACAGCTCTTCGAGCTGAGCTCCAAGGCAGCAAAGACCGCTTCCGAGCCTGCCAAGGAAGAAAAGAAGACAGAAGCCGAATCCGAAGCGTTTGTCTTCGAACCTCTGGCTCCGAATATTGCATTTGACGACTTCGCCAAGGTCGACCTCAGAATCGGCAAGATTCTTGACTGCAAGAAAGTTGAAAAAAGCCGCAAACTTCTTCAGCTCACGATCGATATCGGTGAAAAAGAACCGCGCAACATCTTCTCCGGCATTGCCGCTTACTACAAACCGGAAGATCTGATCGGCAGGCTCACCGTGGTTGTCGCTAACCTGGAGCCGCGCAAGATGATGGGCAGCTTCTCTCAGGGCATGCTGCTTTCCGCCTCCGACGGAGCAGACACACCTTCTGGTCTTTATCTGCTTGAACCGTTCCCGGGCGCTAGGCCGGGTATGCGTTTGCACTAATTCCCTTGTTTAGGAGAACCCTCGGTCCGAACGCCGAGGGTTCTTTTGTTTTGGCTACAGATAAACCTTAGTTTTTGGAAAATAGTTGAAGCGTTGCGCTCAAATGTGAGATATTGGGAGGATAATCTAGGCACTTAGCTTCAGAACCCAAGTTCTAAATAAGTTTATTTTTACCTCGGCAGCCTTACTGCCGTAAGTTATCCACTGTATTAGATCCAAGATAAATGAGCGCGAGATCTCACATCGTAGAGGCCCTGCATCGTTTCCCGTTAGCACGATTCGAGCCGGCCTCTCTTTGCATTTTAAAAAATTATTCTTTCTCCACTTTCACAAGTGACCTCTCCGCAGGCCTCACTGTCGGTGTTGTGGCACTTCCTCTTGCGATGGCTTTTGCCATTGCTTCCGGCATGACGCCGGAATCCGGTATTTACACTGCCATCATTGCCGGATTTTTAATTTCTCTTTTAGGCGGATGCAAAGTTCAGATCGGCGGTCCGGCCGGCGCCTTCATTGTTATCGTTTACGGCATTATTGCTCAGTACGGCGTCGGCAATCTGCTCATCGCAACCTTTTTCTCGGGCATATTCCTATTCCTAATGGGGCTCTTTAAGATCGGGAGCTTCATTCGATTTATTCCGGTCTCGATCGTCATCGGCTTTACCAACGGTATCGCCGTACTCATCGGTCTTTCTCAGATCAAGGACTTCCTAGGCCTGAACATTGCCAAGATGCCTGCTGACTTTTTCCATCAGATCGAGACACTGGCCGGCGCTATTAATACCGTCAACCCCTACGCTGTCGGTTTGGGTCTGGCTTCTTTGATTATCGTTTTTGTCTGGCCTCGTTCCTGGACCATAGGCGGTGCACCTTGGAGAAGATGGCTTGCCAGAATTCCGAGTACTGTTGTCGTGCTGATCGTCATGACGGCGCTGGTCTCTTTATTTAACCTTCCGGTGGAAACCATCGGTTCTAAATTCGGCGGTATTCCGCAGGGACTGCCGCAGTTCCAAGTGCCTGACATCAGCTGGGGCAACGTCAAGCAGCTGCTCGGACCGGCAATTACATTGGCCTTGCTGGGCGCAATCGAATCTCTGCTTTGCGCACGCGTGGCCGACGCAATGACCGACGAACGCCATGATCCCAATCAGGAACTGATGGGACAAGGCATTGCCAACTGCATCGTACCCTTCTTCGGTGGTCTGCCTTCTACCGGCACGATTGCCCGTACCGTTACCAACATTAAGAGCGGCGCCGTCACACCGATGGCGGGTATGATCCACAGTCTGACCCTTTTGGTCATTATCCTAGTAGCTGCCCCCCTGGCGATGAACGTCCCTCTGTGTGCGCTTTCTGCCATCCTTCTGTTCATGGCCTTTAACATGGGTAATTGGCATGAGTTCGTTCGCCTCAGACAGTTCACCATGTCTTACAAGGCAACACTGCTGGTGACATTCTTCCTGACGGTGATCTTCGACCTGACCGTTGCCGTTGAAATCGGCCTGCTCACCGCCGCCTTATTCTTCCTCTATCGCATGAACACGCTCACTCGCGTGATTCCCAAAACGCTGCCCTTCGACGCTCCGAAGCAGATTGAAGCTTGGGCAATGGAAGGTGCGCTTTTCTTTGGTTCCGTTTCCAAGCTGGAAATCGTTACAGACCCCAAACACATCAACGCACCTGATGCACCTGATGTGGTTATTTTCGATTTCACTGATTTGCTCTCGATTGACAACAGTGCGCTTGATATCATCGAGTCCTTCCAGCGAAACCTCGTGAAACACGGCAAGATCCTGATTGTGGTCGGCGCGAGCGAGCACCCGCTGCGTCAGATGAGACGATTGGGCTTAGCTCAGCGACTCGGCAAATATATGTGCCCTGACATGGAAACCGCGATTCAATTAGCACGTGAGGCAATCTACAAGAAAGAGGAACCGAACCCGAATCCAAGAGAAGAAATTCGGATTGTTGAACATAAGTAATCCGCCTCTCAATCGAACCCGTCCGCAGTGACGGGCTTTTTTTTGCGCCTAATCACCTTGAATACGATATTGTCTGGACAAGAAGTCTTCTGTCGTGGTATACGTCTAAGAAATATTACAAAACACTACCCTCGGAGGGAAGGATGAGAAACGTATCCAATGAATGGTTAGCAGCAATCAGCACGGGACGCGACTACAGTATCGACGAAAAGAAAAGAGGCTGTGCTGTCCCTGTTACGCCTTGGCTGCATCCGCCCGTCGGTAAAAGACTCCGGGACTTGATTACCAAGCTTGGAACTGTTCGGGAATTGGATCGGCAGGAGATTCTTTATCCGCAGGGCAGAAAAATTTCCGATATCGTTCTCGTTCAGCAGGGCGTGACAGCCCGCAACTTCGGCAATGCAGTTTCCGGCCCGAAAGCGGCTGCAATCTCCACTCCGGGTCACTTCGCTTGCGGAAACCTTAATTTTCTGACACGCCGACCTTCTCTCGGAACCTACTTCGCCTTGACAAAGGCCCAAGTCGTCGTATGTCCCAAGGATCTTTTACTGCCTGTCCTTACGACGGATCCGGAGCTATTTGCCTATACCATTCGATTACTAGAAAGCTGTACGCTCTCAGACCGAGTGGGTTTCGCACTGATGGCCTTCGCCCCCGTTGATCTTCGCCTAAAGGCTTTTGTCGTCACCTGGGCTATTCATTACGGCAAACTCACTGCCGACGGCTTGATCAAATGCCCTATTCCTCTGACACGGAACAACCGTTGTCTCGTCGCCAACGCCTCTCCTGTGTCCACAGACAATGCGTTAAAACGATGGAAAGAAGAAGGAGCCTGGATCCGGGACGGAGACTTCGTCACGTTCCCTGCCGCCTTCGTCGATGATGCTTACCAATGGATGCGCTCGGCCGAGGAAAGCAGCGAATACACATATCCAAATACCTTCAGAGAACTCTTAGAAGCACTTCCTCCGCTAACCAATCCTTGGTATTAGTTTTCGGCTTTTTCTCTTGCCTCATTGGCCTCTAAGCCAAGCGCTTCATGCGTTTTCATTAGTTTTTTCAAACTAAAAGCCGAGTCTTTGTCTTTTTTTATATCCTCGTAAACCCTTTAACTATCCACCAAAGCCTTTGGGTAGTTAAGAAAATCTTCAGTTTTTAAACTTTTCTTATCGGTTATGAAGAGCCGACAACATCATCAAGGAGGACTTTTAAAATGACATTCACCCGCAGAACCTTCATGGAAACCACTTGCGCTCTGAGCGCCGGACTTGTTTTCGGAAGTGTTGCCCATGCCTCAACCAAAGTTCCTGAAAAATGGGACGAAACCTGCAGTCTTCTCGTTATCGGTACAGGCTTTGCCGGCCTGGGCGCTGCCCTTGAAAGCCACTATCTCGGTATGAAAGACATTCTTGTTGTTGACAAGATGCCTTCCGCCGGCGGCAACTCCATCATCAACGGGGGCGCCATCGCAGCTGCCGGAACAGATATGCAGGAAAAAGCCGGTATCAAAGACAATGCCGATCTTCTCTACTCCGACATTCTGAAAGCCGGCGGCGGTCTCGCTCATAAAGAGCTCGCCAGAAGAATTGCAGACGAATCCGTCTCCAACTACAAGTGGCTTCGTGACGAAGTCGGTGTCAAGTTCAAAGCCGTCACTTATCACGGCGGTCACTCTGTTCCCCGCAGCCACGCTGTGATGGAAAACACCGGCGCCGGTTTCATCAATCCGATGCTCGCAAAATGCAAGGAATTCGGCATCAAAATTCAGCTGAGAACGATTGTGGATGACCTGATCGTCAACGATAAGGGCTGCGTCGTCGGTGTTAAAGCCCGCGTCAACCATCGCTTCAATCGTCCCGAAAGTGGAAAAGTTGTCTACATTCGCGCAACCAAAGGTGTGCTGATTGCTTCCGGCGGCTTCAGCCAGAACGTCAAGATGCGCACCAGTCATGATCCGCGCTTAACCGATGCTTTCGGATCCACCAACCATCCCGGTGCAACCGGCGAAATGATTCAGGAAGCTCAGGCTTTAGGCGCCAATACCATCCACATGGACTGGATCCAGCTGGGCCCCTGGACTTCTCCCGACGAAAACGGCTTCGGTCTGGCCCCACTTGCCGTGGAATCTATGGTCGGCTACGGCCCCATGATTAACCCGACAACCAGCAAGCGCTTCATTAAAGAAACCGGCAACCGTAAAGTTCGCGCTGATGCCATTGTTGCCCTTGGTAAACCGGCGATCATCTACACCTGCGAAGCCAACATGATGAACAAAGTCGTCGGCAAAAACATGAAGCCCGAACAGTTTGAAACCGCACTCAAGAACGGCGTTATTCGTAAATTCGACGACCTCAAATCTTTGGCGGACTTCTACAAGCTGGACTATGCCACCCTTGAGAAAGAAAACGAAAAATTCAACGGCTATATGAAAGCCATGAAGGACCCGGAATTCGACTGCATGTTCTTCAAAGATGCCGTCCTCAACACCAAGGGGCCCTTCTACGCTATTCGTCTGTGGCCGCGCGTTCACCACACCATGGGCGGTCTTGAAATCAACGAAAAAGCCCAGGTTCTCGACGTCAAGGGCAATCCGATTGCCGGTCTATACGCAGCAGGCGAAGCGACCGGCGGCGTCCACGGCATGGTGCGCCTCGGTACCGTCGCCGTTGCCGACTGCATCATCTTCGGACGTATTGCTGCCCGCACAGCTAACGGCTGGGTAGGCTGCTAATTCTCTTGCTTAGTCTGAGGCCTCCTCCGGAGGCTTCAGATGGAGAACCGACATGACCTCATTGAATTCACTGACAAAACTATTCGGAATCGGTCTGCTCGCTGCGATGTTTTCCTGTTCAGCCTTCGCTGCCGATGCTCCGAAGATGGGTGCCGATAAGCACGTTGCCAAGGGCGTAGCGTGCCAGACCTGCCACGGAACCGACCTCAAGAATCCGAACCTCCCGACAGAAGAAACGTGTACACAGTGCCACCCGAAAGCGATGCTGATTGAAAAAACAAAAGATCTTCCCGGCGCCAATCCTCACAACGCGCCTCATAACGGAGACTGCATCAACTGTCATCTGATGCATGAGCCGCCGGAAGACTATTGCGCACAGTGCCATAAATTCAACTTCAAAGTGAAATAGATCAAACGACACAAAAACAAGGAGGGATACCCTTATGAAATCTAAAAAAATCATTGCAGCGATTGCTTGCTGCTTCTGCGGAAGCGTCTACGCTTCTGACGTCTCCGTCTACGGAATGGTGGACGCATATGTCCAGCTTTACAACGGCGGAAACGGCACCGTTGTTGACTTAGGCAGCGGCGGTAAAGGCGGTTCACGCATCGGCATCAAAGGAACGGAAGATTTAGGAGGAGGAACCAGCGTGTTCTTCCGACTGGAAAACGGCTTCTTTGTTGATAACGGCACCAATACCACCGCCGCTCAGCCGGAAGGATGGGCCTTTCAGCGAGAAGCGGTTCTCGGAATCCGAAACACTGACTGGGGTACGTTTTCTTTCGGCCGTCAGTACACCCTGAACTTCGGCGGAATCGCCCAGTTTGACGCTTTTGCCTGCAGCTTAGGCAGCACGATTAACAACTTCATGGCTCCGGCGCCTTATCTTCCGAATACTCATATTCCGGGCATCAACGGCGCTTCCGGTGTCGACAATCTGACTCGCAGAGACAATTCCTTTGTCTATGAAAGCCCGAGTTTCGGCGGCTTAAAGCTCTCCGCTATGGTTTCTTTAGGAGAACAGAACAAGCTGAACTCAGAATCCGAAATGTCGAATAAGTACGGCAACAGCTATGCAGCTCAGGCCGTCTATCGCAAGGGTGCTTTCGGCATCGGCTTCACTTACACCTATCAAAACCTGGCTGCAGAAGCTCCCAATAATCTCAAAGACCCGAATGCGCACGCTGCGCTGTATAACTTAGGTGCAAGCTACGACTTCGGATTCACCAAGCTCTACGGCAACCTTGTCTATAAGAACGGCTCCAAGGCTGCAGTCCGCGATACCAATCCGAACATCATGGTTTACAGCGTATCGGCAAAGACACCGTTGTTCGGCGGCAATCTGTTAAACGGCTTTGCGTATTTAAAGAACAATACGACTGATTCTGCCAATGCTTGGAACGTCTCGGTTCGCTACGACTATCCGTTAAGTAAGCGAACCACCGTCTACGCCGGTGCTGCCTATCTCAACAACGAGAAGAACGTGAATTACACGATCAACGGCGGTGGCGGCACTTCATCGGCACCGACCACCAACATGGGTAAAAATCCGTGGACAACATTCGTGGGGATGAACCACACCTTCTAAGAAATTTTCTTCTTTTGTGATCTGAGAGTACTTCAAAATCTTGACCTTCAGGAATGCTGTTTCTCCTTCCGCAGTCCTGAAGGTTTTTCTTATTTAGTCAGATCTGATCGTAGACAGGCTTATACATCGCCGCCTGAATCGCTTCGGATAAATCGACCGGATTCGACACTCCGGCAACACCTGTCGTGAAACATTGCTCTGCTACAGCAGCCGCAATGGACTGAGAAACTTCGCGAATCTTTATGAGCGGCGGGAATAAACTCCCGTTTTCCAAGTCCTCTTCCGAGACCATCTTAGAGAGTGCTTCTGCGGCACTTAAAAATACACTTTGCGGAACAACCCGAGGTGACGAGACCACTAATCCGAGACCGATTCCGGGGAAAACATACGAGTTGTTGCTCTGGCGAGGAATAAAAGTCTTTCCGTTCAATTCAACCTGCGGGAAAGGACTGCCGGAAGCAAAGAGGCATTTGCCTTCTGTGTAGGTATAGGCTTCTCTAGCTGTGCATTCGGAACGAGATGTCGGATTCGATAACGCAAAGATGATGGGGCGCTCGTTGATTCTTGCCATTGCGCTGAGTACATAGGCATTAAACGATCCTGCCTGAGCCGCACAGCCCACAATTGCCGTAGGTTTCACTTCGCCGATGGCGTCCAGGAATGTGCTCTGAGGTTCAAGTTCATGAGCAAACTTCTGCTTCAGCGGCGTCAGCCCCTCTCGATCTTTTGTCACCAGACCGTGAGAGTCGAAAAGAAAAATCCTATTGATGGCTTCTTCCTGGGTCAGGCCTTCCTTCATCATAGCCTCAACCAGCAAATCAGCAATGCCGCCTGCGGCCTCACCGGCGCCTAAGAAAAGGAATTTTTCCTCGGAAAGAGAACTTCCCTTAGCCCTTGCCGCCGCATAGAAACCTGCAACGGCAACCGCCGCAGTTCCCTGAATATCGTCATTAAAACAAGCAGTCTTACCCTTCCATTGATCCAACAGAGCAAAGGCGTGACGATTAGCAAAGTCTTCGAATTGGATAATCACATGAGGCCAGCGTGCTTTAGCGGCTTCTATGAACTCTCGGACAAAAGCGTAGTATTCCTCGCCGTCAACCCTCGGCTGCTGCAGACCGAGATAAAGAGGATCATGCAGCAAACCCTGATTATTAGTGCCGACATCCAAGAGTACGGGCAGAGCGCGCGCTGGATTGAGCCCTGCGCAAGCCGTGTAAAGAGAAAGTTTTCCGATCGGAATGCCCATTCCGCCGGCGCCGAGGTCGCCTAATCCGAGGATACGTTCGCCGTCTGTCACGACGATCATGTCGACATCGTCATAGGGCCAATTATTGATCACGTCCCGAATCGAACCTTTATCTTCAATTGTGACGTAAAGGCCCTCCGGTTCACTGTAAATTCGATCGAATTCCTGACAGGCTTTGCCGACCGTCGGCGTATAGACGATAGGCATCAGCTCCTCAATATTATTTTCGAGGAGGTAATAAAAGAGGGTTGCGTTTCTGTGTCGGAGCAGCGAAAGGATTTCGTATTTCTGGAGCGGCTCTTCAGCCTGACGAATTCTTTCTAAAGCCCGCTTGGCCTGATGCTCCAGCGTCGTCACTCTCGGAGGAAGCAGTCCGCGCAGTTTCCGTTTTATTCTGGCGTCCTGACTAAAGGCCGTTCCTTGATTGATGAACGGATCATCCAGGGCTTCCGTTCCCACACTGATATTTTTCATTTTATTTTTCCGAAAAACAGAAAGTTCGACAGAACGGAGCGAATAGCCGGTACCAGACGCGTCAGACTCCTGCCGAAAGAGAGGGACAAGCCCTCTCCCGAACCAGAGTACAGCTTATCAGGTCAAACCGCGCTACGACAACTTTTCAGGAATAGCGGGCGGCTGGAGGACGTCGACGCCCTGCTGCTGCATTTGCTTGACTTCGGGTATCCGCAGACGCAGGGCCGTGTAAATCGGCTGGCTCTTCAACGCCTGAGCAGTAAAGAATGCCAATGCCGATCCGATGAGCATGGGAAGTGTTAAATCCCAGCACGCGGTCATTTCAAGAATCAGCAGAACGCCGGTAATCGGAGCGCAAATCGTCGAAGCAAAGAAGGCACTCATTCCGACGGCGCAGAATGCCATCGGGTTTAAATCAAATCCGATGAGATTCAACGTCCATGCAAAAACGTGACCTAAGATCCCGCCCATCAGAAGAAGCGGTGAGAATAGACCGCCGGGAACGCCTGTGGCGTAGCAAAGAGGCGCAAAAAACCAGCGTATCAATCCGATAACCAGCACCGTTGCAATGGGGAACGTGTAGTTCAGCATCTCAGTGCCGAGCTGATCGCCGCCGCCGGCAAGTCCCGGTGCAAAGTAAACCAGCAGTGCAACGACGATACCGATGATTCCGGCTTTCACTTCAGGAATGACCTTCTTAAAGTATGCATTCGTGTTCAAAAGAATAAGAACCATCTTGTTGTAGAGCGGTCCCATCACACCGATAAAGATTCCGAACAAAATGAAAGCGACGGACTCTTTGACACCCGGAATTATGAAGGTTCGGTTGATGACGTTGTAGTCCGGCTGCATGCCGAGGATCGTCATCGACACCGTGCATCCGGCAAAAACGCAGATGAGGGTCGGAATCACGAGATTCATACGGATATCTTTCGTGACTTCCTCGAATGTGAACATTGCTCCGCCTAAAGGAGATGAGAAGGCTACACCCAAGCCGGTACCTGCGGATGCGATGGTGAGAAAACGAAGCTCTTCTTTCGAGAACTTCAGAATGCGGGCAATCGTGGCTCCGATGGAGGCCCCCATCTGAACCGTCGGACCTTCGCGGCCCAAAGCCATACCGCTGCCCAGCGTCAAAATACCGCCGAAGAACTTAACCAATAAGATCTTAAAGCGCGCCGGTTCAACCTCTTCTCTCCAGGCCGCTTCAACATATTGAATTCCGCTGCCGCCGGCCGTCGGTGCAAAACGAACCAGGAATCGTCCGATGACTGCGCAGGCGACACAAACCGCCAAGACAGCGCCGAAACCTTCCCAAAAACTCACGGAATGAGCCCACGTGGTCAGCTGCATCCGCAAATGATCTGCCTTATGCAGGAAGAACTGGAAGTATCCGCCGACCGCCCCGGTGCACAGCCCCGCAAACAGGCATATCAAATAAAACCAACATTTACGCGTAAAGGACACGATCCCTCCTTTAGGGATACTCCGCCGAGTTCCGAATTTTTCCTGATGCCCTTTAGCTTAATAAGCTAAAAGGCAACAGTTCCTAAGGGATCACGAAATTGGGGAATTAAAAAAGAACCCGAAGGTCCTCGATCATCAATCTGCGATTGATTACATCTGCTTTTTAGCAAGTCCTGCCGCGCTGCTCTTCGGATAAAGCTTGATCAGTTTATTGAAAGTAGCTTTGGCTTCCGCGGTTTTCTTGGAATCCATCTGGGCCATACCGACCAACAGGTAGGCTTCCGGAACTTTGGCATGTTTGCTGTAGCCGGAAATCAGACGCTGCTCGGTGGCAATCGTCTGCGCAAAGTTGCCTTTCATATAGTAGCTGCTGCCGAGCCAGTACAGAGCATCGGGATAAACCTTTGTCCTGCTGTACTTCTGCGTCATGCCTGAGAAGCATTTAATCGCTTGGTTGGCGTCGCCCTTTTGAAAGACGGACAAGCAGCGATCAAGTTCCTGCTTTGCGGAAATCTCACGATCAGAAGCGGCTGCTGCTGCCTTGGCCTTCGGATCCATTTCATTCAGACGATTCGAAAGATCGTCATAAATGGTCTCGGCGTTTTGTTTTTCCTTACCGACGGAATTGGTCAGATCCTCAACTTTGCCGCGGAGCGTCTGAACTTCCTTCGTCAGTTTTTCCAGTCGGTCGTACAGCGACATCTGCACTTCCTGCTGAGACTTCAGCTGATCGCGAAGCTCCAGAATGGCTTTGCGGGCCTCATCGTCTCCGAAGAGCGCCCATGCCGATGTATTGACGGACAACAGAACGGTGCTAAGGAGCACCAGCGCGATTCTTTTCATGAGAGATTACTTGTTGAGCATGTAGTGGATGTCGACTCTGCGGTTTTCGTAGTAAGCCGCTTCGTCATGACCTTCGGCTTTGGGTTTTTCTTTACCGTAGCTAATCGTTTCGATTTGCTGAGGAGAAACGCCCAGAAGAGTCATACGTTCTTTGACGGCTTCCGCTCTCTTCTGACCAAGAGCCAGGTTGTATTCACGTCCGCCGCGTTCGTCGGTGTTGCCTTCCAGACGAACGTTCAGGTTCTTGTGAGCAGCCAGGAACTGAGCATGATTTGTCACGACCGGCATTTGGTCGGGAGAAACGGTGTAGCTGTCGAAATCAAAGTGAACTTCGCGGTTAGCAAGCGGGCCGGTCTTGGAGCTCAGAGCTTCTTCAACGGAAGTTCCGTCAGTGATAGAACCGGCTTTATCCTTATCCAGATCTACTGTAGAGCAAGCCGAGAGCGAAAGAGCGACAGCTGCAGCGGCTGCGCAAATAGCAAATCTTGAAGAGATCATCTTCTTCGTCCTTTTACTTAATAGTGGGACCCCATGAGGGTTCGCGAATGTCTCCACTGGTACCCGAGAGTCGGGAACGAGTGCTTCCGTCCGTGGAGACAGTGGACAGAACACCCTTACCTCCAACCTCGGAGGCATAAATAATCATGTTTCCGTTGGGCGAGTAGCTCGGCGACTCGTTCTTTCCGATTTCAGAAAGCGGAATCACATTGCCGGTCGCTAAATCCTGCTGCACGAGTTTAAAGTGGCCGCCCGTGCGAACGATATAAGCGACCTGGTCATTCTTAGGACTGACCGCCGGACTAATGGCGTAGGCATTACCAAAGCTGATGCGTTCAGCGGAACCGCCCGCAACCGGCTTTCTATAGATCTGCGGATTGCCGCCTCGGTCGCTCGTGAAGTAAATATATTTACCGTCCGGCGAGAATGCGGGCTCTGTATCGATGCTGCCGCCTGTGGTGAACTGTCTGAGGTTCTGACCGTTGGTATCCAGCAGATAAATCTTCGTGCCGCCGTCCTTAGACAGTGCCACTGCCAGCGTACCTCCGTCCGGGCTGAAAGCCGGCGCACTGTTGTTGCCCCGAAAAGCAGCGACCTGGCGGCGCTTACCCGTGCTCAGATCATGAATCCAAACGGTCGGTTTGCCTGTCTCGAATGAGGTGTAGGCAATCTGTCTGCCGTTGGGAGACCAATCGATAGAAATAATCGGATGTCTGATGCGAAGGGCAACCTGAGGGTTGTAGCCGTCGCTGTCAGCTACCATGATGGCGTAGTTGTTCTTGGCCTGCTGAGAAACGTAAGCGATGCGTGTCGCAAAATCGCCCTTCTCTCCGGTCAGGCGTTCAAAAATTCGATCTGCGATCTTATGGGCATAAAGACGCAGGTCGTCCTTCGGAGAAATATAGGAGGCTTCGTCTGTCTCCTGCTTTTTCACCGGGTCAAAGAGGCGGAACTTGATTTCATAGCGTCCGTCGGCAGCTCGTGTCACAGAACCGTCTGCAAATGCACCGACGCCGGCTGTACTCAATGCTTTCCAGTCCGGATCCTTGTCGAGTGCCGTGGCGGCATCACAGGAAACCAAACGGAAAAAACCGCTTCGGACCAAATCGTTGCCGATGATTTCGGCAATGTTCTCAGGCGCTTCGCTATTGCCGAAAAACGGCTGAACAGCAATTGGAAATTGGTTTGCCCCGACACCTTGAATGTTCACAAAAAGCTGTGCAAAAGCCGGTTCGGCAGCTGCGATTCCTACCAAGCCGACGGCTTTAAGAAATACGCGGCGATTCAATCCCAAGTCACGTCTGACCATACGTTCCTCATCTCCATAAATCTAACAAGCACACTAAGTTAATCTTAATGTGCCGGAAAGCCTCGGACCGTGATCCGATAACTAAATACTTTGAATTTTGTATCAATAATTGAGCCGAAATCGTGTTTACTGCTATTCCGGCTCGAATTAGGAAAATTTAATTAGTGGCGGAAGTGACGTTCACCGGTAAAGACCATGGTGATACCGCGTTCATTGGCCGCAGCAATCACTTCTTCATCACGAATAGATCCGCCCGGCTGGATAACCGCAGTCGCGCCCGCATCAATAATGACATCCAAACCATCTCGGAACGGGAAGAATGCGTCCGAAGCGGCAACGCAGCCCTCTAAAGAGAGACCGGCTTCTTTTGCCTTGATGGATGCAATTCTGGCAGAGTCAACGCGGCTCATCTGACCGGCGCCGACGCCCAAAGTCATGCCGTCGCGTACAAAGACGATTGTATTGGACTTGATGAACTTGGCGATCTTCCAAGCAAACATCATGTCGGAGATCTGAGCGCTAGTCGGAGCGAGCTTCGTCACAACCTTGAGGTCCTTTTCACTGACGCACTGTGTATCAGGGGTCTGAACCAAGAGGCCGCCGCCGATGCGCTTCATATCCAGGTCGTTGCGGGCATGTCCCATGGCAACCGTGAGCAGACGAAGATTCTTCTTCTGCAGAAGAATGTCCAATGCGCCCTGAGAGAACTCAGGCGCAATAATGACTTCAGCGAACTGCTTGGCAATCTTCTCGGCAGCTTCTTTGGAAACTTCGCAGTTGAAAGCGATGATGCCGCCGAAGGCAGACGTCGGATCGCACTTAAAGGCCTTGCTGTAGGCCTCTTCGGAATTCATTCCGATAGCAGCGCCGCAGGGGTTGGCATGCTTAATAATCACACAGGCAGGGCTGTCAAAGCTGCGGACGGCTTCCCAGGCGGCATCGCTGTCAGCGATGTTGTTGTAGGAAAGTTCCTTACCGTGAAGCTGGTGGTATCCGGCCAAGAGTCCGGGTGCAACATTTCTTTCGCGGTAGAAAGCAGCTTCCTGATGAGGATTTTCGCCGTAGCGCATATCCTGCACTTTAACCCACTGGCGTGTCAGGCTTTCCGGGAACTTTGTACGAGTCGAAACGTCGTTGCCCTTCATGCTGGTCAGATAGTTGGAAATCATGGCGTCGTAGTGAGCGGTATGAACAAACACTTTCTTTGCCAATTCCAGTCTGGTTTCCGGAGAAACTTCGCCTTTTTCCTTGATCTCTTCGATAACTTTTCTGTAGTCGCCGGGAGAGACAATGACGGTAACACTTTCATGGTTCTTCGCGGCAGCGCGAATCATCGTGGGACCGCCGATATCAATATTTTCGATGGCGTTTTCAAAGGTGCAGTTCGGGTTGGCGATTGCCTGTTCGAACGGATACAGGTTGACTGCGACGATGTCAATCGGATCAATTTCAAACTGCTTTAACGCCTCCATGTGCTCCGCAACGGGGCGGCGGGCAAGAATGCCGGCATGGATCTTCGGGTTCAGTGTTTTGACTCTTCCGTCAAGCATTTCCGGGAAGCCGGTGTAATCGGCAACCTCTTGTACGGGAATGCCTGCCTGAGCGATGAGTTTTGCGGTGCCCCCGGTAGACAGAATGTGGTAACCGAGTTCCGTCAGGGCTTTTGCAAATTCAACAACGCCGGATTTATCCGAGCAGCTGATCAGCGCTTGTTTTTTCATGTTGTGCATTTCGTTAGAAACTTCCGTTGAGATAAAAGTTTGAACCCGCTCGTTTCTGCTCCCGGAACGCGTTATGCGCTGCCGGACGGCAGAAAACAAGCATTGCGTAAAAGCTAGTCGAGATTGTCCTTCAAGAGACGCTCGACTTTTTTTTCTAATTGAATCGGATCCGTAACGGAGTACAAATCCGTCAATAGAGTCGGACATAAGTCTAATCGTTTAAAGTAGCCGCTGAGGTGTTTGCGGATTGTCTTTAGCCCTTTTTCCTTCTCGTAAAAAGAAAAATGTAACTGTAAGTGTTCGCCAATAGTTTCAATAAGTTGGCTCTTACTCGGCGTCTGCGGGATTCTTCCGTTGAGTCGGTCGTTTATTTGAGAAAAAATCCAAGGGTTTCCGATAGCCGCGCGACCGATCATGATGCCGTCGGCGCCGGTCTGTGTAAGAACGGCTTCGGCCTTTTCAACGCTGTCGATGTCGCCGTTGGCAATCACCGGTATATCAACAGATGCCTTCACTTCGGCAATTCTCTGATAATCCACCGCGCCTTTGAATCCTTGTTCTCGGGTACGGCCGTGGAGTACAAGCATTTTGATTCCGGCTTTCTGGGCAAGCGCCGCAACATTTAATGCGTTAATGTGCTCCGCATCCCAGCCGAGCCGATATTTGAGCGTTACCGGAACATCTACCGCTGCTGTCAGAGCCGTCAGCAGATTTTCGACAAGGGCTTCATCTTTTAGCAGAGCCGAGCCGCACTCTACCGAACAAACTTTTTTAGCCGGACAGCCGCAGTTGAAATCCACGATCTGCGCGCCGCATTGAACCGCATAGCGGGCCGTATCGGCCAAATCCTCAGGATCGGATCCGAGAAGCTGAATCGCGCGAGGATAACTTTCGCTTCCGAGCGAAAATCTTTCCTGTGATTTCCTTGACTCCCTCAAGTGTTTCTGTGAGGCAACCATTTCGGCAACGGCATAAGCCGCGCCCAGCTTGCGGCAAATTTGGCGAAAAGGAAGATCGGTAAAGCCTGCCAGCGGTGCCAGAAACACACGTCCGGGAATTGTCACATTGCCGACTTGGACAGAACTGTCGGTCATGAAAGATCCTGCTTCTTAAAAAAACAGCCCAAGGCCTCGCATTTGGCCAACTCTTCCGGAGTTCCGACGTTGGCCCAGGGACCTTCGTAGAGCTCACCGCTGATCAGGTGCTGATCCACAAATTGGTACAGCCAAGGGAAAAGCTTGGAAAACTCCGCTTTTTCTCCGGCAAAGATTTTGGGAGAGAAAACAGCGATATTTCCGTAGGTGAACTTTTTATTGTCGCTGCTGACAAGTCCGTCTTTTAAATCCATGTCTCCGTCATGGAAAGAAGGATTGGGCACCAATACCAAATGCCCGACGATTTCTCCTTTTCTAATTCGATCACCGGCTTTTTCCAGGGAAGCGTAATCAAAGGCAGTAACGATGTCTCCGGAAACCACAACAAAGGGTTCTTGCCCGTCGCTGAGCAAAGGAAGTGCTTTGACAATACCGCCTTTGGTTTCCAGCGCATCCGAGATCGAACTACCTTCCTGAGAAATGGTCACCCTCATTCCCTCGACCGGATGTTCTGCAAAGTGCGAAGGATAGAGTTCTGCGTAATGGGCGGTATTAACCACCGCCTCGCGGATACCGCCCTTTTTCAGACGATCAAGCTGCCAATCGACCATTGAGCGGCCCCACAGCTTGATCAGCGGTTTGGAATTATGCGCCGTGAGTTCGCGCATGCGTTTGCCTCTGCCGGCGCACAACACAATCGCCTTCAATCCGACACTCCCTAGAAAGAGTATCCGACGGTCTCTTCGATGCCGGAGATTTGGTTAATGAAACGAGACAACGGTCTTAACGCATCAAAGCGGGAGGCAGTCTTTTGAACGTAATTCAGGAATCGCGGCGTATCACCGAGATATTTCGTTTTTCCGTCGCGGTAATTGAGGCGGGCAAAGATACCCAAAACCTTGAGGTGACGCTGGAGAGCCATCCATTCGACGTCTTCCCAGAACACGCCGAAGTCTGCCGGGACCGGGATGCCTACTTTGCGGGCTTTATCCCAATAGCGAATGGTCCAATCCAAAACCTGAGCTTCGCTCCAGGAGATAAAGGCGTCTCGGCACAAGCAGGCAATGTCATAGCTGACCGGACCGTATACAGCGTCTTGGAAATCAATAACTCCGGGATTGTCCTTTTCTTCGAGCATCAAATTACGCGGCATATAGTCTCGATGTACGTATACAAAGGACTGAGCAAGATTCTTTTTGATAATGAGATCAAACATCTTGTCGAACATGCTGCGCATCTGCGGCGTAATTTCCATATTCAGATGGCGTTTCACATACCACTCAGGGAAAAGTTCGAGTTCACGGCGAAGCAGTTCTTCGGAGTACTCAGGCAAGACACCCGGTTTGCTGTTCTTCTGGAGTTTGACAAGTGCGGTAGTGGCGTCATCCATTAGTCTAGAGGCGTTGTCCTCCGAAAGGACATCCAGATAAGTTTGAGCTCCCAAGTCTGACAGCAGCAGAAAACCTTGCTCTACGTCCTGAGCAAAGATTTTCGGAACGTTGATACCTTGTTTGGCAAACAGATCGTCGACAAAAATAAAAGGTTTGACGTTGCCGGTTTCGCCGGAAGAGTCCATGACGATGTAAGTCGTTCCGTCTCCGTCAATACGGAAATAGCTCCTAAAACCTGCGTCCGAAGATGCCGGGCGAAGCGTCTTCAGATTCAGCCCGAAAGACCCTCCGATTTTTTCCAGCCACTGCTTTAAGCCAACTTCACGCTCTGTCATTACTTCATCTCCATCTTCCGTTGATCGGAAAGAATATGCAGGTCCATTAAGCCTTTATAATCTTTCCACCTAATAGCGTGCAATTTTAATGTCTAGTTTTTCAATTCGTCGAAAAAGACCCATGGAAGCTTTTCGAGCCTTACCCGTTTTTGTGGCAGTGACTTTAGCTTTGCCCTTGCTCGTCTCGGCGGCCGAGCGCGATCAAGATTCCGAAACGGCTACCCGACCTGAGTACGGACTGAAGCTGAATGCGGCACGGCGCTTAGATGAGAATGCGCCTTCTGAAGAAGGCGATGCCCCAACTTATCTCACGGCGTTCAAAATGATCGGAACGCCCAATGAGAAAATCGAACTCATTGACAGCGCCGAAGTTCGGCGAGGCGGCTCCGTCCTTCGCGGCGACACCATTACCTACACTTTTGCCAACGACGAGGTTTATTCCAACGGGAATGCCTTAGTTGCCAGAAACGGTACGATTTTCAAGGGGCCCGAGCTCACTTATCACCTTGATGCCGAAACCGGCGAAATGCCGAACGCAACCTTCCGCTATCTGCCGACGCAGATGAGAGGCACGTCCGACAAGATCGAACTTCTCGGCGAAGGCAAAGCCAAGATGTGCAATGCCATGGTCACAACCTGCCGCGAAGGTGAAGAAGCTTGGTGGATTAAAGCCTCTGACATTGATTACGACGAACTCGACGGATCTGCCGTCGGCAGGAACGCACGTCTGTACGTCGGTGGTATCCCGGTCTTTGCCTCGCCTTATTTCAGCTTCCCGGTCGGATCCGAGCGCAAGACGGGCTTTTTAACGCCGAGATTCGGCATGAGCTCCACACTCGGCGTGAATATGAAAGTTCCGTTCTACTGGAACATTGCACCAAACTACGACTACACGCTGACGTTGAAGCCTATGTCTAAGCGCGGCGTGCTCTTTGGCAACGAGTTCCGTTACCTGCAGCCGACTTTTTCCGGCCAGGTGGATTACAACGTTATCTTTAAAGACAAAGAGACGCACGAACGACGTTACGGTGTAGCTTGGAAACACTACCAACGCATCGGTGACGTTTCTCTCGGCGTCGATTATCAGAAGGTCTCCGATAACGATTACTTATCGGATTTCTCGACAACCATTCGTGAATCCAGTGAAAATGTTCTTAATCAGAACTTCTGGATAAGCTACGGACAGACTTATTGGAGCACTTCTTTAGGTGTTTACAAGAATCAAACCCTTCGGCCGAACAATAAGGGGGTCGAAAAACCGTATGAGAAAGAACCGGAATTTAATCTCAGCGGTTACGTTGCAGATTTTCACGGCGCGATCCTGGATTCTCGCTTGACGGCAACTCGTTTCCGTAGGGGAATTTCCTCCTACAACGGCCAGCGCGGAGAGAGCGGCGACGGTAACCGGACACTCTGGAACACCTCGATCTCCTATCCGCTCATGGGCTCCTATTGGTTCTTTACCCCGAAAGTTACGTATTCGTTCACGCATTACAACGACATTAAACACGCAAAGGCTGGCATTGACAGCTCTTCTTCACGTTCACTTCCGATCTACTCTCTGGACACAGGTTTGATCTTTGAGAGAAATTCAACGATCTTCGGACGAGAAACAGAGCAAACTTTGGAGCCCCGTTTGTTCTACGCCTACATTCCCTATCGGAATCAAAGGCACATGCCGAACTTTGACAGCTCCTTGGCTGACTTGAACTTTGCTGAGCTCTTTACGCCGAATAAGTATTCAGGGTACGACCGAATTGCGAACACAAACCAATTGTCTGCGGTTTTGACAACGCGTTATATTGACTCCGGCACCGGCAAAGAATGGTTCTCCGCAACCGTGGGCCAGCGCTACTACTTCACGGATGAAAAAGTCGATCTTTATTGGGATACCCCTGGTAAAACAAAGAATCGCAGTGATGTGTTAGCCGCCACTCAGTTCTCTTTATTTGAGGGCTGGCGCTTGGAAGGTGCGATCCAGTACTCAACAGAATGGTCAAAGATCTCTAAAACAAGCGCAGGTATTCGTTATAACCCGCGTGATTTCTCGACCGTTGCCCTGTACTATCGCTATAACTACAACCCCAACGACAAGCGTGAGGACTTCTACAACACCAATATCAAGCAGGTCGACTTTTCGTTCCAGTGGCCGATCATGAAAGACCTCTACGGACTCGGAAGGTACAATTATTCATTCCGAGACAAAAAAGTGGTTGACTCCCTCATGGGCCTCGAATATCGTGCGGGGTGTTGGATTCTTCGCGGCGCCGTACAGCGTTACATCCGAAGTGAAGGAAGGTCGACGACGAACTTCTTCTTAGAACTTGAATTAGTCGGATTAGGCACCGTCGGATCGAGTCCGATCCAAGCCTTAAGCGAAGGCATTACGGGCTATAAACCGGTCGGGCCGAAGCCTGTTGAAGTCGGCCGATATGATTACTACGAATAAACTATGAAACTGACTCATCTTTATGCAGTATGTGCCTGCGCCCTCCTCTCCCTCGGCGCTGTCAATGCAGACAATGCGTACGCTCAGAAAGCGCAGGCAAAGAAGGAAGCGGCTGCGGCTCATAAAAACGCACCCGTTCCGGTCGACCGCATCGCTGCTGTTGTCAACCATGATGTGATTACAGAAATTCAGCTGCAGCAGAGAATTCATCAAGTCGCAATGAATCTTCGCAGAAGAAACATTGCCCTGCCTCCGATGGAAAACCTTCGCGACCAGACGCTCGATCGTATGATTCTTGAACGAATCATCGAGCAAAAAGCCCGCGACACCGGTATTCGTATCGATGACAATATGCTTAACGGCGCCATCGAACAGATTGCGACCAATAATGGTTTAACCGTTCCTCAGCTCGAAAAGAAATTGGCCGCCGACGGTATTTCCGTTCCGAGCTTCAAGAGCGAGATCCGCAGCGAACTAATTACTCAGCGTCTTCGTGAAAGAGATGTGGACGACAAGATCCAGATCCCCGAGAGCGAAATCGATCAGTATCTGAAAGACCAAAGCGGTCCGGGCAAACGCATGGAATACCGTTTGTCTCGTATTGTCATCAGCTTCCCTGAAAATCCCACCAAAGCGGAAGTTGAAGCTGCACAGAGAACAGCTTCCCGAGCACTTGAACAGGCTCAGAGAGGCGCAGACTTTAGCCAGCTGGCGGCGAAATACTCCGTCACGCCTGAAGCAATGGAAGGCGGCGTCATGGGATGGGTTCCTGCCGGAAAACTTCCTCCGTTTGTTGTACAGGCCCTTCAGAACCACAAAGCCGGCGACATCATTCCCCTCCAGGCCGGAAACTCTTTCCAGATTCTCAAGCTGATGGGCGTCCGCGACCAAGGAGCACAAGCAGAGCAAGGTGTCCGTCAGACACATGTGCGCCACATCATGATGCGCCCCTCGAACGTCACGCCGGAAAAAGTTGTAATTCAGCGCTTAAACGAGATCAAATCACGTCTTGATAAAGGCGACGGTGACTTTCAAACACTGGCTCGTCTGCATTCCGCAGATCCGTCCGGAACACGAGGCGGCGACCTCGGTTGGCTATACCCGGGTGACGTTCCTCCGGAAATGGAGCAGCAGCTCGACAAACTGAGCGTCGGTGAAATCAGTGAACCGATCCGCACGCCCTACGGCTGGCACATCTTCCAGGTGCTTGACCGCAGAACCAAGAGCGGCGTTAACGAACGTCAGCGAGAACAAGCCAGAGAAGCACTGCGTGAGCAGAAACTCGGCGATGCCGTCCTCGACTGGGAAAGACGCTTGCGTTCGGAAGCCTATGTTGAGAAGCGAATCAACAAACCGGAAGAATAAAATCGTAAAGTCAAAAACGCTTAGGCCTCCTAAGCGTTTTTTCATGGAATCAAGAAATGGCTGAAGTACTCAAGCACCATAAAGCGCGCAAACGTTTCGGACAGAACTTTCTGAACGACGATTTCTGGATCAACAAAATTGCCGAAGCCGTCGATCCGAAGGAAGGTCAGAAGATCATCGAAATCGGGCCGGGACAGGCCGCCCTGACGAAAGAATTAATTGCCGGCGCCAAGCACATCTATTGCGTTGAAATTGATAGAGACCTTGCCGCTTGGCTGCGGACCAAATTCACGTCCGAACAATTAACCGTTCTTGAGGCTGACGCCTTGAAGTTCGACTGGAGAGACTTCGCCGCGGAAGAAAAGATCCGCGTGGTCGGCAATCTGCCCTACAACATTTCTTCTCCGCTCCTCTTTAAGCTCTCCGAAATCAGCGACCGCGTCGTAGATCAGCATTTTATGCTTCAGAAGGAAGTGGTCGACAGATTGGTCGCCGCCCCGGGAACGAAAGCCTACGGCCGGCTTTCTGTCATGCTTCAAAGAAAGTACCGCATGATCAAGCTCTTTGATGTTCCGCCCGAGGCATTTACGCCGGCGCCGAAGGTCATGTCTTCCGTTGTCCGCATGGTCCCGATCCAAAATCCGGCAGAGGTTGATGAAGAAACCTTCCATCAGGTTGTCGCGGCATCTTTCGCTATGCGCCGCAAAACCTTAAAGAACAATCTTTCTAAATGGATTTCTGCCGAAATGATGGAGGAAGCAGGAATCAAACCGGAGCAGCGCGCCGAAAGCGTGCCTCTGGAAAACTTCATTCGCCTGGCTCGCTTGGTTCATGCGGCGGGCATTTCGATTGTACTTCCCGGTCAGGTTTAGCCTGACTAAAGAAATCCAAGCGTCCTTGAATGCAGGATTGTCCTAGCCCGCTTGTAACCTGGACAATGCACTTCAACGAGCTGCCAAAAGCGTGGGGAATGGTTCATCTCTGTTAGATGGGCCGCCTCATGCGTATAAAGATAATCCCGCTCGGACTTCGTAACAAACACCGTGTTCCAATGAATGCGGACATGACCGCGGCTGCTGCAGCTTCCCCAGCGCGTTTTAGCTGACGTAAGAAAGAACTTTCGATAGGGATATCTAAAAGGTCCCATCTGTGCGAGCTTCAGTTCAAATTCTTCCTGCAGAGCCTTAAGGGCCCACTTTTTGATCGTTTTAACGAGAACTTCGAGAAACTGCTCTCGACTGATGTTCGCGTCCTTTATCCACAGCACAACTTCATCGTCGAAGACACCGGACTCTTTGCGTACGCTCGACACCCGTACCTTTCTTTTGACGTCCAGCAAGACGATTTCATGTTCGGAAAACAGTTTTTCAAAAAAGGCCCGATTGGTATCTTCCTTCCCTAAGCTTTTCTGCCGTTTCTTCTGAATCCACGCCTGCTGCGAAAGAACCCAGCCCATCACTTTTTCCCGAGAGCTGCTTGTCGGATACTTCACCAGCAGCTGCTCTGAGTTGGGCATAGAAATTGAAATGCTCTTGCGTTTCCCGGGCTGCCAAATAATTTGGACTTCTGCACCGTCTGCAAGCCGAATGCTGTTCGCTGCTTCGGCCGAAGTGGGCTCTTTTTCCACAGTCGGAGCACCGCGGCGCATCTTCTCCAAAAATTGAATAATTTTCGCTGCTGATTTCTGAAGCTCAAGTTCCACTTCGAAGTCCGTGAGCTTCGTCGGGCAGCGAACCACCAAAAGACCACCTTCATAGGCGATTTGAGTATTCTTTCTGCGGCTGCTGCGGACAATGCGGTATCGGACGGAATAACGTCCTTCTAAAGCCGAATGATGGACAAATTCGGAATCCTGCTTCGTCAAACGTGAAGAGACTTCCGGATAAGCTAAGGATGCCGCCTCAAAAAATTTAAAGTACGGCAGAAATTTCTTTTTTTGAAATTTCAGCGCCCACTTAATTTGGAGCGCCGAAGGATAGCCTTTGGTGATATAGATGACGCCCTCCGGTCCGGCGGTAATTTGTTCTTCTTGTCCTCCAAGCCGAATATGCACGCGCCGAACCTTGTCGGAATAGACGATTTCAGCCTCTGACGGAGATCCATCTAAATAAAAACCGGTGATCTTTGGAAAAATACGATCTAAAACCATTCAGCTTTTTATTTGTAATATTGAGGAGAAATTCGCTTCATCTCGCCTTCAATTTCACTGCGGACTTCTTCATTAAGTTCGTGCGGTGTTTTTCCTTCCGGACTGATCGGATCACCGAACACCACTTTAATTGTGCCCGGATACAGCAAAAACGAATGTTTCGGCCAGCATTCGCCGGAATTCAAAGCAATCGGGACGATCGGAGCATTGGTGGCAATCGCCAAACGAACGCCGCCGGTTTTGTATTTAACGGAAGCGCCGGGAGCGGTGCGTGTACCCTCGGGGAAGAGCACCAAGGCCCAGCCGTGCGCAAAAAAGTCCGGAACTTCACGCTTCATGCGCTCAAAAGCTGTGCGTCCCTCAGATCTGTCCACACTGAACATTCCGAGCGAAGCCAAACCCCAGCCGAAGATCGGAAGACGATGGAGTTCGCGCTTATAGATATAGCTCAAACGTCTCGGCACTAAGGCAAAAAACGCAAGCGTTTCCCAACCCGACTGATGCTTTGACAGCAAAATGACCGGACCCGACGCCGGCACATTATCCATGCCGGTAATCTCATAGCGGACACCGCAGATCGTACGCATTAAACCGACAACGGCCCGGCACCATTTTTTAACGATGGCATAACGACCTTCTTTCGATGTAAACGGGATACATACGAAAAGAACAATGCCGTAGCAGATGATAGTGATACAAAAAAGGAACCAAAAAATCAGGGCACGAAGCCAGAGCATAAGTTTCATAGCTATTGTTCGAAAAGGCCGCTCTTTGAGCGGCCTTCTGATCGGAGAGTTAAGAAGCTAAACACGAAAGTTTGGCGACTTGATTCATCGCTTTATGAAGCTCGTTGAGCAGTGTTAAGCGATTTCTTCTCAAGGCCTCGTCTTCGGCGTTCACCATCACTTTATCGAAGAACGCATCCACCGGTGCTTTCAGCGGAGCCAGGCTGCGAAGTTCGTCTTCATAGCGGCCGGCCTTATAGTCAGCTTCAAGTTTGGGTTCCAGCGTACGAATGGCTTCATACAGATCCTTCTCTTCCTTTTCTGTCAGGAGAGCCGGATCAACGGCGTCTGCCAGCGGCAGCGTGTTCTTCTTGAGGATGTTCTCAATACGTTTGTTAGCAGCTGCCAAAGATTCGGCTTCCGGCAGACTCATAAAGTCATGAACGGCCTTCAGGCGTTTCGGAACGTCCGCGAGAATAGCGGGTTCGGAACCGATCACGGATTCAACTTCATGAGCTGTAAAGCCTTGGTCCTTCTGCATGACGCGCAGGCGGTCGTGGAAGAACTGTTTGAGTTCTTCCGTGGCATCTTTAACGCCCGGCACCACAGACTCTTCTTCCGTACCGATAGCAATCAGATTGTCTAAAGAGAGAGGAAGTTCTTTTTCGATCAGCAAGCGAAGAATGCCGAGTGCGTGTCTGCGCAGAGCGAACGGATCTTTTTCTCCGGTCGGCAGCTGTCCGATGCCGAAGAGGCCGGTTAGTGTCTCGATCTTGTCGGCCAGCGCAACGGCCAGGCTTTCGGGTGTGGACGGAAGCTCGTCACCGGCATAACGAGGCTGGTAGTGCTCGCGGATAGCAAGCGCGACTTTGTCGTCTTCCTTATCGTGATGAGCATAGTACTCACCCATAATGCCCTGCAGTTCGGGGAACTCTCCGACCATCAAAGTACGCAGATCGGCTTTTGCCAGCTTAGCTGCGCGGCGGGCCAGTGCGGGATCGGCACCGATCTGCTCAGCAATGCGGGAGGCGATCTTCTGAACGCGCTCGCTTCTTTCAAGCTGAGTACCGAGCTTGTTGTGGTAGACCACATGGGCCAAGCCGGGGACGCGGGATTCAAGCGTCTGGAAACGATCTTGATCATAGAAGAATTTCGCATCGGCCAAACGAGCGCGAACAACGCGGGCGTTGCCGGAACGAATCGCTTCGCCGCCGTCTTTGGCTTCGATCTGAGAAACCAGCAGGAAGCGGTTCATCAATTTCTTATTCTGATCCTTCAGCGCAAAGTATTTCTGATTCTGCTGCATCGTCAGAATCAGGCACTCGACGGGGACCGTTAGGAATTCTTCGTCAAAGCCGGATTCGTAAACGACGGGCCATTCTGTCAAAGCGGTGACTTCATTAACGAGATCATCGGGCATGATGATTTCGGCGTGAAGTTTTTCAGCGGCAGACTTGAGCGCTCCGACCATCTTGTTCTTTCTCTCTTCGAAAGAAGCGACGATCTTGCCTTCTTTTTCCATCTGCTCGGCATACTTTTCTGCCTCTTTGATGGAAATCGGTTCATGGACGTGGAAACGGTGTCCCATCGTTTCACGGCCGGCTTTCAAGCCGAACAGTTCAACGGGAACAATTTCCTTGTCAAACAAGGCAACGAGATGCTTAACCGGGCGCACGAATTCAACGGTCTTGCCGTTTTCGAGCTGATAACTCATCACTTTTGGAATCGGCAGACGGCGCACGGCGTGATCCAGAGCGATCTGCAAGCCCTCTTTCAAAGAAACACCGGCCTTGGTGCCTTCATATACCAGCTGATCCTGCTTGCCGTCATTGACGACTTTCAGCTCGGAAGGTTCGCACTCGATGCCAAGTGCCTTCATTTTTTTGCTCAGAGCCGGGGTAGCTTTGCCTTCAGCGTCCAGACCGACTTTTACCGGCACCAGTTTCTGGCGGAAAGGTTTGTCGGGGGCCACTTCGGAGACATCCGAAATCAGAGCGGCGATACGGCGAGGAGAACCGTAAGCGGTAACCTGTGCGTTCGGAAGAGCTAAATCCTGCTCTTTAAGGCTGAAAGCCAGTTCTTTGGCAAATGCCTTGGATAAGTTGTCCAGTGCCTTCGGCGGCAGCTCTTCTGTTTGAATTTCAATCAATAATGAAGCCATTTTTCTAACCTCTTTATTCTTTTTTCTGGCACATCGGGAAGCCGAGGCGTTCACGAGAGTCGTAGTAACTTTGAGCAACGGCTCGGGAAATTTGACGAATGCGGCCGATGTAAGCGGCACGTTCCGTCACACTGATGGCACCGCGTGCGTCGAGGAGGTTAAACGTGTGTCCGGCTTTTAGAACCATTTCATAGGCCGGAAGAGCAAGGTTCAGATCCATCAGGCGCTTGGCCTCGCTCTCGAAGTAGTCGAACTGCTTGAGAAGTTTTTCGGGGTCGCTCGCCTCGAAGTTGTAGTGGCTCTGCTCGACTTCGTTCTGATGGAAGACGTCGCCGTAAGTGAGAATGTGTTCGCCGGAAGCGTCCTGCCACTTTGTGTAGACGAGATCGAAAACGTTGTCGCAGTTCTGAAGATACATCGTCAGACGTTCAAGACCGTAAGTGATTTCTCCGGTGATCGGCTTGCATTCCAGACCGCCGATCTGCTGGAAGTATGTAAACTGGGTGACTTCCATACCGTTCATCCAAACTTCCCAGCCTAAGCCCCAGGCGCCGAGGGTCGGGTTCTCCCAGTTGTCTTCGACAAAACGAATATCATTGACTTCGGTATCAATACCCAGCGCTCTCAAGGAGCCGAGGTAGCGGTCAACAATGTCGGTCGGAGCCGGTTTAAGAACCACCTGAAACTGGTGATGCTGATGCAAACGATTGGGGTTCTCGCCATAACGGGCGTCTTTCGGTCTTCTGGACGGCTGCACATACGCAGCTCTCCAAGGTTCAGGGCCTAAGGCTCTGAGAAATGTTGCGGTATGAGAGGTGCCGGCACCGACTTCAATGTCGATCGGCTGAAGCAAGGCGCAGCCCTGCCCGTTCCAATACTGCTGTAGACGCAGAATAACTTCCTGAAATGTAAGCATAATTTCGAACTTTTTTCTTCTCAGCAATGCTGAATTGAGAATAATCTTTTTATTTTAGCGGGAGACGGTGTCTTTTTCTGAACAACAGGGCAAGGATTGCACTGATAAGCAGCAAAACCATGGCTCCGAGCCAAGGAAGCGCCCCGAACTTAACAAACGGCGTCGGTTCTCCCTGCGCCGCAGCCACTTCAACATCGAGCTTGCCCGGCTTCATGGCGGGAAGCTCGGCGGCGACTTCTCCTTTGCTTGTGACATAAGCCGTCATGCCGGTGTTGGTTGCGCGGATGACCGGTCGAGCAAATTCCACCGCACGCATCCTTGAAATATTGAGATGCTGAGGCAGCGCATGAGTATCTCCGAACCAGCCGAGGTTGGAGAGATTCACCAGAAGATTCGGAGCCTTACCGCCCTGCCACCACTCTCTGATTTCCGATGCAAAGAGATCTTCGTAACAAAGAAGCGGTGCGGCGGACACGCCGTCAATCTCGAAAGTTTTTTGGTCAGCCGACCCCTGCAGCAAGTCTCCCATTGGGATCTGCAGCATGTCGATAAACCACCTGAATCCGGCAGGAACGTACTCTCCGAAAGGAACCAAGTGCTTTTTGGTGTAAGACTGGACGATCTTTTCATGCTCGACCAACACGGCCGTGTTGCGGTAACCGTCTTCTCCGCGCAGAAAGCCGCCGAACATCAAAGCAGCCTTTCCATCAGTAACGTGCGTAAATTTCTTCCAGATTTCCGGCTTCAGCTGTTGGAGCGGAATCGGGAAAATGGTTTCCGGAAGAACGATAAGGCCGTTCTCCAGTGCCGGTTTTTCATTCATCAGTCGAACGTAACGCTCGAAACTTGTGAGACTGCCCATCGGAGAAAATTTTTCGTCCTGAGCGATCCCGCCCTGAACCAAGCGAACGGAAAGCGTTTTGTACGGTTCGCTCCAGCGAATATCGGCCAGCGCAAACGCAAGAGAAAAGACAACCAGAAGTCCGGCACTAGCAAGTGCAATGCCTTTGAGATTTTTGCGCTCCAGGAGGAGGAACGCCGCACAGCCGGAAATAAATGCCGCTAGAAAATTAATCCCCTCGGCACCGCAGATCGGAGCGAACGCCAAGAGGGCACCGTCAACATGGGCATAGGACACCGCACTCCAGGGAAAACCTGAAAAAAGCACGCCTCTGAGCCATTCTGTCAGTCCCCACGCAGCCGGCGCTATAACTAAAAGCATGCGCCCGGCGCTTGAGCCGCGTTTCACAGACCAAGCGCAGAGTGCGCCGACAGCCGCGGGATAAAGAGCCAGGTAGCAAGAAAAAATGAAGACAACGAAGGCGGCAAAAACTGCCGGCTGGTGGCCGTAGTCATGAACAGAGACATAGAGCCACGCAAGAGAAGAGGCAAACCAGCCGATGCCGAAGAAAAGGCCGGCCAGGAAACCGGCTTTAACGGTGCGGAGACCCGCGAAAATAAAAAACAGGACGGCTAACGCCGCAAGCTGCAGCCACTGGTTGGCCGGCGCCAGAGAAAAGCCCTGCGCGATGCCTGCAAAAAGGGCGATTAGGAACGGAGGGAACTTCTTCACGTTGTTGAGAGGTTTTAGGCTTTCGCCGGTTGCTGTTCGGTCAGCTCCGGTTCCAGCTTCTCAACCGTGAGCATTTTGACCTGACGAGCCAGCGCTTTGGTCACAACAAAACGGAAACCCTGCAATACAACAGACTCTCCGACCTGCGGAACATGCTCCAGTTCATCGCTAACCAGGCCGCCTACGCTTTCAAACCGATCGTCTGAGAAATGCGTACCGAACACTCGGTTAAATTCGTTGATATGGGTGCTTGCCTTGACGCGCCAGCGAGAGCCGCCGATCGCTACGATATCGGAAGCATCGTTGACAACGTCATACTCATCGTCAATCTCTCCGACGATCTCCTCCAAGACGTCTTCGATGGTGATCAGACCCGAGACAGAGCCGAACTCGTCGACCACTAATGCCATGTGATTGCGTTTGAGTCGGAACTCTTTGAGAAGTACGTCAGCCGGCTTACTTTCCGGCACGAATACGGCTTGCCTCAAGTGCTGACGGATTTCGTATTCGGGATTAATAAATAAGCGCAGGAGATCTTTTGCCAGAAGGATTCCGAGGACGTTGTCCTTATCTCCGTCAATGACAGGAAAACGAGAGTGCCCGGCTGCGATGACTTGTTTGATCCAATCCTGAGAGTTCTCAGAAATATCAATCACAATCATCTGTGTCCGAGGAACCATCAAATCCTCTGCACGCAGGCTATTGACGCGCATGACACCTTCGATCATGTGCATGCCGTCGTCTGTCAGAAGCTTTCTGTCGTGTGCAATGTGAAGATCATCAAGGAGTTCTTTTTGAGTCTCAGGTGCGTCATCATGAAAAAATCGATCCGAGAGCTTCTCAAAAAAATTCTTCTCTTTGGGTTCGTCAGTCTTGTTGTCCGCCATTTCTAAGTACAGATTTCTCTAAGTTGATTGACCTAAGCCAACGGCTGAGGAGTGTAGTTTCGATCAGGATACGGAACATCAAAGCCCAGATCAACTAAAACATCGGTTTCCCTCTGTTCCATAACCTCGGCTTCTTCGTCGTCCATGTGGTCATAGCCCTGCGCATGCAGCGTCCCGTGGACGAGAAGGTGGGCCATGTGCTCTTCCAAAGTTTTGTTTTGGTCCTTGGATTCTTTTTCAAGCACGGGCACACAGATCACCAGGTCGGCCTCCACGACAGGCTCAACCTGATAGTCAAATGTCAAAACGTTGGTGGCGTAATCCTTACCCCGATATGTTTTATTGAGCTCCCAGCCCTCTTCTTCCTCAACGAAACGAACCGTAATTTGGGCATCGTTTTCCAAGGCTCGGCTGATCCAGCGCTGAATTTTCCCTCTGGACGGAAGCTGAGGAAAATGTGCAAGATTTTGGACGGAAAGGCTCAATACATGGGGTTTACGCATGTTGGTATTCTCTCTTCTCGGCTTTTTGGTAGGCCTCGACAATACGAGCAACAAGAGGATGGCGAACCACATCGGCCGAAGTGAAATAAGTCATAGAGACTCCTCGTACATCCTGAAGAATGTGCGAGGCCTCGATCAGCCCGCTTCTTTGGCCTCTCGGCAAGTCGATCTGGGAAGCATCTCCCGTAATGACTGCTTTGGAGCCGAAGCCGATACGCGTCAGGAACATTTTCATCTGTTCCGGAGTTGTATTTTGAGCTTCGTCAAGAATAACAAAAGAAGCGTTCAAAGTACGGCCGCGCATATAAGCCAAAGGCGCAATCTCAATTTTTTGCTTTTCCAGCAAGCGCTGCGTTTTTTCCGTACCCAGTAAGTCAAACAAAGCGTCGTAGAGCGGACGCAGATAAGGATCGACCTTCTGACTTAGATCTCCGGGAAGGAAGCCTAATTTTTCGCCGGCTTCAACTGCCGGACGCGTTAATACGATTCTTTCGACTTCGCCTTTTTCAAAAGCGCTGACAGCGGCTGCAACGGCTAAGTAGGTCTTGCCGGTGCCCGCCGGTCCGATACCGAAGGAGACGTCATGGGACAGGATGTTGCGAATATAGGTTCGCTGCATCGGCGTACGTCCCTGAAGTCCCTTGCGGTTAGTGCGAAGCTCGGGAACCGGCTCTTCGGCAGCCAGCTCCTCTGCGGGCGCCTTTTGGCCTACAAGATAGAGCTGGATATCTTCTGCCGCCAGTTCATCGGTTTTACGCTCTGCAATGGCAGCCAAATCCGTCAAAGCTTGAATGGCCTTGCGGCAGTTTGCCTGTGTTCCCTTAATTCCGAAGGACGCACCGCGGCGGGAAATTTCCACGTTCAGGAAATTTTCCAGCTGGGTTAAATTTGAATCCAACGGTCCGACCAAACTAGACAAATCACTGTTATTGATTTGAAGATCTAAGCTTAAAGAGGTCTGATCGGATTTCGTTTTAGCTTCAGTCATTTAAACTAATTCCCCTCCCAGGGTGTGCGGATAAACCTCATTAATTTTGAGGTTTACCATCTGACCGATTAGGTTTTCGGGCCCATTAAAGGTAACGATACGATTATTGTCCGTACGAGCTGAGAGCTTTCCTTCGCCCTTCTTCGCTTCTCCGACAACCAGGCAGCGCTGAACGCTTCCGACCATCGACTGCGAAATTTCCTGAGCATGCTGAGTATTCAATGCTTGAAGTCTCTGAAGTCTTTCAAGTTTGACAGACTGCGGCGTGTCGTCGGGCAGTTCCGCTGCAGGAGTACCCGGGCGTTTGGAATAGATAAAAGAGAAACTGGCGTCAAACTTAATCTCTTTGATGAGATTCATCGTTTTTTCAAAGTCTTCTTCCGTTTCATTCGGGAATCCGACGATAAAGTCTGTCGCGATGCTGATATCCGGACGAATCGCACGAAGCTTGCGAATGATGGACTTGTACTCAAGGATTGTGTAACCGCGTTTCATACCGGCCAAGACACGATCGCTGCCGGCTTGAACCGGCAAGTGTACGTGATTAGCCAGGATCGGAATCTTGCGGTAAGCCTCAATCAGACGGTTGGTAAATTCTTTCGGATGGGACGTTGTATAGCGGATTCTCTCGATACCGTCGATTTCTGCCACATATTCAAGCAGCAGGGCAAAGTCAACGATTTCGCCGTCCGGGCCTTCGCCGCGGTAGGCGTTGACGTTCTGCCCCAGCAAAGTGACTTCTTTTACGCCCTGAGCGGCAAGCTGGGCAATTTCGACAAGGACATCTTCCACAGGACGGGAAAACTCTTCTCCGCGCGTATAAGGCACGACACAGTAGGAGCAGTACTTGCTGCAGCCTTCCATAATGGAAACAAACGCTGTGGCCGCATCGGCGTGCGGAGTCGGCAGATGATCAAACTTTTCGATTTCCGGGAAACTGATATCGACCTGCGGACGGTGCTCTTTTTCATTTTTTTCCAGGAGCTCCGGCAGGCGATGAAGAGTCTGCGGCCCGAAAACCACATCGACGTAAGGAGCACGGCGGACGATGTTGCCGCCTTCCTGACTGGCAACGCAGCCGCCCACGGCAATCTTAAGATTCGGCTTTGTCTTTTTCAGTTCTCTGACTCGTCCGAGGTCGGAAAATACTTTTTCCTGAGCCTTTTCTCGAATAGAGCATGTATTAAAAACAACTAAATCGGCATCGTTAATGTCGTCGGTTACTTCGTAACCGGCAGCTGCCTTAGCAATATCTGCGATCTTGCCGGAATCATATTCATTCATCTGGCAGCCAAAAGTCTTCAAGTAAATTTTTTTCGCGTTCACGGTTTATGTCCGGTGGCGGTTAATACAAACTTTCAAAAACTGAAAGTCACTCAAAAAAGAACTGCATTCCCACAAGCGGGAACGCTTTTCCCGAAATTAAAGATTTCGTTTTTCTCCGGGAATACAGTAAATCGGTGCTTTTACACTGAATGTTTCGCGATGACGTCCTAAACGTCGAGCTGTCAGAGCGCCGCCCCAAAGACAGGCGGTGTCCAGTGGGAAAACATTGGAAACGTCATTCACGGGACCTAGTGTGGACCAGTGCCCGAAAGCAACAGGCGTCTTAGCCGTTTTGCGGCCCGGAAACTTAAACCAAGGAATGTATTCAACAGGCGTATCGGCAGGAGAAAGTTTCTGTTTGAAATCCATCGTACCGTCGGCATTGAGATAACGAGTACGCGTCAGCACGTTGACGACGGCGCGCAATCGGTCTTTGCCGCGAAGACCCGAACTCCACTGCTGCTTGCCGAAAAGCTCCCCGATCTGGCTTAGCCCTTTGTCAGAACGAATAAATTTTTCGACCCTGGAAGCCTGCTTCAGTGTTTCTTCGACAGACCAAGACCAATGAGTTGCGGCATGGACGCATAAAAATCCATGATCAACCAAAGCTAAGGGACGATTTCTCAGCCACTGAATGATGTCATCGCAGTCCGGAGCGTTGAGAATTTCAGAAATCGTATCTTCCGGAGACATCGCTCTTTGGCCCGCATAAACGGCCAAAAGGTGGAGTTCGTGATTGCCGAGCAGGCACTCGGCGCGATCTCCCATACGCATGACGGTGCGGATAGTCTCGAGAGATTTCGGACCGCGATTGATGATATCGCCGATAAAAATCAAACGGCTTTCGTTCGGAATCTGTTGGAGAAGCTTCTCCAGGGTATCAAAACACCCGTGGACATCGCCTATGGCATAAGTTTTCACATCTAGCTCTTCAGAACAAAGAATTCATCGGGCACAATTTCTAAGCCCACAAATGAAAATGCCCGGAAGCTTTAAGAGCTGCCGGGCTGAATCTTGGTGGGAATCACGGCATCAAAAATCGCCTGTAACTCATTGATTTTATTAAATCGTATTTCCCGCCCTTCGGTGTGTACGTTTAACTATACGTCAATAAGCAACTCATTGAGGGAGAACCCTAATGAATTTTTGCCCCGATTCACATCGCCGAGAGAATAGCGGAATTAATCCTTATGCGTCAATTTGTTGGCTACTCCGGCGCCGGATATTTTGTTAAAAAGTCGAATGAAGTCAAAGTGTCGGCAAAAAATCATAAAAAAAATGTCTTTTTTGTCTTAATTCAACGAGAACCCAAGAACGCCAAGGCTTCTCTCAATTTTCAATTTTGTCTTAAAAACTGTCTTAGAAAAAAGAAAAACCCTTGAGCGCCAAGGGTTCTATGAGAATTTTTAGGTTTTAGGCTGTTTTTGTCTTAATTGTCTTAAACCGTCCTTTTAGTCCGGCTCTTGGGGAATCATTAATTCCCTAACCTTTACATTCTTACCGCCGGCTGATGCCGGATAGATGGATTTTCTCTCTCCTTTGTTTTGGAGTATTCCTCTTTTTATCAAGATTTCATTCCCGCGCCTAGGGGCCTTTCCCTTCAAGATGTCTTTTTTATAGCTTTCTGCCGGAATGAGATAAAAACCTTTATCAAACCATCCGATAAGGTTAGGCGGGGCGTATGTGTCTTGCAGTCCTATGAATCGGTTTCTTTGACTGGAGAGTATGAGAACTACGTCCTCCACAAAAGTATCTTCCTCGTTCGAGTTGTATGGGTTCCCGTGATCTCCGAGCCAAGCTTTAAAGCAGATTTGAGCACATCTCCAAGCGTCCGACTTCTTCCAGTCGTCCCCGCCGTCTCTCCAAGTCGTGATGTTTCCGGCGCCTAGGTAGTTGTTAAAAGCCCCGCTCGCCAAAGCCCCGCCCACTGCAACCAAGCCGAAAGATCGGCAAACCCTTTTTACCTGCGGATGGTATTGTGTGACCGTGTTGGCCTCGACAAACTCTCTTATCCTTGAATCAAGGAATGCTCTCAACTCTGCCTCATTCTCATTCCTGAGAGAAACCAAACGATCTAGGAAAATATCCAAGGCGTGCCCGTTATTCCGCTCCCGTTCGGTTTTCAGATACTCAACGAACCGGAAGGAGTTCTCAAACTCCGGCGGTATGGCCTCGAATATTCCAAAGCCTGCCCCAACGTCTGCGGGAATATTTGCAAATCTGAGTTCTTGGCCGGTATGAGTGTTCGCATTGTTAATTACTGCGATTTCTCTCAAACCGACTTCGCCAGTCGATAGCCCGAGTAATGACCAAGTTCTTCGGGTCTTGGCCGTCATGTTTGAGTTGGCCCGAGCCGTCCCCATCCCGTTGCCTATTGTATAAATCCATCCGGGTATCTCTTTGGGCTTGTCACAAGCTCCGATTTCATCCAAAAAGAAAATACCGTCATTGGCATCTAGGCAACTGTTTTCTAGGCCTCCTTTTCGCGTATCCCAATTAGGTAGTTTTCCATCTTTTAGATCACCTTCGATACTGGAGGCAATTTCCAACGCGGTACTTTTTCCACATGAGGAAGTACCGACAAAATGAAACAGTTGATTCCCTAGCCCGCTTGCAAGCTCTAACAATGGGGCGGAAAACTCTGCGCTCATGGCAAAGACAATCCGACTTGAATGGGGAGCATATTTTGATAGTTTCTCCTGCCAATCCTTGAAGGTGCCGTGTTTAACAATCGGTGTCGGTTCTTCGCTGTTGGACTGGTAGACAATCTCTTGATTATCTCCATCCCCTATCACCTTGTCCGGCCTTACAAAGTAATATCGGCCTTCATTGGTCTGGGTCCATCCGGTCTTTCTGACTAACTGCTTTCTTGGCGCCTTCATTTTCAACAGATATTCCGCCAATGAGCCTAGTTTATTCGGTGATCGTTCCTCACTCTGAAAGCCTCTATCCAAGAGGAGCCGTCTAACTGCATTAGAGCCGGCGCCCAAGTCTTTCGCGTCCGAGAGGTTCAAGGTTACGGTTTCGCCGTACCGGTTTTTGAATTTCACGCTCCGGCCAAAATCTGACTTCCATTTATTGCAGTACGTAAAGGCCACTTCGATAAGGTCGCTTATCTTTTCCCGCCGGTCGAGGTCCAAGCCGGTTTTAACAAAATAAATTCCATCCATGTCGTCCCCAAGCTCGCGCTTGTAGTACCGGCCTCCCGTGCTTTCGCACTGATAGTACATACCATCATCTGGCTTTACTTCTTCGGCTATATCTTCCGGCGCCGGAGCTTTAAAATCTTTCTTGTCATTCACTACTATCATTTTTGGCCCTCCAGCTCCGGAGGGTTTCTTTTCAGTCTGGGTCATTGTCTAGCCTCCCAAATTCTGTAGTAATCGTTCCAATCTGTCGGAGCTTTGGCGCTCCCCGTGATTGCTCGGAATGTTTCAATGTCTGATTGAGTAAAAGGCGGTACAAGAATCCGTATTCCTTCGATTGAGCTTTGAGCCTTTTGAGCTTTTAAAACTCCAATCCCGTACCGTTGGCCGTCATGTGCTTGGTCGCTGTCGGCGTAAACAAAAATCTCTCTATCCGGAAAACGGTGCTTCATTGATTGAGCCACGCTTAGGAGGTTCCCCGCGTTCATAGAGGCGACAAATAAGCCCGCCCGCTTTGAATGCTCCATGACTGATAGGAGAGTAGCCACGCCCTCGGATATAGCTACTATGGGCGCGCCTTGGCCGTCCTTCTCTACTCTGGTGGCTTGCCAGTAGGCGCCCTTTAACAAACCATCTTTGAGAAAATACTTTTTCCCTTGTTCGTCTATAAGCTGGATACTCACCAACTCACCATCATGGAATAAGGGAAAAACGAGCAACCTCCCATGAGGAAGTCTTTGGTAGTTCTCCCCAAAGAAGGCCTCAAAATTCTCTTTGGTGCATTCAAAAATCATGCCCGTGGCTTCTACCGCCTTCCCTTGTAAATACGGATGTCGGTCAACCCCGTGGCCTTCCATGCTGAGAGTTGGATACGCTCCAAAGTCAGAATCAAAAAAACTTCTAACTTTTTGAGCCGTACCTTCATGTCGGCGGTTCTCCTCATGCCGGCGGTCTTGTTCGGCCTCCCTAACCTTTTGACGGATAAGCTCTCTTTCCCGTCTGGTGAGTTTCTTTCCGGTGGCGGTCGAGAATACGGCCCTCAAGTCATTTTCCCAATTCCCGATTAAGGCCCCGCCGTCCGGAAAGGAGCTTATAAAGCCATTCTTCGATCTTGGGTGCCTTTCGGTTCCCGTCCTCCTTATGGAGCCAATGGGCGGGAGGTTCGTGGGTATGACTTCGCAAAACTCGAAAGCGGAGGCCAATTCATTGAATACGGGTAAGCTCATAGGTTCCCCTGATGTTGGCCCCAAAGGAAGGCGCTCTAGCCCTTCCCTCGGTTGATTATTTACGGCATATGAAGCCGTTTCGCGTAATGATGTTTTTCAGGGTTCCGATAAGCCAAAGCGGTTCATGCCAAACATCATAGAAACGGGAGGCGTCCGACCGCCCCTGCTTAAAGGCTTCTTTCGAGGCCCATTGAATTTGATGCTTAAAGAGTGAATCAAAGTAATAGACACCGTTAACCATAGCCTTGAGCTCTGTTTCGGAGACAAGGTACTTTCTTTCAACTCCGGCGCCGGCGGCTTTCCGTTTCAATATCTCGTCACGGCAAGCCTTGGCGTAACCCGTCATCGCCTCAACCGTCTGGGTTAGAGCCGTTATTTGATCGTTGTAAATCTCGCGAAGTTCTTCATCCTCAGCCGGCAAACCATCAGCCTCATTCCTAAGCATTAGCGCCAAGCCTTCAAGCAGGGAGGTTTGATCTTGTAGCTTGAGAATCTGAATAGACATATCCTCCAGTTCTTCGGCGGTATAGCTTTGAGCTGATTGCAGTTTGGAGAGAATGCAAAGCGGATTGATCTTGAGGAAGGGATTAGACCCTAAAGGAAGTGTGTTAGGCATAGTTAAAGCCTCCTTTTTGTTCACCATAATTCCCGCTCTCGGTTTCCAATCGAGGGGCGGGGGTCGCTATCAGGTTGGAAACTCCGTACAAAAAGGTAAACGGATAAGCCCGAAGGCTTCCCGATAGCAACACCCCATAAAACGGTAATAGGAGGCTCTGCCACGTTACGAGCATAAAAAGACCGCCGATTGAGGCGGGCGCTCGCCTTTTTGTTTTCAGGGTTTCCAATCCTGTATCAGCTTTCACTGATACGAGAGATTTTAATCCAAGCAAATAAAGCCCGTAAAGTCTCGGACGGCTGAGAGCGATTAAAGGCCCCAATCCTTGGTGCAGTGTTAAATACGCGACACCGGCGCCGGTCTCACAAAATCGTCTTCTAACTGCTTTCATCCTGCGGACGATACAACTTAGGCCCGGCCGTAATGAATGAGCTTGAGCCTTCATTTTGGAGCCTTCCTACTGGTTTTCTTGCTGAGGCCGCCTTCCGACTTTTGTTCTATCCAAGTCAAAAGCTCTTGGGTATCCTTGTAAACCTCCTTAATGAAGTTTTCCCGCTCTGCTGTCTCTTGGAAACCAAGGGTTAGGCTGATTGTGTTTTTGAGGTGAGCGATTTCGGCCCTTAAGATTTCAAGGCCTCTAATCTTGGAAGTTATGGCCGTGCTCATTTAGCTTCCTCCAAATAATCATCATTGGCGGAGGCCCGAGCTTCAACCCATTGGACCACTTCGGAAACTCTCCAAAGTGCCAAAGTCTGGGATAAGCGGATAGGTTTTGGGAAACCCTTTTCCTTCATCCAGTCGTTGATAGTGGACTTGCCTAGCGGTTTTTCTTTTCCGCCAAGAAAAACACAAAGGCTCGATTTGTTCAAATAACCGGATGTCTGGTTATCGGCGCCGGTGGTGCTGGCTGTAGTTAATGGCATATTGCCTCCTATACAGTTGAAAAGCCTCGGATGGTTCCGAGCTGATAGGAGGCATTGTCAAGACAGCAGAAAAAACGGAATAGGGATAACCCGTTTTTTTGAATTATCGGGTTTTATTCCAAAAACCTAACTGGGTTTTCTCTTGAATACGTTAAGAGCCTGAAAAACGGGCCTTTTTTCAGAATTTTGAAAATCAAAAGGATTTCACTCGATCTTGTCTCCAGATGGCCTTCCTCCAGTTGTCTCACTTCGTTTTGATGAGATTCGTTTGATCGCCTCAATGTCCTTTTTGGCAACTTCGATAGGAGCGGTTGCATTAGCTTTTGAACCGATCTTTTCTTCCTCCAGCAATTCCCGGCACCGTCCCTCCAAAATTCGGTTGTACGGTGCCGTACCTTCCGGTATCCCCACCAAGCTAATGATTGTCCTTATCAGTACCTCAAGTCGTGGCCTGTATTCTTTGGAGCTTTTATCAAGAAAATTCCTCAACTGTCCGACTGTAACGCCTTCGATAACTTCCTCATCTTCAGGGAGCGTTGCTCCGGCTTTCACTTCCTGAGGCTGAGAAGTCAGATCATCTTGCGTGTTTTTGAAGTTTGATAAGTAGATTTCTTCCGGTACGTGATAAAGACGAAAAATAGGGACATCAATAGCCATGCCATAAAACACATTAACCTCAGCAAAAGTTTTGAAGGCCTCTTGAGGAAACTCCAGCTCTAACGGTTTTTTCTGTCTGTATGGATTTAGGACCCTTATGCCGTTCAAAAAATAACGCGGGTAATTATCACCCCAGCCATCTCCTTCCTTTTCATAAGTCTCATAGTTGATAGTACCTTCCAGATCATTCAGAAGTTTTTTTGAGGCTTCCAACAAAACACTATCTTCCTCGCTTAGAGATGCTTCCGCACCGACGAGGTTTGGATCGTAAATAAGCCTAGGGAGATAGCCGGCCGGATCAACCCCGAGCATGACGAATACAGCATCAAAAGCCATCCATTTCTTTTTATTTCTCCAGTATTGGAGGTCTATTTCATTCATGCGTTGCCCCTCTGCCCTGCTTTGGTGTTTTTAGAGAGTGAGCGCCAACGCCATACAGGGCATATAAGGCGGTTTTCGAGCAGGTTAATTACTCCTTCTCTAGGCGCTCTTTTGATTGTACCCAAGCCGTTAGGTTTAATGAATCCTCGGACAGTCTCGGAGGTTCGTTAAGTGGTGTTTTTGGCCTTCTGAAAAATAAAGGTTTTTATAGGTGTGACAAGTCCGAGTTAACTCAATCTCCAAAGGTGCCCTCATTTATCGGAGACCGTCTCCTTAAAACTCAGTAGACGGTTTGAATCCTTAAAACCTAGGAGACAAAAGAATGAAGTTTTATGAAGTAGTGCGTCACAACCGTCGGCTCAAAAGTAAGCAAACGCCTTTTTATAGAGGTGGCAAAATTGGCAAAATCTCCTTTTTTATAGCGGTGCTAAAACTGCTAAATTCTCCGGACTTATCGGCATTCCTAGGCGCCTTGTATCCCTGTTTTGCATAAGGTTTTTCCAAGTAGTTTTGACTAAAAGAAATGAAGTTTTCTGAAGTAGTCGCGGATATTTTTCTTGAGAAAGTTGTCAGTCGCTAGTAGACTAATCCGGCTGGCGCCGGAATCAAAACGGGAATTGGCCCCGGATGTCGGAAACTAGCGCCAACACTTTTCTTTGTTTAGGTACGCGAAGGGAATTGGCCCCGGAGTAAGGCCTATTCAAAGATCAAAATCCTTGCCGATCGAAGGGAATCTGCCCCGGGCTTTCCGTGCAAGGGTCAAAATCCTTGGAGTGACGAAGGGAATTAGCCCCGGGTTTGTGCTCTGAGGATTTTGTTTTTATGGCGTCCAATCCCTCCGGCTCATTTAAACCTTGTCGGCATGACTGCCCGCCGTCTGCCTGAGAATACGTCCCTAAGCGTCCTTACCGGAATATCCATCTTTTCGGAAATTGCCCGGAGAGACAATCCAGATAACCGGAGGTCAATACAGTGGACAAGATCATTATCCGAATATTTGGCCTTGGGGCTGGATTCTCCAATGAGTACCGAGCCGGAGTAGTAGCGCGTGGATGGTCCGGCGCCAACGCTGACAAGGCTCAACAAGTTGGCCCTAAGTTCTTCTAGGCGCCTTCGGTATTCCCATGATCTTAGATCGTCCATCATTCCCGCCTTAGTGTCTTTCCTACCGCGCGTAACACGTTAGCATTAGTTAGCATTCCGAGCCTTGAGAAAGCCGGCGCCAGCGTTTTGGATGTTAAGTTTTGTTAAGTTCCTACCTCTTGAATGTCAGGTTTTGTAAGGTTCATCACTGTTTTGGAAAGCAGGTTTTAGCAGGTTCCTATCGCGCGTAAAAACCTCAACATTTATCAACATTCAAACCGCTGGCTAACCTCCAAGATGTCAACTTTTGTCATATTTCCAGCTCCCAATGTAACGCCCTATCGCGCGGGAAACCTTACCATTTCTTAACATGACACCACCGGAATAATGTTTTCCGAAAAAGGGTAATCCCTCCCGTTCAACTGAAATTATTTTGAAAATCTGCATTGTTTTCAGAAAAAGAATCAATTCCTCACGCGCGCGCGAAGCCTACGGCAAATACCCAAGGGAGCCAAAGGAAAGTCCTCAAAAATCCGTTCACTGATTTTGCACGTATAAAAATCTGACTGGGCGCGCGGTCTAGGACATTGATCTTTCAACTTCGTACCCGCCCCTACCCATCCGGACAAAAAATGAACCGGCGCCGGAAGTTGGCGGAGATAGGGTATAGAGGAGAAAGTATTTTGACAGTGCTCTTTTGTTGGTTTTGAAGCGGATTTCGGCCCCAAAAGGTCACTGTAAAGAACGCTGTATAAATGGCTCAAAAGTGCTGAGTTACATAGGGCTGTGGAGGCTGAAAATCTTATTTGTACAGTGAGGTTGGATTTTGGAGCGGTTTTACTCAACATAATTTCAGTTATGTTGAATAGTGTAATCCATTGTTTTTATTGAATTTTATCCGTCCGTTCTGGTTAGTATTCACTAACAACCAAGCAAAAAAGACCACATTAGCCAGCCAAAAACAAAGAAGGCGCCAAAGAGTTTTAAGACAAAAAGACAGTTTTAAGACAAGTTCAAAAATGATTTTGTCTTAACGAGAACCCTTGAGGATCAAGCGTTAAGACAATTAAGACAATATTTTTTATTATTTTTATTAATACTTATACTTTAGTCTCTCTTGAGAAGGGCCTCCAACTCACTCAACGAGATACAAAAGTCTCCCCATTCCTGCATGATTTCGCGCCGTTCTTTCTCGAATAATCCGCGCTTGTAAGCTCCCCCGTAAATGTCTTTAGGAAGGTGTAGTAAACAAAGCTCACTCGCCTTTTCGTGTTTATGGCTTTCCTCGGCCCACGTTCTAAACGTGGCCCGCGCCGTACCGTGTGGCGTGATTCTGCTCGGCTGTCCTTTCTTATTGAGTACGTTTTTATCTACCCATCCTTGCCCGTCCATTGATAACTTGATTACGTGAATACCCTTCAAAAATTGCTCGGTAGCTCCTTCTCCAAGCGGTTTACCAAAAGCACCCATACCAATAAATACGAACTCTCCAAGCCTAGGGATTGAGTTAAGCAACGTTATCGCCTGCCTTGATAAGTACACCTCCCGCGGTCGGTTGGACGCTCCAAACTCTTTAGAGGCCTTATCGTTCTCCGGTCTGATGATGGCCACTGCATTATCAAAATCAATGTCATCCCATCTGAGTGTCCTAACTGCTTCGCCTCTGGTGGCCGTGAGCACCTGAAAAACAAAAGCACGTGAACTCATTGAGGTGGCTTCTAAACACTCTTTCAACAATTCGCCGATACGGTGATAATCCGGCGCCGGATAATTCTTTTTCTTTGGCCGTGCCAGAGTGAGCGGTTTAACGAGTATCCCAAACGGCCCTTTTATGTCGGCTGGATTAGTCTCTAGGTGGAATGTGCCTTGAGCTATAGCCCAATTAAAAACAAGATTCAGCCGTCTATGCACCTTGTCCGCTTGATTAGGTGTCTCCTTCCAGTAATGCTTGAAGTGCTCAAACAAAGTTTTATGCGTGATCTCTGTTATTGGAATATCTCCAAGCTCTGGCAAGATCGCACTATTAAAGCGGTTAATTTCGTGTTGCCCTTTGTCCTTGCCTCGCCAAATGCCCTTGCTTTGATATTCGTTAAAGCAAAGCTCGGAAACTCTTCTCAAGGTGTTTTGTTTCTTTTCTTGCTCCTTGATTAACGCTTCCTCAATGGCTTTATTTCGCTCTTGCTCGGCCCGTCTTATTTCCTTTGGATTCTTCCCTTCATCTATCAGTTTGCGGGCCTCTCGCGCGCGTTCTTTAGCTTCTTTCAGGCTCACGCTTCCAAAGTAGTAGGTATGTTTCTTACCTTTCTCCATCCATTGAATGTAGTAGCAGGGTGTGGACTTTCGATAATCGCACTTAAGGCCCTTAACGCCTCCCACGGTGAAATCCTTACCTTTCTTTGCTTCTATCTGGAGTTGTTTGGTTAGTTCGATAGCCAGCTTAGGCATGATGTGCCCTCCTTTATCGCTGTACGTTCAAAAAGCAACTCTTGTTTTAAGGTACGTTCAACTTACAGTCAAGAATTATCGTATTAGGCCGCGGAGAATCTCGGATGGCTGCGTAGGCTGAAAATTACAAAAGTCCCGCCGTTATTGGCTTAGACAAAAAAATATCCGAGAGCTTTGGAGGCTCTCGGATGGTATTCTGGTGGCGAATCACGGACTCGAACCGCGGACACAAGGATTATGATTCCTCTGCTCTAACCGACTGAGCTAATTCGCCATCTGACGATCAAGTCATCAGGGAAGTTGAATATTACACAGCTATTTCAATCTGTGCAAGTTCATCTACCCATAAACAGGTGTAATAGTTTGTAAATTAATACCACTGAGCGTAGAAATGATGCACCGGACCGTGTCCTTTTCCGATTTGAAGCTCATCGGCGTGGATGATGGCCTGTGTGATGTAGCGCTTGGCTTCTCTGGCTGCCATGGGAATATCCGTTGAAGACGGCAAAAGAGTTGCCAGCGCCGAAGACAGCGCACAGCCGGTGCCGTGCGTGTTCTTTGTCATTGTTCTTTCGGCGCGGTAACGGATCATGTGGCGTCCGTCATAAAGCAGGTCTTCCGAGTAATCCACTCCTTCCATGTGGCCGCCCTTGAGATAGACCCAGCCGTGACAGCCTTTGAGTTTCCAAAGGTCATTAGCCGCCGCTTCCATCTGCTCATCGTCGGTAATATCAACGGTCTCAAGCAATCGAGCTGCTTCAGGCAAATTAGGAGTTATGACGGTAGCTAACGGCAGAAGTTCATCGCGCAGAGTGGCCACAGCGTCGTCCGTAAGCAGTGCATCTCCGCTCTTGGCGACCATGACGGGGTCCAGAACAATGTAGTGAGGATTCCAATAACGCAAACGCTCTGCAACACCTTTAATAAGGTTTGAGTCAAACAGCATTCCGATTTTGACGGAATCAATACGAACGTCCTCGAAAAGAACATCAATCTGCTTTTTGACAAAATCTGTCGGAATGGGAATCACGCCGAAAACGCCTTGCGTATTCTGTGCGGTTGCAGCGGTCACGACACCCGTTGCATATCCGCCCAACGAACTAATCGTTTTGACGTCTGCCAGGAGACCGGCGCCGCCCGAAGGGTCAATGCCGGCAATGGAAAGTACATTAGGATGCTTGATTTGCATTCGTATCACCTTTCAACAACATATCGATAACTTGGATTGTCCGCTCGGTAGCTCCGCGCTGCTCCTGCGCAAACTTCGCGGCTTTTTCTCCGATCTCGGCTCGTTTTGCAGGATCGCTAAGCACTTCGTCGGCAATTCGCAAAGCCTCCGTGAAATCGGCAGCACGAAGCAGAGCTCCCTCGGACTCAGCCTTTTTCACAATAAAGTCAAAATTAAAGATGCTCGGACCCACAATCACGGGAAGCCCGATGGCGCAAGGCTCAATCACACTTTGACAGCCGTAATTCTCGAAACTGCCGCCCATGATGACAAGCGAAGAAAGTGCATAGTAAAAGCCCATCTCGCCCATACTGTCACCAAAGACAATCTGAGGACCCTGCTTGGACAGCACAGTCTTCCAATCTCGGATTTGCGAGCGCTTGATGTAAGTAAAACCGCTCTTTTCGATAAGTTTGGCAACTTCTTCGAATCGCTGCGGATGACGCGGAACAATCAGAATCAGACGGTCCTCTAGAACGCCAGCAGCCTGCGCTTTCTTCAGCGCTTCCAAGAATTTCTGTTCTTCGCCTTCTCGGGAACTGGCCAGGCCGATGATGTCTCGTTCGGCATACTTCAAAATTTCCCGACCCGTCCTCAGCTGAATCGCGTTGGGCGTGAAATCAAATTTCAAGTTGCCTAGAACCTTCACATCGTGAGCACCGGCCGCCTTAAGACGCTCGGCGTCTTCTTCATATTGCGCCAGCGCCATCGTCAGACGTCCGAAAGCATCCTTGATCAGCGAACCGGCTTTTTGGCCTTGCTTAAAGGATTTTTCAGAGAGGCGCCCGTTGACCAAGACGGTCGGGATCCCCAACTTCTTGGTGAAGTACGTGAGGTTCGGCCAGACTTCCGTCTCCATCAGCAGGCAGAGGTCCGGCTGAGTAGCTTTCAAAAACTTTTTGACTGCCCTCGGCGTGTCGTAAGGCAAATAACACTGAGCAATTCGGTTTCCGAATTTCTGGGCGAATTTAGCCCCGACCTCACGCCCCGTCGGCGTCATATGCGTATAAAGAATTTCGGTGTTGGGCCAGCGTTTAAGGATCGACTCGACCAAAGAAAATGTGGCTCGGGTCTCTCCGACGGAAACCGCATGTATCCAAATCCGGGTTCTTCCTTTAGTTCGCGGCGGATAGTGAGCCGTCCCGAATCGCTCGGACCAATGCTCCAGGTACTGCGGCTGTTTTCGCGAACGCTTATACAAATAGAGCATGGCTGCCGGCGCCGCGGCGTAAAGCAAACCACTGTAAATCGGACGGGGAAGAATCATTCAATTACCTTTTCATAAGCGCTAAGCACTTCCTGTACTTGAGGACAGCATCCTACTCCGCCGAGAGCTTTCTTTTTGCCCTCTCCGACCAGCGGAACCAGTTCAATCGGGTAGTCACGAAAGATCCCGACGGTCGGCCGCCCCATTGCTGCGGACAGATGCGTCATACCGGTGTCCAAACCGATCACGGCGTCAGCAGAGGAAATCTTTTCCATCAGCTGTCCGATCGGCATACGCTCGGGAACCTCGGCAGCTGCGCCGAGTCTTGCCTGAATGCGCAGAACTCGCTCTTTTTCTTCCGGAGAGCCCCAGAGGAGCACGATCTTCTTGCCTCGGCGAATGAGTTCGCCTCCGAGTTCAATCCATTTTTCTTCAGGCCAAAGTTTCGTCTCGCGGCTGGTATTGCAGAAAAAGAAAACGCTGCCTGCAGATTCCGAAGAACCTTTAAACTTAAAGTTAAATTGAGGTTTTGTTGAACCGAGATCGTAGCCCAGACTTTTAGCCGCCAGTTCACGACAGCGGTCAACCGCGGATTTCTGCCGATCGACCGAGGACTTAACGGAATAAAGAATCGTAGCCAAAGGCTCCTTCCCCGAACGGCGATCGTATCCGGCCACAGGCGCATTTGTCCATGAAGCCAAGACCGCGCTTTTAATCAGTCCTTGAAGATCAATGACTAAATCGTAGTGTTTGCCGCGAAGCTTCTCGCGAAGAGCCTTGATCTGATCTCGTGTCGACTTTTCAAAAATCCGTTTTTTCCATTTTCTTACCGAGCACTCGATAACCTCGGAAACGCCCGCGACATGCCTGGGAATATCGGCAAACGAATCTTCGACCAACCAGTCAATTTCGGCATCGGAAATAAAACGTTTGATATCCTCGACGACGGGGACGGCATGGACGACGTCCCCCATCGAAGTCGTTTTAACGATCAATATTCGCATTCGCTGCAAATTAGAACGGAAGTTTTGCTTCAGGTGCGACTTTCAAAATCTCTTCTTTGAAGCGATTCTGGATACGGGCCAAGGCTTCAGGCGTGTCTGCCTCAAAACGCAGAACAACTACGGGTGTGGTGTTGGATGGACGAGCCAGAGCAAAACCGTCCTTCCATTCAACACGAATACCGTCAATCGTAATAATGTCCTGAGCATCCTCAAACTTGGCATTTTCCTTCAAACGCTCGACCAGTTTGACGTTTTCTCCTTCTTCGGTCGGAATCTGCAGTTCAGGAGTCGAGACTGCATTCGGGAGTGCTTTGAGAGGAACATTCGCATCGGCGCTTCGGGTCAAAATTTCCAACAAGCGGGTGGACGCGTAGACACCGTCGTCAAAGCCGGGCCAGCGGTCATGGAAGAAAATGTGGCCGCTCATTTCTCCGGCAAAGTCGGCATTGACTTCTTTCATCTTCGCCTTAATCAGCGAGTGACCTGTTCGCGACATCACGCAAACGCCGCCGCGGGACTCGACATACGGACGAATATTGCGCGTGCATTTGACGTCATGAACGATAACTGCGCCGGGTTTATGGGCAAGAATGTCTCCGGCAAAGAGCATTGCCTGACGGTCCGGGAAAATGACTTCACCGTCCTTAGTCACAACACCCAAGCGGTCACCGTCGCCGTCATAGGCAATACCGATTTCGGCATCGCCTTCACGCAGAGCTTCCTTTATGTCTTCCAAATTTTCCAGTTTGGAGGGATCCGGATGATGATTCGGGAAGTGTCCGTCCACATTCGTAAACAAACCTTGTACTTCGACGCCAAGACGAGTCAGCAGGTCAACCGCCAAGGGGCCGGCAATACCGTTGCCCGCATCGACAACTGCCTTAATCGGTCGGGAAAGTTTGACGTCGGAAAGAATCTTTTCCATATAAGCAGGTACGACATCAACCTGTTCATAAGGCCCTTCTTTTTCAGCGGTGTAGAGTTCGTTGTTAACGATCATCTCGTAAATGTGCTGAATGGCCGGGCCGTAGAGCGTCTCATCCGCAAGCATCATCTTCAAACCGTTGTAGTCAGGAGGATTGTGGCTTCCGGTGACGGCAACGCCGCTTCCTGTTTTAAGGTAGACCGTACTGAAATAGAGCACCGGGGTCGGAACCGCACCGATGTCATAAACGCCGACTCCGGCCTTACGGATGCCTTTCATTAAAGCAGCCTGCAGACGAGGACCGCTCAGACGACCGTCTCTGCCCACACAGATGTGAGAAACATTTTTCTTTTGGGCCAGTGTGCCCAGTGCCATGCCGACTTTTTCGCAGACCTCTTCGGTCAGCGTCTTATCAACTATTCCGCGAATGTCATAAGCCTTAAAAATTGAACGGGAAATCGTTTCAGCCATCGTTTTCATCCAAAGAAAGAATAGTTACCGATTTTAACGGCTTTAGCGTCCGATGAACTACCGCAAAATGATGGCGGTAAAATTTGGAGAACATTCAATTGGGTCTTTAAAATGAACATTCTCAAACCCTCCATGGAGGCCATTCGCAACGCCTCTGTTCTTGTTGTCGGGGATGCGATGCTGGATCGATACTGGTTCGGCGATGCTTCCCGCATTTCTCCGGAAGCGCCCGTTCCCGTCGTTAAGGTAACCCGTACAGAAGACCGTCTCGGAGGCGCAGCCAACGTGGCTCGCAACTCAGCCAGCTTAGAAGCCCGTACTTCTCTGCTTGCGATCATCGGCGATGACGAAGCCGGCACCAAAATCATGGACCTCCTTGAGGCATCCAAAGTTCGTCCGTGCCTTTACCGCGCTGAAAATTTCACTACGACGCTCAAACTTCGTATTCTTGCGCGCAACCAGCAGATGCTGAGAACCGATTTTGAATCCTCCGTCGCAGGAACAGTCCTTGATCAGCACTCTCACCGCTTCACCTCTCTGCTGCCTGATCATGATGTCGTCATTCTTTCCGATTACGGCAAGGGCGGTTTGGACCGCATCGAAAATATGATCCAAGAGAGCCGCACTTTCGGCCGTCCGATCCTGATCGATCCGAAGGGAGACGACTACTCCCGATATAAAGACGCCACGGTGATCACGCCTAACCGCAACGAATTGGCCCAAGTTGTCGGAAAATGGAACAGTGAAGCCGACCTTTTCAACCGCGCACAAAACCTGCGAAAAGAATTAAATTTGGAGAAAATCCTTCTGACGCGAAGCGAAGAAGGCATGACCTTATTTGATGACGACGGTGCTTGGACCGTCCCCGCGCACGCCCGTGAGGTCTACGATGTGTCCGGCGCCGGTGATACGGTCATTTCCGTACTCGGTGTGATGCTCTCGGCCGGCTGCGACTGGCACACTGCCGTTTACATCGCCAACCAGGCCGGCGGCATCGTCGTCGGCAAACTCGGTACCGCAACTGTTACCCCGGAAGAACTCTTTAATACGCTTTAACTTGAGGAACTAGGAATGAGCTTTATTGTTACCGGTGCTGCCGGCTTTATCGGCGCCAATATCGTCAAGGGTCTCAACAACAGAGGCTGCAATGATGTCATCGCTGTCGACAACCTCACTCAGGCAGACAAGTTTGTCAATCTGGCCGACCACCACATCATCGATTATTTCGACAAGGTCGACTTCATTGAAAAAGTTAAAGCCCGCAAGATCGCAAAGCCCGAAGCCATTTTCCACGAAGGCGCCTGCTCCGACACCATGGAGCACAACGGTCACTACATGATGGAAAACAACTACCGCTATACGCTCGAGCTTTTCCGCTGGTGCCAGGAAGAAAAGATCCCCTTCATCTATGCTTCATCAGCCGCAACTTACGGCGCTTCCAATGTCTTTAAAGAAGACATTCGCTACGAAAAACCTTTGAACGTTTACGGTTATTCCAAATATCTGTTCGATCAGGTTCTGCGTAAAGAAATGCAAAAGGGTCTTACAGCTCCTGTCGCCGGACTTCGCTACTTCAATGTTTACGGTCCGCATGAACAGCACAAAGGCCGCATGGCTTCCGTGGCATACCACCAGTTCCACCAGTTCCGTAAGGACGGAAAGGTCAAACTTTTCGAGGGCTGCTTAGGTTATACAAACGGCGCCCAGATGCGTGACTTCGTTTACGTGGACGATGTCGTCGACGTGAACTTCTTCTGCTTAGATAAGTCCGTTTCCGGTATCTACAATTGCGGCACCGGAAAGGCTCAGCAGTTTAATGACGTCGCGCTGACCGTTGTTAATACACTGCGTGAACAGGAAGGCAAAGCCGCCTTGTCGCTTACCGAGGCTGTCAATCAGGGCTTCATCGAATACATTCCGTTCCCCGAAGCATTGGTCGGCAAGTATCAAGCCTATACACAGGCGGACCTCACCGAGCTCAGAAAAGCCGGATGCGAAGTTAAGTTTAAGAGCGTCCAGGAAGGTACCCGCCTCTACATGCTTGAACTTCTTAAAAAATTCGCATGAGATTTTGCTTTACCTTCACACCCCGGTTCAGCAGCGCGGTAAAAGCCGCGTTTCTGGATCGAGACGGCGTCATCAATGTCGACTACGCCTATGTCCACAGGCGGGAAAATTTCCATTTCATTCCCGGCGCGCTTGAGGGCGCTGCCGAGCTTGTCCGAAAAGGCTATCAGCCGGTTATCGTGACAAACCAGAGCGGCATCGGACGCGGCAAATACAGCATTGAAGACTTTCGCGAGCTGAGCTTTTGGCTTGCCGGTGTTTTCGAGCGGCACAACGCTCCGCTCTCGGCCGTGTATTTTTGCCCTCACCATCCGACGCATGCTTTTGCTCCTTACCTGAAAGACTGCGATTGTCGAAAACCCAACCCCGGAATGCTGTTTCAAGCCGCGCAGGATCTCAATATTGACCTGACGCAAAGCGTTCTCATCGGTGATAAACCTTCCGACATACAAGCCGCCAAAGCCGCCGGTCTCTCCGAGGCTGTTTTAGTTCAGTCTGACGGCACAAAACCTTTAACCGAGTGCACCGTTCCGCACTTACAAGCGAAAGACCTTCTCGCCGCCGCTAAATTACTATGAGTCAGCATCTTCCTCCTCCTTCTTTCGAGAAAAAGATTGTTCCCTTCGAAGAGCTCGAAGAATTCGTAAGCAAGCTCCCGCATCCGATCGTACTGACGAACGGCGTCTTTGACATCCTGCACCGCGGTCATGTGACTTACCTGGCACAAGCCGCTTCTCTAGGTGCCAGCTTGGTCGTCGCCGTCAACAGTGACGAATCCGTGCGGATGCTCGGCAAAGGACCGGACCGTCCGATTAATTCCGAAAACGACAGAGCCGCTGTCCTTGCCGCATTGGAAAGTACTGCCTGTGTTGTGATTTTCAAAGATAAGGTTCCGCTGGAAGTTGTAAAAAAAGTCCGCCCCGACATTTACGTCAAGGGCGGAGATTATGAGATCTCTCAGCTTCCTGAAGCCGAGATCGTTCACTCATACGGCGGAAAAGTTGTGACGGTCGCTTTTGACTACGACCGCAGCACAACCAAACTCCTCAATAAGGTCAGATCTAAATAATTCTGTAGCCTTCTTTACGGGCGTAGTGAACGGTTGCGTTCAGGAAGCCTTGTTTGGAGCCGCAGTCAAAGCGCTCTCCGTCGTACTTGCAGGCGATCGTTTTGCCTTTAGGAATTTCACGGGCGATCGCATCGGTCAGCTGGATTTCTCCTCCGGCGCCGCGGTCGATCTTGCGAAGACTGTCAAAGATTTCAGGTTCAAGAACATAGCGTCCGATCACTGCCATGGTCGAGGGTGCAACCTGAGGATCAGGTTTTTCAACAATAGAGCGGATTGTCGGACACTTCTCGTGTTCGCCGTTAACTTCGACAATGCCGTATTGTTTGGTCAGTTCACGAGGAACGGTTTGTACAGCAAGTACGTTGCCGCCGTCATTCTCTTCACGCGCCTTGATCAGCTGGGCAATCGCAGGCTGTTTGGCATCAATCAGGTCATCAGCCAGTAAAACGGCAAACGGCTCTTCCCCGACTACGGGCTGTGCGCAGAGAACTGCGTGTCCCAGGCCAAGCGGTTCAGGCTGACGGATAAAAATGAAATTAATTCCGGGCGGCACAACTGCTTTCAATGTAGCCAAAAGGGCATTCTTATTTTTACTCTTTAAGTCGCGCTCAAGCTCGGGCGCGCTGTCAAAGTGGTCTTCAATGGCGCGTTTATGGCGGCCGGTAATGAAGATCATATCTGTAATACCGGCAGCTGCTGCCTCTTCAACTGCGTACTGGATCAAAGGTTTATCCACCACGGGAAGCATCTCTTTCGGCATCGCTTTCGTTGCGGGAAGGAAACGAGTGCCGAGTCCGGCAACCGGGAATACTGCTTTTCTAACAGGTTTCATTTTCGTCATTTGAGTACAAAACACTACTGCGGTAAGTTTAATCGTCTTCTCAAAAAATTCGAACCTTAGCCGTTTGCGATCGCTTTGGCCAGAGCCTCCGCCGCATTCGCATCGTTAGCTATATATTCGTCGCCCCAGATTTCTTGGAGCTTAGCTCTCATACGTTCCTCACAAATCTTTGCGACTTCGTGGCGCGTGAGATCTTTTGTGTTGGTAATCGGTTCCAAAAAGTGAACAACCACTTCGGCGTCTTCCATCGTGACAACATTCCACAAGGACCCGAACAAAGTGACATCGCCGGAAAAAGCAGCCTGCTTAGTCGGCTTTCCTTTGTTTTTGTAGGAAAGAATCACGGGCTGGACCGTTGCTCCGATCTCACAGGCCGGCGCAATAAAGTTGGCTTTAATGGGCAGAAGTTCATTGCCGAAAGTTGTGGTACCTTCGGCGAAAATCGTGACAGCTTCGCAGTTGCAAAGCGCACCGCGAATGTCATCGTTGATGCGCAAAATCGCACGCTTACTTGAGCGATTGATAAAAAGCGTTCCGATCTGCTGAGCGATCAACCCGAAAATCGGCCACTTCGCAATTTCGGCCTTCGCGATAAAGCGGCTAGGAAGCTGGGAGTCCAAAGAGAAGATGTCCAGCCAAGAAACATGGTTGCTCAAAACCAGACAGGCCGGAGGTGTATCTGTCAGACCGCATTCATGCAGCAGCTCGGGTACATGGCCTTCATAACTGCAGCGAACCCCGGCAAGCTTCAGCACCTGAGTCGGATAATAGCGAAGCATCCTGCCTTTTTCTTTGCGGTCTACGTGTTTAAACCGCGTATACGCCTGAAAAAGACAAACGAAGGTATAACAAATGACTCGGCTGAACCGCCAAATGCCTTTAATGGTTTTCATTTTTATCTCCGGGAACTTTGTTCAGCCATTGGTCAAGAATAATCGCGGCGGCCTCATCGTCGATGGGCTCGTCGTCATCGGCATCATGATAGCTTTCAGCCTCTACCGAGCTGTAGCGCTCGTCTTCCCGAACCACGGGAATCCCGTACCGGCCTTCCACTTGATTAGCGAAACGTTCGCAGATCGGCGTCATGTCATTCGGTTTGTCGTCTTTATGACGAGGTACACCGACTACAACAGCGGCAGGCTGCCACTCCGAGAGCACCTGTGTAATTTCTGCCCATTTCTGATCATTTTTTTTCCAGTGAATGATTCTCAGAGGGCGTGCAGACTTGGTCAATAAATTTCCGACGGCGACGCCGATCCTTTTTAAACCGTAATCAAAACCAATGACAATCGAATCTTCCGACAGTCTTTCCAGTGCAGATTGCTGAGACATCTTATTTAAGTAACGAAAAAGGGGCCGAAACTTGTCCTGAGAACGCCCCTGAAAAGCCCTATTCTAATTCTCAAAAGGCTTTTTCTTTTCCTTTCTAAAAGCGAAAAGCCTTAATTAGGCTCCTTGTCGCCTAAAATTCGGTCATATACGTGAGGAGAAAAAACAATGGTTGAGTTCAGTGCGACGCTCTCAGACGCTCTCGCCCCGGTAACACTCATTTCCGGTGTGGGCTTGCTGCTGGTGTCCATGTCTGCGCGCTATTGCCATGCCACAAGCCGAATCCGTCAGCTGCTGGCTGAACGAAAAGAAGAATCCGAAGATTTCCATGAAGAAATCGACCAGTCCATCGACCTGATTTACAAGCGTGCCAGCCTTCTTAAAACCGGCATCCTGACATTGATGATCTCGGCCGCCTTCAGCAGTCTGCAGGTTTTGGTGATCGTGATCGAACGCCTCTTCAGCCTGGACTTATCTCTGATGAAATCAACAATGCTGCTGGCCTCCGTGATCTTCATCGTCATCTCAAGCTGTATTTACGTCAGTGAAGTTCAGGTTTCGGTAAAAGCGCTCGGCTTAACCGTCCACCATCACAACAGACCGCAATAGGAGAACAAAATGCTTTCTTACGCGGTAACGCTTTCCGATGCTTTGACACCGATCACTTTGATTTCCGGCGTCGGCCTGCTGCTTTTGGCTATGACAGCCCGCTACAACTACACCACCGACCGAGTGCGCGCTTTGCTTAAAGAGCGTCGTCAAAAAGCGCCGGTGATTGATCCCGTCCTTGAAAAAGCCATTCGACTCACTTACGAGCGCAGCCACTTATTGAAGAATGCAATTCTGGCAGTGACGACTTCTGCTGCCTTCTCCGGTATTCTCGTTTTGGTGACGATCCTTGAACACCTTCTAGAGCTGAACATGGAAGTTTGGAAATCCACGATGCTCCTGACCGCTGTCGTCTTCATTGTCGTCTCTACCATTTTCTTTGTGCTGGAAGTCCAAATTTCTCTGAAGACCATCCGCACCTCCATTCGCGTCGCGAGAGGCTCATAGTGGTGCAGTTCCGCTGATTATTTTCTCCAAAAAGGCGATGATGGAGCCATCGTCATTGGAGGAAAATATGACACAAAATAACGCAAACAATCGTGTGGTAAATGAACTGCTGATGCCTCTTAAGAAGCGCAGCGGTGCAATGATCGGCTGGGGTATCTTCTGTATCGTCCTCGGTACGATCGGTTTATTTGCGCCTATCGCATTCTCGGTCGGCGTCACGATCTTTATTGGTGCAATGCTTTTGGTTTCCGGTGCAACCGGCTTAGCCCTTTTCTGGAAAGCAGAAGGCTGGGGTGCAAGAACCGCCGCCATTGTCCTTGCCCTTCTGACCGCTTTAACCGGCCTGCTTCTCATGTTCTATCCGATTGCCGGAACTGAAACACTCACACTCTTCCTGGCCTCTTACTTCATCGCCATCGGCTTAGTTAAGTGCTGGGCCGCTCTGTCCAATACGGATGCAAAAGGCTGGGGACTGATGCTCTTCTCCGCCATCATTTCTTTACTGTTGGGCGGCTGCCTCTGGTGGGGCTGGCCTCAGAGCGCTACATGGATTTTCGGCATCTTCGTTGCAATCGAACTGATCTTCGACGGATGGACCGCCCTTATATTCGGTCTTGAAGTCAGAGCTCTTCCGGACGACGATAACGACAATAAGTAATTTGCAGCATCTAGAGATCTAAAATCCCGCTTTGCAGCTTCGCAGAGCGGGATTTTTATTTGCTCGGGCTCAGGACATCCGGCCGGGCACGGATGTCCTCACGGGTTATTCAGTTAAGTCTTTTCCGGCTTCTTTCTGAACATCAGCTGTCAGCTGGTCAAGCATGTGATCGGAGAACTTCTCGAGACGTTCGATCTGATCAGCGCTGTCGAGTTTCAGGAGGTCATCCAAAGAAGATTCCTGAACCGGATAGCTGTACTGCACGCGGATGCCCTGGATCGTGTCGTCGAGCGTGAAAGAGCTCAGGCGTTCAGACAAGCCCTGCGGCAGAATAACCGGCAGTGTTTCTCTTCTCATCGGCGCTTCGGAAGCCGGCAAAATCGGCATCGGAGTTTCCGACAAGTCTTTGAGCATTTCGAAGATATGGGCGAACGGCACGGAGATGTTGAGCATCATTACGTCGCGTTCCAGATGAATATATTCTTTACCTTCGATTGTCTCCGAGGACGGAACGCCGGAAGGAATAAGACCGGTTTCTCCGATGGACTGCGTCATGCAAAGCGCAATGTCGGATGTCCAGTCCGGAGCTTTGCCGATTTCGTAATAGACGTCCTGTTCCATCAAGTTTGCGATGGCGTAGAAGCCATAAGTAGGATTCTTCTCGGCGATACTCTTTAAGATCGACTGAGCATGACGAAGATTCTTAATCATGACCGGGAAGCTGATAACACGGAAAATTCCGTCAGGAGCAGCAAAATAGGTCGGCAGTCTTTTATCCCCGACCAGCCAAGTCAGATGGTACATCTCTTCGGCTTTTTTCTTTGCGAGCTGGTCCCACATGGAAGGAAAGCCATTTTCGTAAAGCATGGCAAAGACTTGAATCAGCGGAGTGGTATCGGACTGCTCCGTCGCGCTGCCCTCTTCGCCTTCCCAAACCTGAGTGGCTGTGTAGCGATGAGTCTTGGCACCCCAATTCAGCGTGATTTTGGCTTTTTGCTGAGCGTCCGACCATTCCGCTCTCCATCCCTCAGCAGTCAGCAGAAATGTCTCTTCGTTCAGCGGTCCGAAAACCAAATACGGAGGAAGATCCGCCGGTGACTTCACCGCTTCCGGTTTGAAAGCACCCCAGTTAAAGGCACTTCTCGATGGAGAAGGCGCATTGACTAATGCAATCTGAAAAAGCTCGCCTAAGTTCTTATCGTCAAAAGGCTCTTGAGAAGCCTGTTTTTCTGTCTGATCTGACATACGCAAAATCCTTCCGTTTCATTTCTTTATGTTCGGCAGAGTGTACACCGAGAAAAATTAATGACCTGTCATTCAAGACCGCTTTAAGCTCCGAAAAAAGAAGGCCCCCGAAGGAGCCCTCAATTCAAAACCGACAAAAAATTAACCCACCCAGAAGCGAGCGTTCTGGAAGATTCTCGCCCATGGTGTCACGTTCTTCAGCAGCGGTGAGCGCCAGGACATTTGGGTTGCACGCCAGCTGCGTTCGGGGTGCGGCATCATAATCGTCGCGCGTCCGTCTGCTGTCGTAAATGCCGTCTTACCGCCGTGAGAACCGTTCGGATTGAGCGGATAGACTTCGGTCGGCATCTGTTTAGAGTCGACGTAGCAGGCGGCGCAGATTGCCTCAGCCTCATCTAGCGGATTCGCCCAATAAGCACGTCCTTCGCCGTGAGAGTTCACGATCGGGAGTGTGGCACCGGTCATATCCGTAAAGAAGATAGACGGGGACTCAAGGATTTTGACATTGACCAAACGAGCTTCGAACTGCTCAGAGAGGTTGCGAACGAAAGCAGGCCAATGTTCAGCTCCGGGGATAAGATCCTTGAGCTGAGAAATCATCTGGCAGCCGTTGCAGACGCCCAACGTAAACGTTGTCGGCGTTTCGAAGAAGCGGCGGAACGAGCTCTGCAGTTTGGCGTTGTGCAGAATGGTCTTCGCCCATCCGCCGCCGGCGCCTAACACGTCACCGTAGGAGAAGCCGCCGCAAGCTGCCAAACCCACAAAGTCGGCAAGCTTTGCTCTGCCTTCGAGAAGGTCGGTCATGTGAACGTCTACGGCATCAAAACCTGCCTGCAGGAAGGCGCTGGCCATCTCGTTCTGGCTGTTAACACCCTGTTCTCTCAGGATCGCAACCTTCGGACGAACACCGGTATTGATAAAAGGAGCCGCCAGGTTTTCTTCCGGATCAAAGCCCATCGTCAGCACTAAGCCGCCGTTGTGCTTATCGGAGATGAGCTCGTACTCGCTGTCAGCGCATTCTGGATTGTCACGCATTCTGGCAATCTGCCAGCTGACTTCATTCCAAGCTTTCTGCAGGTCGACGCGATCTTCCGAAAGAACGCATTTGCCTTCAAGATAAATATTGAGGTGATCGTCCTGAGTCAGGTTGCCCAGATACTTGAGCGACCAGCCCATGCCGGCAGCTTCAAAGTCTCTTTCCACTTCGGCAGCGCGTCCGCGAGCGACCTGAATGACCGCGCCGAGCTCTTCATTGAACAATGCCTGGTTAAGCGTACGGTCTTTGCTCACAAGCGCATCGGCCACAATTTCTACGCCGACATGGCTGGCAAACATCATTTCGCAGAGGGCTGCAGCCAAACCGCCGTCGCTTCTGTCGTGATAAGCGAGAATCGCGCCTTTAGCGGATAAGGAACGAATCAGCTCAAGGAACTTTTTCAGCTCTTTGGGGTCTTCCATATCCGGTGTCACGGAATCAAAACGCTGCGTCACTTGAGAGTAAACAGAGCCGCCGAGACGATCTTTGCCGTGTCCGAGGTCAATCAGCAGCAAGGAGCTGTCGCGAACCGATTCAGCAAACATCGGAAGCAGGTTGTTTCGAATGTCATAAACTGGTGCCGCAGCGGAAACCACTAAGGAAACGGGCGAGACCACGGTCTTGTCTTCTCCGGCTTGGTCTTTCCATGAGGTCTTCATGGAAAGAGAATCTTTACCGACGGGGATGCTGACGCCTAATTCCTGACAGAAACTGCTGGCTGCACTGACGCCGTCATAGAGCGCAGCGTCCTGGCCTTTAACACCGCAGGCACCCATCCAGTTAGCCGACAAGATAATACGGTCGAGGTTTACGTCGACGCTGACCAGATTCGTCAGGGCTTCGCCGATGGCCATGCGGCTTGCTGCCGCAGCGTTAGAAACGGCAATCGGCGTTTTTTCGCCCATAGCCATTGCTTCGCCCTTGAACTCTTCAAAGGAAACTGCCGTCACAGCCGCATCTGCAACCGGGACCTGCCAAGGACCGACCATCTGATCGCGGACAGTCATGCCGCCGACGGTTCTGTCGCCGATCGTGATCAGGAATTTCTTGCTTCCGACAGTCGGATGAGCCAGGACTTCATATAAAGCTTTGCGTGTATCGACTGCCTTGTCTGTTTCCATCTTCACGGGCTCAGCGTGCTCTGCATCGCGGTGCATCTTCGGCGTTTTGCCGAGCAATACGCTCATAGGCATATCTACTGCAGGTTCTTCGCCCTGTCCGCGCGTGACGACTAACTCGTCATCGGCCGAAATTTCACCGAGCACTGCATATGGGCAGCGTTCACGTTTGCAGTACTGATCGAACTGTTCAAGACGTGCCGGATCGATCGCCAAAGAATATCTTTCCTGCGATTCGTTGCACCAAATCTCGAGCGGGCTCATGCCGCTTTCTTCAACCGGGACTTTGTTCAGATCCAGTTTTGCGCCCTTACCGGAAAGGTCAGCCAGTTCGGGCATTGCGTTAGAAAGACCGCCGGCCCCGATATCGTGAATCGCCAGGATCGGATTTTCCTCGCCGGCTTCCCAGCAGCGGTCGATCACTTCCTGTGCGCGGCGTTCCATTTCCGGGTTGCCGCGCTGAACGCTGGCAAAGTCTAAGGATTCACTGTTGGCACCTGCACCCATGGAAGAAGCCGCACCGCCTCCGATACCGATACGCATGCCCGGACCGCCCAGCACCACAAGGAGCGTGCCTGTCGGAAGTCCGAGTTTATGTGTCTGATCGTTGCGTATGTTGCCCAGACCGCCGGCCAGCATAATAGGCTTGTGATAGCCGTAGCGAGTTCCGTCAACGTTGGCTTCGAAAGAGCGGAAATATCCAAGAATGTTGGGGCGGCCGAATTCGTTGTTAAACGCAGCGCCGCCGAGCGGACCTTCGATCATGATCTCCAGCGGAGAAGCCATGCGGGAGGGCGCCCCGTAGTAAGGAGCGGCCTCAGAAGCCTTACTGACATCTCTGTCATTTTCCCAGGCCTGTTCATGTCCCGGAAGTCGAAGCGCAGAGACGGTAAATCCGGTTAAGCCGGCTTTAGGTCTTGCTCCCCGGCCGGTTGCACCTTCATCTCGAATCTCACCGCCGGAGCCGGTTGAAGCGCCGGGGAACGGCGAGATTGCGGTCGGATGATTATGCGTCTCGACTTTGAAGACGGAGTGCGTCGGCTCAACGACGGTGGAATAAGAACGGCCGCCGACGGCGTCTTCATTTCCTCGCGGATACATGCGGGCCGTATCGCCACCCTCGAAAATAGCCGCATTGTCGGAATACGCAACAATGGTTCCTTCCGGATGAGCCTTATGCGTTTCGCGGATCATGGAAAAAAGCGACTTGTCTTTCTTTTCTCCGTCGATGGTCCAGCTGGCGTTAAAAATCTTGTGGCGGCAGTGCTCGGAGTTGGCCTGAGCAAACATCATGAGCTCAACATCCGTGGGATTGCGGTTCAGCTTGGTAAAGGCATCAATTAAATATTGGATTTCGTCCTCATTCAATGCCAGACCGAGTTCGACATTTGCCTTTTCAAGCGCTTCTCTGCCTTGTCCGACGATATCGATCGACTGCATGTCCTTGCCTTTTGCATCGGCAAACACGATGGCCGGATTCACATCCGGGCTCACGACACTTTCTGTCATGCGGTCATGCAGAACGGCAGCGATTGCCTCGCGTTCTTCGGGCTTGAGGACTGCATTTCCTTTCAGAATCAATTCATAGCAAGTGCCTCGTTCCACTCGAAGCACTTTCTTGAGTCCGCAGTTATGAACGATATCCGTCGCCTTAGAGGCCCAGGGAGAAATCGTTCCCAAACGCGGAATAGCCATAAAGCGTTCGGTTGAAGCGGTAACAATTGCTTCCTCTCCGTAGTCGAGGATCGATTCCAGCGTGTGAAACTCTTCAGAGGAAAGAGCTCCGTCTACATTGACAAAATGAATATAGCGGCTGTTGAGAGTAACAACTTCCGGACAGATCTTTTGAATCTTTTTCAAAAGACGTTCAGTTCTAAAGTCGGAAAGTGCACGTGAGGCATCGAGGCGTAACTGTGTCGTATTGCTCATTTTTAAGCTTTGTTCCTGTGGGGGAATTCGCTTCCTCCGAGATTGTGGATCAAGATTGAAAGAGGTTTGGAGTCAGTATTCTAATATTTTCGACCTTGCTTCGGACCATTGGCGGAACGGTTCGCCTCGGTACTGCTGCTTAGGCCAAAAACAACAAATCCCAAGGCTCCGAATACTCAGAATTCCTTGGGATATTTTTTGCATATGTCGGTCTCAATTACGGGATAAGGATGACACGGTAATCGTTGATGTTGGTCCTTGTGGGACCGGTATCAAGCAAATCACCGAGTTTTCCGAAGAATTCCTCTGCATTATGTTCCTCAAGGTACTGCTGAGGATCTAAGCCCAATTCTTCGGCTCTAGCCATGCTGTCGGGACGCAGAATTGCGCCGGCAGCCTCTCCGTTCCCGTCCACACCGTCGGTGTCTGTAGCCATGGCGTAGATAGGCTCACCCTTGAGTTCCTGAGCAAGCGCCAGCAGGAACTCTGAGCACGGGCCGCCCTTACCGATACGTCGGCCGGTCAGCGTTACCGTGCACTCTCCGCCGGATAAAAGCACCACCGGTTTGCGGCGCGGCTTGGAGAGTTCGAGACGAACTTTGCGGGCAACCTGCTGAGCAACCGCTTTTGCTTCACCGGTAATACCGTCGCCGATAATAACCGGACGCATGCCTTTCTCCTTAAAGAAAGCGGCTGCGACTTGCAGACCTTTGAAAGAGTTCGCAATGATCTTATTTTTGACGCCGCGCATTCTCGGATCACCGATTTTAGGGGTCTCGGGAATAATGCCGCGGGCACCGTTGCGCAGGTGATTCAAAATCGAGGGAGGAGCTTCGACATGCGCCTGGCTCAGATACCACAGAGCATCGGCATAAGTGGAGAAGTCTTCGGCACATGGTCCGGAGGCGATATCGGAGGGATTGTCGCCGACGGTGTCCGAAATAATCAGAGAAAGGACTTCGGCACCTTTAGCGCGGGCAGCCAATGCGAGCTGGCCGCCTTTCACCTGTGAAACGTGTTTGCGGACAGCATTGATATGGTCGATGGAAGTGCCGGACTTCAGCAAATCCTCCGTCACCTTCCGAATATCTTCAATGGTGACGCCTTCGACAGGAAGAGAAAGAAGACTGGAGCCGCCGCCCGAAATCAGGGCAAGCAGCAAGCTGCCCTCTTTCAGATGGTCGAGCTGATCCATCATCTTCTGCGTTGCTTCCAAGTTTGATTTGTCCGGAATCGGATGAGAAGCCTCAAGTACCTGGATCTTATGAGTCTCCTCCGAATGGCCGTGGCGCGTAATCACCACGCCCGTTAAATCTTTTTCCGGCCAAGCCTGCTCCACCGCTGCAGCCATACTGGCGGCAGCCTTTCCTGCACCGACGACAACCACATCTCCTTGGAAGGTTGAAGGGATATGAGGCGGCACAACCTTATGAGGATCTGCGGCATCAATTGCTACATAGAAGGACTCTACGAGGAGCTCTTCAAAACGGTCTTTTTCTTTAGTCAAGGGAACCTCTGCTTTATCATTCTTAGTTTCCTAGATATCGGGCGGTTTTACTAGCGGGGATTTCTATTAATTCTTCCGGCGTTCCTTCAAAAAGGATTGTTCCTCCGTCCTCTCCGCCGCCCGGACCCATATCAATAATCCAATCGGCCGCTCGGATAACATCCAAGTTGTGCTCGATAATCAATAACGTATTCCCCGCATCCTGCAGTTTCTTAAACACCGACAGCAACATCGAAACGTCGTGAAAATGCAATCCGGTCGTCGGCTCATCAAGTACGTACAGTGTTTTCCCCGTTCCCCTCTTGGAAAGTTCATGCGCCAGTTTCACGCGCTGAGCCTCTCCGCCGGAGAGCGTTGTCGCACTTTGTCCTAACTTGATATAACCAAGTCCGACATCTGCGAGGGTACGCAGTTTTCTCGCAACTGCCGGAACTGCCGAGAAGACCTCCAAGGCCTCATCTACGGTCAGATCCAGCACTTCCGCAATATTTCTTCCTTTGTATTCAACTTCCAACGTTTCACGATTGTAGCGGGTACCACCGCAAACGTCACATGGAACATACATGTCAGGTAAAAAGTTCATTTCGACTTTTACCAGACCTTCGCCTTCGCAGGCCTCACACCGACCGCCTTTGACATTAAAGGAGAAACGTCCTGATCCGTATCCCCTCTCTCTCGCAATCGGAGTTTCCGCAAATAAATCACGAATACCCGCAAGAACGCCCGTATAGGTTGCGGGGTTGGAACGAGGCGTCCGTCCGATGGGACTCTGGTCTACTGCGATGACCTTATCGAAAAACTGGAGACCCGACACTGATTTGTAGGGACAAGGCTGAGTTTGCGCGCGGTTCAGAGCATGAGCGGCAATGTTGTAAATTGTCTGGTTCACTAAGGTCGACTTGCCCGAGCCGGACACACCTGTCACAACGGTCATAAGACCTACAGGCACGGAAACATCTACATTCTTCAGGTTATGGCCCGAAGCGCCTTTGACCTCCAAGAACCGGCCGTCCGGTTTCTTTCGCTCCGTATTTTGGCGAACTTTAAGCCTGCCGCTGAGGTAAGCTCCCGTCAGGGAATTGGGATCGGCTTCGATTTCTTTCGGCGTCCCCGCAGCAATGACTTCTCCGCCGTGCACGCCGGCAGCCGGGCCCATGTCTACAACGTAGTCGGCAGCTCGGATGGTGTCCTCGTCATGCTCAACAACAACCACACTGTTGCCGAGATCTCTCAGCGTTTTCAGCGTGTGAATCAGCTTATCGTTATCACTTTGATGGAGACCGATAGAAGGCTCGTCGAGTACATAAATAACTCCGCTCAGTCTCGAACCGATTTGACCGGCCAATCGAATTCTTTGCGCTTCACCGCCGGAAAGTGTGTCTGCCCGTCGATCCAAGGTGAGATAGCTCAGCCCCACATCAATTAAAAACTTCAGACGAAACAGGATTTCGTCGATGAGCTTTTTACCGATATCCAGAGACGCGCCTTCGAGCTTGAGCGTTCGGAAATAAGCCTCTGCCTTGTCCAACGGAAGCGCCGAAATATCCTGAATGGCTTTTTTGTGCTCTCCCGAACCGATGTAAGTGCTGCGTGCAGCCTCATTAAGTCGGGCGCCGCGACAAGCAGGACAAGTCTGAAGCGAACGCCATTTTTCAAGATCGGCTTTCACTGCAGAACTTTCAGTTGTCTCAAAACGCCGATTCGACATCGGAATAATGCCTTCGAAGGGCTGCTCGCGAGTGATCTTCTCTCCCTTCGGACTGCAAAAGGTCAGCGATATCTTGTCCTTGGTGCCGTACAAAACCATTTCCTGCGCCTCAGGACTCAGTTTCTCCCAAGGCTCATCCAATGAAATATGCTTTGCTTTAGATAAATCCTGAAGCAGCGTGAAGTTGTACGGCTGCGTGCAGCTCCAGCCCTGTATCGCACCGCTTCTTAGGGAGAGCTCGGGAAATTCAACTACTTTATTGATATCCCAGCCGTCGACCTCTCCCATGCCGTTGCAAGTCGGACAACTGCCGGTTGGACTGTTAAATGAGAAAAGTTTAGGCTCGAGCTTGGGAACCGAGTATCCGCAATAAGGACAGGCATATCGGTCGGAAAAGACTTCTTCTTCGTTGTCATCCATATCAAATGCGATGACCTTTCCGTCCGACAGTCTCAAGGCCGCTTCCGCACCTTCAGCAATACGCTGACGCGAATCTTCTTTGACCCTTAGACGATCAACAACAATATCCAAGGTATGAGCGCCCTCTTCGAGTTTCGGCAGCTCATCAATCGTCACAATTTCGCCGTCAATTCGGAAACGTGTGTAGCCCCGTGCCTGCAAGTCCTCCAACAAAGAGGCGACATTTGAATTTCTGCCCTTTGAAACCGGTGCAATCAGCAGGGTTCGCTTGCCCTGATATTTCAGAAGAATCTTATCGGCAATTTCAGAAACCGGGAGTGCTTTCAGAGGAATATCGTGGTTCGGACAATACGGCACGCCGATGCGGGCAAATAGCAATCGGAGGTAATCGTTGATTTCCGTGATCGTTCCTACCGTCGAGCGAGGATTATGACTCGCGCCTTTCTGTTCGATTGAAATGGCGGGAGAAAGCCCTTCGATAAGATCTACGTCCGGCTTTTCCATCAGCTCAAGAAACTGACGGGCATATGAGGAAAGACTCTCGACGTAGCGCCGCTGTCCCTCGGCATAGAGCGTGTCAAATGCTAAGGAACTCTTTCCGGAACCGGAAACGCCTGTAAGGACCACAAGACGGTCCTTGGGAATATCGATATCGATATTCTTTAGGTTATGTGTTCGCGCTCCGCGGATTCGGATTTCTGACATCGGTTTTTCCTTTTGTGTGAGCATATTAGCTAAATTCTTCATGGCTTTCACCTTTACCCACCCGTGTAGCCAACTTTAACGAATACCGCGGAATTCTCTATGGGTGAGCGCGAGGATGGATGGCGGTCGAACCGGTGAGGTTCGTGTGATAGGAGCATCTGGTAAGGCGTGCCGGTTCCTCACAATCTTCGCGCACGTGAGTGCAGGAGAGTTCATCCTCGTCTGCTCCGTTCGTTTTTCTTCCGGATCGTTAAAATGAGCGGCTCGGTCGGAAAATCAGCCGGCCGCATCGTTTATCTCTTCAAAAGGAAAATCATGGCCTCTGTGAACAAAGTCATCCTTCTCGGTACGCTCGGACGCGATCCTGAAGTCCGTTTCTCTGCTAATCAGCTTCCTATCGCATCTTTAAGTCTGGCGACGTCTTCTTTTAGACGCTCCGCAGAAAGTCAGGACAGGATTGAAGAGACCGAATGGCATCGAGTGACATTGTTCGGACGTCAGGCCGAAATCGCTCAGCAGTATCTCCGAAAGGGTTCCCGCGCTTACATCGAGGGGCGGCTCCGCACTAGAAAATATGAAAAAGACGGACAAACGCATTACGTCACTGAAATCGTTGCAGAACAGCTGCAGCTGATCGACCGCCGCCAGGATTCTCCCGCCGACGGAAACTTCTCTGACGGAAATTCCGGTTACACTCCGAGCAGAAGCGCTTCACGCAGCAGCGGATATTCCTCCGGAAACCAGTATGCTTCTCAGCCTAAAACTCAGAACGCGTTCGACGACGAAGAACCTCCGTTCTAATCTTGATTTCAAGCCGCTTTTCTGCGGCTTTTTACCAGCTAGTAGTTCAATCTATAAATACGTTATCAATTAAGTAAATGCGGACTCGATGTCTTCAAGCTTCCATTTCCAGCGGTAGATCACCGGTTCCGCATTCACTTGC
>OGMN01000179.1_pt1 | contig 78474 bp, 78 predicted proteins | sample 1573211 | NCBI WGS metagenome assembly OGMN01 (sample SAMEA2581876, study PRJEB24529) | metagenome | biome: Human gut stool | place: China | collected 2011
TAGTATCTCCTGGCTGTAGCAAAGCAAAATATACTGCTGTATTTGCTTGTGCTCCGGAATGTGGTTGTACATTTGCATATTCTGCACCAAATAATTTTTTAGCACGGTCAATTGCTAATTGTTCTACAACATCAACATATTCACAACCGCCATAATAACGCTTACCTGGATAACCTTCTGCATATTTATTTGTAAGTACACTACCTTGAGCTTGCATAACAGCTTTACTTACAATATTTTCTGAAGCAATCATTTCCAATTTATCACGTTGACGAGAAAGTTCTTTGTTGATGGCTTCTTGTATTTCTGTATCAACAACATCTAAATTTTTCAATAAATCCATATAATTATTCCTCCACCTAAAGGGTTATTAATTATTTATAATAATTAATTTTAGAGATTGATTTTATTATTTTGCTTCTAAAGCCATGATTTTATTTACACGACGTTCATGACGACCGCCAGCAAATTCAGTTTTCATCCATGTACGCACGATTTCATCTGCAATTTCAAAACCAGTTGTACGTCCACCCATTGCTAAAACATTAGCATTATTATGTTCACGAGACATTTTTGCTGTATATGTTTCATGGCAAAGAGCAGCTCTAATACCTTTAATTTTGTTTGCAGCAATAGAAATACCAATACCTGTACCGCAAAGTACAATACCTCTATCAGCTTCGCCATTAGCTACTGGTGTACAAACTTTTTCAGCGACATCTGGATAATCTACAGATTCTGTGCCAAAAGTTCCTACATCTTCTACTTCTACTTCAGCAAATTCTTCTTTTAATACTCTTTTTACTTCTTCTTTTAAATCCACAGCACCGTGGTCACTACCAATAATTAATTTCATCTTAATCGACTGTATCCAGTCTTTCCCTCCTTATAGCTTTAATAGCTAAAGCTCAATTATTTCATACTATGATTATTTTATCATAATACAAAAGTTAATCAAAGGATTAAATGAAAATACTATTAAAGCCACTAGCCTTATGAAGTCTATTCATAATAGCAAGTCCTATGCCTTTATCTGTTGTACCTTGCGCCAAAATTATATCCACATCTTTATCATCAAAATAGCGCAAACCTTCATATATTTCACTAGCTATTTGCGCTAAATTTTCTTGACTACCATAAGAAAAAGTATTTTGATTATTTAATTCATTAGCCACTTCATCACTTACAAGTAAGCCAACTTTTTTCCCTTCATTTTCATACTTATGCAAAATCTCTTTTATTGATGATGACATCTTTTTGTTATCACCTTCAATTAAAATCATATCTACTTTAGGTGCATAATGTTTATATTTCATGCCCGGAGCTTTTGGTACTACATTAGCTCCCACAATAGCTTTATCAATTTTTACTACAGGGAAAATTTCTTCTAACATTTCTTTAGTAATAGCTCCTGGTCGTAAAATGATAGGAACATCTTCTGTACAATCTACAATTGTAGACTCTACACCAAATTGGCAAGCTCCCCCATCTAAAACCATATCTATTCTACTTTGCAAATCCTTATAAACAGCTTGTGCTGTTGTTGGACTTGGTCTACCTGAAATATTGGCACTTGGTGCTGCTATTGGTGTATCAGCATATTTAATCAAAGCTCTGGCTATATCATTATCTGGCATACGTACTGCTATAGTATCAAGACCACCAGTTACTGCTTTTGGTACGATATCGCTTTTCGGTAAAATAATCGTGATAGGGCCTGGACAAAAAGCAGTCATTATCTTTTTTGCCATTGGTGTTACTTCACTCACAATGCGACTTAACATTTTTTGGTCATTGATATGCAAAATTAAAGGATTATCTGATGGTCTTCCTTTAGCTAAATATATATTTTTTGCTGCTACTTCATTTAAACCATCTCCGCCTAATCCATATACTGTTTCTGTTGGAAAGGCTACTAAACCACCATCTTTTATACATTGCCCAGCTCTTTTTAAAGCTTCATCATCTATTGAATTTATTTTTATTAATTCTGTTTCCATGCCAATACCACCCTGTCAATACCTGCATAATCCTTGATGATTTCTATATTTTGCCAACCATTATCTATTGCCATCTGTTTCACAGGTTCAGCTTGATAAATGCCTATTTCCACAGCCATAAAACCGCCATCTTTCAAATATTTCATGCCTTGAGCAAATAATCTTTGATAAAAGCTCAATCCATCTTTATTATCTGTAAGTGCTGATAATGGTTCATAATCTTTAACATCAATTTCTAAAGTTGCTATATCCTTTTGCGGAATATATGGCGGATTAGATACAATCACGTCAAAAACTTTATCTTTTACTGGCTCAAATAAATCGCCTACAAAAAATTCACATCTATCATCTACTTGCAAATTCTGAGCATTTTCTTTAGCTACAGCTATAGCATTTGCAGAAATATCCACTGTAAAACCTTTTGCTTTAGGTAAATTTTTGAGCAAAGATAAAATAATTGCTCCACTACCTGTGCCAATATCTACAATATCATAACTTTGTTTATCACCAAAATTTTCATTTACTTTAGCTATAGTATTTTCTACTAAAATTTCAGTATCAGGTCTAGGTATCAAAGTGTCTTTTGTAACTTTAAAATCAAGTCCCATAAATTCTCTTTGACCTAAAATATAAGCTACAGGTATATGGCGAGCTCTTTTGGCTACATATTCACGAAATTTTGCCAATTCTTTTGCTTCCATAGGCTCATCAAAATGCACATACAAATAAATTCGCTTCTGTCCCAAAACATGAGACAGAAGCACTTCAGCATCAAGACGAGCAGACTCTATACCCTTTGATTTAAAATAATTAATTGTCCAATTCAACAAAGAACTTATAGTCCATACATCTCTTGATTTTTCCATATTATTTTACCTGTTTTAATCTTTCAGTTTGATCAGCAGTTATAAGTGCATTGATGATTTCATCAATTTCACCATTTAAAACAAAATCTAATTTATGAAGTGTAAGTCCAATACGGTGGTCTGTTACACGACCTTGAGGGAAGTTATATGTGCGGATACGCTCACTTCTATCGCCTGAACCTACTTGAGATTTTCTATCTGCTGCGATTTCATTATTTTGTGCTTGTTGAGCTTGTTCTTGTACTTTTGCACGAAGTACTCTCATCGCTTTTTCTTTATTTTTAAGCTGAGATTTTTCATCTTGACATTGTACTACGATACCAGTTGGAATATGAGTAATACGTACAGCTGTTTCTGTTCTGTTTACATACTGACCGCCAGCACCACTAGCACAGTAAGTATCAATACGCAATTCATTTGCTTTAATATCTACTTCTACATCTTCAACTTCTGGTAAAACTGCTACTGTAACAGCTGAAGTATGCACACGTCCAGAAGACTCAGTCTGTGGCACACGCTGTACACGATGAGTACCACTTTCATATTTTAATTTACTGTAAGCACCATAACCATTGATACAGAAAGATACTTCTTTAAATCCGCCAAGCTCTGTAGGATTTGCATCAAGCATTTCAACTTTCCAGCCCTGCATTTCTGCATAACGAGAATACATTCTGAATAAATCACCAGCAAAAAGAGCAGCCTCTTCGCCACCTACACCACCACGGATTTCCATGATAACGTTTTTACTATCATTTGGATCTTTTGGCAATAATAAAATAGGAAACTCGCCTTCTAATACTTCTTTACGTGCAGATAATTCTTTTACTTCATCTTCAAGCATATGTCTCATATCATCATCTATATCTTCATCAAACATAGCTTTATCTTCATCTATTGTTTTGCATATTTTTTTGTATTCACGGAATTTATCCACAAGTTCAGTAAGTGCAGCATGTTCTTGATTATATTTTTGCCATTTTGGCATATCTGCAATAATATCTGGGTCACTAATCAAAGATTCCAATTCTAAATACTTATCTTCAACTGCTTGTAACTTATCTAACAATGCCTTTCCACCTCATTAATTTTATTCAACTAAAAGATTAGCGGTAGGCTAATAAAAACCTTCCGCTAATTTTAATTTACACATTTATTTATTTCTATAATAAAATACTATATCAAATACTAGCATTTACTTTCAAATCATTTAAATCTTGTTTATCTATAGTATCATCATTTTTAGTTTCTACTTTTGCTGTTTCTTCTACTTCAATAGCAGCCTTTAGAGATTTTACAGCAACTTCTATCATTGAATCGTCAGGTTCTCTAGTTGTTAAATACTGTAACCATAAGCCTGGCAAAGAAATAGCATGTACCATTTTATTTTTAGAACGACCTGCAAAACGAATTAATTCATAAGATATACCTGCTACTACTGGCAATAATAAAACCCTAGAGATAATACGTTCCCAAAGGCTTGGCCAACCTAAGAAAGAAAACATAAAAATGCTGACAATCATAACAATTAATAAAAATGATGTTCCACAACGTGGATGTAATCGAGAAAATTTCTGTACATTTTCTGGTATCAATTCAACGCCAGCTTCATAAGCATGAATTGTTTTATGTTCAGCGCCATGATATTGAAATACTCTTTGAATATCTTTAGCTCTCGATATACCATATATATATAAGAAGAAAACAATCATGCGGACTAATCCTTCCCATAAATTCATAACCACATGACTATCCGTAGTAATCAAATTAACAGAAGCTGTAGGAATTACTACAAATAATAAAATAGCTGCACACAAAGATATAGCCATAGTAATTGCAATATCTTTATTTGTAAGCTTATCTGCTTCTTCCTCTCCTGCCATCTGTGCTGAATAAGTTAAGGATTTAAGCCCCATAACTAATGACTCACCTAAGGATAATATGCCACGGAAAAATGGCTTTTTAAATATAGGATATTTTTCTGCTAGAGAATTTATTGGTTTTACATCAACTGTAATTACACCAGAAGGTTCTCTTACTGCTGTTGCCACTTTTTTAGGTCCACGCATCATTACACCTTCAATTACAGCTTGTCCACCTACCATTAATTTTTCTGACACTTAAAATCCACCTACCTTATTTAATTATAAATCTATAATTAGTATTTATTTTTAAATATAAATGAAGCAGAGCATTTCTGCTCTGCTTAGCATTCGTATTTTTATTTTTTGCCATAACGTTTGTTGAATTTTTCAATACGTCCACCAGCTGCCATGTCGCGTTGACGACCAGTGAAGAATGGATGACATTTGGAGCAAACGTCTACACGTAATTCACCTTTAACAGAGCCAGTTTTAAAAGTATTGCCACAACCACAGATAACTGTAGTTTCTTTATAATCAGGATGGATTCCTTGTTTCATTCTGTCGCACCTCACTCTCTGACATTTACTGATTGATTATATCACAGACTTGACATACTTGCAAGCTTTAGTTATACGAACTACATTAGTTTACAATATTTTTTATCAACAATCAATAGTAATTGCAAATATCGTTGTAAATACTTATAATAAAATAAGTTAATTATAAAATCTGATATAATGTTTTTATTTGATAATAGAGAAGGGATAAGTTTTTTATGAAGAAAAATAATAATGATTTGCAACATGTATGTAGTTTTTGTAAACGCAATATAACTATACGTTCCCAATATGATATGCCTATTTATGACCCTCAAACAGGTTTTGCTATCTGTAAAAATTGTATCAAAGATATTTATGGATATATTGTTGAACATGATAAACGTGATGAAAAATCTCAAAATCGCAAATTCGTAAATAGTCTTGATGATATCTTAGCTAAAAATAAACCTCATGTCATCAAAGAATTCTTAGATCAATATATCATCAATCAAGACCGCGCTAAAAAAATATTATCCGTTGCTGTATATAATCACTATAAACGCATGAAATATGGTTATACTCATGATAAACGTGATATGAATATCGAAAAATCTAATGTAATTATGCTTGGTCCTTCTGGTTGTGGTAAAACAGCTATGCTTCAACATTTATCTAAACTCTTAGATATTCCATTTGCTGTAACTGATGCTTCTAGCCTCACAGAAGCAGGTTTTGTTGGTTCTGACGTTGAAGTTGCTGTAAGAAATCTTTACTATGCTGCCGACAAAAATATTGAAAAAGCTGAACATGGTATAATCTATCTTGATGAATTTGACAAAATTGCTCGTAAATCTGGTGCTAATAACTCTATCACAGCAGACCCTGGTCATGAAGGTGTACAACAAGGTCTTTTAAAAATGATGGAAGGTGGCGTCGTTGAATTCACAGCTCAAGGACAACGTAAACATCCAGAAGCACCTACTATTAAAGTAGATACTACTAATATATTATTCATTGTTGGCGGTGCGTTCGTCGGCATTGAAGAAATCATCGCTAAACGTTTAAAAACCGATAACAGCGGTATTGGTTTTGGAGCAAATGTTAAAACTAAAAATGATAAACCAGTATTTAATGATTTAATCCATAAAGTTCGCCCAGAAGATTTGATAAAATTCGGTATCATTCCAGAAATTATCGGTCGTTTACCTGTTATCTGCACACTTGAAGAACTCACTGAAGATGATTTATTAAAAATCTTAACTGAACCAAAAAATGCACCTGTGCGCCAATATCAAGAATTATTAGCTATGGATAAAGTAAAATTAGAATTTGAACATGATGCACTCTTAGCTGTAGCTAAAAAAGCTATCGAACGCAAAACTGGTGCTAGAAGTCTTCGTGGTATCTTAGAAGATGTTATGCTTGATATAATGTATGAAATTCCTCAATCTGATGAACCAAGAAAAGTTATTATCACCAAAGATTGTATTGAAAACCACACTCAACCTAAAATAGAGCCAATATCTACAGACGATACACAAACAAAATCCGAATAAATTTATATAATAAAACCTCGTTAAAAGCTTTATGATAACTTTTAACGAGGTTTTTCATTTTTATCTTACTTATTTATTATCTATTATTTTTTTAAAACGGAACCATCATAATATAATGTAGCAAAATAATCTTCAATTGTTTCTGCACGGCGAATTAATTCTACAGAACCATCTTCATGTAATAATAATTCCGCACTACGCAATTTACCATTATAATTGAAGCCCATTGCATGACCATGTGCACCTGTATCAAACATAACAATGCGATCACCAATATCAATCTTAGGTAATTTACGATCAATAGCAAATTTATCATTGTTTTCACATAAAGAACCAGTTACATCATATACATGATCACAAGGTTCATTTTCTTTACCAACAACAACGATATGATGATAAGAACCATAAAGAGCTGGACGCATTAAATTTGCCATGCAAGAATCTAAGCCAATATAATTTTTATAAGTGTTTTTCTGATGCAATACAGTAGATACAAGATAGCCATAAGGACCTGTTATTGCACGACCTGATTCATAAGCAATAGCAGTAGTAGTAAGACCTGCTGGCACTAAAATTTCATCATATAATTTATGCACGCCTTCACCTAATGCTTCTAAATCTACAGCATTATCTTCAGGACGATAAGGAATACCAATACCGCCACCTAAATTAATGAATTCAAATTTGATACCTAATTTAGTTGCGATTTCAGCAGCTAAATCAAAAACAATTTTAGCATTTAATAATAAACCTTCAAGTCTAGTTTCATTAGAAATTACCATTGTATGGAGACCAAAACGTTTAACACCTTTATCCATAGCTATTTTATAAGCTTCAAGCATCTGTTCTTTAGTCAAACCATATTTAGCTTCTTCTGGTTTACCAATGATATCATTACCTTCAATTAAGTTACCAGGATTATATCTAAAAGACATAACTTGTGGCATACCAGCATTTTTCTCTAAATATTCAATATGTGTAATATCATCTAAATTGATAATAGCACCTAATTCAATAGCTTTTTGAAACTCATCCGCTGGAGTATCATTAGAAGTGAGCATTATTTTTTCACCATGAATACCTGACGCATCTGCAAGTAATAATTCTGGTAAAGAAGAACAGTCTGCACCTGCTCCTTCTTCTTGCATAATCTGTAAAATACGAGGATTTGGTGTTGCTTTTACTGCAAAATATTCTCTAAATTCAGGAGCCCAATCAAAAGCCTTCTTAAAACGGCGAAGATTTGCTCGAATTGCTTTTTCGTCATAAATATGGAAAGGTGTAGGATATTCTTTTATAATTTCTTCTAATCTTTCTTGAGAAATAGGAAATTTTTTAATTGCCATTTATTTGCCTCCTGATTTTATATTTATTACATAATCTTTATATCTGTGTTTTAAAATTGTTACATGTTAACAGATAATAAGCTGATTATAACATTTATTGAGAACTTTAGTCAATTTATAATTAGAATAAATCCACTAACTTAAAACATAATGAATAAAAAAATATACATGTATACATGATGGATATATATAAAAAAAATTTACAATTTGTAGTATAATCATAAGAGTTCCCAGTTAACAGTGTTATTAATCAAATAAATTTTGTCTTTTATATTTAGGAGGAATTTACATATGAGTTTTAGTATGGTTGCATCTCATAGTACAGGAAAAGTTTTGAAAGATGTTATTTTTGGTGCAAGTGCTGCTTGCAATGAAGCTATTCAAAAATATGGAGCAGACAAAGTAACTAATGGTACAATTGGTGCTATTATGGATGACGAAGGCAAACTTATTTGCATTCCTACAGTAGAAAACGTTCTTCGCTCCTTACCTACAAATGAACTTGCTGCTTATGCTCCTATCATTGGTCTTCCTGCATATCTTGAAGCTGTAAAAAATCTTACATTTGCTGATAATAAACCAGACGGATACCTTGAAGCTGTTGCTACTGCTGGTGGTACTGGTGCTATACATAATACCATTTGGAATTATTCTGAAATTGGCGATAGCGTTTTAACTTCTGATTGGTATTGGGGTACTTATAACGTTTTATGTCAAGAAGCTGGCCGTAAATTAGAAACATATGAACTTTTCGATGAAAATATGAACTATAATATCGAAAGCTTCACAGATAAAGTAAATACTCTTTTAGCTGACCAAGACTCCTTACTTATCATCATCAATACTCCTGCACATAATCCAACAGGATATAGCTTATCTGAAGAAGATTGGGATAAAGTTCTTGATGTTTGTAAAGAACATGCTAAAGGTGGCAATAAAAAAATCACTTTACTTGTGGATATCGCTTATATCGACTATGCTGGTGAAAAAAATGAATGTCGTAAATTCATGAGAAAATTCTCCAATCTTCCTGAAAATATCTTCACTATTTTCGCTTTCAGTATGTCTAAAGGTTATACACTTTATGGTCAACGTACTGGTGCTATGGTTGGTCTTTCTTCTAGCAAAGAACTTACTACTGAATTTTTAAATGTCTGCAAATATACAAGCCGTGCTACATGGTCTAATATCAACCGTGGCGCTATGGCTACACTTGCTGCTATCGATCAAGATAAAACTTTACTTGCTCAATTTGAAGCAGAACGTGACGCTATTTATCAAACTATTAAACAACGTGGTGCAATCTTCATGGAAGAAGCAAAAGCTTGCGGTCTTAAAGCATTACCTTATAAAGCAGGTTTCTTCTTATCCATTCCATCTAGCGATCCTGCTGCTGTTTGTGATAAATTACATGACGATTTAATCTTCGCTGTACCATTAAAACGCGGTGTAAGAATTGCAGTTTGCTCTATCTCTGCTGAAAAAATGCATGGTATTGCTCAAAAAACATTAAATGCTTTAAACTTTGTTGAAGGTAAATAATAAAATTTTCACTTCTAATTAAATATAAAAATATAAACAAAAAAGGTAAGTTGCTTTATTAATTATATTAAGTAACTTACCTTTTTTATTGCATATATATTTTTATTTTATTATTAGCTATTTTTTCTGTGAAGGATTAATATGTTCTCTACCATATCTATTCCAACTAATATTATTTTCTTGTCTACCAATCATAGGAACGTCTTGTGTACCACCTATTTGTTCTACATCAAGAAAAAATTCTGTACCGCTTACAATTACATGATATCTTTTTTGTTTCATTATCAATTACTCCTTTATCTCTATCAGCCACCGAACATAGCAAGCATAGTACCTGCAGCTACTGCTGTACCAATTACCCCTGCAACATTTGGACCCATAGCATGCATTAATAAATAGTTACTAGGATTTGCTTTTTGACCTTCAATTTGAGATACACGAGCTGCCATTGGAACAGCGGATACACCTGCTGAACCAATAAGTGGATTAATTTTGCCACCACTTAATTTACACATTACTTTACCAAGTAATACACCAGCTGCTGTACCGCCAGCAAATGCAACTAAACCTAAGAAAATAATTTCTACAGTCTGTAAGCGCAAGAATTTATCTGCAGACATTGTAAGACCTGTACCTAATGCTAAGAAAATAGTAACTATATTACAAAGTGCATTTTGAGATGTATCAGATAATCTATCTGTAACACCAGATTCACGGAATAAATTACCAAGCATCAACATACCAATTAAGGAAGCGATAGGTGGTAATAATAAGCTTATAATGATTGTAGCCATAATAGGGAATACAATACGTTCAAATCTAGTAACTTCTCTTAACTGACCCATTTTTATAGCACGTTCTTCTTTAGTTGTAAATAAGCGCATAATAGGTGGTTGAATAAGTGGTACTAAGGACATATATGAATATGCCGCTACTGCTATAGCACCTAATAAATCTGGAGCTAATTTTGTTGCTAAGTAAATAGCTGTAGGACCATCAGCGCCACCAATAATACCAATGGAAGCTGCTTCTTGAACATTAAAGCCAAGTAACATTGCTCCACCTAAAGCCACAAATACACCAAATTGTGCAGCAGCCCCTAACATCAATGTATTAGGATTAGCAATAAGCGGTCCAAAATCGGTCATTGCACCTACACCTAAAAAGATAAGTGGTGGGAAAATTTCCATCTGAATACCTTGACCAATAGCCCACATAACACCTTCGTGGAAACCATTATTTGGGAAATTTGCTAATACACAGCCAAATGCAATTGGTGTTAAAAGCAAAGGTTCATAACCTTTACCAATTGCTAAATATAATAAAATAAGTCCAACTACTATCATAGTAATATTTCCCATGTTCAAGGCTACATATCCACTATCTGTCCAAACAGATTGAATTGCCACTAAAAAAGCATCCATATTATAATGCCTCCCATTCTTTTATATACTTTCTTTATAGCTCTATGATTATATTGCATAATACTATAATTTTCTTATTGATTTTATTTCAAAATCTTTACATCCATAAGCCATTAAAGAAGTAACTATTATTGCTGCTAAAGTTTTATCTGCCATATCATCTTTAGGGACTTGAACCTGCTCAACTGGCTTTACCTCTTCTTTTTTAGGTTCAGCTTTTCTTATTCTTGTAGGGTCAATAACATGTATTAGCCTAATAAATAAGCCTAGAATGTACAATACTACAAATACTATTGTCATATTAATAACCATAATTAATACAGGATTTGGTGCGTCCATATTTATTCCACCCTTCTGAAATTATATATATTACTAATTCTTTATAAAAATTTTAAATCCTTCTAAGGCGAAAAAAATTTTCAAAAATTTTTAATTTATTGAAAAACAATTACATTATTTTTGGTTTTCTATTACATCTTGTTATACATAAAAAAAGAGATACCCTTCGATATCTCTTATATACGCTCACGAATTTTATGCAAAGTCGATTGCAAATTCTTCGCTAAAAGTGATTCTAAATCTTTTAACTCTGAACAATCATATTCATACGTCACCTCTGGTATACGATGCAAACGTGCTTCACCAAAAAATTCATCTCTAAAAACATTGTAATAAATAATAAAATTACTTTCTTTACTAAAATCACAATAATCAATGATAATATATGAACCATTTATTATCTTCACGGGCTCTTTAGGATTGATAAATAATTTAAAACCATCTATTTCTTTTGGTAAATTATCAATATATTCCCAATCCATAATAGCTTTATCTTCAATAATAGAACTTATATGTTCTCTATTAAAATGAGAAATATCTCCTAATAGATTATCAAAACGCTCTTTTAGAATTACTTCCAGTTTATCAAGGCTTTCAGAAATATACTCTATAGCACAAAATTCTGTAAGCCCAATAGTTACCAACAGTTTATATTCTTTTGTTTCTTCATGATAATAAATCGTTGTTTTTCGTTTTAAATCATCATTTTCATAACTATAAATTAAAAACGTATCTGCAACTTCTTGCATCAATATTTTCAATTTAAAATTATTTTTCTCAGGTGGTAAAGATTGCAAATAAGTCCAGACCGAAACTTCAGCCTGGACTTTTTCTAATTGTTCTTTTTTCATTAAAAATTATTTACCAGTACGACCACGTTTTGTCATAGGTACATTGTCATGGCAAAGTGGACATTCTTCTGGTTTATAAGTTGTAACATCAAGATGTAAAAGTGCATGAGCAGGAACATCTTCAAATGTAGCTTTACCACCGCTTCTATCTACAAGAAGACCTACACCTACTGGAATAGCACCTTCAGCTTTTACTACATCGATAACTTCGCGTACAGAACCACCAGTTGTAACGATATCTTCAACGATAGCAACTCTTTCACCTGGTTTTAAGCTAAAGCCACGACGGAAAGTCATTTTACCATCAACACGTTCTGTGAAAATAGCTCTTGTACCAAGTGCTTTACCAACTTCATGAGCAAGTAAAATACCGCCAGTCATAGGTCCAACTACAGTATCAATGTTTTTATCAGCGAAGTATTCAGCAAGTGCTTTGCAAAGCTGTTCTGTGTATTTTGGTTGCTGTAATACATTGAATTTTTCTACATACATTGGGCTATGAAGTCCAGAAGTTAAAAGGAAATGACCTTCCATAATAGCATTAGTTTTTATTAATAATTCTTTTACTTCTTGTTCAGTCATGATTAAGCATTCTCCATTTCTTTTAATATATTTTCAGCAGCTTCTACTGGATTTTGAGCTGCTCTTATTGGTCTGCCTACAACAAGATGAGTAGCACCATCTGCTAAAGCTCTAGCTGGAGTTGCAATTCTACTTTGGTCATCAATAGAAGCACCAGCAGGACGCACACCTGGTGTTATGATAAGGAAATCTTCGCCACAAGCTTCACGAATGAATTTTGCTTCTTGTGGTGATGCTACTACACCATCAAGTCCAGCTTCTTTAGTGAGTTTTGCTAAGCGAATTACCTGATCTTTTATAGAAGCAGTTTGACCAAGTCCTTCCCAATCAGCTTCATTGATGCTTGTTAAAATTGTTACAGCAATGATTTTTGGTGCTTCAATACCCATTTTTTTAGCTTCAGCACGCACTGTATCTGCTGCTGTTTTCATCATAGTGTATCCACCTGAAGCATGAACATTCATAATATCTACACCTTGATACAAAAGTGAACATAATCCTTGTGCTACTGTGTTTGGAATATCATGCAATTTTAAATCTAAAAAGATTTTTTTATTGCGTTTTTTCAATTCTTCAATAATAGATGAACCTACTCTATAGAATAATTCCATTCCTACTTTATAGAAAACAACACTATCGCCTAATTTGTCAACTAAAGCGAGCGCATCTTCTTTTGTATGGAAATCAAGAGCAACGATTAATTTATCTTTTACCATAAAAATACCTCGTTATCATTTAATTGAATTTAATACAATTATCCAACAATATAAATTCGACATTGCAATGTGTATTTTTACAAATATACGCCGATAAGAAATCCTATCGGCGTATAAATTTTACGTTAAATTATGCTAGTTCATCGCCACGACCAATATAATCTTGAAGTGCTAAAGAATATACTAAACGACGTTCACGAATGAAGCTCAATACACGCAATACTTCCCAAGCAGTATCTAAAGATGTAAGACATGCAATACCATGTTCTACAGTAGCACGGCGAATTCTGAAACCATCTTTAGCGAATTTCTGACCTGGAGTTTGTGTAGTAATAACCATATTAATACCGCCAGCTTTAATCATTTTAATGATATCGCTGCTACGATCACTGCCTACATTTTGTCCACGTTCATGAACTTTATATACGATAGAAGATTCTACGCCTACTTCTTTTAATGCTTTAGCTGTACCTTCTGTAGCTGCAATTTTGAAACCAAGTTCAGCAAAAGCTCTACCTAATTGTTTCATTTCTTCTTTGTCTTTATTAGCTACAGTGAAGAGAATTGTTCCTTCATGAGGAATATTCATACCTGCACCTGTGATAGCTTTATATAAAGCACGTGCATAATGGTAGTCAATACCCATTACTTCACCTGTGGATTTCATTTCAGGCCCAAGGGAAATATCTACATCTTGCATCTTAGCAAAGGAGAATACAGGAGCTTTTAAAGCTACATATGGTTTTGGTTCTACAAGACCAGATTTTAAACCAAGGTCTGTAAGTTTTTCACCTAATGCTGCACGAGTAGCAAGTTCTACCATATTGATATCTGTAACTTTACTTAAGAATGGTACAGTACGGCTAGAACGAGGATTTACTTCGATTACATATACATTATCATTTACTACAACGTATTGGATATTTAATAAACCTTTAACATTGAGATTTAAGCCAAGACGTTTTGTATAGTCAATGATAGTGAAGATTACTTTAGAAGATAAAGTCTGTGGAGGATATACCGCAATACTATCTCCAGAGTGAACACCAGCACGTTCGATATGTTCCATGATACCTGGAATTACTACTGTTTCACCATCAGCAATAGCATCAACTTCTACTTCTGTACCTTGCATATAATGGTCGATGAGTACAGGATGATCTGGTGTAACTTTTACAGCACGGTTCATATAATCGCGTAATTCATCTTCATTATATACGATTTCCATTGCACGACCACCAAGTACGTAAGATGGACGAACCATGGAAGGATATCCGATTTTTTCAGCTGCTTTTACTGCATCTTCAACATTTGTTACGCTAGCACCTTGAGGTCTTGCGATATTAGTCTGTTCTAATACTTCATCAAAACGTTCACGGTCTTCAGCACGGTCGATATCATCAACAGATGTACCGAATACTTTTACGCCAGCAGCTTTTAAAGATGCTGCAAGGTTGATTGCAGTCTGACCACCGAACTGAACGATAACACCTTCTGGCTGTTCTTTATCAATGATATTTAAAACATCTTCTGTTGTAAGTGGTTCAAAATAGAGTCTATCGGAAATATCAAAGTCTGTACTTACTGTTTCTGGGTTATTGTTGATGATGATTGCTTCAATACCCATTTTGCGAAGTGCCCATACAGAATGAACGGAACAATAGTCAAATTCTACACCCTGACCAATACGGATTGGACCAGAACCTAAAACGATTACTTTACGTTTATTTGTAGTCTGTACTTCATCTTCTTGAGCATGGAATGTAGAGTAATAATATGGTGTAGCAGCTTCAAATTCAGCAGCACAAGTATCAACCATTTTATAGCAAGGTAAAAGATTAATATCTTTTCTCATGTTGCGAACTTCATTCATTTCTTTGCCTACAATTTCAGCAATAGAACGGTCTGCTAAACCATAGCGTTTTGCACGACGTAAGTTTTCTTCTGTTAAGCCGTCTTTTGCAAGTGCAATTTCTGTATCTGTGATATTTTTAATTCTACGTAAGAACCATTTATCAATTTTTGTAACTGCATTGATTTCATCAATATCACAAATGCCACGACGTAATACTTCAGCGATAACGAATAAACGTTCATCATTGATGCGAGATAAATGATTTTTAAGTTCTTCATCGCTCCAAGTATCAATTTTATCAATGTGTAAGCGATTTACACCGATTTCAAGAGAACGTACTGCTTTTAATAATGCACCTTCAAAGCAACGGTCGATAGACATAACTTCACCTGTTGCTTTCATCTGTGTACCAAGTGTGCGGTCAGCATATACGAATTTATCGAATGGCCAACGAGGGAATTTAACTACGCAATAGTCTAAGGAAGGTTCAAAGCAAGCTTTTGTTTTCTTAGTTACTGCATTTGTGATTTCATCTAAAGTATAACCGATAGCAATTTTAGCGGAAACTTTAGCGATTGGATAACCAGTAGCTTTAGAAGCGAGCGCACTAGAACGGCTAACACGTGGGTTAACTTCGATTACATAATATTGATTGGATTTTGTATCTAATGCGAACTGTGCATTACATCCACCTTCGATACCGAGTTCACGAATAATACGTAAAGATGCACTACGAAGCATTTGATATTCATGGTCAGTAAGTGTCTGAGATGGAGCAACTACGATACTATCACCTGTATGCACACCAACTGGGTCAAGGTTTTCCATGTTGCAGACTACGATACAGTTATCGTTGGAGTCACGCATAACTTCGTATTCTACTTCTTTCCAACCAGCAACACTACGTTCGATAAGTACTTGACCTATCATACTGTATTTTAAACCGCGAATAACGATTTCAATTAATTCTTCTTCATTTTCTGCAATACCGCCGCCAGTACCACCAAGAGTATATGCTGGACGTACGATAATAGGATAACCAATCTGATTTGCAAAATCTACAGCAGAAGCTACATCATCAACGATTGTACTTTCTGGAATTGGTTCGCCTAATTTTTGCATAGTTTCTTTGAAAAGCTCACGGTCTTCAGCGCGTTCAATAGCTTCCAAAGAAGTACCTAATAATTCAACATTATATTTTTCTAAAAGACCTGCTTCAGATAATTTTACAGCAAGGTTAAGACCAGCCTGACCACCTAATGTTGCAAGTAAACCATCTGGACGTTCTTTTGCTAAAATTTCATCTAAAAATTCAACTGTAAGAGGTTCTATATATACACGGTCAGCGATATCTTTATCTGTCATAATTGTAGCAGGGTTACTGTTTACAAGTACAACTTCAAGTCCTTCTTCTTTTAATGCACGGCAAGCCTGTGTACCTGCATAGTCAAATTCAGCAGCCTGACCAATGATAATAGGACCAGAACCGATAACCATTACTTTTTTTAGATTTTGTTTTTTTGGCACTTAATTATTCCCCTTTCTGAAGCATTGCCCAAAATTGGTCAAATAAATATCTATTATCATCTGGACCTGGTGAAGCCTCTGGATGATATTGTACAGAGAAAATAGGTAATTGTGTATGACGAATACCTTCTACTGTACCATCGTTTACAGCTCTATGAGTTACTTCAAGTGGCAATCCTTTTAAAGATTCTTCATCTACAGCATAACCGTGGTTTTGAGATGTAATATGAACTCTACCAGTGAGTAAGTTTTTAACTGGTTGGTTAGAACCACGATGACCGAATTTTAATTTATAAGTGTCTGCACCAAAAGCTAAGGATAATAACTGATGACCAAGACAAATACCAAATGTAGGTTTTTTACCTGCAATTTCACGTACTACTTCAATGATTTCTGGTAAATCTTTTGGATCCCCAGGGCCATTGGATAAGAAGATACCATCTGGATTTAAAGCCATGATTTCATCAGCTTTAGTATCAGCTGGAACGATTGTTAAATCACAACCAATGCCATGAAGAGAATCTAAAATATGTTGTTTTATACCAAAGTCCATAACTACAACATGTGGACCACCTGGATTTTCCATTTTATAAGTTTTTGGTGTAGTAACAATTTTTACTACTTCTTTTGGAATTTCATTTTTCATTAAAGCGTCAATTTCTTCTTGAGTTGCAGTTTCAGGTACAAGAACACCTTTCATAGCACCTAAAGAACGAATATGACGAGTAACAGCACGAGTGTCTACATTATATAAGCAAGGAATATCTTGTGCTTTTAAGAATTCAGCTAATTCTTCTTCTTTTTGCCAGTTGCTACCAATATCACAAAGTTCACCAATGATAAAACCATTGAAGAAACATTTACGAGATTGATTGAATTTTTTTGCTGCACCATAGTTACCGATTAATGGGTAAGTGAGTGTAACGATTTGACTGCAATAAGATGGGTCAGTTAAAATTTCCTGATAACCTGTCATACCAGTATTGAATACAACTTCACCTAAAACAGGTCTTTCATCAAGCATATCGCCATAAAAAACTGCTCCGTCTTCTAATACTAATTTGCCTTTCAAAAGAGCACCTCCAAATTATTAAGCTATAATTTCACCATTATCCATTACAATATTGCCTTCAACAATGGTCATAACGGCTTTACCTTTTAATGTACGACCTACAAATGGACTATGAGAACCTTTTGTGTAGAATTTTTCTTTTTCTACTGTCCATTCAAGTTCTGGGTCAAAAATAGTTATATCTGCCATAGCATTTTCTTCTAAGATACCACGTTTACCATCGAAGAATAATTTACCTGGCATATAACTCATTTTAGCTACAAGCTCATTTAAAGAAATTAAATCTTTATGATATAAATCTGTTAATAATACACCAAGTGCAGTTTCAAGACCTGGGAATCCACTTGGAGCAAATTTATATTCACGGTCTTTTTCTTCTTGAGCATGTGGTGAATGGTCTGTTGCAATGATATCAATAGTACCATCTTTTAATCCTTCAAGAGCTGCATTTATATCAGCTTGTCCACGAAGCGGTGGATTTACTTTTGTTGAAGAATCCGTTGGGTCTACCATTTCATCAGTCATAGTCAAATGATGAGGTGTTACTTCTGCTGTAACTCTCACACCACGTTTTTTAGCTTGACGAACCATATCAATTGCATTTTTAGAACTAATATGAGAGATATGCACCCATGCATCAGCATATTCAGCTAACAAAATTTCACGCATTACTGCGATATCTTCTGCTACTGTTGGTCTACCTTTCATACCAAGCATAGCAGAACGATGACCTTCATTCATTACACCTTCTGCTACAAGACTTGTTTCTTCTGCATGAGACATAATTGCTTTATCAAAAGTTCTTAAATAATCAAATGCATTAAGCATTAATTTGCAATTATTATCAAAGTGACCATCATCAGAAAAAGCTACAGCACCAGCTTGTGCCATATCGCCGACTTCTGCTAATTCTTTTCCTTCTTGCCCTTTAGTAAGTGCACCAATAACTTCAATATGCACTACGCCTTCATCTTGAGCACGTTGTTTTAATCCATTTACTAAGATTGCATTATCTACTACAGGTTTTGTATTTGGCATTGTTGCAACTGTTGTAAATCCGCCAGCAGCAGCAGCTTTAGAGCCAGAAGCAAAATCTTCTTTAGCTTCTTGGCCAGGTTCACGAAGATGAGTATGCATATCAATAAAGCCTGGAGCTACTACTTTGCCTTTAGCATCTATTACTTTTGCATCACTAGCTTCTAAATTTTCACCAATAGCTACGATTTTACCATTTTCTACAAGGACATCACTGACAGCATCAAAATCTTTGCCAGGATTTATAACTCGTCCACCTTTAATCAGTAATTTCATTGTCTTTTCCTCCTGTTAAAGTTAGAGTTAATAAAGCCATACGAACAGCAACACCATTTTGTACTTGGTCTTGAATTGCAGAATTTAAACCATAAGCAATTTCTGGAGAAATTTCCACACCTTTATTCATTGGACCTGGATGAAGAATTAATACATCTTTTTTAGCTAAAGCTAAACGTTCTTTATTCAAGCCAAAGATACGTGCATATTCACGAAGAGATGGGAATAAACCTGATTTCATACGTTCAAGTTGAATACGTAAAACATTAATTACATCAGCATCTTTAATTGCATCTTCCACACGGTCATGTACAAAAATGCCAGGTTCTTCAGCTAAATATCTTGGTAATAATGTTTTTGGACCTGCAAGATGAACTTCTATGCCCATTTTTCTCATACCCCAAATATCGCTACGAGCTACACGGCTATGAAGTATATCCCCAATAATAGCAACTTTTAAACCTTTTAAAGTTCCTTTATGTTGTCTAATTGTGAATAAATTCAACAATCCTTGAGATGGATGTGCATGTGCTCCGTCCCCTGCATTTATGATAACTGGGCTTACAACTTTAGTTGCATATTCAGCTGCACCTTCGGCACTATGACGCATGATGATAGCATCAACGCCCATATCTTCAAGTGTAAGTAATGTATCGCGAAGGCTTTCACCTTTAACAATACTACTTGTACTAGATGTAATATTTACTACATCTGCACTTAGATATTTGCCTGCTAATTCAAACGAAGTACGTGTTCTTGTACTTGGTTCATAAAATAAAGTAACAACTGATTTTCCTCTTAATGTTGGTAATTTTTTAATATCACGATGAATGATATTTTTCATTTCTTTTGCTGTGTCCAACACTAATTCGATTTCTTCCGGAGAAAAATATTCTAATCCAAGAATATTTTTACCACGTAATGAAACGCTGTTTCTACTCAACATAGTCACTCCTTCGCACTTTAAATGAAACCCAAAATCAAAAAAAGCCTTCCTATGCGAAGGCATAAGAAAGCTACTGATAGCGCAATATAAAGATATATAGTGCTCCCTTTCAACCTCGCTGGATTTTTTTAAAGGGCTATATTTTTATTACTCAAATACTATCATAAACTAGTAATCCTGTCAAATAAAAATGCCTGCATATCTTCTTTAATTATTATATCAAAAATTATCTATATTATTCCAAATTATTTTAAAAAATATTATAAATGTTTATTCAAAAATTACCATCGTTATTGTTACTTATAATCCGTTGATTTATATACATAACATTTATACGATTTATTTAAAATCATAAATTCTAAAGGAGTTCTTATGATAAGAAAAAAATTAGGGCAACGTATAAAAGAAAAACGTTTGCAATTAGGCTTAAGCCAAGAAAAATTTGCTCTTTCTATTAATATGGACAGAACATATTTTGCTAGCGTTGAAAAAGGAAAAAGAAATATTTCTATTTTAAATATAGAAAAAATAGCTAAAGGATTAAATATTTCTTTATCTGAATTATTCCAAGAACTTTAATTTACACTAAGGAAGGATATTTTTATGAGACAAAAAATTAAACTTATTATAATAGAAGAATTTTCTAAAGTAATTGATAGTATACAAAAAGATTTTTCTAAAAATTACAAAAACAAAACAAATAATTTTTTACTTTCACAAATGGATAAGCGTATAATGGCTAACATGGTTTTCGTTAGTAGTTTTGAATCTAAAAGTGGTTTTGCTATTGAAGCTTGTGCTAAAAGAATTGCTCGATTAAAATTTGGTAAAGAAAATGTGCCCACTATTGTTAATCCTAGAAATCTAAAACACAATCTAGATCCCCATTCTATCAATGGTCAAATCATTATTACAGATGTCGATACAAATAATGGCAATCTACGTGGTGAAATAGCTTCTTTCCGTGCTAACAATGAAGCATATGGTAAAGGAAAAAATCGCATTGAAAGCCGTGTTACGCAAGCAAAAATTAAAAATGAACTTTATCCTTTATCTATAAAATACAAAACTAATACAATTTATACAAAACCTGTAGATTTAGCTTTTTTTGATGGTCAAAATTGGAATATATCCGAACTTAAAGCTGGTGGCGATTTAGATAGTTCTAACGCACCATCTAATGTAGAAAAGCTACTAACCATTTATGTAGATATGGGTATAACTAATTGTAATGCTTATTTTGTAGCTCTTTACAACAAAAATGGTGAAGGCAATACTTGGACTGGTAGTGTAAAAAAACATCTAAATTATCCATCTATGTTTCTAATTGGTTCTAATTTTTGGAATAAAATTTTGCCAAATGATATAGATTTTTACACCTTTGAACAAATTTATCACGATGCTTTAGTAGAATTAAATCTCAATGAACATATCAATACATTAATAAATAAAATCATAAAGGATTAATATTTTGTTTAAATTAATAAATGATGACTGTTTTAATTTAATGAAAACAATTCCTGATAATTGCATTGACTTAATTTTAACTGATCCACCTTATAATATAGCTCAATATTCAACAGGAAATATTTTTTTGCCTAAACGAAAACCCATCAATAATGATATTGCAAATTGGGATAAAAATTCAATAAATCCACATAATTTAGTATATGATTTTAAACGTATTTTAAAACCAACTGGAAATATTTTTATCTTTACTGGTTATAATAAATTAGGACAGTGGCATGAAGCTTTCGATAAAGAATTTGATACTTTTCAAATTTTTATCTGGCATAAAACTAATCCACCGCCTAAAATATATAAAAATGGATTTCTAAATAGTTGTGAACTCATTGTTTGTCTATGGAATAAAGGTCATACTTGGAATTTTTCTACACAAAAAGAAATGCATAATTTTTTTGAATGCCCTATTTGTTCCTATCCTGAGAGATTAAAATCTCCATATCATCCAACACAAAAACCAATAAAACTTTTAAAACATCTTATATCTATTGCCAGTAATCCTAAAGATTTAATTTTCGATCCATTCATGGGAGTTGGTTCAACTGGTATTGCTTCTTTAGAATTAAACAGACGTTTTGCTGGATGCGAAATAAATAAGACATATTTTAAAGCTTGCTTTGATAGATTAAACTCTGTTTATCATTAATCAATAATATTTGTTATTATTAAATGTTCAACATCTCTTGTATTTCTACCACGTACATTATATGTGTAAGTATTATCAAAAGATATTATATTAAAATTATTTTCATACAGATTTCGAATGAAATCTGTATTTTTTATTACTAGTATAAACTTAGCTTTTATTTTTTTTAACTCATTTGCTAATCGTATTTGATCATCTTTTGTAAACTGTCTATTTTCATAATCTGAAAAATCTGTATCATATGGTGGATCTAAAAAGATAAAATCATTTTCAGTTACCTGTACTTGTTTAAAGAAATCTGCAAAATCTAAGCAATATATTTTAGTATTTTGAAAAACATGTCTAATTTCTTCATTAAACATATTTTCGATTTTATTTCTTAATATTTTTTTATTATAAGATATTCCTCCATATGGTATATTAAATTCACCATTATTATTATATCTAAACATGGAGCCATAGCAATATTCTCTTATAAAGTAAAAATTAGCTACTTGATATGCTCTAGATAATGATGTATTTCTTTTTAAGTTAATATCGTTATACACCTTTCTAAAATACATATAATAACCACTCATAAAACCAGTTATTAAATTATCCCTCAAATCCTCTTCTAATAATGGTTTCTTTTCATTTAACTTTACAACTCTTAATATTTTATTTGTTTCTGTTTCTATTATCTGTCTAAAAAAATCATTTTTGTCTATAAGCAATGTATTATAAAATTCTAAATCAAAATTTTGCATTAATTTTTTAGAGAAAATTTTTAAATCATATACAATATTTTCTTTTTTATAATTTTCATCTCTAGTTTTTATATATATCTCTAATATATCATTATAAAATTTATTACAAAATGATAATAAATCCATAAAACTTTTATCATAATTAATTAATAATTTATACAACTGATTATCCTGATTTTTAATTAATTCATAATAATTAATTAAAGACTTTGATATATCATTTACTAAAGCTTTCTGTGGTGATAAATGAAAAAATAATGCACCACCACCAAAAAAAGGCTCAATATATCTATCATATTTTGGAATTAAATATTCAAAATTTTTAATTTCTCCAGATTTTCCACCTGGCCACTTTATTATAGGTTTCACAATATCTCCTTCATATTATAATTCTATTTTTTTAGCATCTTATTCTATCATATTATTTTTTATATGTGAAGAAAGCTATATATCATGATTTATTCATAATATATAGCCTTCTTTATTTATATAGCTTATTATAATGTTTTTTATTTTCTAGTACACGTTTTACATATTCTCTTGTCTCAGGAAAAGGTATTTTTGTATAATCTTTAAAATCTATACCCCAATGATATTTTTCCATCCATTCATATACATTTCCTCTACCTGCATTATAAGCTGCAAGAGCTAATACTTCATTGCCTTCAAATTCTGTCTGCAATTCAGATAAGTACCATGTACCATATTTTATATTCATGTTCACATTATACAATTTTTCTACAGAAAAACTATCATCTTCTATTTGCGTAGCAATCCAGCTGCCAGTTTCTGGCATGATTTGCATAAGACCTCTAGCCCCATGAACAGAAGTAGCATCTTGACGAAATTTACTCTCTGCTAAAATAACACTTGCCACTAAATTTCTATCTACTTCATATCTGTCTGCATAAAAGTTTATTGTATCTTGATAATCATATGGATATAAATATTTTCGTTGAAAATCCTCATTTTGCCAAATAAAATAACTTAAACTAGCTAATACCAAAATCATTAGCAGTAATTTTTTCCAAAAACTCATCTTACGTTTTGTCTTAATATTTACTTGATGGTGTATCCCTTCACTCATCAAACTAGACATGAATTATCAACCCTTTATAATAATCTCTCATTCCATATTTTTTCTACTAATTGTAACGTAACTTCTGGAGCATTACTACTATCAATTACCACATCTGCACGTTTTGCTTTTTCTTCTAAAGACATCTGTGCATCTATTCTGCTTATTGCTTCTTCTTTAGTTAAGCCATCACGATTTTGAATGCGCTCTATTTGCAACTGTCTGCTGATTTTTACAACCCAAACTTCATCTGCAAATTTATCCCAATTAGCTTCATATAAAAGAGGTATATCTAAGATCACTACTTCTATACCATTTTGTCTACACTCATCTATTTGTTTTACAATTTCATCTCTAATCAATGGGTGCATTGTTGTATTCATCCATGTTTTTTCTTTTTCATCAGTAAATACAATCTGCCCAATGAGTCTGCGATTTAAAGTATTATCTGCATTTAAAACTTTATCACCGAAATGATTTACATACGCTTGCCAAATTGATTTTTTAGGCTCAGATAGTTGTCGAGCTATAGCATCACCATCAATGATAAAAGCTCCTTTTTGTTTTAAATAAGCACTAACCGTACTTTTTCCACAAGCTATACCACCAGTAAGACCTATAATCTTCATAAAAATCCTCCTTTCTAGCTTTTATTTAAAATTTATTTATCATCATTTAATTTTTGACAATTAGGACAAAAATAAGTACCTCTACCATTTAATACGATTTTAGTTATTAAAGTATGGCAAAATCTACATTCTTTACCTTTGCGATTATATACATATAATTTATCTTGATGACTTCCTTTTTCACCTAAACCATTGCGATAATCGCGAAAACTTGTGCCGCCATCTCTTATACCTTCACTTATAACCAAATTAATAGCTTGATGAAGTTTTTCTATTTCTTCATCATTTAAAGAATTTGCTTTACGTTCTGGATGAATTTTACTGATGGCTAGTGCTTCATCTACATATATATTGCCCAAACCTGCCACATTTTTTTGATTTAATAGAAATGGTTTTATTTTTGTTTTACTCTTATCTAGGCAATCTTTTAAATACCCTATAGTAAATTCTGAAGATAATGGTTCTGCACCTAAAGTATATAGCCCTTTTAAGCGAGAAATTTCATCTGTAGTTATTAAATCTAAAGTTCCTAATCTGCGGATATCTGCATATATTAATTTAGTTTTATCTTCTAAATGATATATTACACAACTATATTTATCTATATCCTCATTTTCCTGTTTATATAATAACTTTCCTGTCATTCGCAAATGAATGATATTTAATCTGCCATCATCTAAGGACATGATGATATATTTTCCTCTGCGTTTTAAAGATTTGATAATTCTATTTTGCAAAAGCTCTTTGTATTCATCACTACTAGGAGATTTTATTACATCGCCTTTTATGATTTCTACATCTACGATTTTTTTATTTTCGATAAAATCTTTAATCCCTATGATAATATTTTCTACTTCTGGCATTTCAGGCACAAAACCACCACCTTTTTATAATTAATTTACTTTTTATTTTGCTTCTGCCCAGTTTTTACCATAATTAATATCAATGATAAGTGGCACTTTTAAACTAGCTGTATTTTGCATAGCTGTTGTCAAAATTTCTGATACTTTTTCTATTTCTTCTTTTACAACTTCTAACACTAATTCATCGTGTACTTGCAATAAAATTCTACTTTTCAAATTAGCTTCTTTTATCGCTTCACTAGCTCTGTTCATCGCAATTTTTATGATATCAGCTGCTGTTCCTTGAATTGGTGTATTCATAGCCATGCGTTCTGCTAATGCACGCTGATTAAAATTACTGCTCTTAATCGCTGGCAAATAACGACGACGACCAAATAAAGTCATAACAAAGCCATCTTGATGTGCTTTTTCTACAATTTCATGCATAAAATTCTTCACGCCACTACATTCTTGTAAATAATTATCTATATATTCTCCAGCTTCTTTTGGTGAAATATGCAGATTTTTTGCCAAACCAAAAGCACTTATACCATAGATAATACCAAAATTTACAGCTTTTGCCTTACCTCTAAGTTCTGAAGTAACTTCATCTATAGGCACTTTAAATACTTGAGCTGCTGTCGCTGTATGAATATCTTGATTATGACAAAAAGCATCTATAAAATGTTTATCCTCTGACATATGAGCCATTATTCTAAGCTCAATTTGGGAATAGTCGGCAGATAAAATATAATCATAACCTTCGCCAGGCTCAAATAAACTGCGAATTTTTTTACCTTCCGCTGTGCGTACAGGAATATTTTGCAAATTCGGCTCAGAACTGCTAAGTCTTCCTGTTTCTGTTACAGTCTGATTGAAACTTGTATGAATTCTCTTAGTCTGTGGATTGATTAATGCTTTTAAACCATCTAAATACGTAGTTTTTAATTTATTTAACATACGATAATCTAAAATCTTAGCGATAATAGGGTGAGCATATATTAAATTTTCTAGCACTTCCGCATTTGTAGAATATCCTGTCTTCGTCTTTTTCAAAGCTGGCAAGCCCAATTTATTGAATAAAATATCGCCTAATTGTTTTGGTGAATTAATATTAAATATTTCTCCAGCCAATTCATAAATATCTTGCTCTAAAGCTGTGATTTGTTTATACATCTGTTCATTCATATCATCGAGTTTTTGCTCATTAATATAAATACCTACAGTTTCCATATCACAAAGCATTTTAGCAAGTGGTAATTCTATCTGTTCATAAAGATTTACCATTTTTTCATCAGCTAATTTATCCGCCAAAACATTACTCAAATCAGCTAAATGTCTTGCACCGCAAATTAATTTTTCTTCTTCATTGAGATTTTCCCATGGAATTTCTTCTTCAATATCTGCCATTTGCCACAATACATTCATTTCATAGCTTCGTTTAGCAGGTTCTAGAAGATATGCCATAAGCAAAGTATCATAAATCTTACCTTTTAAATCCAAATTCAAATGGTAAAGCATCTTTACATCATAAACAAATTTAGTGATTGTTTCATCTTGCAATACTTCACTGAGTTTATCTATATCTTCTTTTGCTCTTATGATACCGAGACTATCTTTACAACAAATAGCCATCATATCAATGGATATATCCGGCACTTTCCCTTCAAATAAAACCATAAAGGAAACAGATTTTTCAGCTTTTATCTTTGATATTAAAGCATCAATTTTATCTTGCGTAAATTCCTCATAAACTGGCATAGTAGCTTCAAAATTCAAAGCCAATTCAGCATCATCATTTTGACTTACAACTTCTAATTTATCAGCTAAAACCTTTTTCATACGAGTCAAAACTATTTTCAACTCATATTTTTGACAAAAATCATTTAATTTCTGTAAATTAGGAGTCAATTCAAACTCTTGTGGTTTAAAATCCACATCTACTTCACAGCATATAGTAGCCAATTTATAAGATAATCTAGCTAATTCTTGATTTTCCTGTAATTTTTCTTTTAATTTTTTACCTGAAACATTATCTATATTATTCAAGAGATTTTCTAAATCCTGATATTGTGATAATAATTTCAAAGCTGTTTTCTCGCCAATTCCTGGCACACCTGGAATATTATCTGAGCTATCACCCATCAACGCTTTTATATCAATTAATTTTATCGGTTCAAGACCTGCATATTTTTCTTTAAATGCTTCTTCATCAAAAATCTGCATATCCATAATACCGCGTTTAGTGAGCATAACTTTTAAATTAGGACGAATTAATTGCAAAGCATCTTTATCACCTGTTACAATCAAGGCTTCATAATCTTGACTAGCTGCTTTTGTTGCCAAAGTACCGATGATATCATCTGCTTCATAATTATCTTTTTCAATAAAAGCAATACCCAAAGCTTCCAAAAATTCACGTAGTAACGGTATCTGTGATTTTAATTCATCTGGAGTTTTTTCTCTTTGTCCCTTATACTCTGCATACATTTGTGTACGAAAAGTTTGACGACTTTTATCAAAAGCCACAACTATATTATCTGGCTTATATTCTGTTAGAATTTTTCCCAACATATTAGCAAAACCCATGATAGCATTTGTATATATACCACTTGAAGAAGTAAGTAATGGCAAAGCAAAAAACGCTCTATACATTAAACTACTACCATCTATAATAATAAATCTTTTCTTATTATCTTCTCTTCGTTCCACAATGACCTCCATTATTTTTTAACATCTGTATTTGCTTTTTCCTGTTTGTTTTTCTTATCTGTTACAGCTTTTTTATCGGATTGTGTATTATTATCTTGTTCAAGATTTTTATTATCGTTTTCCATTAAATTAATTTTTTCATCTGTTTGTTTTTTAGGAACAACAATTTCTTTGTTTGTAGTATTAGCAGGGATATCTACTACATTTTTATCAGCAGTAATTTTATTTAAAGTTATTTCTGTAACATTTTTATTTAAGCTATAATCATAATCAAAAATATTTGCTATATCTGTCAAACGCATATAAGCTACATTACTATAAAGACTGATATCAGCTTCACCTTTTTGTGTTTTTACTAAATTATTATCCATAGTTATTGGCGTATTTAATGTAGTAGCCAAAGCTTTTACTGGTACATAAATTAAATTTTTATAATTAACTGCTTTATAATTAAGTTTTTTACCATTAAACATAATATTTACAGGTGCTGCTACATAATTTGGTTGACCATTGGATAATTCTATAGATTTAGCCACAGCTTCATCAGTTATAAAATCAGCTATACCATAACCTTTTAGACCTTGTTTTACAAAATCTACTGTTAAATTTTGCATATCATATCCATCTGGATAAATATAATAAGCTACTCTACCATCAAAAGTTTTATCAATAACTAGACGGTTGTACATAATTTGAACTTCTGTACCAACTTCTACTTTATCAAATACTTTTTCTACATCGGCTTCAACCATACGTACACAACCATTAGAAACATAATGACCTACAGAATCTGGTCTATTTGTTCCATGTATACCATAATTGCCACCAATGCCAATCCAACGATAACCAAGTGGATTATCTTCACCGGAGGGAATAACTACGCTTACATCAGCAGGGTCTGTCCATGTAGGATTTACAATTTTTTCTACAACTTTATAAAAACCAACTGGAGTTTTAGTTTCTATTTTACCTACGCCAACAGGATACATCTCTATACATTTATCATTATCATATAAACGCAATGAACGTGCTGGTATATTTATCAAAATCCAACGTTTTACAGTATTTACATTATTATTTACCTGTATATCCGTTGCCTTATCAGCTCCACCAATCTTATCTTGCGCTGTATTTTCAGCTTGTGCATATGCTACTGTATTAAATACAAACATCACGCCTAAAAGCAAAAATACGATAAATTTTTTCATTATGAATCACTATTCCTTTGCTCCAAAAAATTATATTATATCGTTTACATAATATCACATTTTATGCGTAGTATCTATTATCTAGCTAAAAATACTACCATCTTTATCTACTTATACTCATTAGAAATTTTTATATAGACAAGCCTTCTTTATAGTTTTATAATTGATAGTGCTATTCAGCAGAGTAGATATTTGTGCGTTAAGTGTCAAATAGACGGGGAGTTGCTATTTGAACGAAAAGTTTTTCTTGCGGTACAAATATCGCATCCCGCTGCTACATGAAGGAATATTCCTCCTATGTGGCAACGCAATATCAAGGAGGTTTAATCTCATGTACAACAACTCATCATTATCATCTATCGTTTATGGTGGTATTTTCATGGCTTTAACAATTTTATTTACTTATGTTTTTGCCATTCAAACCACTTTCATTCGCGTAGATTTTGCTTTTATTCCGATTTGTTTATATGCCATGCGTTTTGGCACAACAAAAACTATTATTATGTCAGCTCTTGCAGATATTATCGGTAGCAATCTTTTTATGCCAGGTTTATATTTTCCTGGATTTACTATAAGTGCTATTGCCTCTAGTTTTATTTATGGCAAATTTCTTTATAAAAAAACTATTACTTTAAAAAAATTATTGCTTATGAATTTAACTATTTTCTTATTTGTTGACTGTATTCTCAACAATATCTGGCTTACTTTAATGTATAAAGATGCTGCTACTTCTTTTTATATCATGCGTATCGTAAAATCAGTTCTTCTATTACCGATAAAAGCTGCCATTTTATATAATATTTATAAGCCTTTACGCTACTTTATCCTCAAATATAATAATTAAAATTTAATATATTTTATATTGGAGATTTTATCATGGGTGATTTATTTTTATTATTTCTAATCGTTATAGTTTTTCTTTATACATTCTGGGACGATGTATTCACTGACACTAATCAATTTTAATGTAAAAATACTCTAGAGCTTATATTGCTCTAGAGTATTTTTTTTATAAATAAAATTGATTGTCTTTACGTTCACTACATAATGGAGTCAAATGAACACGTAAATTTTCCAATACTCTATTATCCACAAAACGACAGTTTATAGGACAAACTTTTACACAACGTAAGCAAGAAATACATTTTTCACTATTACATTTATAAGTTTTACTATCAATAGCACCTGTAGGACATTCACTTGCACATTTACCACAGGCTACACAATTTTCTTTTACAAAATCTGGTGCCATTGGTGCTAATTTTACTTCTTTATAAGGTCTATTTCCTGGTATTTCATCTACTAATAAAACATCTTCTTGAAGTTTATTTTTTACCTTTTGCATAAAACTTATCAATTCAGCTTTATCTTTTCTATCTGGTCTACCCTTGCCAAAGTCATGAATTATTGAATGCTCTGTTACAACTGCTGAACCTGCTAAAATTCTAAAACCTTGCTCTTTAGCCATATCAAATAATTCTATTAAAGTATCTTCTTGTGCTCTATTTCCATAGGTTACAACTACTATCGCTAATGCATTATTACCTTTAATTTTGCTAAAACGTTCTTTAAAAGTAATAGGCACTCTACCTGCATATGAAGGAACACCTAAAAATACTAAATCATTTTCAGCTAAAGATACATCATCTAGATTTGTATTTCTTGATGTTAAATTTATATTTTTATAATTAGGGCTTATTTGCTCACTCAAAAACTGTAATACGAATTTTGTTGTATCTGTTGGACTAAAAAACAGATTATAAACTTTATCAATATCCATAATAATCTCTCCATTTATAAATATAAAGATTATATACAAATACAAAAAGAACCCATTAGCTTAACTAATGGGCCCTTTCTTTGTAATTTATCGATTAAAATTAACCGATAACAACCATAGTCTGACCAGGTTTTACGCTATCGCCAGCGTTAACTGCGAAGGATTTAACTGTACCAGCAGCTGGAGCTGTGATTTCGTTCTGCATTTTCATAGCTTCAAGAATTAAAAGAACATCGCCAGCATTAACAGCTTGACCTACGGAAGCTACTAATTTTACAATTTTACCAGGCATTGGAGCAGTAACAGTGTTGTCACCAGCAGCAGGTGCAGCAGCAGCGGCAGCTGGAGCAGCTTTTGGTGCAGGTGCAGCAGCTGGAGCAGCTTTTGGTGCAGCAGCAACTGGAGCAGCAGCTTTTACTTCTTCAATTTCAACTTCATAAGCGTTACCATTTACAGTGATGTTAAATTTTTTCACGACGTATTCCTCCAAGAATTATCTTTTTTATTTGATTGATGATTTATTAAACAGCATCGCGTCTGCCAGCCATAACCCATGCATCGCTACGTTTAATACGAACAGCCATAACTTTATGACCAACCATCATTTCTACAGCAGCAGTAATAGCAGCTACTATTTCTTCACTGATAGGAGCATTATTATTTGCCATCTTAAAACTCTCTCCTCTTATTATAATGGAACATTACCATGTTTTTTCGCAGGACGTGCTTCACGTTTGCTTGCAAGCATGTTCAATGCAGTGATAATACGAGGGCGGGATTCTTTAGGTTCAATTACCATATCAATGTAACCACGTTCAGCAGCTTTATATGGTGTAGCGAATTCAGCTACATATTCAGCTGTTTTTGCTGCAACATCAGGGTCTTTTCTGAAGATGATGTTTGCTGCACCAGCAGGACCCATAACAGCAATTTCTGCTGTAGGCCAAGCCATAACTTGGTCAGCACCGAGTTCACGAGAGCACATAGCAAGGTAAGAACCACCATATGCTTTACGAGTGATAAGTGTAATTTTTGGTACTGTTGCTTCGCAATAAGCATAAAGCATTTTTGCACCATGACGAATGATACCGCCATATTCCTGATCTGTACCTGGTAAGAATCCAGGAACGTCAACGAGGTTAACGATAGGAATATTAAATGCGTCACAGAAACGAATGAAACGTGCTGATTTATCAGAAGCATTAATATCAAGGCAACCTGCCATTACAGCTGGTTGGTTTGCAATGATACCAACGGAACGTCCATCAAAATGAGCAAAACATGTAATGATGTTTGTAGCATAATGCTGATGAACTTCATAGAATTCACCATCATCTACTAAGGAACGAATAACATCTTTCATGTCATAAGGCATGTTAGCGTTATCTGGAATTACAGTGTTTAATTCTTCATCCATACGGGATGGATCATCATTTGTAGGTCTTTCTGGAGCATCATCCATATTGTTGCTTGGTAAGAAGCTTAATAAGTAACGAATTTGTTCGATACAATCATCTTCATTTTCAGCAGCAAAATGAGCAACACCAGAAGTAGTGTTATGAGTCATAGCACCACCAAGCTGTTCAGCTGTTACTTCTTCAGCAGTAACAGATTTGATAACAGCAGGACCAGTGATAAACATCTGGCTAGTATTTTTTACCATGTAGATAAAGTCAGTAAGAGCTGGAGAATATACTGCACCACCTGCGCATGGTCCCATGATTACAGAAATCTGTGGAACAACACCGGAAGCGTCTGTATTTCTCTGGAAAATTCCGCCGTAACCAGAAAGAGCGTCAACAGCTTCTTGAATACGAGCCCCACCAGAGTCATTGATACCAACGCATGGAGCACCCATTTTCAAGGACATTTCTTGTACTTTCCAGATTTTTTTAGCATGCATTTCACCAAGAGAACCACCTTCAACAGTGAAGTCTTGAGCGTAAGCATATACTAAACGTCCATCAACTGTACCATAACCTGTAATTACACCTTCAGCAGGTAAATCTTTCTTTTCCTGACCAAAGTTAGTGCAACGATGTTTTACAAACTGATCTAATTCTACAAATGTACCTTCATCAAAAAGTTTTTCAATACGTTCACGAGCAGTCATTTTGCCTTTAGCATGTTGTTTTGCAACACGTTTAGGACCGCCTGCTTGTAAAATATGTTCCTTTTTGGCATTCATGAGGTCAATTCGTTCTTGAACTGTAGCCAAAGTTATACCTCCTTAATAAAATCTATATCTATTAAAAAATTTAATATAGATTATTTTGTTTCATCTAAACGCTGAGCAAGTTCAACTAAGATACCGCTAGCTTTTGGATGAACGAATGCAATGCTGGAATTGCCAGCGCCGTAACGAGGTTGTTCATCAATCATACGAACGCCTTTTTCTTTCATTTCAGCGATAGCTTCTTCAATGTTATCAACATTTAATGCAACGTGCTGAATACCAGAACGGCCACCATTTTTTGCAAGATATTTTGCAATTGGGCCATCTTCAGTTGTGGATTCTAAAAGTTCGAGTTCAACTTCACCGCATGGAACGAAGCTTACTTTTACTTTCTGATCTTCGATAACTTCATCTTCTTTAGTGATTTTAATACCTAAAACTTCTTCATAGAATTTTTTTGCTTCTTGAAGATTTGGTACAGCAATACCGATATGGTCAACTCTGTTGATTTTCATTGATAAAACCCTCCTGATATAAATATTATATCTAAATTATTTTTTTAACATATTATCCATAATAGTATTAACTACTGTATATGGGTCATTCTGACGAGTTTCAATATCTTTTACATAAGCATCTAATTCGCCAGTTTCTACAATATGTTTTGTTATATAAGAACCAATAGATGCACTCAAGCGGTCCAATAACTCATTTTTAGCACGTTTATGACGTCTAATAGCTAATGTTCCACTTTCTACTAAATAATTTTGATGTTCAGTAATTGTATCTACTAATTCATTAATACCTTCGCCTCTACTAGCCATGACTTTTTTAACTGGAGGACGCCAATCTGGTGTTTCTCCATCAAGGTCTAGCATCATATTAAGCTCTGTATATAATTTATCTGCACCATCAAGATCTGCTTTATTGATAGTGAAGATATCACCAATTTCCAATATTCCTGCTTTTATAGCTTGGATATCATCACCAAGGCCTGGTACCATTACAACCATAGTAGTATCAGCCGCTTTAACGATATCAACCTCAGATTGTCCTACCCCTACAGTTTCTACAATAATTACATCTTTGCCAAAAGCATCCATAGCTTTTATTGCATCAGCTGTTTTATGAGATAAGCCGCCTAAGCTACCTCTTGTCCCCATACTACGGATAAAGACACCTTCATCGAGGGTTAAGCTGTTCATTCTTATACGGTCACCTAAGATAGCTCCGCCTGTGAATGGACTAGTTGGGTCAATAGCTATAATACCAACTGTTTTTCCCTGATTGCGATAAGCTCTTGCGAGTCTATCGGTAAGAGTGGATTTACCTGCACCTGGTGGGCCAGTAATACCAAGGACAAAGGCATGCCCAGTATGTGGATACAGTTTTTTCATGATTTCTACTGCAGCAGCTGTTTCATTTTCAATTGCTGTGATTGCACGAGTTAATGCTAAACGATTTCCATTTAACAATTCTTGAGCTATATCCATATAAGCACCACCTTTGATGTCAGCTCCTGTCCCTTATGCACAGAAGCCACAAATACATTTATATTAAAAATCATCTTGTCTCCTTATAGAGACTAAGAAAGACAAGATGATTTTCTTTATATTATTTAATTAATAACGTTAACTGTTAAAAATTAAGCTTCTTTTACGTGAGCTTTGATGAATTCAATAACGTCAGTTGTTGGTGTACCAGGAGTAAATACTTCTGCAATACCTGCTTCTTTAAGAGCTGGGATATCGCCTTCTGGAATAACGCCACCGCCGATGATTAATACATCGTTCATGCCTTTTTCTCTAACAAGTTTTACAACTTTAGGGAAAAGATGTGGATGAGCACCAGAAAGGATACTCATAGCAACTACATTAACGTCTTCCTGTAAAGCTGCTTCTGCAATCTGTTCAGGAGTCTGACGAAGACCTGTATAAATTACTTCAAAGCCTGCATCGCGAAGAGCACGTGCTACAACTTTTGCTCCGCGGTCATGACCATCTAAACCTGGTTTTGCTACTAATACTCTAATCATTATATTTACCTCCAAATATCTTCACTTATTAAAGATTTACATGTGCTTCATATTCGCCGAATACTTTACGCATTACGCCACAGATTTCTCCGAGAGTTGCATAAGTTTTAACGGCAGCGAGGATATGAGGCATAAGATTTTCGTTTTCATCTTTACAAGCAGCTTCTAAGTCAGCAAGAGCAGCTTCTACAGCAGCGTTGTCACGTTTAGCTTTCATAGCTTCAACTTTAGCTTTCTGTTTTTCACCAACGGAAGCATCAACTTTAAGAAGACCTTCAACTGGTTTTTCTTCCATCTGGAATTTGTTTACGCCGACAATTGTTCTAGCACCGGATTCAACATCCATCTGCCATTTGTAAGCACTATCCTGAATTTCTTTCTGGATATAACCTTTTTCAATTGCAGATACAGCACCGCCAATTTCGTCGATTTTTTTGATGTAATCCCAAGCTTCTTTTTCGATTCTGTTAGTCATAGCTTCAACATAGTAAGAACCAGCAAGTGGATCAATAACATCAGCTAAACCACTTTCGTAAGCAACGATTTGTTGTGTACGAAGAGCAATTGTAACAGATTCCTGAGTTGGAAGAGCAAGGGCTTCATCACGGGAGTTAGTATGAAGGGACTGAGTACCACCCATAACAGCAGCTGCAGTCTGTAAAGCAACACGAATGATGTTGTTGTTAGGCTGTTGAGCTGTAAGCATAGAACCAGCAGTCTGAGTATGGAAACGAAGTTTCATGGATTTGTCTTTTTTAGCATGGAATCTTTCTTTCATAACTTTAGCCCAGATACGACGGGAAGCACGGAATTTAGCAACTTCTTCAAGTACGTTGTTATGAGCATTCCAGAAGAAGGAAAGACGACCAGCGAAAGCATCAACGTCAAGACCAGCTTTGATTGCTGCTTCAACATAAGCAATACCATCAGCAATAGTAAATGCGATTTCCTGAGAAGCAGTAGAACCAGCTTCACGAATATGGTAACCAGAAATGGAGATTGTATTCCATTTTGGTACATATTTAGAGCAATATTCAAAGATATTAGTGATAAGACGCATAGATGGACGTGGTGGGAAGATATATGTTCCACGAGCAGCATATTCTTTAAGAATATCGTTCTGGATTGTACCTTTTAATTGATCTGCAGGTACACCTTGTTTTTCAGCAACTGCAATGTACATAGCTAAAAGTACAGATGCTGGAGCGTTGATTGTCATAGAAGTGGAAACTTTACCAAGATCGATTTGATCGAAAAGAATTTCCATATCTGCTAAGGAGTCAATAGCAACACCAACTTTACCAACTTCACCTTCAGAGATGTCATCAGTGGAGTCATAACCGATCTGAGTTGGAAGGTCAAATGCACAAGAAAGTCCAGTAGCACCGGATTCGATTAAATAACGATAACGTTTGTTGGATTCTTCAGCAGTGGAGAAACCAGCATACATACGCATTGTCCAGAAACGACCACGATACATAGTAGGTTGAACACCACGAGTGTAAGGATATACACCTGGGAAGCTGATTTCATCAGCATAATCAGTTCCTTCAATATCAAGTGGAGTATATAAACGTTGTTCTGGAAGATGTGGACGTTCTGGGAATTTTGCTATTGCTTTTTCAACATCAGCATTATACTCAGCTAATTCAGCTTGGATTTTTTCATTTTCATTGCTCATAATTAAAAATTCCTCCTAAAAAGGTTATTATTTCATTGAACCTGTTTCCATGAATTTTTCATGCCAGGACAAAGCTTCTTTAATAATATGTGGAGTTTGTGCATGTTTTGTTGCAGCTTCTGCTCTTTCCAAATAATCCATTAACATAGGTTTATAATCTGGATGAGCACATTTGTTAATAACTTCACGAGCTCTTTCGCGTGGAGCAAGACCTCTTAAGTCAGCTAAGCCTTGTTCTGTAACGATGATATCTACATCATGTTCTGTATGGTCAACATGAGAGCACATAGGAACGATAGAAGAGATAAGACCGTTTTTAGCAGTAGATGCTGTAAAGAAGCAAGTGAGGTAAGCGTTTCTAGCGAAGTCACCAGAACCACCAATACCATTCATCATTTTTGTACCCATGATATGAGTGGAGTTTACATTACCATAAATATCGCATTCAATAGCAGTATTCATAGCAATAACACCAATTCTTCTTACAACTTCTGGGCTATTGGAAATTTCCTGTGGACGAAGTAAAAGATGTTTTCTATATTCTTTGATATTTTCATAGAAACGTTTTAATCCGTCTGGAGATGGAGATAATGCTGTACCAGATGCAAAGTTTAATTTACCAGCATCAATTAAGTCAAACATACCATCTTGGATAACTTCTGTATATACAGACAAGTCTTTCAAATCAGAATCAACGAAACCGCTGATTACTGCATTTGCTACATTACCTACACCAGATTGTAATGGTAAGAGATTTTTAGGCATATGACCTTTTTTAACTTCATCTTGAAGAAGTTCAATGATATATTCAGACATTTTGTGATCAGCTTCACTAATTTCGCCAAATGGACGAGTTTTATCTGTAATATCACAAGGAACAATGCATTTAATTTTATCTGGAGTGCAAGGTATGTAAGGTGTACCAATACGGTCGTTAGCCTTAACAATAGGAATTGGAAGACGATGTGGTGGATCAAGAGGCACATAAACGTCATGCATACCTTCGAGTTCTAATGGTTGGCTAGTATTAACTTCTACTATAACCATATCTGCTTGTTGAACGAAAGAAGCTGTATTACCCATAGATGTTGTTGGGATAATATTACCTTCTTCTGTAATAGCACAAGCTTCTACGATAGCAACATCTAGTTTACCATAGAAACCATAACGTAATAACTGAGCGGATTCACTAAGATGTAAATCGCTATAAGAGATTTCACCAGAGTTTATTAAATTTCTTAATAATTTGTTAGTTTGATATGGCATACGTTTATCGATACCATTAACTTCACAAAGTGCACCATCAAGTTCTGGTCCTACAGAAGCACCTGTATATAAATTAATTTTAAATGGGTGTTCTTTCATGCGTTCAGCAAGAGCCAAAGGCACAGCTTTAGGATAACCAGATGGTGTAAATCCACTAGTTCCCACATTCATGCCTGGTTTAATTAACTCAGCAGCTTCTTGTGCACTGACAATTTTCGCATGCAAAGCTTTATTACGCACACGATCTAAAATGTCAATCATTAAAAATTCTCCTCCTTACCAAAATATATTGTTGCATTATTATGTCGTGTTCCATTATATCATTGTCTAATACGATAATCAAAGATTATTGTATCATTTATGAAATAAATTTTTTTATTTATAATTTTTCAATAAAAAATAAATAAAAATTATAAAAAATCAACACTCCATCTTTTAATAAATAATAACGCATATCACTAACAAAAGCATACCACTACTAGGGAAAAGCGTCAAGTTTTACTATAGGAAAAGAAAGCTATTTTCCTGTAATATAATACGACAATCTACTAAGCCCCACAGATAAATCTTCATTAACAATTTTCACATCTTCAGGGACTCTCATTTTTACAGGAGCAAAGTTCCATATTCCTTTTATATTTGCTTTAACTAATTTATCAGCGACCTGTTGTGCAAATTGAGCAGGTACTGCAATAACCCCAATATCTATCTTCAGATTTTTAGCACAGCTTTGCAATTCATCAATGCTTTTTACTTTTACATGATTTACTGTCTTTCCAATAATATTGGGGTCATTATCAAATAATGCTACTAGATTAAAACCTAAAGCAATAAAATTTTGATAATTAGCCAAAGCCACACCTAAATGACCAATCCCTACGATTGCAATATTCCAATGATTATCAAGCCCTAAAATCTTGCCTACATTAAATTTAAGTTCATTGACATAATAGCCAACTCCCTTTTTACCAAACTGACCAAATAAAGCTAAATCTTTTCTAATTTGCTCCGGTGTTAATTCTAATCGACGGCCTAATTCATCTGATGAGATGATATCCATGCCATCATCTTGAGCCAATCTCAAAGTTCTATAATATAGTGGTAATCTATCAATAGTTGCTTTAGAAATAGTTTGTTCTTTCACTGCATTCACTCCTTTAAGGCTTGAGTTTAAATAATATTATTAATTTAATTTTTATATCCAGAAACTACAATTCCTGAAAATAGCCATACAAGCATAGATAATTCTGTATTAAACATTACATAATCTGTAAAACCATTTAATGCCAATGCAGATAAACCTAAGCCTATGCCTAAAAACATAGCTTTAACCAATATATCTAATTTCATAACCTGTGCTTTAAAGGCTTTGTAAATTACACCAAAGAAACAAACCATATAACTTGCAAAACCAAATAAACCAATTTCAGCCATAAAATTCAAATACATATTATGTGCATGTACAATTTTTATAAAATTTCCCTGCATATAATAATCATAATTAGGATAAACCATAAAATATGAACCCCAACCTATACCCAATAATGGGTGGTCTAAAATCATTGCTATAGTACTTTCCCAAAAAGCAAGACGCATTTCTGAAGATGTATCCATTTTCGTAAAAATAGATGTCATTCTATCCACTAAAGTTGCATCTGAAAGCAATAAGATGACAGCTAATCCTATCAATGCTAATAATACTTTTCGATTATATAAAATACTGTAGACAAAGATTACTAAGGCAATACTTAGACAAGCCCCTCTAGCGTATGTCAAGGTCAAACAAAAGGCTGTTAAACAGAATAAAACTGCAATTACAATGCGAACGATTTTATGTTTTATCAATAAAAACATTCCAGCCATCAAGCCTAACATCAAATCAAAGTAGCCACCTAATAAATTAGGATTTTGCCATGTGGAAAATACTCTCGTTTTTAATCCAGGAAACATTGCTCCATCAGTCCATACTATTTGCTCATAAGTTAGTCCTATACCTAAAAATGCTTGCATAAAACCATATATTACAACAATAAATAAAGATAAACTTATACAGCTTAAAAATACTTTTAATTGTCCTATATTTTTTAAATCTATACTTTGCACAACTAAGTAATATGTAAGTACATATCGACCAACTAAATTATAGCAATTGTAAAAACTAAATGCTGAATCTGGTGATACTAAAACGGATAAAAAAGATATAATCACAAAAATCATAATGGGAAAATCAAGTATTGTACGTTTCCATTCAAAAAATCCCTTAAATGATTTATAGGCAAAAACACCCCAGCCAGCTACTAACAATAGACTTGATACAACATAGGAAAAAGGTAACATTGTTGCCATAGCTATAACAATATAAAACATCAATCGTTTACAATCATTATTCAATCTATTTTTTTTAAATATATCCACCTATACACCTACTACTCTAAAAGCTAAAAATACCTTTACTAAAATCATGCTTCATTGACTAAAATATTTCTCAGTTCACCTGTCAAATATAAAGAACCTGTTATACATAAAACTTTATCTTTACCTGCCCACTGACGAGCTAAAGTTAAAGCTTCTTGCATATTATTAAAAGTCTCTACACGATGATTTGATATCTTACTTGCAATATATTCAGGAGAAGCTTTTCTTTCTGAATTTGGAGTAGTTATAACGATTTCATCATCATCACGCAATAAATCAATAAGCATAGTATCTATGTCTTTATCTTTTAATATACCTAAAAGAATAACTCTTTTTTCATTTGGATAATATTTATCTAAATTTTGACGAAGTATCATCATACCTGCTGGATTATGGGCACCATCTACTATGCAAATCTGTCCATCAAAATTAAATACTTCAAAACGTGCTGGCCATTTTGCTAATGCTAAACCATCAATGATATTTTCTCTAGTAATACGTTCATCATTATTACCTAAGATACTAGCAGTCATAATAGCTAAAGAACTATTTTCTATTTGATGGTCACCTAATAATTTCAATTTATAATTGAAATTAACTCCTAATAATTCAGAACTAAACTTTAATTCTTGATACTGCCCATCAAAATTCACAAACATAGATGAAAAATCATTATTTGCTATGAAAATATCAGCATTTTTTTCTTCAGCTGTTTGATTAATTATATCTAATGGTATATCTTTTGCTGCTGTAACCACAGGTACACCATCTTTTATAATACCTGCTTTATGCTCTGCTATACCTTCTAAAGTTCCCCCACATAGATGAGCATGTTCAAATGCCACATTTGTGATGACGCTAACTTCTGGTTTTACTACATTAGTAGAATCTAATAATCCACCTAATCCTACTTCGATGACAGCATATTCTACTTTATTAATCGCAAAATACAAAAATGCCGCTGCTGTAATAACTTCAAACTGTGTAGGTGACTCTTCGCCATCTTCAACCATTTTATCCACAAAAGTTTTAACAGCACTAATACAATCAGCAAAATCTTCTTCACTTATAGGATTTCCATCTATTTGAATACGTTCTGTATATGATACTAAATGAGGTGAAATATACAGACCTGTTTTAATATTAGATGTTGTTAAAATACTAGATAACATAGAACTTGTTGAACCTTTTCCGTTAGTTCCTGTTATGTGTATAGTTTTATATCTTGTTTGTGGATTGTCTAAATAAGTTACCAATTGTTTAATGCGACCTAGACCAAGCTTAGTACCAAAGGTACTAAGCTCATCTAGATATTCTAGCGATTCTAGATAATTCATTTTATTACGCCTTTCATAAAAAAATCTAAAATTAAAGAGTTGCTAAATATGCCAAACGTTGTTTTACTGCTTCACGTTTTTCTTCATAACCTTTTAATTTTTCTTTTTCTTTCTCTACAATATCAGCAGGTGCTTTGGCAATAAAGCCTGCGTTAGAAAGTTTTTTATCAAGACGTGATACTTCTTTATCTAATGTAGCTAATTCTTTATTTAAACGAGCAGTTTCTTTTTCTACATCAATTAAACCTGCTAAAGGTAAATAAATTTCTACACCATTTACTACTGCTGTCATTGCATTTTCTGGTTTTGCATCATCTTTTGCTAAAATAGTTACATTTTTAGCAGAAGCTAATGTTTCTAAATATCCACTGTTTTTAGCAAATACATCAGTTAAGCTTTCATCACTTAAATGAAGAATTACTTCTGTTTTTTTGCTTGGTGCTGCATTTACTTCAGCTCTCATATTACGGATAGCTTTGATTGTTTCCATGATAGTAGTCATTTCTACTTCGCTTACATCATCAAGTTTTGCTTCTTCACCTGTTGGCCAATCAGCCACCATGATGCTCTTACCTTCATGTGGAATGTGTTGCCAAATTTCTTCTGTAATAAATGGCATAAATGGATGTAATAAGCGAAGTGTATGTTCAAGTACATAACCTAAAACATATTGAGCTACTTTACGTGGACGAACATTTTCTTTATCGTAAAGACGAGCTTTGCTAAGTTCAATATACCAATCACAGAATTCATTCCAAATGAAGTCATATAACGAACGACCAGCTTCACCTAATTCAAATTTTTCTAGGTTTTCAGTAATGCTGATAGCAGTTTTAGCATAACGGCTTAAAATCCATTTATCTGCTAAAGTATAGTCGCTAGCTTCTGGAACAAAAGTTTTGTCAAAACCTTCAAGATTCATGAGCATAAAACGAGAAGCATTCCATAATTTATTAGCGAAATTACGAGCAGATTCTACACGTTCCCAATAAAAACGCATATCATTACCAGGTGTATTACCTGTGATGAGCATAAAGCGAAGTGTATCTGCACCATATTTTTCAATTACTTCAACAGGGTCAATACCATTACCTAAAGATTTACTCATTTTACGACCTTGGCTATCACGTACAAGACCATGAATAAATACATGTTTAAATGGAATATCTTTACCGAACTCTAAGCCCATCATTACCATACGAGCTACCCAGAAGAAGATAATGTCATATCCCGTAACAAGTACACTTGTTGGATAGAATTGTTTTAATTCTGCTGTTTGTTCTGGCCAACCCATAGTTTCAAATGGCCAAAGACCAGAGCTAAACCATGTATCAAGTACATCTTCATCTTGATGAACATGTTTGCTACCACAATGAGGACAAACTGTTACATCTTCATTTTCTACGATAGTTGCACCGCAATCATCACAATACCATGCTGGAATACGATGACCCCACCAGAGCTGACGAGAGATACACCAATCACGTATATTATCTAACCAATTGCAATAGATTTTAGAAAATCTTTCTGGAACAAATTTAATTTTGCCAGATTTTACAGCTTCAACTGCAGGTTTTGCTAAAGATTCCATTTTTACAAACCACTGTTTAGATACAAGTGGTTCTACAGTTGTAGAGCAACGAGAGCAATGACCTACTGCATGTTCATGTTCTTCAATGCTGATTAAATAACCTTGTTGTTTTAAATCTTCGATTAATTGTTTACGGCATTCATAACGGTCAAGACCAGCATATTTGCCAGTATTTTCTGCCATTGTACCATCATTATTGATTACTACAATCTGTTCTAAATTATGGCGAGCACCCATATCAAAGTCATTAGGGTCATGAGCTGGTGTTACTTTTACTGCACCAGTACCAAACTGTGGGTCTACATAACTATCAGCAAAAAGTGGTATACGACGACCAACGATTGGTAAAATCAAAGTTTTACCTACTAAATCGCTATAGCGTTCATCATCAGGGTGAACAGCTACGCCAGTATCACCAAACATAGTTTCAGGACGAGTTGTAGCGATTTCTACAAATCTATCTTCGCCTTCAACTTGATATTTTAAATGATATAAATGACCTTGTTCATTTTGATGTTCTACTTCAATATCGCTAAGTGCTGTATTGCAGTGTGGGCACCAGTTAGTTATGCGTTTACCCTGATAAATTAAACCTTTTTTATATAATTGTACAAATACTTCACGAACGGCATGAGAGCAACCTTCATCCATAGTGAAACGTTCTCTATCCCAATCACAAGAAGAACCAAGTGTACGAATTTGATATTTTATGCGATTGCCATATTTTTCTTTCCATGCCCAAGCATGTTCTAAGAATTTTTCTCTACCAATATCATAACGAGATACACCTTGTTCACGAAGTTGTGCATCTACTTTTGCTTGAGTTGCTATACCTGCATGGTCAGTACCAGGCATCCATAAAGTATTGTATCCTTGCATTCTTCTAAAACGGATTAAAATATCTTGCAAAGTATTATCCATAGCATGTCCCATATGAAGCTGACCTGTTACATTTGGTGGTGGCATTACAATGCTAAATGGTTTTTTAGTTTCATCTACTTCTGCATGGAATAATTTATTTTCTTCCCAATATTGATACCATTTTTTTTCAAAAGATTGCGGGTCATAAACCTTTGGAATATTTGTTTCTTCCATCAAAAAAATACCTCCTATTTTTCACACAAAAACTAAAGTTATTCAATTAAATCAGGCAAAAATTACACAAAAAAATCTCTTTCATTCCTCATAAAAGGACGAAAGAGATATCTTCGCGGTACCACCTAATTTTTCTTATCTAAATTTATAAATCAACTACATAAAATTCAGATAAAACTTCATTACATAACGCTGTATCTGCGCTCATACTTAATATTATTTCGGTATGAGGACTCCAAAGCTACTTTCTAGATACTGGGTTGGAAAATTTTTCAGCTATAAATTTTCTCTCTGCACAACTCAATTATATCTATACTCTCTTTTTCATTGTCTTTTACAAAACATTAAATTGTATAAGATATATTAGCATAATTTCAGAGCGAAGACAACTCTTAACTTCTTAATATATTTGTGTTATAAATATTATTATTGATGCTCACCAAAACGATTATTTACAAGTTCACTCAAAGCTTTAATAGCTTCTTGTTCATCATCACCTTCAGCAGTTATAAGCACTTGTGTACCACAAGATAATCCTAAATTGATTATAGGAATGATATTTTTTCCATCAGCAGTAATACCTTTTGCTGTATATGTGATTTTAGACGTATATCTGCGTCCCATTTGAGCAAGCATTGCTGCTGGTCGTGCATGAACTCCTGATTTATTAATAATCGTAACTAAAGCCTCCATTAGTTTTCCTCTTTTCTTTTGAATTATTTTTTCATTATTCTAAGTATTAGTATAAATTAATCAATTAATTAGTTATATTTATTATATAAATATTTTCTAACTTATGCAATATATTTTCTTTATAGTCTAAGCGAGGTGCTTTTATTATGAAATATGATTTAACAACAGGGTCTGTTTCGATGACTATGTTAAAATTTTCACTGCCTATGATTTTAGGCAATCTTATGCAACAGTTATATAATATCTCCGATACTTTAATTGTTGGTCATTTTATTGGCACAGATGCCTTAGCTGCTGTTGGTGCAAGCTATGCCTTAATCATTTTTTTGACCTCAGTATTATTAGGTCTTTGTATGGGTAGCGGAGCTTTATTTTCGATATTTTATGGTGAAAAAGATTATTTTAAATTAAAATCTAGTATTTTTATCTCTTTCATCTTAATATTAATACTTACAATAATAATAAATATTTTTATTTTTATCTACATTGATGAAATCATTTATTTTATGCAAGTTCCTAGCGAAATTTTCGATTTAACTTATACATATCTTTATATTATTTTCATCGGATTTAGTTTTTCTTTTATTTATAATTATTTCACTTGTCTACTTCGTGCTATTGGCAATTCAAAAACACCACTTATCTTTTTAGCAAGTTCTGCCCTTTTTAATATTATTCTTTCCATTATTTTAGTCGTTAATTTTCAAATGGGTGTGGCAGGCTCTGCTCTTGGTACAGTAATAGCTCAAGGTTTTTGTGCCTTAGGTCTAACAATCTACACTATAAAAAAATGCCCTGAATTAATTCCGCAAAAAGAACATTGCAAATTTGATTTAGCCATGATAAAAGATATTTCTAATTCTTCATTATTAACATCTACACAACAATCTGTAATGAATTTTGGAATTTTACTCGTGCAAAATCTTGTAAATAGCTTTGGTGCAACAGTAATGGCAGCCTTTACCGTTGCTGTAAAAATAGACTCACTAGCTTATATGCCTGCACAAGATTTTGGCAATGCTTTTTCTACTTTCATTGGGCAAAACTACGGTGCTAAAAAAACAGATAGAATTCAACAAGGTATTAAATCTGCTATAAAAATCTCATTTCTATTTTGTTTAATTATATCTGTTGGCGTCTTTATCTTCGCTCACCCTCTAATGACAATTTTCATTGATAGTTCTGAAACGGAAATTATCAATATCGGTGTGGATTATCTCCGCATAGAAGGTAGCTTCTATTTTGGCATTGGCATTTTATTTTTATTATATGGATTTTATCGTGCTATTAACTTCCCTAGCATGTCTGTAATCTTAACCATTATTTCATTAGGCACACGTGTAGGACTTGCCTATTACCTTGCTAGCATACCTTCTATCGGAGTAATTGGTATTTGGTGGTCTATCCCTATCGGCTGGGCGTTAGCAGATATTTTTGGCATCGTCTATTATAAGCGAAAAATTAAACAACTCCATTTTTAACTTCTGCTAATTCTATGACTTCTTCTACCTTTGATTTAGCATTCATTGAAAATACTTCTATGACATGTTTTACTAAATTCACTGCTATATCTTTATCAACTGTATCAAAATAAAAGTCGATTTCATACAGATTTTTCTTTTCATTTCTTCTATAGCCCCAATCATTTAAAAAGCCCACTACATTAATTTCTAAAGCTTTTTGTACCATTTCATAAAGGAAATATATCGGCGCTTCATTTTCTTCTTTCCATAAATTTTGTTCATTATCTTCTATAGTGATTTTCATCAATAAAGTCTTTTTCGTGAATTCTCGCCATGAAATATAGCCTAATTTTTCATATCGTCCTACGAAGATATCTAAGTATAATTTATAATCATCAATTGAACAATTTTCATATTTTTTGATATCTCCCTTATCGCCAACTAAACCATAATGTTTAACGATTTTATCATCTTCAAACCAACATTCCACATAAGAAAATTGTTCATCTCTTTTATATAATGTCAAAGCTAAATTTTCTACTTCTTTGTCATTTTTTAAATGTTCATTATGATTTTCTTGAACTTTTTTATTACTATCTTTAGCCAAAACCAAAACTAAAGATAATTTTTTCTTTTTATTATAATAAGTTAATTTTATTTGATAATCTCTATCTATCTCTATTTCCTGCAATTTATATTCAACATCATATTTATCATAAGTCAATAAATTATCTTTTATGTCAGTATACTCTTTAATTAACCAATCCATATTTATCTTTGATAACATCGCTCTATTCATGGTAAAAACAATTTTTACTGTTATATCATCTAACTTTACCATACAAGTACAATAAGGATTATTTTCTTGCCATTTATTGCCCTTTAAAAATTCTTTTACCTTCTGCAAAGACTCCTCATGACAAATTACTCCATCTACAGCTTGCATTTTCTCTTTTAAATGCTGTTTATACATTTGTCGATTTTTGAAAAATGCATCATCTTCTGGTTTTATATAATGACATAGCATTTCTTCTAAGCTACAATTTGCTTTTATTTCCTCTTGTAAAACTTTAAATTCATAATCATCTGGCACAAGAGATAAGCCCTTTTCTATGGAAGCCATTGCTTTTTCTTTTTCGCCAAAATGATATTGTAATTTTGCTAAATTCAACCAACCCCATGGATAATCAGCTTCTTCTTGTACACCTTTTTGTGCATAGCTATATGCTTTTTCCAAATCACTGCAATAAGTCAAAGCCACTGAATAACGATAATACCATGCACCAGAGCCTTTAGCATTTTTTTCTGAATAAGGCATCCAATTTATCACTTTGTAATAATATTCATATATATCAATATTATTGCCTGCATATGCATACCATAAAGCAATATTTAAATCTTCCTTTGCTTCTTCCAAAGTAAACAATTTTTGCTCTATACCTTTTTTAACAAAATCTTCTAAATAATAAAAAATCTTGTAAAAGTATCCATCAGCCCAAGACTCTAATATATCAATATCCTCTTTAGTCAATAATGATTTTTTCCCCATGTTTACACCTTCTTTATCGGCTACTATATTTATATTTTACCACAAAAAAAGAGTTATAACGAAATAAAAAATCGTTATAACTCTGTTTACTCTATTTTAACGAATGAAATTTGTCATTATTTTTGCTTCTGTTTCTGGGATTTGTACACCATTATTTTTACCTGCTTCAATGCATTTTAAAAGCCATGCCATATTATTACCTAAAACACGCATAATTTGCATACCTTCTGCATCTTTTTTCACTTCATCTGGTGTATTGCCATGTACTACATTCCAATAATTTGCAGAAACTACTGGCATTTGATGATAAGTAAAATATTTAGCAAGTACATCTAAAGTTGCAGTTGTACCAGCGCGTCTAGCGGAAGCGACAGCTGCTGCTGGTTTGTGTAATAAATCTTTACCTGCTAAGCTAGATAATCTATCCATAAAAGAAATGATTTCCCCAGATGGAGATGCCCAATATACAGGAGAACCTACTACTAAAGCATCTGCAGTTTTTACTTTTTCTGCAACACTTTTAATAATTTCTGTTTCTGGTACTGCATGAATTATTTCTGCTTGAATACCTTGTTTTTCTAAAGTTTGTGCTATTTCACTAAGAGCTGTATATGTACAACCTTTTTCGCGTCTACTGCCATTTAATAATAAAACTTTCATTGAAATTCAACCTTTCTTACTAGAAATAAATCCTATCTAAATTATATGCTTATAATCAAAAATAATCAATAATACCTCAAAAATGCAATTTCATTTATTAAGTTAATATAAGTTTATAATTTATAAAAAACAAAAAAGGCTTTACAGAAAATCTGTAAAGCCTATAATTTCAAATGGTGCGGAAGACAGGACTTGAACCTGCACGCCGAAAGACACTAGATCCTAAGTCTAGCGCGTCTGCCAATTCCGCCACTTCCGCATTTGGCACTCGCGTCGAATGCGAGATTTATTATATCACTATAAAATGTTTTTTGTCAACACTTTTTTATAAGTTTTTATGATTTAAATATTTTTGCTTCTAAACCTATTTTTCTTAATAAATTATCCATATTATCCACACCTACAGTTCTACCAGCAACTAAAGGAATTTTTGCACAAACTTTTGCATCATCTAAAGCATCATGATGTTTAAATTGTATCTGAAAAAATTCTCCCAATGTATTCAATTTATGATTTGGTAACTGTGGCCATACTTTTCTAGCAATTTGAACAGTACATGCTGTTTTAAACTGTAGTTTAGCTAAATTATATTTCCAAATACAACTGCGCAATACACCCATATCAAAAAAAGCATTATGTGCTATAACTATTCGATTATCTAAATACATACGTAAATCTTTCCATATATCTGCAAAAGTAGGTGCATTTTCTACCATTTGCGGAGTAATTCCATGTATTTTTATATTACCTTCTTCAAAAAACATTTCTGGCGGTCTTATAAGTGAATTATAACTATCCACCATTCTACCGTTTTCAATAACAACTACAGCTACACTACAAGCACTATCACGATTTTTATTAGCTGTCTCAAAATCTATACTTGTAAAATTCATTAAACTCATTTTATACCTCTAAAAAAATTCTATTCAAATATAAAAGCATTATAGCAAAAAATTTTTCTAAAAAAAATAGATTGATTTTCGGTCAACATATCTTTACCCTAAAATCAATCTATTTAAATTTATTATTTATTGCGTTTTTCTATCAAATATTCATCAATAGCTTTAGCAGCTTTTTTACCTGCACCCATAGCCAAAATAACAGTTGCAGCTCCTGTTACAATATCGCCACCAGCAAAGACACCTTCTTTTGTAGTTTTTCCTGTTTCTTCATCAGCTACGATATTACCTCTCTTATTTGTCTGCATATCTGGAGTAGTTGATTGTATCAATGGATTTGGCCCTTGACCAATAGCGATGACCACAGTATCCACATCAATATCAAATTCTGAATTAGGTATTTCCACAGGGCGTCTACGACCTGAAGCATCAGGTTCGCCTAATTCCATTTTTATACAACGAATGGCTTTTACATATCCTTTTTCATCACCTAAGATAGCTACCGGGTTATTCAATAATTTAAATTCTATACCTTCTTGTTTGGCATGTTCTACTTCTTCACGTCTTGCCGGTAATTCTTTTTCACTTCTGCGATAAACAATATATACTTTTTCTGCTCCCAAACGCAAAGCAGTTCGAGCAGAATCCATAGCTACATTACCGCCACCTACTACAGCTACTTTTTTCCCTACATTAATAGGCGTAGCATATTCTGGAAAACGATATGCTTTCATTAAATTACATCTTGTCAAAAATTCATTTGAAGAATATACCCCATTTAAATTTTCACCAGGAATATTCATAAAATGAGGTAAACCTGCTCCTGTAGCAATAAATACAGCATCAAAATTAAATTCTTGCATAAGTTCATCAACTGTAAATAATTTACCTACTACAGAATTCACTTCTATTTTTACACCCATCTTACGCAAATTATCAATTTCTGGTTTTACAACCTTATCTTTTGGTAAACGAAATTCTGGAATACCATAAGATAATACTCCACCTGCTGTATGTAAAGCTTCAAAAATTGTTACTTGATAGCCTTTTTTCGCTAAATCACCTGCACAAGCTAATCCTGCTGGTCCCGAACCAATAATAGCGACTTTTTGAGCATCATCTTTTACTGTTTTTTCTATTTTTTCTTCACAATTTTGCATACAATAATCAGCTACAAATCTTTCCAAACGACCAATACCCACTGGTTCACCTTTTATTCCCATTACACAATATTTTTCACATTGATTTTCTTGAGGACAAACGCGTCCACAAATAGCAGGCAGACTACTAGCTTCTTTGATTTTTGCATTTGCTCCTTCAAAATCGCCTTCTTTTATTTTAGCAATAAAAGCTGGTATATCGATATCTACAGGACAACCTTTTCTACAATGTGGCACTTTACAATGAAGGCAACGATTAGCTTCTGCTAAGGCTAATTCTTCTGTATATCCTAAAGCCACTTCATCAAAATTATTTCTGCGAACATTAGCATCTTGTTCTGGCATTTCATGTTTTTGCATTACTAAAGGCATATTATTTTTCCTCCATTTCTTCAACCTTTTTAGCTAAACGACAAATATGGTCTTTTTCAATTTCTTCTTTAGGTCTATACATGCGTTGTCTTTCCATCAAATTCACAAAATCTACTAAATGACCATCAAATTCTGGCCCATCTACACAAGCAAATTTTGTTTCATCACCAACTTGTACACGGCAACCGCCACACATTCCTGTACCATCTACCATGATAGGATTTAGACTAACAATCGTTTTAATATTATATGGTCTAGTTGTATCTGCCACAGTTTTCATCATGATAACAGGTCCAATAGCTACTACTTCAGCAATATCAATTCCTTTATCAATTAATTGCTGTAGTGCTGTCGTTACAAATCCTTTTATACCATAAGAACCATCATCTGTAGTAACAATAACTTCATCAGATATTTTTTCCATTTCATCTTTCAAAATCAAAATATCTTTATTTTTTGCTCCCATAATTGTTATCACATGATTGCCCACTTGTTTCATCTTTCTAGCAATAGGATAAATTGGAGCAACACCTATACCACCACCTATGCAAACTACAGTTCCCATATCAGGTCTAATATCTGTTTTTTTACCCAAAGGACCAACTAAGTCTAAAATACTATCGCCTGCATTTAATGATGCTAATACAGTAGTTGACGCACCTATTACCATAAAAATAATATCTATAGTTCCTTTTTCTCTATCAAAATCAGCAATAGTTAATGGCACTCGCTCTCCATATTCATTAACTCTTAACACCACGAATTGACCTGGTTCTGCTTTTCTCGCTATCAAAGGAGCTTCTAAAGTAAATTGTAAAATATTTTCATGTAAAACTTTCTTATTTAAAATCTTAAACATAACACTTTCCCCTTTTCTCAAATTCAATATCATAATAAAAATTTATCATACTATAAAAAATTTTTAAAATTTTACTTAATTTTCAGTTTTTTATATGACTATTATAGAATTCAATTGTAAAATTGTAAATCTAAAAGCTGTGAAAAAAATTTATTTCACAGCTTTTAGATTTATTATTTAGCGAAAACGCCTTCTAAGTATGGCATTATTTTTGCTTTTATTGGCATTAAATAAACATTATGATTATGTTTGCGAGCAAAATCTATCACTTTACGAGCAAATTCTATATTCCATTCTAATGTTGGTTCAAAGTCCTTTGGAAAAATAACATTGTTTTTATTTCTCCAATAACTTACAGAGCGTTCGGATAAAACTGGAGAAACTCCCCAATAAATATCTAAACCATCTAAAAGGTCTGCATACATTTCTAAATAACGCATATCAAAAAATGGTTGTGTAAAAAATCCTTTTGCTCCAGCTAATTGCTTACGACGAATGCGATATTCTTCTTCTTTCATACTACTGCGATATTGGTCAATTCCTGCATATACTGTAACTTCTGGCATTTCTTCACTAAATTTTTTAATAATATCTGTACTTATTGTTGGATATACTTGATAAAGCATACTTTGTGGTGGGTCACCTTCTATAACAAGAACTTCTTTTATATTATATTCTCTCAATTTATCTTTTATCGGTAACTCTTTTGTAAAATCAAAATCCATCGCTCTTAGATGTGGTACTACATCATCGAAATAAGCTTTTGCAATATTTGCTCCGTCCCAACTTCTAGTATCACAACTCAACAAATCTGGAATATTAATGAAATCAACATCACTTAATTTTTCTTTTATTGTTTTTACTTCTTCTTTTAATACTTCAATATCTCTTGGTACTAATTCAACTGAAATTCTTGTCATAAAATCACTTCCTAGATTAACATCATTACATTATAGTTTATTATTATAACACAAATTTATCCATTTTAACGATAAAATCATACATTTTATCATAAAAAAATCGCCAGCTTTTTACACTGACGATTTTAATTCATATTTTTAATTATCCTGCATACACTAAACTCAATTATTGTTATTTTTATTATATAAAGTATTGATATAATCAATGAAAATCTTTATATATTTATATTTTGGATTTGTTTTTTTATACAATAGATGGCATTTTAAAGTAAAATCTGGTTCTATATCATAATAACCATCAAAAAAGCCCATAGCATTTAACAAGCGTTTTGGCAATACAGCCCCCACCTGATTTTGTTGACAATAATGCATAATCGCATATGGAGTAGCAAACCAAGCTTCTACTTGAGGATGACAACCTAATTTACTAAAATAGTTCTTTATAGTAGAATTCATTAAATAATATGGAGAATATTGTACCATTGGATATTGAGCGATTTCTTCTACATTGATGATATTACCTAAATGCTCAATATTTGGTGCATAATAAACCATTTCTTCATCACAGAAAAATATATTTTCATATTCATCATCTTGTAAATCTTTTAAGGAAAATGATGATACTATATCTAACTTATCTGCTTCTAACTGATTTATCAATTCTTTTGCTTCTAAATTATAAACATTAATCTTTATATTAGTGTTGTATTTTTTAAAATAAGTTAAGTGCTGATTGATAAATACATCACCTAAAGACATCAACGCACCTACAGATAAAGAAACTTCTTCTCCAGCTAATTTTTTCATTTCACTTAAAGATTGTTTTAATTCCGATACGATTTTTTCCGCTTTAGCTAAGAAGATTTGACCTTCTTTAGTAAGTTCTATTGTATTTTCTCCGTGAACAACTAATTGAGTACCAACTATTTCTTCCAATTTTTTCATTTGAAAACTAAATGCCGAACGAGTAACATTTGCTTCTCTAGCTGCCGTTGCTATATCTTTTACTTTGCTATAAATAATAAAATTTTCTAATTGTTGAATGCTTGGTAATTCTATCATGCAAATCCCTTTCTATTATTAATGGCGTAATAACTTAATCTTTTATTAGTATATCACAATCAGAGTACACTCACTACTGCAAAATATTTTTTCTCATTCTTGATAAAAAATAATCTATTACTTATCTTACAACTTTCGTGAAAAACCAATACATATATTATATATCAAAATATTTTAGAACTCAAAAAGTTTTCTTGTTCTTTAAGGCTTCGAGCATATCTATTACTTCTTTTATCATCTCTTTTGTGATATTATATGGAGCAAAACTTAAATATTTATCTTGTAAAATTAAATCAATTATTTGCTTTACATCTTTTATTCCTAAATCTATTAAAGAAGTAGGTAAATCTAGTTTCTGATTAAAATCATATACTTTCTCTGCCTGTATTAATTGCTTATCTACAAGTAACAATAATAATACACCTAAGCTGACAATCTCACCATGCATATGATTTTTACAATCTGGTATTTTCACACTCGCTAAATAAAGTGAATGAGCCAAACTGCTATTATAATTTAAATTTACTAAAACAGAAACTAATCCTGTATTTACAATAATCGTCAATACAGTCTGAATAAATTCATCAGATACAATATTTTTTTGAGCATCATCTAATGCCTTTACTCCATATTGCAGTAATCTTTCTGAGCAATCTTTTGCTATTTGTACCCCTAAATTATTTGTGTGATTTAAAACTCTACCTCTCGTATTAAAACAAACTTCATATTGTTTAGATAAAGCATCACCAATGCCAGCACGCAAATATTTTATAGGTGCATTACTTATGATTTTTGTATCTATAAAACAATGAATAGCTGGTTTTTGTGCATCATAAAATTCTACTTTATCTTTGCCATATAAAATGCATAAAGCTGTAACAGGAGCACAATTTGATGCTATTGTCGGAAATGTAAATACTGGCTTTTTCAGCATATCTGCTAAAGCTTTGCATGTATCCATACTTTTACCACCGCCAACAGCAAATATCATATCTGCCATTTGCACTGTTTTCATATTTTTTAATCGCTCAATATTTTCTCGTGTAGCATTACCTCCATACCAAATAAAATCCAATAATTTTATATCTGTCCCCTTCATCGCAGTAAGTAATTTATCTTTTACTTTACTTAAACTAATTTCACCGCCAATTACAATTGCCGTTTTGCCATAATTACTGCAGATTTGAGGTACTCTCTTATATACATCTTCACCAATGCTATAACTTGGTAAATATACTTGCTGACTCATTTTACTCCCTCTAATCTTAAATATTTTTTATAAAAAAAGTCTTTCTGCTTAAACAGAAAGACTTTTTAGTTTACTTATTAAATTCTATTTTTATGAATTATTTTCCTTCTAAAATGCTACCTAAAGAATTTAAAAAATCGCCTTCAAAAGTTTCAAAACTACCTTCATCACATTTTTGAGCTAAACTTGGATTTATTGGAAGTGTAGCTGTATGTTTTATACCATATTTATTAGCTTCTTCTTCAACTTTTGATTTACCAAAAATATAATGTTTTTCATTGCAATTAGGGCAAACAAAATAAGACATATTTTCTACAATACCAATAATTGGCACGCTGAGTAAGCCAGCCATATTCACAGCCTTTTCTACAATCATAGATACGAGTTCTTGTGGTGTTGTAACTACGATAATACCATCAACTGGCAAAGATTGATATACAGTAAGTGGTACATCACCTGTTCCTGGAGGCATATCCACAAACATATAATCTACTTCACCCCAGTTTACATCGCTCCAAAATTGTTTTACTACTCCACCAATAATAGGGCCACGCCAAACAACAGGATCTGTTTCATTATCTAAAATCAAATTTGTAGACATGATTTTTATACCAGTTTTTGTCTGTGCTGGTGTCATACCTTCTTGTGTTCCTGTTACTTTTTCTTTAAGATTAAACACTTTTGGTATAGATGGACCTGTGATATCAGCATCTAAAATTGCTGTTTTATAGCCACGACGTTGCATCGTTACTGCCATCATAGAAGTAACTAAGGATTTACCAACGCCACCTTTACCACTCATTACAGCAATTACTTTTTTAATATTTGAACTTGGATTGTTTGGTGCTAATAAACTTTGAGGAGCTGTACGTTCTCCACAAGTCGTACCGCAACTTGCACAATCATGATTACAATTTTCGCTCATTATAAATAGCCACCTTCTACATAAGATATTAATCTATATTATATCATATCTTTTTTGAGTTTAAAGCTATTATATCTTTCTATATTTTTTATTTACTTTTCTCTAAATTTTTTCTTCAAATAATAATTTAATATCAATATCCAAAGCTTTACTTATTTGCATTAATGTAGATATCGGTACTCCTTTACTATAAATTCCTCTTTCAATTCTTGATAAATATGATGTACTTATTGAAGCTCTAAATGCTAATTCTTCTTGTGTATATCTTTTTAATTTGCGAAAATAAGCTATTCTTGCCCCAATCAATCTATATTGTGCTGAAAAATCTACCATAAAATCACCTTCTGCTATATTCTTTAAATTTATTCTAGCGAAAAATTTATCAATTTAGTTGTACTAGCAGGACAATAAAATGGATTATTTAGTTATTTTTTCAGCTTAATTATCCCAATTTATAAAATAAAAAATATCATTTATTTATATTTACAAATAAAAAGCAATATCTATAGTTTTAACCTTCAACAACAGATATTGCTTTTTTATGTATATATTATTTTATTTTTATCAGCTATCATCATTTTTCAAAAATGGCACTTAATTCGACTTCCAAAGCTTTAGCAATCTTCATAAGTGTAGATATTGGCAAACCTTTTTTGTAAACACCACGTTCTATTCTTGATAAATATGAGGCACTAATTGACGCTCTAAACGCCAATTCTTCTTGTGTGTATTTCTTCATCTTTCGAAAATACATTATCTTAGCTCCAATTTGTCTATATTCAGATTCAAACACAAAAATATTACCCCTCTCATACATACTAATAAAATTATCTCATTATCTAAGATATTTACAATTCATATTCATACCAATAATCACCTTATTAGTATTAGTTATGCCTTAATATGTAAGTTTTTCATAAAGATTGTACCTATATTCATATTTATTAAGTTAATATAAGTACAATCCCTATGATAAATATTTTCTATTTATGGAAGGTCTATATTTCTATTTGTGATATCCACTCTCAAACTATCGCCATGAAGAATTACTAAATTAGCTAAATTAACATTTTGCATTTCATATAAATACTCATCGTATTTTCCTTTGTTATTTCCATAATAAGTCATTATTCCCAAAGGAGATAAAACACCATCTTTTTCTTCACTATAGATTTCTATAGGAATAGTATGTGTAGAACCACTCCAGTATCCAGCCTTTTTATCTTTGCTATTTACATTATCATATTCTACACTCATATCAAAATAGAGTGCTCTATCTGTATTAGCATACTTTTTAGGATTTAATAACTCTTTATCAAAAGGAATAGTAGCTATCATATCATCTTTTTTATCATAAATGATAAATCTCAATCCCTTTCCTGTCATCAAACCAAAGAAACCATTATCATCAATTGTTGATACAGCACTGACTTTATAATTAGTATTTTTATTTTTTAATATATCATTAGCTTTTTTTAGATTTTCCTCATCTTGCTTTTGCTGTTGATAGGTATCATCAGTAGCTTTTGCTGTTTCCACCAACGTATTAGTATTCGTATTTACTTGCGTATCTTTTTCATGTTTTTGATAGAGAAAATATCCCAGACCACTGCCTACAACGATAACTACTACAATTGCAATAGCTATTATTATTTTCATTTTATTATTATTACTATTGTTATTGTTTATATTAGTACTATTTGTATTTAGCTGTATCTGTGGACTTGTTGATACTCCTAAATTAGTACCACATTTAGGGCAAAATTTTTCACCATCATTAACTGGGGTACCACATTTAAAACAAAATTTACTCATTTCATTTACCTCTCATCAAAATGGGTCTGCTCCATAATTATTAGCACCCACATCGCCTCTAATACATAACAATTTAATGCTAAAATAAAGATTTACAAATGGTACCATAAAAATCAATATCCACCAGCCTGATTTATTAAAATCATGAAATCTTCTAATATTTAAAGATATACCAGCTATAGTTCCCACTAATTGCACTATTAAAGTTAACATCATGCCAAAATCGGACATTATACCAAAAATATCTGTTGTCGCTGCATAGATGATAAAATAAAGTACCATTACTACAACTGCGATTATCAAACTGCGTGTTATATAAAATTTTCTATTTATTCTACCCTCAAAACAAAAATATTCATTTTTTATTTTATTTAAAATACCATCAGCACTATTATTGCTATTATTTACATTAAAATTTGTATTCATATTCTGTTGATATGGCTGATTTACTGGCTGTATTGGTTGATTATTATTTACTACATTAGTATTCATATTATTGACCATTGCTGTCTGATAAAATGCTGGTGTTTTTTCACCACATTTAGGGCAAAATTTATCTGCACTAGTTAAAGTATTTCCACATTTTTGACAAATAATATTATTTGCTACTTGTACATTTTGTTTTTCTAATTTATTGCCACAACTTGGACAAAAAAGTACGTTATCATCAAATTGTTTCTGACATTGTCTACAAATATTCATATCTATTCCTCATTTCTGTATGTTTCAAATTTAAATTTACTTTGCATGATATTGAGTTAATATCTTCTTCATTACAGCAATAGCATCAGAATCACGCATATTGTCGCCATTTATCTCAATTGTCCAAAGCTGAAATCTAGTATCATTTAAAATGACAAATTGGACTTTAGCTTTTGCTGGTTTATCCTGCCAACGACATGTACCTGTGAACTCTACAACTTTTGAATTATCTGTAGCCACAAAATACTCCCATTTACCATCGCTGAAAAATTGGTCAAAAGCCTTACCTATTTTTACATTAGGAACAATTTCCATTGTACCCTCTTTGACTAAAGTTACATGTTTATCTTCTAATAAACTACAACCTGAAAACATCACACTAGATAAAGTAAGTAACGCTATGAATACCATTAAATATCTCTGTTTTAATCTATGCATAAAAACCGCTCCTCATTTTACTATCAACAACTATTACTCAGTACGTATTTTCTAAAGGGTCATTGCCATATTGATTAGTACCTTTTGTACCTGGCATCAAAAATAAATATAAATATAGAAAAGGTGTTATCGCTGGTATAAGTGATAATAAAGCAAAATATCCCGATTTATCCAAATCATGAAATCTTCTCATATCCAGCATAAAATCAGCTACTATACATAAACATAAAAGTATAAAGCTCAATAACATCAAGATTAAACTAAAATCATCTGACCTAGTATCTAATTCATCAATTAGCACAAAAAGTATACATTCTATAACTACTAAAACTAAACTGCGTATAAAATAGATTTTGCGATTTAGTCTTCCTGTATAAGAAAAATAATCTCGCTTTATCATTTGTATAAAATCTGAATTCATCAGTTTATCTATATCATCTTGTTTTTTATTATTCCCAGAAATATTAGTTTGTATTTTAGCTCCACATTTAGGGCAAAATTTTAAATTAGTATTTCCGTTTAAATTTTGACCACATTTGGGACAATATAAATTTTGCATAATGCTCACCTCTCATTTTGACGACTAATAATCAAAAGAAGCTATCTTCATCCTCATCATCAAAATTGCCAAAAGAGTCTTCTTCTGTGTATTCTTCTTCTTCATAATCTGCCGATGTGTCTTCACTATTTGATGTATCATCTTGAGTATTAGTTTCATCATAAGCTTGTATACTATCTACAGGATTTTCTTGTAGCATTTCATCACTACTTTGCATTTCATTATTATTTTGCATATTATCAGGAATAATATTTTCATCATAAGCTTGGATATTATCCACTACATTACTATTCATGATTTCAGGTGCTACCACATTATTCATATCTGGCACTACTTGCTCACTATAAGCTTGAATATTATCCACTGGATTTGCGTACATTGGGTCGATATAATCTTGAACTGGCTGAGTTACTTCATTTGGGATGTATTCTGTTGATGCTGGTTGTTCTGTACTAGATGAAGAACTATGATGACCACTAGAAGCTTCCGCTGTTGCATTATGATAAAGAGAACTAGCCATCGCCCCTACAGCAGCGGCTGCTGCATATTTGCCAAAAGTTTTTAAACCACTTTCTTGATTGTTTTGGTTATTATTCATATTATTAGGTATTTGTTGATTAGCCATTGCTTGATTGTTTGGCATATTATTCGCTCTGTTATTAAAATTATTTGCCATCATATTACCATTTAATCCATTTGCGAAATTATTACCATAATTTGCATTTTGCATTGGCTGAATATAATTCATTCCATTTGTATGTTCTGCTATATACATACTATTTTGTTTTAACATATCGATATTTTGATAAAGATGTGCAATCATCAAATAAATAGAGGCTTCTTTTACTCCCATATTCACTGCTTTTTGCAAATAATTTATAGCTTGTGCATAATTTGGCAATGGTATATTCATTTGCAAATAATTTTTACCTATGTTAAATTCGTTCATACCCATTTGATTATTATTCATTACTTGATTATTTATCATTTGATTATGTTGTTGCATCTGATTTTGCTGATAATTATTTGCACTTGGATAATTATTCTGTGTTCTCATCTGCATATTAGTATTAACCATTCTATTTGCATTTTGCTGATAATTAGTATTTTGCACTGAAGTATTAAAATTATTTTGTGAATTTACATTATAATTATTCTCTTGATTAAATTTCATACCACAATTAGTACAAAATAAATTATCCGCTGGCATCTTGCTACCACAATTTGTACAATACTTAAACATAAATATTCGCTCCTTTTATAATATGTATTAATCTTTAATAACAATATAATAAAAATAGAACTTTCTTTGTTGTCCCATAGGGATAATTTAACTGCTTTTTCGTATTAATAGTAACAATTTAAGCCATTTTACATAAAAAAATAGCCTTTAAGATACTAATATCTAAGGCTATTTATCATAATTTATATTTAGTTATATTCTTTTAAAAACGTCATTATTTCATTGGTCTTAGCTTTTAAAGCCTCTTTTAATTCTGGTAAATAATACTTAATCAATACGCCTTCTACATCTTCTTGTAAAAAAGGATTATCTTTAATGATAAAATCAGTACTTTTCATTAATTCATTAAAAAAACATTGTGCTAAAGTATCAAAATTAAAATGATAAACCTTTTTTTCTTCATTTGTCTTGTCATCAACTATCGTCAATTCTTCTAAGTTTATATCTTTTTTTAAGTATTGCGTTACATATATAAAAAATCGCTCAGCATCATAAGCTAATGTTCTATCTTTAAATTCTCTTTTTATCTCTTCTACATAATTTGTTTCTTCTAAATGCTTTAACTGCCAAAGATGATACATCTGTTCATCTTGTTTTCCTGAAAGTCTAGTAAAACTAGGCACATAATCAAAGTGCTTTAAATACTCCGGCAAATCCAACTTAAATCGTTTTACCATTAGAGTTATAATACGCTCTATTTCTTTATTTACCTTAAAATAATAATTTTGCTCATTTTCATAGTACGTATAATATTTCTTTAACTGATAGATTTTATATGTTTCTAATATGTCCTTAATATATTCTTTCATTAAAGAAAATACATTATTCTCAAAATCCTCTATCATAGCCTTTTGAGCTTCTTCTACACTTTCATAATCTAAATCATCAACCATACTGATTGGAGTATAAAAAGGTATCTTATTAAAATCAAATGGATAATCTTTTTCTTGTACAGGCATAGGTATTTCAAATAAGTTAAATTTATCATTCAACATTATTTCTATTTGCTTTAAAGTCAATTTATTCTGTTTTTGCTCAAATTTATATTCATCTTCAATTTCATTTAAAATTTCCTCTACATATTGATAGCGATTTTCTGGGTCTAATTGTGTTGCTTTAGCTATTATCTTTTGTAGTAAATTAGATTTGGGCTGTAATTTTTTTATCGTTATACCTAAAGCATATATATCTGTTCTAGCATCAGTTTGACTAAAACCATATTGTTCTGGCGGTGCAAAACCTTTTGTCCCCAAATATGTCGTGTCAAAATTCTGGTCATACTTAAAAATACGCACCGTATCAAAATCTACTAACTTAATAAGGCCATCATTTGTAAGCATAATATTATTCAAATTTATATCACGATGAATAATGTCCCTTTGATGTAAATTTTTCAATCCCTTACATAATTGTACTAAAATATCTTGTATCTCTTCATCAGATATATATTTTTTTTGCTCTATCAATTCATTTAATGTTATACCACAGATATATTCTTCTACTAAAATTATTTCTTCATCACCATCAAAAATATAATAAATCCTAGGAAGTATCCTATCATCTATCTTTTTCAATTCCTGATAAGGAACATCTTTATTTTTTAAATATTTTATAACATATACTTGTCTATCTGACTCATCATATGCCAAAACAATCTTACTCTTATCGCTTTCCTTCCATATATCTATTTGTTTATATTTATCATTTATAAACTGCTTAACAAAATCACTCATATATTAACCTTCTATCAAATAAATTTATAAATATATTTTAGCAAAAGAAAAATAGAGTAGACAATTTTATCTACTCTATAAAATATATTTTAATAAATTATTCTTTATTTTTCTAAATACTTTCTTTGTTCATAGCTTACTTCTGTATTACGCATAGTACCATTTAAAGTTTTAGCTGTCATAGGTGATAGATATTTATCTGTATTAGCTACTGCTTGTGCTGTAATCTGATTAATATTTTCTGTCATATTAGCTATATCATCTTTCATTGCAACCATAAATTTATCAGTTATATCTAATAAACTCATGAGTTGTCGTTCAACAGCATTCTCCATGATTTCTTTACTTCTTCCACCATTTGGAAATCGTTGTTCTAGTTGTTCTAATCTATCACTAGCTTTATCTTGTATTTCATTTTGAATACGTACATACTCTTTAGTCTTTTCAATAACTAATGCTTGAGTTCTCTCTCTTAATTCTAAAGACATTTTTCCAATACTATTTGAAAGCTCAACAGAAACTCTACCTAAATCCTCTTGATATTTTTTTATTGCTTCTACTACCATGGACTGTCTTTCCAATTCATTTCTAGCAATCATATTATCTATTTCTGCATTAATTCTTCTATTATTAGCTTCAATATTTAATTCACTTTCACGTTTTTTTAAATCTAATTCTATTTCAAATGCTTTCATTTCTTTTTCTAATCGAGCTTCTGTTTCCATTTTCTTACGCTCATTAGCTGCTTCTGCATTTCTTATTGGTTGACGACAAAGATCACAAACCATCTTTACAGGTTCATATACAATATCATCTAATTTATCAAACATTTTAAATAAATTCACTAATGCAGCCATATTAAATATTCTCCTTTAATTCTTTTATTTTCTCATCTAAAATACGTTCACTTTTTTCAAAAGATACTTGTACTTTTTTTAAGTTATTCTCCCAATTTGTATTTTGTATCATTAAATTACGTAATAATGATATCTTTTCATCAAATAAATTTCTATCAAAAGAAGTATAATCCCATTGTTTTATAAAATCACTATACCATTTTGCAAATAAAGAAATGATTTTCTGTCTATCATATGATGATAAATTTTTCTGTTCTAAAACAGTTAATACTGCTTTCCAATGAGCATTTAACCATTTTACCTCATAAAGTTCCATGCAAATAGTATAAATCGGACTATTTAAATCTTTATACAAAGCTGTATATAAATCGGGATTTTCATTTAAAACATTATTTATAAGCTCTTGACGACCTCTTTTTAAAATTTCTTTAAAACATATATACGGAAAGTCTTTATTCATTCTATATTACCTTCCCTTATATGCTACGAAGTTTTTCATTTACTTTGTTTTTAAATTCATCAAGCTTTTTAGTAGTGTAATCTGTAATTAATTTTTCACTAATAGCAAAACTTCTATTCATATTTTCTTCAAGTCGTTTTAACCAAGCATTTTTCATATCTTTATCAATATGCTCTGCATCTAATTTTTGACTTATTTTAGATAATTGATTATTAAAGAAATCTATATTTTCTTGTCTGTAATCCTTAAGTATTTTTTCAATAAATTCTATTTCATCTTTATGTTGTTTAATAAGTTCCATATAATGTTTTTCATAATCATATAAAACTTGTAACGTAGGTTCTTGTTTTATAGGTGAAATATCATTAAAAACATCAAAAACGTTTTCTTTTTTTTTCATAATAACTTAACCTCTTTTATATTATGAAATTTATAATACATAAACTAAGATTTTTATCATATTCAGTAAATTTCACTTCACACTCTTGATAGTTTTGTTGTTTATTTTTTATTATGTCTTTTATTGATTTATAAAAATCCTCTATTTTTTCAAAGCTTCTACTTTCATATTCATTTAAACATTGATTATTTCTCTTATAATACAAAATCGCAGTTATATATTTGTTTTTCTTACTTTCTTTCCATAAAAAATCATCTAAAAAAAACATCTCATTCTTAGATAATTTTTTTATTTTATATTTATTAAAATCAATATCAATATTACTATAATAAAAACAAATATACTCAAATATTTGTCTGAGAATTTCTTTTTTTTTTCAACAGTACTTATTTCTTTTTTCCTTTCTAAATTATCTATATTAGTATTATTAAAATAATTTTCTTCTAAATTTAAATTATTTTTCTCTGCATTTTCTAATCTAATAATAGTATTTTCATTTGTAGATACAATATCAAAATTGCCTTCACGTATTTTTTTTATATCTAAATTGCTACAAAAAGTCAGTTCATCATTTGTGAATAATTTTGATAAATAATAATCAAATAATTTTTTATCTGTTTCAATACCCATTTTATAACATTCTAATGTTCCAATCTTTTTTTTCTGTTTTTGAAAATTTATATCATCAAAATCATTATCAAAAATTTTTCCACTATAATCATTATAAGTACTAATAATAGATATAGGATTTTCATTTTCCCATATATTGAGCATATACTTTATATATATATCTAAAAAATATTCATAATCAAAATTTAAATTTACTTTTTCTTCATAGGATTGAAAAGATATACCAATAAATGCAAATATAGAACGACCTTTATTATCATAACATAATTTACTAATTGTTTTTTCTTCTTTATTACAAAACTTAATTAAATCTTTAATATAACATACTATACCTGCAATAGACTTATTAGACTCACGAGCAATAACCCACCTAACTGTACCATGTTCCATATTATTTATAGATGATGTTGCTGATACAATCTTATTTCTTGCCCATTCAATATTTAAATTTTCTGGATGAACAATAATATTAGGATTAAAATCACATTTATATGTTCTACTGTGTATTATTGGTGCTATTTTAATCATAATTATTCTCCTTTTATGACACTAGAAAAAGACTCTCTTTTTTCTCCATTTACAAAAATATATGGTATTTTATCTAATTCTTTTAGCAATCTTTCTTGACTATTTTTTACACTTTGTATTAGATTATTCAATCTATCACGTTCTTTCATTTCTATATATTTTATTGTTTTTATTTCTTCAAGATTTTTTTCTAAAGATCTTATTTTATCTTTATCCTGGAACCATCCCCACCACCATTTTTCATCGTCTATTTCATTTTGAATTGATTTAATTTTATCATCGTAATTATTATTACAATTCAATTTATTTTTGTATAATTTTTTAAGTTCATTTTTCAATGCAAATATTATTCCCATAAATATTGGTAACTGAATATTTAATGGTTTTAATTTTTCATGATATGACTCATTATTTATATTGTTACCTATTGATACTGGTATAATCGTTACAATTTTTTTATGCTCACCATCATCTAAAAACAATGATGAAAATGCTTCTTCTATAATTTCTATTAAGTCTTCTTCCTTCTTTACATCATCATTACATAAATCATATTTTGTAATAACTATTGCTATAGGAGGTAATTTATGTTTATTATTTAATTCACTAAAAAAAGGATTTAAATATCCACTACAATTATCTCTAATTTTATTTATCTTTTCTTCAGAATCATTACCTTTTAATAATTCCCCATCAATACAAATAAATAGACAACTTGAATTTAAAATAGATTCTTTTACTTGATTATAATCCTCTACATTACCTGTGCTCTTCAAATCTAACATATTACCTGGATAATCCATCCAACTAAATGATAAAATTTTTTTATATGCATATTCTAAGTTAAACTCATATTTAGATAAACTATCTGTACCTGCTGGAAATCTATCATTCCCTAAGCTATTATCAGCCAATCTTTTATACCAATTTCTTAACTCAACTTCACTATCCTCATCCGTCGTTATTGTATATCCTTTTATTCCTGCACTCATTTTGTAAAACATACCTAATAAATAACATGTTTTTCCGGAACCAGTCATTCCTAATATTGTAAATGTTGTATTTGCCATAAAAAAAACCACCTTTTATAATAAATTATTATATTAAATATAATATCATCTCATTTTATATCAATTTTTATTAACTAACTTATCTAAACTAACATCTAAAATTCTAGATATCTTATACAATACTGGTAAAGATACACAACCTGTTACTAAGCCACTTTCTATTTTTGCCATATAACTTAAACTAATATTTGTTTTTTGCGCTAATTGCATCTGTGTATATTTTTTCAATTTCCTATAATATGCAATATTTATTCCTATCAATCTATTATCTAATTCATCATTCATTATAAACATACCTCCCTAAATAATTATCTTACTTTAAAGCATATTTATCTATAAACTACTAAGGTTAATTTATTCATTAATAGTATACATTTAAGTTAAAAAAATATATTTTTTATCATGATATATGTCATAAATTTTATATTCAGCATCAAACTAATTGACTATATAATACCAATTTTATAATATAAAAATGTATCTTTTAAAGAAACAATTTTATATTATCGATATTATATTATTGATTATAAGGAGATTTTTATGCAAAAAGATTTAATTTATTTAATTAATAATTATGAATATGAAATGAAACACTTCGATATTTCCAATTTATTATCAAATAATGTCACATCTTCTAGTGTATCATCTAATGATATCATTGATTTTCTCGATGATTTAAAAGGCATCTTCAGCGATATTAAAGGCTTATCATCTAAAACATCTCATCACTTTGATATTAATGACTTCTTAAATAATTTAAAAGATGAAAAAAACTATTTTTATGATAAAATAATCTATTATTGTCATCAAAAAAATATCGATGAAGTTGATTTATATAAAAAAGCTAATCTAACTAGAAGTATTTTCTCAAAAATTCGCAGCATGAATAAAACTACATACACACCTAGCAAAGCTACAGTTCTTTCTATTTGCTTAGCCTTAAATTTATCATTGAATGAAACACAAGAAATGTTAAATATAGTAGGCTATTCACTTTCAGATAAAATGGTTACTGATAAAATAATATCTTGGTGTATTGTTCACAATGAATATAATATTGATGATATTAATAATTTTATCTATGAAAAAACAAATAAATCTTATTTTATATAAAAAAAGAGCCTTTAGGAAATTAATCCTAAAGGCTCTGAATTTTTTAAATTAATGGCGGAGCGAGAGAGATTCGAACTCTCGCACGGCGAAGCCGCCTAACGATTTAGCAAACCGTCCTCTTCAGCCTCTTGAGTATCGCTCCGTAAAATTTATTTTTTATCATTATACAATAAATTACATACTAATTCAATTATCTCATCTTAAATATATCTTTTTAAATCTCCAAATGCTTAAGCTTAATACTATGATTGTAAAAAATATCAAAAATAATGTAGGTTGATATAAATATTCCAAACCTATTCCCTTCAAAAAAATTCCACGAGATATCTCTACATAATGAGTCATTGGCAATATCATGCTTATATAATAAAAAAAATCTGGCATAGCTACACGTGGAAACATAAATCCTGATAATAAAATACTTGGCAATAATACGAAAAAAGATAATTGCATAGCTTGCATCTGATTTTGAGCTACTGTTGATATTAATATTCCCAAAGAAAGTATCGCTAACATAAAGATTGTAGTCAATAATATAAATAAAATCAGACTTCCTTTTATAGGGATATTAAAGCCAAAATAACCTACACAAATTGCTATTATCATTTGTATATAACCAACGCAAATATACGGTACTATTTTTCCAATTATCAATTCAATTGGTTTTAATGGACTTATCAATAATTGTTCTAATGTTCCTTCTTCTTTTTCTCTAACTATAGAAATACTTGCTACCATGATTAAAGTCATCATCAATACTATGCCAATAATTGAAGGAATTATATAATTGGCACTGATAAAATCAGGATTATACCATGCTCTTATTCGCAAATCATATTTACCTACAACTAAATTTTGATTATAAGATAATGAAGATAATTGCATTTGCTCTGCTTTTTTATTAATGGCTAATTGAGCTACATTTATAGCTGAGCTAGCTGACATATTATCACTAGCATCTACAATCAATTGGATAGGTACATTATCTCCATGCTTAAATTTTTTCACCATATCTGGCGGAAAAATTATACCTACAATAGCCTCACCAGAATTAATTTTTTCATTCACTTCTTTTATACTGCTAGCATAATATATCACATCATAATAATCAGTAGCCACTAATACATCAATGAGCTCTCTACTTTCTTGTTGCCTACATTGATCAAAAACAACTGTTGGTATATGTTTTACTTCTGTATTTATAGCTAAACCAAAAATCAAAATTTGAATAATAGGTAACAATATCAGCAACCTTAACATAGTTGTATCTCTACGCATTTGTTTAAACTCTTTATATAATATCGCATAAATTCTATGCATCACTATTCACCGCCTTTTGTTTAACCAATAAGGCAAAAACTTTGTTTAATGAAGTATTTTCATCAGCTACTGATTTTTTTATATTTAAAGGAGTATCTTCTATTAACAATTTTCCAGCATGCAAAAATCCTATTTTATGACATAATTCTGCTTCTTCCATAAAATGAGTAGTTACTATTACTGTTATATTTTGCTTAATTAAATCTTCTATTATTTGCCAAAAAATTTTTCTAGCTTTAGGGTCTGCCCCACTTGTAGGTTCATCTAAAAATAATAATTTAGGTTTATGGATAATAGCACACCCTAAAGCTAATCTTTGTTTCCATCCGCCACTTAATTGATTTACCAAATAATCTTTTTTATCTACTATACCAGCCATTTCCATGATTTCTTGCATGCGTATATTTAATAAATCTTCATTTAAACCATATAAATTAGCATAAAATTTTATATTCTCTTTTACTGTTAAACTAGGATATAAAGAAAATTTCTGCGACATATAGCCTATCTTTAATTTCAATTCATCAGTAATATTTTCATTTTGCCATAGATATATTTTTCCTGATGTAGGCTTTAATATGCCACATAACATACGTATTGTTGTACTTTTTCCAGAACCATTTGAACCTAACAATCCATATATACTACCCTGTTTTATCTTTAAAGATACATTATTTACTGCAATAAACTCGCCAAATTTCTTAGTTAAATTTTCTGTATAAATTGCGTAATCCATATTATCACTTCATTATAATTAATTTACTCATCAATTAAACTGATAAAAACATCTGCTAAATTTTGTTTATTATATTTCTGTTGTAAAATCTCAAGTTTATCATCTAAAATAATTTTACCTTTATTCATATAAATAATATGTTTTGCATACATCACTTCATCAAAATAAGGAGTAGCAACAATAATTGTAATATCTTCTTTATTTATCATTTGAATTAAATTCCATAATTCTTGACGAGATACAGGATCAACACCAGTTGTTGGTTCATCTAATAAAATAATTTGTGGTCTATAAACTAAAGTTGCCGCTAAAGCTAATTTTTGCTTCATTCCACCAGATAATTTTTCTGCTAAACGATGTTTAAATCTATCCAAACCCACAAAATTTAACATTTCATTACAATTCATCAATGCTTGTTTACTATCAAAACCATGCATCTTAGCAGATAGTATCACATTTTCCTCTACTGTAAGATTTCTATACCAACTAAAATTTTGTGCCATATAGCCAATATCTGCTCTTTTTTTATAAGGTATTTTTCCATCAATTAATATATAGCCTCTATCAGGATTTAATAAACCTACTATTAATTTTATTAAACTAGTCTTACCAGCACCATCACCGCCAGCAATGATAGTTAATTCTCCTGATTTTATAACTAAATTACAATCATCTATAATTTTTACATCATTAAAATATTTATCTACATTACTTATTTTAATCATCAAAAATCACATCCGCTATCATACCTGCTTTTAATCTATTATGTTCATTAAAAATCTTAATTTTTACCGCAAAAACCTTATTACTTCTTTCATCTTTAGTCAAAGTTTCCCTCGGTGTAAATTCAGCTTCATCATTTATATTGATTACTTGTCCTTGAAAAACTTCTTGAGGATATGCATCCACTTGTATCTTCACTTTTTGCTGTAGATATACTTTTCCTAAATCTGCAATATCTATATATACAATAACCCAACTATCTGTTAAATCTGCTATAGTTAAAATTGCTTGTCCTTGATTAATATATTCATTATTTTCAAAATTTTTATTTAATACAACTCCTGTAATGGGACTATATACTTTTGTATCTGCTAAAATACTCGCATTGGCATTAGCTTGTGCAATTAATTTTTCAACCTGTTGCTGTTGTGCTTCTATCTGTTTTTGTCTTGTTCCTGCTAAAACTAAATCATAATTTTCTTTAGCAATATATAGTTCCTTTTCTGCTACGTCGACAGCTTTTTGCATATCATCTAAAGTTTGCTTGCTTATTCCACCTACATCATATAATTCTTTATTTCTTTTTAAATCAGTTCGAGCTTTATCAAAAATGACTTGTGCCTTTTGCAAACTATTTTCTGCCATAGCAATTTCTTGTTTCCTTGCGCCATCTTTCAAATCTTGCAGTTTTGCTTGTGCTTCTTTCACAGCTTGCCAATCACCAATATTTTGAGCTCGTAAATCTTCTCGTTCTATCTCACAAACAAAATCTCCTAAATTTAAATTATCTCCTTCTTCTAATTTAAGATTTCTTATATATCCTGCTAATCTAGGTGTAACATCATATTTTGTTACTTCTATCGTACCTGTTGCTGTCAATTTATCCACTTTATCATAACAAAAATAGTACCATCCTATACTCACTAACATAATTAACAATATCACAACTAAAGCAATTTTTTTCTTTGGCATATTATATCACCGCCCTTATATTAATTATGTCATAGGCAAAATTTCTGTTCAATCGACAATTATTTCTTTACTGTCGATTTTTCAATACAAATATATTATTTATCACCGGTCTTACAATCTCCAAATAATCTTCTATAGATAATCTATCTTTATATTTATACATATATAATAAAGCATTAAGATGTCCATTTATAAAAAATTCGACAGCCAATTCCGCTTTTAAATCATTTTTATCTAAATGAAAAAATTTATATATATTTTTACGTATTTTTTCTTTCAGTTTAAATTGAAAACTCATATCTCCATGTTCACCTAATAATACATATAATTTAGGTGCATACATCGAAAAAAATGCTTTTAATTTTTGTAAAGTATATTTATCTTCTTGATTTAAGAGAAAACAATTTAATATATATGGTAAGAATTTATCAATTTGTATAAAAAAATCTTCTTGTTCTTGCTCTAATAAATCGTATATATCTTTAAAATATGTATAAAATACACTTCTATGATATCCTGCTTTATCCATTAATTCTTTTATTGTAATTTTATTAATACTTTTTTCTCGATATATTTCCCAAAAAGCAATTATAATATTTTCCTTTGTAAACAATAAATTCACCTCAAAAAATAAGATTGATTAGTTAAATTAACTAATCAATCTCACTAAAATTATCAATAATAATATCCTATATCACCAACAACAATAGTCTTAATAACATCTCTATTATCAAAGAAAAAATATAGTGGCATATTCGGATGGTCTTCACTATCGGCTAAATAGCACCAAGTAGTCCCTTGTGTTTCTCTATAATTTCTATCAGGATCGCCATAAGCATATAATACATCATTTTTGTTCATGCCCACTCTTATCCCCAAATTAGTAGTGATATTATCTTCATTGCATACAATCGCTCTAATTCTACCATCTTCATTATACCCACCATTAATATAATAAACCATCAACTCACTATTATACGTAACTTCATTTATATTAAATCCATTGCAATTTCGCACTGCTAAATTTGCTGTTGGTCTTCCATACACATAATAACATGAATTTATTTGCTGATCTGGAGTAAGTCCTCCTATATTTAAATATGTATAAGGTATTCTTGCCTCTGCATTCAATATATTGCCAAAAATAATTCCCAAACAAATAAACAAACTACATAAATAAAACTTCAAAACACTAACCTCTTTTACCTTCATTATATTCATTATATTAAATATTAATGTATATTTTCGATCAATTCACCTAGTCGCAATCTACTTCTAATATTTAATAAAGTTTCATCTAATTGGCGAATTTCTTCAATACAAGCTTTTTCCTTTGCTGTTGTTTCTATAATTTTACTAATTCCGCCATTTTTTATCACTATGCGTTTATCTGCATTTAAAGCCAATAATGGATCATGCGTGGACATAATGACGATTTTTTCACTTTTAGCTAAGCATTTTATCGCTTTTTGTCTATCTATCCCTGCATTTTCAATTTCATCAATCAATACAATCGGTGAACTGCTGATACATGCCACATCCGCTATCATCAAAGCCCTTGATTGACCACCAGATAATTGAGTTACTTTCGTATCTAAAGTAAATTTTTCTCCAGCTAGTTCATTTGCCATAGAAAAACATCTAGCGATTATAGATTTTTCATTTGCTAGATCTTTACCTAAACGAACTTTAGCATGCATAGTCAAAAAATCTTCTACAGTAATATCCATGATAAAATTCATATTTTGTGATAATTGAGCTACTAATTTTCCTTCTAAATTAAATCTGGCTTCATCATCTAAAATTTCATCATCAATTAAAATCTGTCGTTTTGTCGGTGTATCTTGTTGTGCTAAACATTCGATATCTGCAAGCAATCTACTTTTCCCAGAACCTGTTGGCCCTACAATACTTATTACTTGCCCTGCAAAAATCTCTACTTGGATATTTTCAGCTTCGCCTAATTTATTTTTGCCACCATTAATGGTTAATTTATGTACTTTTACCTCATCTTTATTTTCTAAATTCTGCATAGCTGAAAGATATTTTTTTAGTTCATCAGCAATATTGCCATCACGAATACCAACTTGCCATAAATCTTCTTCATCTATATCTTCAAAAGCCTTAGCAAAAGTTAAATTATCCGGCAAATTCCATAGACCTGTATTATCCAAATAATCTTTGATTTGAGGATATGCTTTTTTTATTTCTCCAATTGTGTGAGTTTCTACAAATTCTTTAAAATCCATAATTTCCACCTAATCAATTAAATTCCATTTTTTTAGTCATGCCCAATTGATATTTTTCACCAATACGCATTTCATCTGTACAATATGAACATACAGCAGCTGGCGAAGTAAAACGCAATTTTTTTCCTTCTAATGTATCTATATCTTCAATTTTATTTATATATTTTTTCAACATAAATGCACCTTGACCAGTTATGCCATTGATAAAAATAACTTGTGCCTTAGGATTTGCTTGATAGACATTATACATAAATACTTCGCGTTCAGCTTGAGAAATAATATCGCCTTTAGTGATGACTATTACATCTGCAAATTTCACCATTGGCCCAATTTTTCTCGGTGTATTAATCCCTGATAAGCAATCTATTACACCAATAGCCAATACATCTTGAATATATGGTGAACAACGATTGCAAAGACCTGCACTTTCGGTAATTAAATAATCTAAATTTTGACTTTTTCCCCAAGCTACAGCTTCTTCAATATTGCTGATAAAAAAATGGTCTGGACAAAATTTTCCTGATAAACCAATCTGTATCGGTATATTCGCTTTTTCATACGGTTCTTTATCAAAAGTCGTCAAGCAATCAAATTTAATAACGCCTGCTTTTTGCTTTTCTTTATGTAATACTTCTATTAATCGCAAAATTACAGAAGTCTTGCCCACAGATGGTGGCCCTGCTAAAGTTATTAATTTCACCAAAATCATCTCCATCATAAATTGCTAAATTTTATTATATAGCAATAAACTAAAAAAAAATAGGTTAAGCACTTTAGACTTTATTTTTATAAATCCATGCTCAACCTATTTTTACTTATTTTATAAAATTCTATTTAAAATAATATTATATATTAACCAATTTCGCCTTCAAGTTCTGTACCGCGTACTCTTACTGGTCGATTATGTTCATCAACCATGACTACATCTGGTACTAAATTTTGAGCTTCTTCTTTTGTCATCATAGCATAAGCAATAATAATAACTGTATCACCAACTTGTGCTTTACGTGCTGCTGCTCCATTTAAACAAATTACACCGCTACCACGTTTACCTGCAATTGTATAAGTTTCTAATCTAGCACCATTATTATTATTTACTACTTGTACTCTTTCTCCTGGTAAAATACCTGCAAGCTCTAACAATTCTTCATCAATAGTGATGCTTCCCATATATTCTAAATTTGCTTGAGTTACTGTAGCACGATGAATTTTTCCATGAAACATATTATATAACATTATTATTTATCCTCCAAAATGACATTATCTATTAAACGAGTTGTACCAAATTTTACAGCTAAAGCCAATAAGACTCTGCCTTCAATTTTATTTCCTACTGGTTTTAATCCTGGCAATTTATACATTTCTACATAATCAATTTGACTTGTTTTTTCAGACTGTATAGTGTCTTTTACTAAATTTAATATAGCTTCTACATCTCTTTGACCATTAGTAAATGCTTCTTTTGCTAATTTTAAACTCTTAGATAAAATCAACGCAGATTTTCTTTCTTCTGGAGATAAATAAGTATTTCTTGAACTTTTAGCAAGTCCATCAGCTTCACGAACGATAGGCATAATGCGAAGTTCTACATTGAAAAATAAATCATCCACCATACGGCGTAAAACTTCTGTTTGCTGAGCATCTTTTAAGCCAAAATATGCTCTATCTGCTCGAGATAAATTGAATAATTTACTAACTACTGTAGTAACTCCACGGAAATGGATAGGTCTTGTTCTACCACATAAAACTTTTGTGATATCACCTGTAACTTCTACCCATGTCATATCTTCATTAGGATATAAATCTTTATTTTTTGGTGCAAATACTACATCTGCTCCTGCATTTTGTGCCACTATGCAGTCATTTTCCAAAGTACGAGGATAAGCTTCATAATCTTCATTTGGCCCAAACTGAGTAGGATTTACAAACACACTGACGATTGTAATATCATTTTCTTTTGCTGAAGCATTAATAAGTGAAGCATGTCCTTCATGCAATGCTCCCATAGTTGGTACCAAACCAATAGATTTGTTTTCCTTCTTAAAATTAGCGACTAATTCACGTAATTTAGCCACATCTTGACATAAAATCATTTTTTTCTTCTCCTTTAATGTTCTTATAACAAACAAAAAGAGACTATAATGAACTTACATAAAAGCACAAAAAAAGTACATCTCGACACGAAATGCACTTTCCCTATTGATTAAATATAATTGATTTGATTTCATAGCAAAAAAATCCATCAACTATATTTTGTATTTAAAATTCTGCAAGTTCGTCTCGGTCATAGTGATCCAAGCGTCTTTTTTCTTTTTAAATTTTACCTTATTAAATTATTTTATTTAAAATTAAACAACTAAGATACAGTTCAAATTATTAATATATATTGATACTGTTCACTATTGTTTGTTACGAACCACATAATACCACAGAAAAAATTCAACTGCAAGTATTTAAATAAAAAAAGCTACTCATCATAATAATTATTATAAAGTAGCTTTTTGTTATAGTTTTAATTATATTATCTGTCAAAATGGAGCTGATAACAGGATTTGAACCTGCGACCCATGTATTACGAATACATTGCTCTACCAACTGAGCTATATCAGCATCAATTTTCTTTTATGATAAAATATTTTAAATTTATTGTCAATATTTGCTTCATATAATTATACAAAATATCAAATCTAGCTTATAATATAATCAAATATAAAGTATTCACATTAGAAATACTACCATTAGTTTGGATTTGGAGGCTTTTTTATGGAATTAAATCAACTAGAATATTTTGTTGCTCTAGCCCATATAAAAAACTTTACTAAAGCAGCAAAATCTCTGAATGTGTCTCAGCCAGCACTTAGTCGTTCAATCAGTCGCTTAGAAAAAGATTTAAATATACCTCTTTTCATCAGAGATAGCCGTAAAGTAAATTTAACTCAATATGGTCAAACATTTTTAACTTATGCTGAACGTATCTTACAAGAATTAGAAACTGCCCGCCAAGATATAACTAATATGGCTGAACCAGATAGCGGAGTTGTAAATTTATCTTTTATGCACTCTTTAGGTGTATATCTTGTGCCAGAATTATTAAAAGAGTTTCGTAAAATCTATCCTAAAATACAATTTCGCCTTAGTCAAAATCATTCGTTCTTATTATCAAAACAATTATTCAAAGGAGAGTCCGATTTATGCCTTTGCAGTTCTCCGATAAATTCTGAAGGCATCGCTTGGGTTCCATTATTGACAGAAGAATTATTCATCATCGTTCCTTCAACTCATCCACTTGCTCATCGCAGTTCTATAAATATCACAGAAGTTGCTAGTGAACCATTTATTACTTTAAAGCCAATGTATGGTTTACGCACTAAAACTGAACATATCTTTGAAGTAGCTTCTATTCGCCCTAAAATACGTTTTGAAGGTGATGAAATTGTTACTGTAGCTAGTTTAGTAGCAGCTAATTTAGGTGTTTCACTCGTGCCTAAAATTCCTGGAATGGAACATCTCGATATAAAATTCATTTCTGTAGATAATCCAAAATGCACTCGTGATATCGGTCTTGCATGGTATGCTAATAAACCTCTTTCCCTTGCTGCCCATCGTTTTCAAAATTTCATAATTGATAAATTTAACCATGAATAATCATAAATATACTTAAATATCCTTGCAGTTTTAGATTTTGAATGATATGCTAAGTTATTGTAAGTGTAAAATTACTTACAATATTAATATATAAAATGGAGGAGCACCTAATTGAAAGCAGTTATTTTTGATATGGACGGAGTCATAATTGATTATTGTGAACCGCACACTTGTGATTTTAATCATAAGTTAGGCAAACAAAATAGTCAGCGTATATAGAAATATGTACGTAGAGATAGATAAAGAGCTATCCAATACTGTCTGAATTGCTGGAAACTCCTAAAGATATTTGAACTACAACGTAAACATGAAATAAAGTTAAGCGTGAATGTGGCGAAAGCAGAAAAAATCAGATATATAGCATAAGGTTAA
>OGMN01000182.1_pt1 | contig 78033 bp, 69 predicted proteins | sample 1573211 | NCBI WGS metagenome assembly OGMN01 (sample SAMEA2581876, study PRJEB24529) | metagenome | biome: Human gut stool | place: China | collected 2011
CCACCCTTTCATGTATTCCCGCTACGGCAATGGGAAAATCAAAATTGCTTATCAAGGAAGCCGGTGTGCTGGCCGGTATCGAAGTGGCTAAAGAAATCTTCAATCGTTTCGACCCGACGATGAAAGTCGAAGTGTTTATCAATGACGGTGCGGAAGTGAAGCCGGGTGATGTGGCAATGGTGGTGGAAGGTAAGGTGCAATCCTTGCTTCAAACCGAACGCCTGATGTTGAACGTGATGCAGCGCATGAGCGGTATCGCGACCATGACACGCAAATACGCGAAGAAACTTGAAGGCACTCATACCCGCGTATTGGATACCCGTAAGACAACTCCCGGTATGCGTATCCTTGAAAAGATGGCAGTAAAGATTGGCGGTGGCGTAAATCATCGTATCGGGTTGTTCGACATGATTCTGTTGAAAGACAATCATGTGGATTTTGCCGGAGGTATCGACAAGGCCATCACCCGTGCCAAAGAATACTGCAAGGAAAAAGGTAAAGATCTGAAGATAGAAATAGAAGTCCGCAACTTCGACGAACTGCAACAAGTGCTTGATTTAGGTGGTGTAGACCGTATCATGTTCGACAACTTCACTCCCGAAATGACTACAAAGGCAGTAGAAATGGTGGCAGGCAAGTATGAAACCGAATCTTCCGGCGGTATCACCTTTGATACTCTTCGTGATTATGCCGAATGTGGCGTTGACTTTATCTCCGTCGGGGCTTTGACGCATTCCGTGAAAGGACTGGACATGAGCTTCAAAGCGTGCTGATTTTTTTTCACCACAGAGGACACAGAGTACACAGAGGAATAATGATAGGAAATTTTTCCTATAAAGTAAGTTTAAATCCTCTGTGTACTCTGTGTCCTCTGTAGTGAATCTGTTTAACTTCTTTTAGCAATATTCCTTGCAGCATTCCTCAAATTTTTGCGTCTAATGAGTAAAACGACGCAGACATACGTCCGATTTTAAAAAGGTAATTGACTTTGGAAAACGAGATAGAACTGATAAAGGGCTGTCGGGCAGGAAAGGATTCAGCCCGAAAGGAACTTTACACCCTCTATTCCAAACAAATGCTGGCGGTATGTTTCCGCTATACGGGTGATATGGATGTGGCGCACGATGTACTGCATGACGGTTTCATCAAGATTTTTACCAATTTCTCCTTTCGGGGCGAGTCTTCGCTCTGTACATGGATAACCCGAGTGATGGTGACTCAAGCACTTGATTACCTGCGGCGGGAGAAACGGGTAAATCAGTTGGTGGTGCATGAAGAGCAACTTCCCGATATCCCCGATATATCAGATTCGGGAGGAGGGGCAGGCATCTCCGAAGAGCAATTGATGACATTTGTTGCCGAACTGCCGGATGGTTGTCGAACCGTTTTCAACCTTTATGTGTTTGAAGAGAAGTCACACAAGGAGATAGCCAAGCTGCTTCATATTAAAGAGCACTCGTCTACTTCGCAGTTACACCGGGCCAAATATTTGTTAGCAAAAAGAATTAAAGAGTATAGGAACCATGAAGAAAGAAAATGATGAAATAACCGATCTGTTTCGCGCACGTCTCGCCGATACCGGGATGAATGTACGGGATGGTTTTTGGGAAGAGCTTTTGCAGGATATTCCTGTGGCTTGTCAACATCGTCGTCGGCTCCTGCTCTTCCGTGTGGCGGCTGCGGCGTCCGTACTGCTTGTTCTGGCAGCTTCGTCGGCCACTTTCTTGTATTTCTCACCTAAAGAAGAGATGGAGGAAGCGTTTACCAAGATAGCCGCGACGAATGGAGGGCAGATGGACGGAGACGGGATACGTGTCAATCAACTGCCGCTACCGGTAGAACCGGTATTGCAGAAACCGGCTCCCCAATCATTCGGAATGTTGTCGCAATATACGGAAGATGAGGACTCGCTTGCCTTTACTTTCTCAATGTCGTTCTCTTTCTCGTCCACGGCTACAGGGCATGAGCGCCCTTACGGTAACGAACGCCATAGTGGTTATTGGCAGGCAGCGAATGGAAATACGGAAACTTCTGTCGGCCGGGAGGAAGAACGGGCGGATTTACCTGTGACTTCGGAGAAAACAATGAAGAAACGTTGCTGGGCTGTGAAAGCTCAAGTGGGCATGGCGCTTCCGGCAGAGGACGGTACTTACAAGATACCTGTTTCCGCAGGAGTAACAGTAGAACGAAAGTTGAACGACTATTTGGGGATAGAAACCGGACTGCTTTATTCAAATCTTCGTTCGGCCGGACAGCATTTACATTATCTGGGTATACCCGTGCGGGTAAACGTGACACTGGTAGATACGAAGAAAGTAGACCTTTATGCTACCGTAGGCGGAGTGGCGGATAAATGTATAGCCGGTGCGCCGGATAACAGTTTTAAGGAAGAGCCTGTCCAATTGGCGGTAACTGCCGGTATTGGAATCAATTATAAGATTAATGACCGGCTTGCGGTTTTTGCCGAGCCCGGTGTTTCGCATCATTTCAGTACCGATTCGAAACTGGCTACGGTACGCACGAAGCGGCCGACTAACTTTAACTTGCTCTGCGGACTTCGCATGACGTATTAACCCTTATGAAAATGAAAAAAACACTATTAATGCTGTGGATGGCTGTTTGCCTGATTGTATCTTTTGCGGGATGCAGCAGCGAAGAAATGGATTATAACAATCCGGATGTTGATCTCTTTGTGAAACAATTGAAGGCGGGTACATATAAAATGAAGAATGATAAAGGAGTGGTGGAAGTGCCTCATTTCATGGAGGAGGATATTCCCGAACTTTTGAAATATGCGGAAGATCTGACAATTATTCCTTCGTTCCCGTCGGTCTATAATACGAACAACGGTAAGATCCGTTTGGGTGAGTGTATGCTTTGGGTGATTGAGTATATCCGTCAAGGTACACCTCCGTCGCTAGGCTGCAAGATGGTGCTGGCAAATGCTGAAAATTATGAAGCCATCTATTTCCTGACCGATGAGGAAGTGCTCGATGCAGCCGCCTGTTACCGTAGCTGGTGGGAGGAACGGCAATATCCTAAAACCCGGTGGACGATTGACCCGTGTCACGATGAGCCGCTTTGTGGAACAGGCTATCGTTGGTGGTAAAAAGGGGAGAGCCTTCGGAAGATAAAAAACAATAAAAAATGAGGAAACGTTTATTTATATCGGCAGTCTCACTGCTGCTGACAGGGGTATGCTATGCCCAATGGTCTGCGCAAGATTCGCTCAAACTGCAAAAGTTGTTGGAGGGCAGTGAAGAACTGAAGCTGAATCCGAAGGCGGTCAAGCAGATTGATTTCGGCGGTGCGGTGGGTACTCCCCGTATGTCGGAGGAAAAGCGTTGGATGTTGCCCGATGAGTCGCTTCCCGAAGCACTGCCTAAACCGAAAGTTGTGTTGACTCTTATGCCGTATAAGGCAAATACCCGCTATAACTGGGATCCTGTCTATCAGAAAAAGATCAGAGTGAACAAGAATACATGGCGGGGAGATTCTTTCTACGAACTGCGTCGGCAGAGATTCTATACGAACCGGACACGTAACCGGAAAGCGAATGAAATACGGATAGGGGAGAATGTCTCAGTTTGTGGCGGAACTATTAGCGGGCTTGATTTGATGGCTGCCTTTACGAAAGAATTCTGGAACAAAACTGGAAGAGATAACCGTATCCGCACGTTGGAAGTGTTGAAAACTTACGGAGATTCAACTACCGTGTTGATAAATAAACCTATCGAACAGATTACCCGGTAAAAGCGTTATATAAATGTATTGATACATTATTTATTATGAACAGAATAACTTCTCTTCTAGGGATCCGGTATCCCATTATTCAAGGTGGTATGGTCTGGTGTAGCGGTTGGCGACTGGCTTCCGCAGTGAGTAACGCGGGTGGCTTAGGGCTGATCGGTGCCGGATCCATGCATCCGGAGACTTTGCGCGAGCATATCCGTAAATGCCGTGCGGCAACGAAATTTCCTTTTGGAGTGAACATTCCTTTGATGTATCCTCAGATAGAAGAAATAATGAATATTGTGGTGGAGGAAGGAGTAAAGATTGTCTTTACTTCTGCAGGAAACCCGAAAACGTGGACAGGATGGCTGAAAGAACGTGGCATTACGGTGATTCATGTCGTTTCTTCTTCCCGTTTTGCAGTGAAATGTGAGGAAGCGGGAGTGGATGCGGTAGTTGCCGAAGGTTTTGAAGCCGGCGGGCACAACGGACGTGAGGAAACAACGACTTTCTGTCTGATTCCGGCTGTGCGTGAAGCTACTACATTGCCGTTGATTGCGGCAGGTGGCATCGGTACGGGGGAAGGTATTCTAGCAGCTGTGGTGTTGGGAGCCGAAGGAGTGCAGATCGGAACCCGTTTTGCCCTGACGGAAGAAAGCTCTGCCAGTCCGGTATTCAAAGACTATTGTTTGAGTCTGGGTGAAGGAGACACGAAATTGCTGTTGAAGAAACTGGCTCCGACACGTTTGGTGAAGAATGCTTTTCGGGAAGCTGTGGAGAAAGCGGAGGATAGTGGTGCTACTCCCGAAGAATTAAGAATCTTGCTCGGACGCGGTCGTGCCAAGAAAGGTATATTTGAAGGTGATTTGGAAGAGGGTGAGCTGGAGATCGGTCAAGTATCCGCCATTGTATCCCGCAGACAGTCAGTATCGGAAGTCATGACGGAATTGGTGGAGGCTTGGCAACGGGCGGCGGAGAAGAAATATTTCTAGTAAGGCTGTATCATAATTCATCACAGATTTACACGGATTTTCTCCGATTAGATTTTAATATATCAATAATCAATATTTATTATCTGTGTAAATCCGTGTAATCTGTGGTGAAAATGAGCGTTAAGGCAGAATACTGTAGGCTGAGATGAAATGAATGCCGGAGTGGTTGGTTACAGACATTCGCTGCCCTGCTTATTGATTTTCATGCTTTTTCCATAGAGACCCACTCGGGCTATGTTGTTATAAAAGGGTTCTGCTATATCGTATTTAAAAGGAAGTATTTCTTGATTTTCTTTGTCTATGTATCCCCATTTGGCGGATTGTTTTTCAATGCAGACGGCTGCTAGTCCTTCAGAAAAAGGACAGCCGTTGTCATATTCTAATGGAATGACGACTTTGCCTTTCATGTTGATGAATCCCACCTTACTATTAAGAGAGACGAGTGCCAGTCCTTCGGTGAATTGCTCTATCAGACTGTATGTTGGTGGAAGAATATAATTGCCTTGTCTGTCGATCAGCCCCCATAATCCGTCATTGCATACTCGTGCACATTCTTGTTCGAACGAATGGGCTGCTGAAAAGTTAAAAGGAATTTGTATATGTCCTGTGCGGTCGATATATCCATATTGGGAGTCGCGTACTACCATAGCTAAGTTCTCTTTGAAGGAAAAAGCCCGTTCATATTGTAAAGGAATGATGATATCATATCCTTTGTTGATGTATCCCCATTGTATTTTGCCTCTGGCCGGAGCTAAGCCCTCAGAGAAATGACCGATTGCCGAAAAACGCTTTTTCTTATTAGCTACCCCGTAGGCTAATAAAGATGCAAAGAACTTTGTAATAATGTTGTTCATTTTACGATTGTTTGTTGTGGTAGTATGCGTCCGGATACCGTATATATACAAAAGAAGCGTGGACGTCGTTAGTTCATCCTGTTCAGGGCTCTGGTAAGCCTAACGGTGAATGAACAACAGAGTCCACGCCCTTGCATATAACAAAGACGTGAACGCTTAGTTGCCATTATCCCACCGTTAATGAATTTACCAGATTTATATAGTAAATGTATAAAATGAAAATAAAATCCAATAAAATGAGAATAAAATAACTATATATCAACTACTTATATCTACAACTGTCTTTTCAGTTGCTTTCTCTGTTTTCTGTAATTTGGCTCTTATTTGGTACATTTTTGTTTCTTATTTGTTTCTCAATATGGATTATTATTTCTACATTTGTGGCAGAAACAACAAGTAAAAAAAGGAGGAATTATGCCACGAGTAAAGAAGCCTGCTAAAGTTAAAGAACCAATCCGTCTTCGAATGAAAGAATTAGCTGACGGAAGTAAGAGTCTCTATTTGGATATATACCGGGATGGTAAGCGAACCTATGAGTACCTCAAGATGTATATCATTCCGGAAATAGATAACAACGCTCGTAAACAGAACCAGGTAACAATGAATGCCGCTAATGCTATCAAGTCGAAGCGTATCATTGAACTGACCAATGGTGAGGCTGGTATTGAAAACCGGGAAAAGGTTTTTCTTTTGGACTGGATGGAGACCTACAAAGAGAATCAGGCGAAACGAGGCAAAAAGGATGGCGACCAAATCAAGGTAACTATCCGCATATTGAAAGATTTTGCCGGAGAGCGAATGACGATGGATCAGATTGACAAAGCCTTTTGTCAGGAGTATATCGACTATCTACTGACGGAATATCGTCCAAAGGGTAAGCGGGTAACTAACTTTACGCTCCACACTTATTACCGTATCTTGAATGGAGCTTTGAATGCCGCTGTCCGTGCAGAAATTATCAAGGTGAATCCCTTTACCAAAATAAACAACTCGGATAAGATTCGTTTGCCGGAAAGCAAACGGTCGTATATGACCATTGAGGAAGTAAAAGCGTTAATCGCTACCCCTATGAAGAATGAAGCCGTAAAACACGCCTATCTGTTCTCCTGTTTCTGTGGATTGCGTGTGAGCGATATTATTGGTTTGAAGTGGAAAGATGTATTTGTTGATAGAGGTCAATATCGTCTGGCCGTATCCATGCAAAAGACCAAAGAACCCATTTATTTGCCACTTTCTCCCGAAGCATTGAAGTGGATGCCGGAACGTGGGGATAAGATGGCAGAGGATCATGTATTTGACTTACCAAACCCATCGATGATGAATCTGCTTATCAAGCCTTGGGCTAAAGCTGCGGGAATTGACAAGCGATTTACATTTCATGTGGCAAGCCATAGTGTATTTTCTTTTTTCTTAAAAATCAATAGCTTACAAAATATCCCAGTTTGACAGGTAACGATTTAGAAACCAGCGAAAATCTGTATTCCACTTCGTTTTGCAGTAATTCAAAAGAACGCCTTTTAGCATTACAAAGATAGGCATTATAATTGGATTATAATAGGTTTTAGCCTACAAAAAGTGAATTCCATATATTTTTATTGCTCAATTACTGCTAACTTCACTAAAAATGAGTAATTTTGTACTTTAATAAGTATGAGTGTTACCATGGTTGTAAAAACAATAAAATTGACATCACTATTTGTCAATACTGAAAATTATAGATTTGAGCCTCTGTCTTCACAAAAGGAAGCGATAGACAAGATGGTAGAGGACCAAGGGGATAAATTATATTCTCTTGTAGACGATATTGTAACTAATGGTCTTAGTCCAGTCGATTTAATCATTGTAACGCCTAACGAAGATAACAACAAATATATAGTACTCGAAGGTAATAGGAGAATAACATCATTAAAATTATTAAACAATCCAACATTAATTGATGACAAGTACATTTCTTTAAGGAAAAAATTTCAGAAATTGCAAAAAGAAAATCCTAATGCTATTTCTGAATTGAAGAATATTGCTTGCGCTGTTTTTGAAAACCCAACGGAAGCTGATATTTGGATAAAACGTAAACACTCGGGAGAGCTGAATGGTATCGGTACAGTTACTTGGAATGCTCAACAAAAGCAAAGATTCGAGGAGAAGACAGAAGGAAAATCATCGATTCCATTGCAAATTATCACTTTATTGAAATCACAAGATAATGTTTCTGATACGATTAAGGATTCGTTATCCAAACTAAATATTACCAACCTGCAACGTTTGATGTCAGACCCTTATGTTAGAGAACACCTTGGTTTGGGAATTAACAATGGAACTTTAGTTTCAAAGGTTGAAGTGTCAGAAGTCGTCAAGGGGCTTATAAAAGTTGTTACGGATATTCTTAATCCAGAATTCAAAGTTTCAGAAATCTATAATAGAGAAAAAAGGAAGCAATATATTGACAATTTTGACACGAACCAAAAGCCAGACCTATCTAATGAAGCGTCTGAACAATGGAGTGTTCAAGATATTGTAGACAATAAAGGGCAGGTATTAATAAATAGTGAACGCAGAGAAATAAAAAAGGCTAATAATCAGAAAGCTAGAAACAGAGCTGGCTTAGTGCCCAAGACTTTGATTTTGCATATCAACAACCCCAAAATCAATAAAATTTTTGAGGAGTTAAAACATATCCAAGTTAAAACATGTCCTAATGCATCTTCTGTACTGCTGAGAGTGTTTTTAGAATTGTCAGTTGATGCTTATTTGGAAAGATATGATTTGGTAAAAAACAATGCTATAACTGCGTGTTCTTCCAAAGAGGATTTGAACGGGAAAGTTTGTAAAGTATTAAATCATATGACCCAATTAGGAACAATGAGTAATGATTTATCTAAAGGTATAAGGTCTGAAATAAATGATAAAAATTCAGTCCTATCCATTGAATCCTTGAATGCATATGTTCATAATGAGTTTTTCTATCCTAAAGCAGACAATTTGATTATAGGATGGGACAACATAGAAAGTTTTTTTATCCAATTATGGGAATCTATAAATAAAGAATGACATTATGGAGTTTTTATCACCTTTAAGATATCCCGGTGGAAAGGCAAAAGTCGCTGATTTCGTACAGTGTTTAATCAAAGAAAATGCATTGCTTGATGGTACTTATGTTGAGCCATATGTAGGAGGTGGTTCTGTTGCTTTATCCTTGCTCTTTAATGAATATGTTAGTGATATATATATAAACGATAAAGACATATCTATTTATGCCTTTTGGTATAGTGTTCTTAATAACACGGATGCTCTTTGCCAATTAATTAAGGATACTCCCATAAATGTCGAAACATGGTTTAAGCAAAAAGAGTTTCAGCAGAATAAAGAAAATAGAAATGTTGATTTATTAAATTTAGGGTTTTCCACTTTCTTCCTAAATAGAACAAATCGTTCAGGAATTTTAAAAGCTGGAATCATAGGTGGATACGACCAAACTGGAAATTACAAGATTGATGCGAGGTTTAACAAAGAAGATTTGATAAAAAGGATTCAACGTATAGCAGACTACGCGGAGAGAATTCATCTAACAAATGACGATGCTGTTACTTTAGTGCAACGATTAAAAGATGAATTACCTTACAATACTCTATTATATTTAGACCCGCCATACTATATAAAAGGAAAAGGGCTTTATCTGAACTACTATAATGACACAGACCATCAAAACATCGCAAATGCTATAGGTGCAATAGTAAATTGTAAGTGGATTGTCTCTTATGATAATGTGCCATTCATAACCAACCTATATTCAAAATATAGGCAACAATGTTTTGAATTGAATTATAGTGCGAGTAACTCAGGAAAAGGTGAAGAAATAATGATATTTTGTGACGATATAGTTATTCCCAAACACAAATTATTTAATCATTCAACAAAGTGAAAATAACTCACATTCATATCGAAAGGTTTCGAGGCTTCCAAAATGAAGACTTTGAAGTAGGCTCTCAATTAACAGCAATTGCAGGACAAAACGGAACTCAAAAGTCAACATTACTGGGTATTGTAACACAAACCTTCACTCTTAAGCCTGAGGATCCAATGAGAGCGGAAAAACCTTTGTGTGGTGGTAGCTATATTTCTGCATTCAAAGATAAGTTTAGATTATCGCCCATTTTTGATAGACCTAAAGGTCATGAATGGACCATTTCTTTTGATATAGGAGTAGATGACTTTACTGTCGAAAGCATCAAACGTACTGGAGACCCTAATGTGCGATTTTGGAAGAAAGGAGCAAGGCAAGAAGGGGATGGATATATCTCCTTTCCCACAATCTTTTTAAGTTTAAAGCGGTTAGTTCCTATGGCAGAGGAGGCCAAGATTATAACTGATGACACATTATTAACTCCAGAGGAACTAAGTGAGTTTAAACAATTACACAATAAAATTCTAATAGTACAAACTCCCATTTCTTCTGCAACAACAATAACCTCAAAAAATAAGCAATCTATAGGCGTATCCACTGAATTATACGATTGGAATCAAAACTCTATGGGACAAGATAATCTGGGCAAAATTATCTTGGCATTATTTTCTTTTAAAAGATTGCATGACAAATATCCCCAACAATATAAAGGTGGAATTCTTGCCATTGATGAGATGGATGCTACAATGTATCCAGCGTCTCAAGTTGAGCTATTAAAGATTTTGCGCAAATATGCGTCTAAACTTAATTTGCAAATTTTATTTACTACTCATTCAATGTCTCTTCTTAAGGTTATGGACGATTTAGTTCAAGAAGTAAGTAAACAAGAAGAAACAGCTAAGCAGGTAAAGATTCTTTATCTAAAGAAAGTCGATGACAAGATAACAATCAAACAAAATGTAGATTTTAAAGGTATTAAATTGGATTTGAATGTTGTTGCAGAAGGAAAAAAACGTAAGAAAAACAAAATTACTGTATATACAGAGGATAATGAAAATATATTATTCGTTAAAGCTATTTTAAAGACTAAAGCATCTATATTAGATTTTGTAGATGTAACTCTGCCGTGTTCAACCTTAACTGAACTTGTAAATAAAAACATACCTGCATTTAAACACCCATATTCTATCATCATATTGGATGGAGATGTTAGGATGAATAGGGCGTATCTTAAGAAAATAAAAAATGCAGATAACATTTTAATATTGCCAGGGAACAACTCTCCTGAAAGACTGCTGGCATCCTATTTGTATAATCTCTCTGATGCAGATCCATTATGGGGCAATATAGCAAATGGATATACCAAACAATTATGTTTCCGAGACTATACTATGGAACAAATAAATGCAGGAGGTGAGTTGGGGCGTCAAGATGCAAAAAAATGGTTTAATGGTCAGTTGGAATATTGGGGACGAAATGGTAATAAGGTTTTTAATCCCTTTTTACGTTCGATTCCTATCGAAGTACAAGAGTTTAAAAGAAATTTTGAAAATATGATAAAACGGTATATTTATGACTAAACTTCCGGTGACCACAATAAAGGAGCTTAAATGCCGAAAGTATTCTTTGGGTTCTTGGTCGATATATAATCAGAATCAGACTTTCTCTTTCATTAACCGAATAAGATACTGTTTCTTTTAGAGCTTTTGCTCAGGCACACTCAGTGAAACAGTGTCTGATTATCAGTTATGATTGCTTGAATTTATATTTAAGTCCATACTCTTCAAGTTTACTGTATAGTGTAGCTCTGCTTATTCCCAACAGTTCGGCGGCGGCACTCCGGTTGCCGTTTGTCTGCTTTAACGCACGCATTATCCGCTCCTTATCCTCCGCATCATTGCGCAGGGCGAAGCTGACAGGTGAGGTCGGTTTCGTCACGGCAAGTTCAAGATGCTCTTTCGTGACCACACCTTCCTGAGCCTGCAACACGGCTCCCATGATTTTCTGCCGAAGCTCCCGCACGTTGCCCGGCCATGCGTGGGTCAGCAACGCTTTACGGGCTTCGGAACTGAAACCGCTCACATTGCACTCCAGTTCCTTGTTGGCTATCTCGCGGAAGAACTCCGCCAACGGCATGATGTCCTCCTGACAGTCACGCAAGGGCGGCACGGTTATCACGAAGTCTTGCAGACGGTAGAGTAAATCCTGCCGGAAACGCTTTTCGCTCACTGCCGCCTCCAGATCCTCGTTGGTGGCGGCGATGATGCGGACGTTGAAACTCTTGTCCGATTTGTCACCGACCGGGCGATACCGCCTCTCCTGTATGGCACGGAGCAACATCTGCTGGGTCTCCAACGCAAGGTTGCCCACCTCGTCAAGAAACAGCGTGCCTCCTTCCGCCTCATGGAAATATCCTTTCTTGGTGCTGTCCGCACCCGTGAACGCGCCTTTGACGTGTCCGAAGAAAGCCGACGGCGCAAGTTCTCTGGATAGCGAACCGCAGTCCACCGCCACGAAGGGCTTGCCAGCCCGTTTGCTCTTGTCGTGCAGATGGTGGGCGATATGCTCCTTGCCTGTGCCGTTCTCTCCGAATATCATCACGCTCATGTCGGTGACGGCTACCAACTTTATCCTGTGCATGATTTTCTGAAAGGCGGAACCTTCACGGGCGAAAACGGGCATCCGGCTGTGTCTCGACTGACGCTCTTTCTGTATGGAGCGGATAAGGGGGACGAGTTTGTCCTCTATCAGTTTCTTCGGAATATAGTCTATCGAACCGAGTTTCATGCTTTCGACTGCCGTATGCACTTCGGCGTAGTCGGTCATTATGATGAACGGCTGCATCTTTCCCTCCTTGCGCATCCAGCGCAGCAGGTCTATTCCGTTGCCATCGTTTAGGCGCAGGTCAGAAACTACTATATCATCATCCGTTGCCTGTTGCAGATGTTTCTTCGCTGTTGACAGGTGGTAAGCCTTCACGGTACTGTATCCCTCCCGTGCCAGCAGATTGCAGACATATTCGCAATACACGATGTTATCCTCCACCACGATTATTCTTGTCTTATCCATTTTCGTATTTTCTCCTTTCCTCCTTTGCCAACTGTATAATCTCCGCTCCTTTATCCAACACGGTGGTCACGGAATTACTTAACGCCTCGTTATCGGACTTATCCTTTCCATGAAGCACACCATAAAGCACCTTCAGCGGCTGGTCGGCACGGAGTATCTCCCACGAACTGCGTAAGTGGTGTGTCAAGGCATCAAGTTCTTGCAGATCGTTTCGCATTGCCGCATCCCGTACCGCCTGCATTTCTTTCTCGGTTTCCGTTATCAGTTTTTCCAGCATGACAACTTCATTGCCGTAGGACAACAAGGCGGAAAAATCCGGTTTACCGTCCTGTGTCGCTTTAATGGCGCACTTGTCGGAAATTTCCAGCAGTTCCGATATGGAGAATGGTTTGAACAGGCATCCGGCAAAGCCTCGTTCCAAAAGTTCCTCCGCATCGCAACTGCCCGAAGCGGTTGCCACGACCACGGGGATTGTCTGTGAATTGCCAACATTGGACGATCGGAGCAGTTCCAGCAGCTCGAAGCCGTTTATGCCGGGCATATTCAAGTCCGTCAGCAACAAGTTGTATTCTTTTCGGCGTATCATTTCCATCAGTTCCGCCGCATCGGTGCAAGTGTCGCAATGTATTCCCTCCTGTGCATACATCTCTTTCAACATCAGGAGCAGCACCTCATCATTGTCGATGGCGACAACATTGAGGTTTCTCTCCTCCCGGTGGATATAAGTCTGTATCTCTTTTTCCGGTATTTCTTCGGCTTTCTGCATGGGTATTTCCACTGTGAAACGACTTCCTTTCCCTTTCTCGCTTTCCAAATGGATTTTGCCGTCAAGCATCGCCACTATGTTATGCACGATGGCAAGTCCAAGTCCGAAACCGTCTTTTGCGGCGGCGTTTGAGAGGCGTTCAAATGCCCCAAATACACGTTGCTGTTCATCTTCTGTCATGCCTGTGCCTGTATCCTCGAAAATCAGTGTCAGCACTCCGTTGGTATAATCGATAGTCAGCGACACACCGCCTTTCTCCGTGAACTTGATGGCATTTGACAGCAGATTGTTTCCAATTTGGATGATTCGCTCCTTGTCGGTCAGTACAACCGCATCGTTTCCGTTCTTTACGGTCAAGGAAAGCCCCTTGTTCATGGCGACGGGCATGAACTCCGTTTCAAGGGTATGCGTGATTGTGGAGATGCGGCAGGGCAACAGTTTGGGCTGCTCCTTGCCGTTGTCCAAGCGGAAGAAGTCCAGCAGGGTGTTAAGCATATCCCGCATACGGTCGGAAGATTGTTGTATGCTTTGAAGAAAATTCACATTGTTCTCCTTGCTGCACTCTTTCTGTAACAGCTCAGTATAACCTGTTATTGCCGTTAGTGGTGTGCGCAGTTCGTGGGTGATGGTATGTACCGCTTTCTTCCTTGATGCTATCAGTGCCTCGTTCCGTTGTACGGATTGTTCCAGTTGCCCTATCAAATCCGTTGTCTTGCGCTTGTATTGTTTGATACTCTTTGCATCACGGTGTATGATGATGTAGGAAATTAACAACAGCAGAAGGACGAATCCCATTAAACCGCCTACCTGCATAAATGACTTTCCACGCATGGCAACTATTTCGTCTTCCCGCCCTTGCAGGTCGGCTTGTACCTTATTTTCTATTTGACAGATTAGCCCCTTCAACTGCCTGTTAAGATCTGCATTGCGGGCGGCAAGACTGTCGGCTTGTTCCGACAATCGACGGCTTTGCTCTTTCTGTTCACTGACCATGCTTCTATTGGGTGAACGAAGCGTAGTTGTTGTTGTCGGCGGCTTCGTTTCCTCTTTTTTGCCGAATATGCCCAAGAACCCTTTTCGTTTCGGTTTCTTGGGCTGTTCCTGCATACTTGTCTGAACAATGAGAGGTACTTGACTGGCAATCTTCTTGTTGATGGATTGTTGTTCGTCTATTAACCGAACAATCTGAAACATCTGCCGTTCCTTATCTTCCAAAAGACTGCGCACACTGTCAATACGTCCAATTACATGAGTTTCATTGAACAGGCACAATGTGCTGTCCAATGCAATGCGTTGGGCATGGTAATTCTCCAAATCCGTTTCGTCCCAATCCAATGCAGTTTCTCCTAATAGCGAAAACTCTATCAGTTGGATATGAATACGGTTTACCTCCTTCCTGAATTCATCTATATGCCGGTTGCCAACCTCCAATGCTTCCACTTCCTGCCATTCATTATGACAAGTAAATGCAATGGCTACTACTATTAGAATTATGAAAGTGTGACTTAATGCTATTGCCTTACGTACAAATTCCATCTATTCTCTTACGAATTAAAATCGTCCTCCTCCCAACGCGTGATAAAGTTTGATTACACTTTGTATGCGTTCAAAACGAGTTTGCAGCTGTTGCACTTCCGCTTCAAGGAGAGATTGCTGGGCGGTCAATACTTCCAGATAGGTAATATTGGAATGACGCATCAGTGATTCTGTTTTCCGCACGGCATCGCATAATGTTTCCACCTGCCGAGCATTGATTTCAAGTTGCGATTTCGCAGTCTGCCATGCGGTCAAAGCATCGTTTACCTCTTTGCCTGCGTTCAACAAAGAGTGTTGGAACAGTAACTTCGCTTCTTCCTGGCGGATTTGGGCAGTCTTCAGGTTGGCGATGTTTGCGCCTCGATTGAACAAGGGCTGTGTCAGGGAACCGATGGCATTGAGCAACCATTGTCCGGGATTGGTGATTATACCGCCACCGTTATTGGTCCATCCAAGTGTTCCCGAAAGGGTGATATGGGGGTAGAATGCGGCACGTGCCGCATTGGTTGTGTAGAACGCCTGCGCCAGTTCCATTTCTGCCTGACGCACATCGGGACGGTTGGAAAGTAACTGCAAGGGGACTCCGATAGAGACGGTATCGGGGAAAGCTGCTTCGACCAGATTACTTCGTGCTATTGAGTGTGACGGCATGGCAAGTATTGCAAACAAGGCGTTTTCTGTTTCGGAGATGCTCTTGCGGATGGATAATAGGGACGATTCGAGCTGCATCACGTTCGCTTTTGCCTGCAATACACCGGCTTCGTTTGACTGTCCGGCTTTTTTCAATGCTTCGAGAGTGCGCACGGTAGTCTGCCAGTTTTCAAGGGTGCGGTGGCTTATTGCCATTTGCGCGTCGAGCATGGCAAGGGTATAGTAACTGTCGGCAATAGTGGCGACAAGCTGAGTCTGTACGGCTTGCCGGTAATCACGGCTTCCTTGCAAGGCGGCAGCGGCACCACGTTTTGCAGCTGTGAGGTTGCCGAAGATGTCCAGTTCCCAGCTTGCTGTCGCTCCTGCATTATATGTCTTTGCCGTTGCTCCATCGTGCTTGCCGGCATTACCTTCGGCATTCAGTCCGAGTGAGGGTAGATAGGAGAGTTTAGCTGTCAGCAAGGCGGAGGCTGCCGCTTCCACCCGTAGCCGTGCCACATTGAGGTCTGTGTTTCGGTCAAGTCCTGTTTCAATCAAGGACTGAAGTTTAGGGTCGGTAAACATTTCCCGCCACGACAGGGAGGCCAGAGTGGTGGTATCGGCGTCTGCCGGAAGGGTGCTATACAGATTCTCCATCGAGAGGTCGGGGCGATGATACCGGCTGTACGTGCCACAGCCGGTAAGCATCCATCCTGACAATATGATATATATTGCTGTCTTTTTCATTTAATTATGCTTAATACGTTCTTGGATATATTGGAAGACGATGAACAATGAAGGCACGAGGAACAACAGAGCCAATGTACCTACAATCATTCCGCCGATTACACCTGTGGCAAGCGAACGGCTACCGTTGGCACCCACTCCGTGAGCCAGCATCAGCGGGATAAGGCCGAACACCATAGACAACACGGTCATCAGGATGGGGCGCAGACGGACTTTTGCCGCACTGTATGCCGCTTGTGCCAGTGTCATGCCTTCCGACCGCCGCTTGCCTGCATATTCGGTAAGCAGGATGGCGGTCTTGGCAAGCAGGCCGATAATCATAATCAGACCGGTCTGCATGTAGATGTTGTTCTCCAGACCGAAGAGCCATGCGAACAGGAAACTGCCCATCAACCCGCAAGGCACTGCCAGCAGAACCGCAAAGGGAATAAACACGCTTTCGTACAAGGCACACAGAATCATATAGACCAGGACCATACAGAGCAGGAATATCAGCGTGGCATTGTTGGTTGTCTTGCTCTCCTCGCGCGAGATGCCGCCAAACTCGTAGGTGTAATTTGCCGGGAGAACCTTGCGTGCCGTCTCACTGATGGCTTCGAGCACCTGCCCCGAACTGTAACCCCGGGCCGGAGACCCATTGATGGAGATGGCATTGAACAGGTTGAAGCGGGTGAGGTCTGACGGACCGTTGGTCTTGGTCAGACGCACGAACCGGCTCAACGGTGCCATGCCGCCATCAGAGGTGCGTACATAGATATGATGAATGGACTCTGCATTCACACGGTATTCCGCCGGAGCCTGCATGGTGACGTGGTAGAGCTTGGAGAAGCGATTGAAGTCGGAAACATATTGTCCGGTATAATAGCCCGACAGGGTGGAAAGCACCTCTGCGGGCGACACTCCCGACTGCTCGCATTTGGCGGCGTCGATATCCACCCAGTATTGCGGATAGTCTGTGGCAAAGGAGGAATAGACTTCGCCTATTTCGGGCCGCTGCGACAAGGCCTCGACAAACTTGTCCGCCTCTTTCTTGAAAGCGGTAATGTCTCCGCCTGCCTTGTCCTGCAAGTAGAGCTCAAAGCCGTTCCCCATGCCATATCCGGCTATCATTGGGGGCGACATGGCAAACACCGTGGCATCAGGGATGTCGGAGGTGGCGGCATAGATTTTTCCGATGACGTCGTTGACCGACTGCCCCTCTCCCTCACGCTGTTCCCAGTCTTTGAGTGTCACGAAATACATGGCCTGCGACGGACCGGAACCGCTGAAAGAGAAGCCGGCAACCGCACCGTTGTATTCTATCTCGCCGATACTGTCGAGGCGGCTGTTGATGCGCTCCATCACCTTGACGGTCTGCGCCATTGACGTGCCGGGCTTCGTATTCATGCTCACCATGACCGTTCCGGTGTCTTCTTCGGGGATAAGGCCCGTCTTGGTGGCGTTGACCAGCAGCACCAGCAATACAAAGGACACTGCTATAGAGCTCCACATCAGCCACCGGCGGTGGAGGATGAACATCACTCCACGCACATAGCGTCGGCTCAGACGGTAGAAAACGGCATTGAACGCCTTTCGGAAACGGGCTGCAAAGTTGTCCTTTGTATTGCCGTGCTCGTCGATATAGGGCTTCAGCAACAGGGCGCAAAGTGCCGGTGAGAGGGTGAAGGCATTGATGGCCGAGATGCCCACGGCAACCGCCATCGTGATGCCGAACTGCGCATAGAAGGCTCCCGAAGTGCCGCCCATCATGGCAACGGGAAAGAACACTGCCATAAAGATGATGGTAGAGGTCAGAATGGCCGATGAAACGCCTTTCATGGCATCATCGGCCGCAAGCACCGCCGACTGGTAGCCCTCATCAAACTTCGCCTGCACCGCTTCCACCACCACGATGGCATCGTCGACCACGGTGCCGATGGCAAGCACAAGCGCAAACAGGGTGAGCAGGTTGATGGAAAAGCCTATCATGGACATCACGGCGAACGTGCCGATGATGGAAACGAAGATGGATATGGCAGGAATAAGCGTTGACTTGATGTCCTGCAAGAATACATATACCACTACGATAACCAGCAGTATCGCCTCCAGCAAGGTGCGGATGACCGAGCGGATGGAGGCATACAGAAACTTGTTGGTGTCGGTAAGCACTACGAATTCCGCTCCTTCGGGCAGGTCACGGTCCAGTTCGTGGAGCACTTCGTGAATCTCGTTGATGGTGCTCGACGCATTGGACCCTGCCTTCTGGTTTATCATCATCATGGCTGCCGGATGGCCGTTCACTTGGGAGGAGTAGTTGTAGTATTCATCGCCCAGCTCCACATCGGCAACCTCTTTCAGCCGAAGCACGTTGCCACCCGGCAAGGACTTGACTACCAGTTCGCCAAACTCATCGGCACCGGACAAGCGTCCGCGGTACTTCATTGTGTATTCGTTGGCCGTGGGGTGATTGGCACCGAAGGAGCCGGTGGCGGCTTCGATGTTCTGCCGCGCGAGTACGGCGGATATGTCGTCGGGTATGAGCCCGTATTGCGCCATACGGTCGGGCTTCAGCCAGAGGCGCATGCTGTAATTGGAGCCGAACAGTTGCGCCTTTCCCACGCCGCTGATGCGCTTCAGTCGCGGTTCGACATTGATTTTCATGTAGTTGTTCAGAAACGTCTGGTCGAAGCGGTCATCGGGCGAGTAGAGGGCAAAGGTCAGCAGCTCGGCATTCTGCTGCTTTTCGGTGGTGACACCGGTCTTGGTGGCTTCTGCCGGAAGCTGGCTCAATGCGGCGTTCACACGGTTCTGCACGTTCACGGCTGCCATGTCGGCATTGGCTCCTTGCTTGAAGTAGATGTTGATGGAGGCGTCTCCCGTGTTCGATGCCGTGGAGGTCATATAGGTCATGTCTTCCACGCCGTTGATGGCTTCTTCCAGCGGCACTATCACGGCTTTCTGCACGGTTTCGGCGTTGGCTCCGGGATAGGATGCCCATACATTGATGGTGGGCGGGGCGATGTCGGGATATTGCTCCACCGGCAGGGAGAACATGGCGATGACGCCCAACAGCACAATCACCACCGAGATAACGCCCGAGAACACCGGGCGGTCTATAAAAAATCGTAGCTTCATTTCGTTTCGTCTTTAGGGGTTATGCTCATGCCTTCTCTCACCAGTCCCACGCCTTCGGCGATGAGGGTGTCGCCGACCGAGAGACCTTCTTTTACGATAAACCGGTTGCCATCGTTCAGGCGGTCCACCGTGAGATAGGCAGCTTCCGCCCGTCCGTTTTTCAGTCGGTAGGCGATGATTTTGTCTTGCAGTTCCACGGTGGCGGTCATGGGAATGGTGATGGCATCCGTTTGGGGGTTCCGAAGGACGATGTTGCCGATGCTGCCGCTCAGCAGTTCGCGTTCGGGATTGGGGAACAGGGCTTTGATCTGCACCGCTCCGGTCGCAGGGTCCACCACACCGCTTACGGTCTCGATGCGTCCCTTCGCTTTGTACAGACTACCGTCGTTGAGTTGCAGGCTCACTTCCGGCATCTTGGCTATCAGGCTGTCAATCGAGCCGTAGCGAGTGGATAGGTGTCGCAGCATGTTTTCCGACACGGAGAAGTAGGCATACATCTCCGCATTGTCGGACACGACCGTGAAAGGCTGCTCCATGTTGGGACTGACAAGCGCACCGATGCGGTAGGGCAATGTGCCTACCACGCCGTTACTCGGACTTTTGATTTCAGTATAAGAGAGGTTGTTTCGTGCATCCGCTTCCTGCGCCTCGGCCTGTTGGAGTTCGGCAAGTGCCACAGCTAGTTGGTTTCGGGCAAGAGAAAGGTCGTATTCGGATATTACCTTCTCATCAAACAAGGCTTGCTTACCTTGCAGTTCGATTCGTGCCGTTTCCGCTTTTGCCCGTGCTGCGCTGACATTAGCCAAAGCTGTGCGTAAGGCTGCCAGATAGGGTGTTTGGTCTATCACTGCCAGTACTTGCCCTGTCGTCACCCGTGTGCCCTCCTTCACGCATAGACGCGTGATGCGGCCGGATATTTGCGGCATGATATCCACATCTTGTCGCCCGCGGATAGTGGCGGAATAAGATTCGGATATTTCCACCGGCATGGACGATACTGTTATGACCCGATAACTCGGTACCGCATCCTGCTTACCGTCCTGCTTGCATCCAGTCGACAGAAACAGCATGACGGCAAATGCGGCGAAATTAATGATAATGAATCGCTTGTTCATATTCTTTTCTTGTTCTTAATTATTCGTAATTGATTTAGCACTGATTGAATTCCATTCTTTTTTTAGAATGGAATAAACACGGGTATCTTCATATTTCGGGGTGCCGTTAGGATTGTTTATAAATGTCACAAATTCCTTGAAGCATCCTTCGCGGCGCATACCAAGGCGTTCGCATAAGCGTTTGGAGCGAATATTGTCATCTTCCACAAATCCATAGATACGCCGTGCACCCGCCTCCCGAAAAAGATAATCCAACAATCCGATAACCGCTTCACGAGCTAATCCTTTGCCCTCAAAACGTTTGTTGAAATGCCAGCCCACATTGTAAGTATCTTCATTTTCACGCAAAACGAAAACATCACCGATTATAAAGTCCTCCTTTTTCAAACTCACTGCATAGCGTTGCATATCTTTTTGGGAATACTGCATATATACGAATGCCGCCTCTTCAGAACAAAGACGGTCGGCGGCAAAGCAATTCACACGAGGATTTGAAAGATATTCCAAAAGTCCAACAACGTCTCTCTTTTGAAAGTCTCTGATTACAAGACGTTCTGTTTCAATTTTCATACACTTTTTTTTGAGATGCAAAATTATACCCCTATAAAAGTTCTTGCAATTCAAAGAGTATCGAAGCGGATAAATTAAAGTCCGAACTATCCAAACTGACAGTTAAGACCGAAAAAAGGATAATCTTTCAAGTGCAGATCGGTTTTAACAAATACAATGTGTATTTCACCAATAGTTATTATCGTTTCGATAGTAATTTTATCCGTTTCAGCCTGTTTATCCTATCAACCAAAGGAGTAAAGCCTTATCTTTGCCGAATCAAGAGTAACTTTGCACCCGATATGACCCAAGTGAAAATGAAAATAATGAGTTGGAAGAACGGCCTGTTGCTATCTGCCGTCTCCTATGTATTCTACCTTGTCATGTGGTTTATACTCGATGACAAGACCATCGACCAATTGCCGGGAATGACAATCGCTGATTACATGGTCGATTTTCTGCTGTGTATGCTTTTTACCTACATATCCTTAGGATTCTGTTTTCTGGTCTTCAGGGTATTGCCGTTCAGGACATCCTACGTGTGGGGAATGGTCTATGCATCCTGCCTAATGGCACTGAACAATATCGTTGCGTTCGGTATGATAACCTTGTTCAATTTCCTATGGGACGAAACCGACAACGGGCTTCTCGACGAACTCCTCAACATGAAAGGCGCATACACCTTTGCCATGATATCTACCTTCCTGTCAAGCGTCTATGCCAACTCCTTCTACCTTCAGTCTTACATCAAGGTGCGCGACGAGAAACAAGCACTCGAAATGGCGCTGATGAAGGAAAAAGAGATCGCCTTGCAGTCGCAACTCAACTCGCTGAAACTGCAAATCAACCCGCACTTCATGTTCAACAACTTCAACAACCTGCTGGAACTGATTGAGGAAGATACCGAGCTTGCCGGAAAATTCCTGAGTAACCTATCGAAAGTGTACCGATACATCATCACCAATCTGGACCGCAATCTGATACCCGTTGCCGACGAAATCAAGTTTCTTGATTCATACTTGTATTTGATGAAAGTACGCCACAACGAAGGGGTCATTGCAAAAGTAAGTCCGGGCGTCAGACAATGCAAAGGTTTTCTTCCTCCGGCTGTATTGCAGCTTCTTGTAGAAAACGCAATAAAACACAACAGCTTTTCATCTGAACATCCGTTGGTTATCAACATAAAGTTGTCCGATGATTACATAACCGTCTGCAACCTGAAACGACCTTTGATGTCCCCAATCGAATCAACCGGTTTAGGACTTAAAAATATCATAGAACGATATGCTTTACTTTGTGATAAAAAGGTCAAGATAGAGAATGCCGAAAACTTCTATTCGGTAAGTCTGCCCATCATAAAAAACATCAACCCTTATGAAAATACTGATTCTTGAAGACGAACAGCGCAATGCCAAACGCCTCATAAGGCTGCTGAACGATATTGACAGAACATTTATTGTTGAAGGTCCGCTTGCCAGCATCAAAGAAACAGTCGAATTCTTTCAATCTGGCAAAACCACAGACCTCATCCTTGCTGATATCCGGCTAACTGACGGTTTGAGTTTCGAGGCTCTTAAACATGCCCAGGCAACCGTTCCCATCATATTTACCACCGCATACGATGAATATGCAGTACAGGCATTCAAGTTCAACAGTTTTGACTATCTTCTGAAACCGCTGGATCCGGATGAACTTGAAGCGGCCATTGACAAGGCAGTCAAAGCCGGAAAGAATTATACCGACGAAAACTTGCAACAGCTTTTTGACGCCTTACAGAAGAGCAAGTTCCGTTATAGGGAGCGTTTCCTGCTTCCTTATCGTGACGGATATAAGACCGTGCGAGTTTCGGACATCAACCATATCGAAACAGAAAACAAGATTGTACATCTTCGTCTCAACAATGGCACTTCCGAAGTGGTCAATGTGTCAATGGATGAACTTGAACACCAACTGAACCCGGACTATTTCTTCCGGGCAAACCGCCAATATATCATCAATGTAGAGCACGTTTTGTTCCTCGGTAATTATTTTGGAGGAAAGTTGATTGTCCGTTTGAAAGGTTATCCGAAGACGGAAATACAAGTGAGCAAGGAAAAGGCGCAGAGGCTTAAAGAATGGATTGACAGGTAGACTATTCTTGCAAAAAGAGTATCAAATATATTTAGTTTGTAAATCAAGTATCTAGATTTCTATTTATCAGTTAGAAAGCCAGATACTTGATTCTACTATATTTTCATCCCTTTCAGTTAGTTCTTATTCTTAACAGATGTCCGACAATGACATGGTCGGCAATGAAGTTACCCGTCGGACTTCGTTCACTTGCCGAACTGCGAACCAAAGGGACATCCAGCTATACCATAGAATCATCCCGTCTTTGTTGCCACTTAGCCTCCATTTCTCTTGAAAGCTCCATTATCTCCCGGCTCAGCTTCACAAGGTCGATGGTGCACTCCTCCAGCTTGTAGAGCAACGCCATCGCCTTCTTCTCCGAGAAGTGGATGCGCAGCTCCTTGACGACCTGATTGTAGTTCGTGCCTATGCCACGGAACTGGGCATGGAAATCCGACAGCTTGGTGTAGTAGTCCACCAGCGTCTTGTCCACTTTCAGCACCTTGAACTTCTGTCCGAAGAAGTGCGCCTTGAGAAAGACGGCTTTCGCGTACACGTTAGATTCCTCGTACATCGTCAGGAATCTGTTCCATTCCACATCATCGAAGCGCACCATCACGCAGTGCGTCTTCGGGTTCAACTTGGGATTTCTCCCGTACTTGCTCTTCTTTTTCATACTTCTTATTTTTTCAATTTTATGGCTTGTCCATTGTTTAATCTTTGATTAATGAACCCCGAAATTATCCGACTGCGGAGGATAATTCTGCCCACGGCGGTGAAGGTGTTTTCAGTTACTTAGAATTATTCGGGTAACTGAAAATATATCTTGCTATGTCTTTGAAGACATAACAATCCTCCGCTTGTCGGATTGTTTTCCGAGTGTAATCACTCATCTTGGGTATCGGTTAAGCCGATGAAGTGTATTCACCAGCCCAACCGACTTTCCGTCATCCCGTCAGAGCTTGCGCCACTGCTCGATGTCATTCCGGTAGGTGTCGAGGTGCAGACGGACGAGGTTCTCGATCAGCCCCGATGCGCTCATGCCCTTTCCTCCGAGGAAGCGGACAACCTTGTCCAGCTCGTCACGCACCGTCTCGCTGACGAACACGGGCTTGCGGTTGACAATCTTGGGGACTTGGAGATAGGTGGCGCGGTACTCTTTCAGCGACAGTCTGCGTTGCTTGCTGCTGACACGCTTCTGCGGCATAGTAGCTTCCTCGACCGCCATACCTGACGGTTCATCCGTCACAGCGGTCTCTGTTTCTTCCGTGACAGTTTTGCCGGGCTGTTCCGGCTCATCCGGTTCCAGACCGATACGCCTGTAGATGTCATTCATCGACTTGGGAGTATAGGCTTCCCTGCGTCCCATCTTTTCCACGATTTCACGAGCCTGCTGCTCTGTAATGCTTGGTTCTCTCTTCATTGTAAAAAAACAAATTAATTAAGTTATTAACTGTGGTCTTGGCAAGCACCTCGACCGATTATCGGGAGCAAAGTAAGATGCTTCAGTGCAGTCTGTCAAGTACTTGGGTTCTCTTAGACAATTTTGTATGGTTTTGCTTTATGGCGGTTGATAAAGCGATGCGGACTTCACCGATTTGCCGGATGTATATGCCCGAAAGGGCAAAGGCTCAATTGTAGGCGAATTTGAATTAAGCCCTTATTTTGGCTGTGGCATCCTTATTAAATATAGGAATTAAGGGCTAAGGATTGGGCAATTGGTGGGTTATGCCTGTGCCAACCTCTACCACCCTGTGCCACTTGCTGCCAGACCTGATTGAATCCATTGCCGGATGCTGGATTATGTATTTCTTTGCGGTAGAAGGAATGATAGCCGCCAATGGGAAGTCGGCATCCCGGACAATGACTACCGCATCAGCGCAACACGCTTCCACTTTCGGAAAACCTATTGTCAGGTAACGGATTATACATTCCTTTGTGGCATAAGAAACAATAACAACTAAAAGAAAGACTATATGGAAATCGTATCAATCGAGAGAAAGACCTTTGAGGAACTGGTCGCCAAGTTCGACCGCTTCGTCAGCCGTATGGATGCCATCTGCCATCGGCACGGCGAAAAGAGAATGAGTGAGTGGATGGATAATCAGGACGTATGTCGGATGCTCAATATCAGCCCACGAACCTTGCAGACCTTGCGTGACAATGGGACGCTGTCATACAGCCAAATCAACCACAAGACGTACTACCATCCCGAAGATGTGCAACGTATCGTCTCCATTGTGGAGGACAGGCGAAAGGAAGCGAAATTCAAAGGCAGGACAATCTGATAACCGAATAGAGTAATAACAATAATTCCACTAAATCCAGAGTAACATGAACGAACTGATTAACAAAGACAACGAGTGGATAATCCACTTCATGGGCAGCCTTGACCGTCTGCTTGACAACGTAGAGCATCTGACCGCCAACTACCGCCCGACACTGAACGGGGAGCGTTTCTTCACGGACAAGGAGGTGTCGGCACGGTTGAAAGTGAGCCGCCGGACACTTCAGGATTACCGCAACGAAGGGCGGATAGCCTACATTCAGTTGGGCGGCAAAATCCTCTACCGAGAGTCCGACATCGAAAGGATGCTGACTGACAGCTACCGTACCGCCTACCGACAGACGGCTATCTGATTTTCTTGAAAGAGCGCAGTTTGCCGTCTGCCCTATGTTTGCGACAGCAATGGTACAATAAAAAAGGAACGGCTTACGGATGAAGCATCAATGTTTAGCTTCGTCTGTAAGCCGTTCCTTCTCTTTCTTCTGATTTCCCGTCAGTCGCTTGTTTCCGTTGCCGGATGCCCAAAATGCGTGTGGTTGGCAGGGGCAAGGTTTTCGGGCTGAATACGCTCAACCCCGTTGAGGAAGATTCTGCCCGAAACGGCTATGCCGCCCGACCTTGCCAATGCTGTCAGAGCCACACGCTACCTTTGCATCCGTGCATCGGGAACAGGTGGCTGACGGGATGAACCTCAACTATACCATAGGTTGCCATTCTTACCATAGGAAACAAACAATGTAACCGGGATTCCTTTCTTGGTGGTGCAGATTTCATTTATTACGAACCGCCTGAACAAAAGGGTCTCTTTGCTACATATTCTGAAAGCGATGGCTATAATCATTTCAAAATTATACACATCATAACTGATGCCGTCAGTTTGCTTGATATACTTCATCGTATCAGTTTCGTTCAACTCTTTGTTCTTGTAAATTGCCTGTATCATCTTGCGGATATTGCAAGAGAACACCCCGAACAGGTCGGCTATCTCGAACTGGGTCATCCACACTGGGGCTGTCGGTACGGTGACCGCTCCCATTTTACTGATTGTTATTATTTCTCTGCTCATAATCCCTTTATTTTATGATGATTATATACTGTTTTCTTTCTTTTCGCCAGCCGATATTTTCTTTCTTCGCTCCATCAGTTTGTCCATGTCTTTGGAGATTTTATTATCGGTTATCCGTGCATACCCCTGAGTAGTTCTGATGTTGGAATGTCCCATCATCTTGGCGATGCTCTCAATGGGTATATCCGCTGAAATCAGGAAAGTTCCGAAGCTGTGCCGACTTTGGTGATAGCTCAGATTTTCCTCCTTGCCTATGGCAACACCCATCTCGTGGATGTCAAACCAAAGTGAATCACGGCTTGGGAGAGGAAACACGGGCTTCTCATCATCGGTTGTGTTGTACAACGACAATATCTGTTCCGCTATGGGATGTAAGGGTATGAAAGCCTCCACCTTTGTCTTCTTGCGGTTGATGCGGATATACCGTCTGCCCTCCGCATTCGTCCCGATATGATGGGGATGAAGAAGTTTGATGTCCACATACGCCAGTCCCGTCAGGGTCGAGAAGATGAAAGCCCGTCTTGCCAGTTCCATACGCTTGTCATACATCGGGGTGGAAAGTATCTTTTTGAACTCATCGCGGCTGATGTACCTGTGCCTTGCCTCCGGCTTCGGTTCATACTCCAAGTCCTCGCAGGGGTTCACACGGATAATCTCCTTATCGACTGCCAAATACAATAAACGATTAAGCCAGCACATACATTTGTTGGTTTGGGAAGAGCTGAAATTCTTGCACTTCTTCAGGAAAGCTTTATAGGACTTGCCAAAATCCTCCGTCACTTCTTCAAGAGGAATTTCCTTTTTCCCGATTGACGCTATAAAGTCCGTCAGGTATTTCTGATAATACATGGAGTGACGGTAGGAAGAAGTGGAATCTATTTCCTCGGAATGTTTCTTCAACCGCTCCCGTTCCCATTCACCCATTTGCAATAAGGTAGTCGGATGGATATTATTCAGGGAAATATGGTTCTTCAACATTTCCGCACTGACCACTCCTTGCGATTTAAGTATCTCGGTATAGGCTTCCTCAGTCAGACGCAGGTATTCCCGTAAGCGGTTGTTCTCCCTGACGGTCTTTATCTCATTCTTCCTGCCGTTCCAGTCTTCGGGGCGGCAATAGATACCTGTGCTTATGGCGGTCTGCTTGCCGTCAATGGTTATACGACAGAGTACGGCGGTCGTACCGTCAGCCCTCACCTTGCTGCGGTTAATATATGGCAATAATGAAAATGTGCTTCGCATATTGTTGTTGGATTTATAGGGTTAGTTTGAAATCTTGTGTCGCCTCTATGAACTTGTCCATATCCTCGAAGAGTTTTTTCGGACTGACACGGGCATATACTTGAGTGGTGGAAATGTCGGAATGTCCCAGCATCCGGCTGATGGTCTCAATCGGCACACCCGCTTCGAGCGTTATCAGCGAGGCGAAACTATGCCTCGCCTGATGATAGCACAAATCATCCTTGATGCCAGCCAATGCCGCCAACGCCTTCATGTGTCTTCTAAGATTAGGCCAGCGTAGTAAAGGGAACAATGTGTCCCTGTCCTCACTGTGATACTTTTCAATCAGTGCAATCGCTTCGGGAAGCAACTTCACGCTTGCCCGATGTTCGTTCTTCTTCCTGCGGTATTTCAGCCACAACGCTCCGTTATCGTCCGTGTACAAGTTCTCATCGGTAATGGATATCACATCCGCATACGAGACCCCGGTATAACACCCGAAGAGAAACATATCCCTTGCCAGTATGTGAGATTTACGATGCGGTTCAATTTCCACATCACGGATTTTCTCGAACGATTCACGGCTCAATGCCCGTGGGGTTTTATCCGACTGCTTGGGCAGGGTGAAATGCTGGAAATGGATTTTGTCTGCATAGCCTTCCTTATAAGCCAGACGGCATATTTTTTTCAGTATGGCAAGGTGATGTCGGACAGTATCTATTGCATAACCCTTATTCTCCATAGCGAAAACCTGATAGTCATGGATGAACTGTTCCGTAAGCTGCCCAAATGCTAAATCCTTGACCTTGTACTGATGCCCAATGAACTCACCAAGTGTCAGACGCATATAATGATAAGTCGAGTAAGAAGTTTTCGCACGGTCAATACCAATACGGGCTTTGAGGTCGTCACAGACAACATCAGTCATTCGCATGAGTGTCATCTGCGTTTCCATACTTCCTTGAAAATGATTCTTCACATCGGTGGCATCGAAATCCATTTTACGGCTCACAAGGTTGTCAAAGGCGTTGTTTACCGCCAACAACAGTTTCTCAATCTTGGTGTTGGTTTCCACCGCCTCCTTGCTCTTGCCATTCAGACGGCTTTCACAGGGATTCCACAGTTCGGGAGGGCATGACAGCTTGCATCCGAACTGCGCCATCGTGCGGTTGACGGTAATGCGTCCCATGATGGGAGCCTTGCCCGACTTGTCCAGTCCGCTCTTTTTGAGGTAGAGCAGCACCTTGAATTTTTCTACTTTCATACGCTTATATTTTTAAGTGCAAATTTACTTGCCATATAAGCGTCCCTTGATGCGCAAAACACTGTGTATTAACGCAAACAAAACGGTGGGGATTTCTTTTCATCGCTTTCCGTTACCTGTTCCCGTTTCGGTAACTGCCCGGCTAACGGTTTGGTAACTGAACAACCTCAATATTCCGTTGTCGTTTGCATTTTTTCAACTTCGCAAAATACCGAAATATCGCTTATTCCTAACGGTTTACGTTTAATCTATACCTGTTCGCTGTTGCTTGCTTTGCCGTGTATATTCCACACGGCGCGCCATACATTTGCCACAATGATGCTGACACTCGGTGCTGACCTCTATACTACCTCTAAGTTGCTTGGTCATGCCGATGTTAAGATGACGCAAGTGTACGCCAAGATTATCAATCAGAAGAAAGACGATGCGGTCAATTTGGTGAATGGCTTGTTTGATTGACCAAAGAAATTTTATTGCTGGTTATTATATTTGAATAGATTAAAGAGGGGATTTTTAATTAGAAGAAATAGGTGCCTAAGAACAAAAAATAATTCGGTTTACTTTAGTCCGGGTATATATAAGAGAAAGACTAAAGTAAACCGTTTCATCTAAAATAACAGGAAGTAGATTTCTGTGTTGGCGAGCATAAGAGACTTGTTAGCTTAAGCAACTCCTTAATTCAACGTTCTATATTCATTCGGCGAACATCCCACGACACGCTTGAAAGCCTTGCTAAAATACTGAGGATATTGATACCCTAAAGCGTAAGCCACATCACTGACAGATTTTGTAGGATCGGCAAGCAGCTCTTTTGCTGTATCCATTGTTTTTGTCAATATATATTCTTGTGCAGATAAACCGGTCTCTTTCTTAATCAAATCTCCGAAATAATTCGCAGACAGATGTAACTGGTCAGCACAATAAGCAACGGTCGGTGTACCGAATTTAGAGGGCTTATCCGAAGTGAAATAGTCGTTCAGCAAGGCTTCGAAAGAACCGAGCGTATCCTTGTTCTCCTTTTTGCGAGTAATGAACTGCCGGTCATAGAAACGGATGCAATAGTTGAGCAACAACTCGATGGCAGAAGCGATAATCAGGTTGCTGTGGCGATCTGCCTTGTCATACGTTTCCTCTTCGATTTTTGTCAGGCAGTCGATGACGGTCTGCTGCTCCTGTTTGGAGAGATGCAATGCTTCATTGGCGGTATAGGAGAAAAAAGTATAATCCTGCATATGGCGGCCGAGCGGTGTGCCCCGCAGCAAGTCGGGATGGAACAGCAGACACCAGCCCGAACCGGTAAAAGTCGTCCCGTCGGCTTCATGTCCGAACACTTGCCCCGGAGCGATAAACACTAACGTATTCTCTTGAAAATCGTAGGAACGTCGGCCATAGGTCAAATCGTCCGTACATCGTAATTCTTTCAGGAAGACCACATACATTCCCACGTGCTTGCGTGCGTGGGGTACGGGGTGCGGCATACGGCTTCCCTCGATGACGCTGACCAACGGATGCCTCGTTTCCACGCCCATGTAATCATTGTACTCCTTTATCGTTTTCAGTTGCATAATCTTCTCCATAACAGTCTCTTTCATTGTTTCTATGCAAATGTAGAAAATATCTTCGGCTTATCGGTTCCAATCTGTAATAATTATACATGAAACCGTAATTCATACCCTATGGAACACTCGGACAGCCTGTAATTTTGCATCGTGGAAAACTGAATAAAAGAAAGAACAATGATACAAATGAATAATTCGGGACTTATGACCATTGATAGGTTCAATAAATTGACGGGGCATGAAACACTGCATCCGTTGATCTGTATGGTCGATTTGTCAAAGGCAAATCTGACCGAGGATATTCGGATGATGTGCAATTTTTACGGACTGTTGTATTACAACGATTCAGAGCAAGAAAAAGCATCTGAAAAAGAGTGGCTGCGGCTGGTTTATCCCGGTGAAACGGTTGAAATACCCTCGAACCGGCATCGACATACCGGATGCTATTCGGGGGTGTTGTTTCATCCCGATTTGTTATGCGACACATCGCTTGAAAACCGTATCGAGACCTACCCGAAACGCTGCTGCTGTAAGGGTGCATTGTCGGAGCACGAAAGGAGAATCATAACCGATAACCTGCGGGAAATCGGAGAAGAGTTGCACCATGCCATCGACCGGCATAGCGCAACGATCATCGCCTCACATATCGAATTGCTACTCAATTATTGTGTACGCTTTTGCAGTCAGTGAACTACAAAACCGTAATAATTATCCTTCAAACCGTAATTCATGACCGGTCGGGGTGAAAATTCCAGCCTAATTTTGCATCAAGTAAAACAGATAAATAAAATGGTAGAGATTATGAAAATAAAATTGAAAATTATGACAACGCTACTCGGTGTCTTATTCGGATGCGGAATCGCAGCCTCTCAAACACCGAAAGCAGAACAAGCTATGGACAGTAAACGACAACACATTGCAGAGGTCGCAACCCTTACGAGTACAGGAGACCTCGACAAACTGAAACCCGTCCTCACGGACGGGTTGAATGACGGCATGACCGTCAGTGAGCTGAAAGAAGTGATGGTACACACCTACGCCTATTGCGGTTTTCCCCGTGCCCTGCGCGGACTGCAAACGTTAGTTGCGGTACTCGACGAGCGTAAGGCAAAAAGTATCGAAGACGATTGGGGACGTGAAGCATCGCCGATAACCGATACCCGCCGTAAGTATGAGCGCGGACGCGACATTCTCGCAGAAATTTCAGGCGTTCCAGCAGATGCACCGAAAGCCGACTATGCTGTACTGGCTCCGGAAATCGAGGTATTCCTCAAAGAACATCTCTTCGCCGACCTTTTCGAGCGGGATGTATTGACCTATGCCGAACGGGAGCTGACGACCGTTGCCGTGATAGCCTCGTTGGGCAAAGGCGTGGAACCGATGCTGAAAGGACACATGGGTATCGCGCTGAATGTAGGTGTAACACCGGATGAATTATGCGGTGTGCTGGCCATTGTCGAAAAGAACGTCGGACGCAGCGAAGCCGATGGCGGCAGACTGGTTTTGAACGAATTGTTGCAAAGCAAAGGATTGATCTCCAACCCGGAAACACCGGTCGAGACAGTCGAGAATGGCGTGAAGAAACAGAAAGTAACGTTCCATAATCGTTTTCTGATCGATGTGGTCGGTGATCTTTATTTCCCTGCAAACTATGATTCGGCAAAGAAATATGCCGCCATCATTGTCGGTCATCCTTTCGGCGGTGTCAAGGAGCAGACTTCAGGGCTTCATGCCCGCAAGCTGGCGGAAATGGGTTACGTGACATTGGCATTCGATGCCTCCTACTACGGTGAGAGTGGCGGTTATCCGCGTCGTATGGAATCGCCCGAAATGAGGGTGGAAGATTTCAGCGCGGCGGTCGATTTCCTCTCGAACCATCCGGCTGTCGATACTGATAAGATAGGTGTAATCGGCATCTGTGGCGGAGGATGTTATTCTGTCAGTGCTACGCAGATAGACCATCGCATCAAGGCTCTTGCCACCATCAGTATGTACGATATGGGGCGTGCCCGCCGTCAGGGTGTGGGCGACACGCAGACCTACGAGCAGCGTATGGCTATTCTCGATGAGATTGGTCGTCAGCGCACGGCGGAATACGGTGGAGCCGCACGGCGGGACATTCGCGCCCTGCCCGAAAAGGTAGATGAGAACACGCCGAAGTTTGCCATCGACTTCCTCGATTATTACGATAATCCGCAGCGCGGGCAGCATCCCAACTCTACGGGTTATTACTCCTATACGAGCCTTGCGCCGATGATGAACTTCTTCCCGTTCGCGCAAATCGAGACCATATCGCCGCGCCCTGTACTGTTCATCGTAGGAGAAAATGCGGTGTCGAAATATTTCTCGGAAGACGCATACGAGAAAGCTGCCGAACCGAAAGAACTGTTCGTCGTACCCGCAGCAACGCACGTGGATTTGTATGACCAGCCGGAATATCTGAAAATCACACTTCCGAAACTGGACGCTTTCTTCAAACAATATCTAAAATAACAATTCGATATGAAAAAGATAACTTGCTTATTTTTACTGGTTGCGGCACTCGGTGCCTGTACCCCGAAACCGGAAAACAAGGTTGAAACAATCCAGCCTGCCGCACCTTCTTCCATCTTTCCCAAAGGAAATGTCATTGAAGGTACTAATTTCAACGGCACGGCCTACCTTAGGCGGTTGATGACCGACAGTGAAACATTCGATGTAGTAGTGTCCGACGTGATATTCGAGCCGAAAGCCCGAAACAGTTGGCACTCGCATCCGGGTGGTCAGATTCTGATCGCCACTGCCGGAAAAGGTTACTATCAGGAAAAGGGGAAACCCATACAAGTTTTGAATCCCGGTGACGTGGTCGCTATTCCGGCAGACGTGGTGCATTGGCACGGAGCGGCTTCCGACAGCGGATTCACGCATATAGCAATCAATACAAAGGTTCATTTGGGTGCTACCCAGTGGTATGCTCCCGTAACCGAAGAAGAGTACAACCATAAATAAACATCAAAAAACAGATTGAATATGAAAAAGTTACTTTTTATTCCGCTCTTGCTCCTTTCTCTGACGACTATGGCCGCTTGTTCTCCCGATGATGATCCTATGCCGCCAACGGAGCAACCCTCCACTCCCGAAGAACCGGGCGATGAAGGAAATCCCGATGATTCTGAAAATCCGACTAACCCAGATGAACCCGATGAACCCAATACTCCGTCCGGGAACGGCAATATGCTTGTGGTTTACTTCTCCGCTGAAGGACACACCAAAGCCGTAGCGGAACGAATCGTGGAGCTTACGGATGCTGACATCCATCGGATTGAGGCTGCCGAACCGTATGCCGCAAATCCTTATGATGACAGCGACCGCATCCAGCGTGAAGCCTACAACGACCTGCGTCCCGGAGTGGCGAACCTGCTTGATGAGGAAACGATTGCGAAATACGATACGATTTTCGTCGGTTCGCCTTGTTGGTGGCATCAACCCGCGATGGTGGTTTGTACGTTCCTCGAATCATACGACTTGAAAGACAAGGTTATTATTCCGTTCTTTACCTACGGAGCTACTACCTATCTGAACGAATCCATGCAGAAAATTTACAAGGTAACACCCGGCTCAAAGCATATTCCGGAAACACTTCCCGAAGATCTCGATGCGGACGACATTACGACGCCGGGGCGTCCCGACGATGCGGGTATTGATATGCCGGGCAGTGCAAACGGTACGGAAGGCTGGCTGCGTCGAATCGGAATTATTGAATAGACATATAAAACAAGTAAAGAATGAAAAAAGGAATTATAACAATGAGTGTACTGGCAATCATTGCTTGTACGATAACGGCCTATTGTTGGGCTGCCGGGAACGAGTCCGTATCGGAAAGTACAAATGTAGCGCAATCCCTATCCGGACAACAAGTAAAATCTACCTCTCAAAATGCTAAAGGAAAAGCTTTGGTGGTTTATTTCTCCGTTCCCGAAACGGATGGAGTGGATGCTTCTTCCGGAGCCAGCCGCCTTGTTTCCAATGGTAAAGTAATGGGGAATACGCAATACATTGCATCCGTCATCAGTGAAGCTACGGGCAGCGACCTTTTCGAGATAAAGACCGTACACACCTATCCCGGCTCGCATAAGGCATTGATCGATGCGGCAAAGGTCGAGATAGACAACAATGCCCGTCCGAAGCTGGCTACACACATCAAAAATCTCAATGACTACGATGTGGTCTTCATTGGATTCCCCAACTGGTGGTACGATATGCCGATGCCACTCTACTCGTTCTTTGATGAATACGACTTCAGCGATAAAACTGTTATCCCTTTCTGTACGCATGGCGGCAGTCGTTTCTCGGATGCCATCAAGACCATACGGGAGTTGGAGCCTAAAGCCTCCGTGTTGGATGGTTATGCAGTTCCCCGTGACCGTGTCAGCGAAGCGAAACCCAATGTATTGAATTGGCTGAAAAGAATCGGAATGGCTGAATAAGTGATAACGGTTCAAATCTGTCCAATAAGTTACCCGACCGGATTTCCGGCCGGGTAACTTGCTTAATAAGGGATATTTAAAGTTAAATGAGGATACTTTTTCAAGTATAATTTCAATCTGTAATAATTATACGCCAATCCGTAATTCATATAAGGTCTTCCTTGCTGGTCTGACGTAATTTTGCATCAGATAAAGAAATGAATTACAAGTAGTTTTAATACGAATATGAACAATGAAAAAATAACCAGAAGAGAAGCCCTCAAATGTATGGGAACTACATTGGCAGGGTTGGCATTGACCGCATCCGGGCTCTCCTCTTTCACGTCCTGCACGGAAGAGAAAAAGAAACGTCTGGTATTCTATTTCACAGGAACTGGAAACTGTCTCTACGTGGCTCGGAAATTCGCGGAAAATCCTTTGAGTATTCCGCAGATTATCAGGCAGAAAAAACTGGAGTTCGAGGCGGATGAAATAGGTATTGTTTACCCCATTTACGGACATCTTCCCCCGCAAATGGTGCAGGAGTTTATCCGAAAGGCCAAACTGAAAGCCCCTTATCTATTTTCCATCCTTACCTACGGCAACCGCAAGTGCAGTGCTACCGAACTGTGGAACAATCTGGCAACAGAAAACGGGACGCGCTTCGACTATATCACCACCCTGAAAATGGTAGATAACTTTCTCCCGTCATTCGATATGAATGAACAGGTAAAAATCGACAAGCGGGAAGACAAGCAAATAGCCGAAATCATGCAGGACATACAGGCACGCAAGCACTGGATACAACCCGTTACCGAAGAGGAACGACAGCAGCACGCCGAGTTCATGCAACGTGCGGGACACACGCTTTCCCCTTCCGCCGAAAAGTTGCTTGTCATCAAGGAAAACTGTATCGGCTGTGGAATCTGTGTAAAGGTATGCCCGCGCCGGAACTATACCTTGACGGGCGAAGGTGTTCAATGCAAAGGAGCCTGTGAATATTGCCTCTCCTGCGTTCAGAATTGTCCGCAAAAAGCCATCACACTCCGTGCGGGAGAGAATAATCCCGATGCGCGATACCGCCATCCGGATATTTCACTGAATGACATTATAAGAGCTAATAGACAATAACTTCAAAAACAATATGATTATGAAACGAACATTTTTTTATTATGTATTTATGGCACTGGCTGTAATGACGCTGGCAAGCGCGTGTGACAAGGATGATTTCGATACGGATTATCCTTCCGATGAGATCGAATACGATGGTAGCCGCAAAATTTTAGTGGCTTACTTTTCCGCTACGGGCAATACCCAGCGGAGAGCCGAGGAGATTGTGGCGGCGACCGGTGCAGACATTTATCGCATCGAGGCATCCGAACCTTATGCCTCGAATCCCTATGACGACAGCGACCGTATTCAAAACGAATCGTACAACAACCTGCGTCCCGGTGTCGGCAACCTGCCTGAAAGTATCGACGAATACGATGTGATTTTTGTTGGTTCGCCGATATGGTGGCACAATCCGGCGATGGTCGTCTGTACGTTCCTCGAAAACTACGACCTCGAAGGCAAGATTGTTATCCCGTTCTTCACTTACGGCTCGACAGAGTATCTCCAGCAGTCCATCGACAAGATCCATGAGGTGACGCCCACTTCGGTTCATCTGCGTACCTATACGGGCGGTGGCGTAGAAAGTTGGCTGCGCGACATCCATATCATCCAATAACACCAATGAGAATAAGCAATAATATCAATATGAAACGAAATATCATTTTAGCAATCATGTGTACAGTATGCACAATGACAGCCTCGGCACAAGGTGTCGGAGGCGTGCCAACTAAAGGATTCGCCGTTTTCAAGAACGACGGTCAGTTCAAACCATACGCATTTACCCGCCACGCTGTCAGCGATAATGAAATCCAGATTGAAATTCTCTACGCGGGTATCTGTCATAGCGACATCCACCATGTCCGCGAGGATTGGGGGCCTGAAAAATACCCGATGGTTCCCGGACACGAGATTGCCGGACGTGTGGTGAAAGTAGGCCGCAACGTCACGAAATTCAAGGTAGGCGACTATGCCGGTATCGGGTGCATGATCGGTTCATGCCGTCATTGCGAGGCTTGCGAACATGATCTGGAGCAGTATTGCGAGGAAGGAGCTATCATGACCTACCACGACATAGACCGCTATAACGGTAACGAGCCGACGCAGGGCGGTTATTCCGACAACTACGTTGTAGCGGAAGACTTCGCCATCAAGATTCCGGCAAATGCCGAAATCGAGAAAGTCGCGCCGCTGCTCTGCGCCGGAATCACGACCTATTCGCCTATCCGTAATGTAGGTATCAAGAAAGGTGATAAGGTCGGTGTCGCCGGATTCGGCGGGTTGGGACACTTGGCCGTGCAGTATCTTGTGAAATTGGGAGCCGATGTGACCGTATTCGATGTAACGGAAGCAAAACGTGCGGATGCTGCACGCATGGGGGCTACCCGTTATGTCAATGTGAACAACAGTGATGAATTACAAGGGTTGAACAAGCAATACGATTTCATTCTCTCCACCATTCCCGCCAAGTATGATCCGGTAATGTATGTGAAAATGTTGAAGCTGGACGGTCAGCTCGCTATCGTCGGAATCCCCTCGGCAGCCAATATGCCGAGTATTCCGGTAAACGCCATCGTGATGAACTCCAACCGCAAGATTTTCGGTTCCCAGATTGGGGGAATCAAAGAGACGCAGGAGATGTTGGACTATTCGGTCGCCAACGGCATCTATCCCGAAGTCGAAATTATTCCGGCTGACGGAAAAACGATTACCGAAGCCTATCAGAAGGTCGTGGATGGAGATGTAAAATTCAGGTATGTGATAGATATGCAAACCCTTAAATGATAGCTATGTTACGGAAAATAAGGGCTATACTGGCAATCTTCTTTTTTGTGTCTGTCACGTTGCTGTTTTTCGACTTCACGGGAGGGTGGCATACATGGATGGGATGGATGGCCAAAATACAATTCTTACCTGCTCTGCTGGCCTTGAATGTAGGTGTCGTGGCTCTGCTCGTTGTGCTGACTCTGCTTTTCGGTCGCATTTATTGCTCCGTCATCTGCCCGCTGGGTGTCATGCAGGATATTGTTTCGTGGGTAGGCAGTCAGCGTAAAAAAGGAAAATTCCGTTTTTCCTATTCTCCGGCAAAATCCGGAATCAGGTACGGTGTATTGGCTCTTTTCCTCGTGGCGATAGCAGCAGGCGCAGGTTCGCTGGTCGCTTTGATAGCTCCGTACAGTGCTTACGGTCGGATTGTCCAGAATTTACTGGCTCCGTTTTATGGATGGGGCAACAACCTCTTGGCCTACCTTGCCGAGAGAGCCGAAAGTTACACCTTTTATGAAACGGAGGTCTGGATGAGAAGCCTGCCGACATTCATTATAGCCATTGTTACTTGTATCCTGTTATTTGTCTTGGCATGGCGTAACGGACGTACCTACTGTAATACGGTTTGTCCGGTAGGTACTGTACTTGGTTTGCTCTCGAAATATGCACTTTTACGTCCGGTCATTGATCCCAAGAAATGCTCCTCGTGCAGTTTGTGCGCCCGAAAATGCAAGGCGTCTTGTATAGACTACAAGAATCACGAGATAGACCGTTCGCGTTGTGTGGCTTGCATGGATTGTCTCGATACCTGCAAACACGGGGCCATCTCTTATACCCGACGACGGGAACGGACAACCGTGCAATCATCTAAAACAGAGGAACAGAATCCTTCCCGACGCCATTTCCTCACCGGGGTTACTCTTCTTCTCGGTACGGCTGCGGCCAAAGCACAGGAAAAGAATGTGGACGGTGGACTGGCTGTTATTCTCGACAAGAAAATTCCGAAGCGCACGACTCCTCTCGTTCCTCCCGGAACAGGTAGCCTGCGTAATATGAATCGCCATTGCACGGGCTGCCAGTTATGCGTGTCGGTCTGCCCGAACGGGGTGCTGCGCCCTTCCTCTCGGTTGGAAACGCTTATGCAGCCGGAATCTTCTTACGAGCGCGGTTACTGTCGTCCCGAATGTACGAAATGTTCGGAAGTTTGCCCGGCCGGAGCGATCCGACGAGTTTCGGCCGAAGAAAAGTCAGCGATACAGATCGGCCATGCCGTATGGGTAAAGGAGAATTGCGTTGTCCTGACAGACGGCGTGCAATGCGGAAATTGCGCCAGACATTGTCCGACGGGGGCAATCTCGATGATACCCTCCATCCCCGACGATGATTTCTCGCCCTTGATACCGATGGTGGATACTGAACGGTGTATCGGGTGCGGTGCGTGTGAAAATCTGTGTCCGGCACGTCCGTTCAGTGCCATTTATGTCGAGGGACACGAAGCCCATAGAATCATATAAAATCAGATAACAGTATGGAAAAAACAGATAAACATAGGATAGACCGGCGTGAGTTCCTGAAGCAGTTGGGGGCTGGAGCTGCCGCTGTATCAGCAACAACGGTTGCTGGATGTTCCTTTCGGGATAACCGAACCGGAAGCAGCGCACAAGGCGAAGTCCCGACCGATAAAATGACCTATCGTACCGATCCTAAAACGAAAGAGCAGATTTCGCTACTCGGCTATGGCTGTATGCGCTGGCCTATGATGCCGTCGCCGGATGGAACCGGAGAAGTTATCGACCAAGAAATGGTTAATAGGCTGGTAGATTACGCACTTGTGCACGGAGTGAATTATTTCGATACGGCTCCTCCTTATTGTCGCGGGCTTTCAGAGAAAGCCATCGGAACAGCATTGAAGCGCCATCCGCGCAATTCGTACTATCTGGCAACGAAGATGTCGAACCACCGTCTGGCCGGGCAAGGGCTGTCTCCCGAAGAGCTGTTCGATGCTTCGGTAAAGATGTACCGCCGGTCGTTCGAGGACTTGCAGACCGATTACTTCGATTATTACCTGCTCCATATCGTGGGTATCGGGAGCGGTATGCCCTTTTTGATGGAGCGTTTTTTCGATAACGGACTGCTCGACTTTCTGCTTAAGGAACGGGAAGCGGGGCGTATCCGGCATCTGGGTTTCTCCTATCACGGGGACGTGAAAGTGTTCGATTACCTGCTCTCCCGACACGATGAGTTCAAATGGGATTTTGTGCAAATCCAACTGAACTATGTGGACTACCGGCACGCTTCAGGTATGAATTTCAATGCGGAATACCTCTATGCCGAGTTGGAGAAACGTGATATACCGGCTATTGTTATGGAGCCGCTGTTGGGCGGCAGACTTACCACGCTGACCAACTACCTGAACGGCAGGCTTAAACAGCGTCGCCCGGAAGATAGTATCGCTTCGTGGGCATTTCGTTTTGCGGGTTCGTTTCCAAAGGTATTGACCGTATTGAGCGGTATGACCTATATGGAGCATTTGCAGGACAATATCCGTACCTTCTCGCCGCTCGATCCTTGTACAGAAGAGGAGTTGGCACTCTTGGAAGATACGGCGCAGACCATGCTGAAATACCCGTCGGTTCCCTGTACCGCCTGCCAGTATTGTATGCCTTGTCCATACGGACTGGACATTCCTGCCATATTCGCACATTACAACAAGTGCATCAACGAAGGGAATGTTCCCGTCTCTTCGCAGGACGAGAATTATCGGAAAGCCCGACGGGCTTTTCTCGTCGGCTACGACCGTTCCGTGCCGAAACTGCGGCAGGCCGACCATTGCATCGGCTGCGACCAATGCGTACACCATTGCCCGCAAAGCATCAATATCCCGGCACAAATGCAGCGAATCAACTTCTTTGTGGAACAACTTAAACAAGAGACATTATAATGAAAGATTTTATTTTCAGAAACGATACTAAACTGCTCTTTCGTAATGATATACGGGAGATTATCGCAGAAGTGACTAAAGGACATAAAGTGATGTTCGTTTACGGCAGCGGTTCCGTAAAACGAAACGGATGCTACGATGATATAATCCGAACATTGACCGATGCCAATATTCCTTTTGTGGAATATGGAGCTTCTTCAAGGGAATTTTCCAAAATACAAGAGGGTATCCGGTTTGCCAAGTCCAACGGTGTAACCCTGATTGTCGGAGCCGGAGGCGCAAGTGTGATGGATAGTGCCAAATTGATGACTTTCGGCTTTTACCATGAATCCGATTTGTGGGATTACCTGAAAGGGAAACCTTCTTACGGGCTGCAACGACTGCCGCTCGTATTGATACCGACCTATCCGTCCAGTGGTTCGGAGAATGGACTTGGGGCAGTATCCGTCGATTCGAGGACGGGCGATTTCGGAACGGCATACGGCATACCGGCCGACTATGCTATTCTTTGTCCCAAATATTCCCTGACTCTGGACAAAAAGATGACAGTATATACGGGACTTGTTACGTTAGTTCAACTGTCGGCTGCTATTCTGGGAGACAAAAACCGGATGTCCTACGATGCGGGAATTTCTTATATCAAGAACGTACTCGAAGCGACGAAGACTTTATTGAAGAATCCGAATGACCTTGATGCAAGAGGTATTATTATGATGGGCGCATCTCTTTCCACTTCGTCCAGATTGGGAATAGGAAAGGAAGAGGCTTACGCATACGACATTTATGAGTTGGAATTTCTTCCGGAAAAGTTATTTGGCAGCTCTTACCGTAGAAGCCTGACGTCTATTTTTCCAAGATTCCTCGAAGCGATGGGAAAACGTCATGAAGAGGATGTCAAAAAATACTATCTCGACGTATTCGGTTTCGATTCTTCCATAAAGGAATCTTCGAGGAAGCTGGTAGCGTTGTTTTCCGATTTCGGAGTGGATATGTATTACGATGGCATAATCAGTCGTGAGCAAGTCAGCTGTATTCCTTGCGATACGGAACTTGTTGAAAATGAAATCTTTGAAATGATAAACGGGTTAATCCGCAAACAATAATAATGATGACACCACTATTTATCGGCGGTATCGGTATGCAGGAAGTGCTGCTGATCGCATTGGTAGTATTGCTGTTTTTCGGCGGCAAAAAAATCCCCGAACTAATGAAGGGAATCGGTAAGGGCGTACGTTCCTTCAAAGAGGGGATGAACAGCGTGGAAAAGGAGATTGAGGATACCGAACAAAAGAAATAACCGATGGTAACGGGGGCGCACACACAATCTTTCTGGGAACATTTAGATGTGCTGCGGGTGGCAATCGTCCGAATTGTCGCCGTAGCCGTCGTGTTCGGCATCGCGGCGTTCTGTTTCAAGGAAGAATTGTTCGCCGTCCTACTTGCACCGAAAGATGACGGATTCGTTACCTACCGGCTGCTCGACCGCATGGCGGTATGGGCGGGAGGTGCGGTGGAACCGTTTCCCGTCCGGCTGATCAATACGGGACTGGCGCAGCAGTTCATCATCCACATAAAGACTGCTTTGTGTGCCGGAGTGCTGTGCGCCTCGCCTTATATTCTCTACCAGTTGTTCCGGTTCGTTTCTCCGGCACTTTATGACAATGAACGACAGTATGTAGTGCGGATGGTCGGAGGCGGCTATGCGATGTTCTCTCTGGGGGTACTCGTCAGCTACTTTTTGATATTTCCGCTGACATTCCGCTTTTTAGGAACTTATCAGGTGAGCGGCGAGGTGGATAATCTGATCGCGCTCGATTCGTATATCTCGACGCTGGTGATGATGTGCCTTGCAATGGGTATCGTCTTCGAGATTCCAATACTATCGTGGCTGTTCGCCAAGTTGGGTTTTCTTTCTGCGGATTTCATGCGCCGCTATCGGAAACACGCTGTCGTGATTGTTCTCGTAATCGCTGCGGTTATTACCCCGACATCGGACGTATTCACGCTTTCGCTGGTTGCGTTGCCGATGTGGGTATTGTATGAAGTAAGTATCTTGATTGTAAAACGATGTAACATGAGTCAAGAATGAAAAAGGAAGAGTTAATACGCTCTATTTCATAAAAAACAGAGACTTTTCGATATTTTCCTAAATGGTCTCTATCATTCAAATATAAACAAAAAACAAGTTATTTAGTATGAAAGAACAGAACCCAAAGTCTTCTCTTTTTTTGAAGGGAAGCAGCATTTGCGTCATTTCGTTACAGAACAAGATGTAACGGAAGAGTTTTTCACATTACTCTCCGAGGCGAGAGAATTTTATATCAAGGATGTTATAGGAGATGGCAAGCGGCATGAGCGTTATGTGGATGATTTCGTTAACAGTCACCGGTATATAGAATGTAGTAATGTAGTCTGCCGGAATTGTCATGAGATGAACATTCATATCATCAAAGGGCTGCTGACTGATTGTCCCCATCTTATCCGGCAATTTTTTACAGCAACGGATTTCTCATTTGAGGAGTGCATGAAGTTAAAACGGATGTATGACATCATACCATCGCCCTCCATTATGTATCGTGATAACGGATCTGTCGGAGTGCAGCCACTCTCTTTTGGTTGTAACTTCACCCACATACAGATGACAGGTATTACGGTTTGTGCCAATACTTATCATCTGTTTTGTGTTTCTGTATGTATCGAAGATATGGAAGCTCTTTTTTCCTGTAAACAGGGCTTTTGTATTCGGGTAAACAATATCCGTCATGTGGCAATCCTATTCGATACGCTTCTTGAACACTCATTCATTCAAGCTCAATGGCAGGCAGTCCTCGGTAACGGACGTTTTCTACAAACAAAAGATAGGAAAGGGTTTGTTTCAGCATCGAGCCTTTCGTCTGCACTCTCGGCCATGCGGAACAATATGACGTCGGTGGCTTATGGTATCAGGCGGGACATCAGTGAACTGAAAATATAAAGCAAGAATCTAAAAAGAATGGCATAAATACACAAAAGCACTATGTTTGGCCAATCCATACATAGTGCTTTTGCATACTTCCGTTCACAAGTAGATCTTTGGAGGTGAAAATAGAATATCCAGTTCAGGAATTGAAAAGGTCGTCCATCTTCACTTCGCTATGAACAATACTCTTATGCTTACCGTTCACCACACCATATGTCGTAACGAATGTAATTACAAGAGCTTTCTTGTTCTTTGTCGCCATGCGGAATAGTCCGGTGCGTTCCCGAAGTTTAGACTCGTAACCGTCGGTGATGCCGTACAAGTCCGTGCTGAATTTCATTTCGCACAAGTGGATTATGCGGTCGGCTCGCTCGATAATCAAGTCGATTTGAAACCCCGGAATCCCGTTTTCGGAATCGGCTTTGCTCCTCCATGTAGATACGGACGTACCTACTCCAGCAATTCCCAATGCGATTTTAATCTGCTTGTGATGACTCAAACATACCAGCTCAAAACCAAGTCCCATCCATGCTGAAACACTGCGTGAGTCGATATTATTGCTCCACCATCTTTCGTCTTTCGTATTGTTGGGTTCGATGAACTTGTAATAAAAGAGCGTAAAAAAGTCTGTCAGTCTGAACAAACTGTTACGGGTCTTGTTGCCATATTGTGATAGCCGCGTAATAAAATCACAGCGTTCGAGATTTTTCAAAATTTTACTCAAGAAAGCACCCTCGATACCGGTTGCACGGAGTATGTCTTCCCGTGTCATCCCCGCTTTATTTTCCGACAACAACTTAACAATGGATACATAGGAGTCCGCTTGAGCGAACAAAGCGTTGTAGAGTTCGTCAAATTCGCCTCTCAATTGCGCTCCTTCGACAAAAAACAACCGGTCAATATTTTGTGCAAGACTCTCGGCAGGATTCAAAAGGCTCAGGTAAAAAGGGACTCCGCCAAATATCATATAGCATTGTAAGAGCTGGTATCTATCCCATTGACAATTCCGCTGTCGTAGATATTCCTCCGTTTCGCACAGGTTAAACGGAGACAGATGAAGGTTACAGGTGATTCTGGCGTGCAAGCCACCCTGATTGCCCTCTATTTTATCGGCCATCCAGGATGTTGCCGAGCCTGTGGCTATAAGCACAATATCGGTGCGTCTGTTTCCCCAACCGTTCCAGAAATTTTCCAATGCGCTGACAAAATTGGAACGCTGCGTATCCATCCAAGGCATTTCGTCGATGAATATGACTTTTTTACGATTGGAGGGCAGAGTTTCCAGATAGTCCTCAAGCGCATTAAAAGCATCGTACCAAGTGGTGACTTTAGGCTGCCGCTTCTTTGAGTGCCGATAAATTACCCTCATGAAATTCTGTATCTGCACAGTTGCAGATGTTTTGTGCTCACCGACAAATGTAAAATCGTATTTATAGTTGAAAAATTTGTCGATGAGATATGTTTTGCCTATACGACGGCGACCGCTTATAATTACGAATTCCGAACGATCTGATTCCAAGCACCGCTGCAATTCGTCACATTCTCTTTTTCGGGAAACGAGTTTGTCTTGCATACAATTATCTTTTTTGCAAAGATAGCCGTTTTAGATTACAAAGCCAAATTTTTTCCATTGAGTTTTTACCTTATCTTTTATATTTTTACAGATAAGGTAAAAACTAAACATCTACCCATAAATCTGAAATACTACTTTATCTGCATTGTTTTGATAAATAAAAGTTGTATCTTGATATGTTGAACATATCTGGTTAAATATTTGATCCCCTAATGGTTTATGGCAAATGACGAAGGCTACCAGATATGATTCTAAAAAAACGGGAACAAGGTTGTATAATGAAGATTCTTATATTCCTATTTCAATATAAGTACTTTGCCATTTACGGAAAACAAATCGGCGTACCTGCTGTCCACGAAATTCTTTTCGGGGGAGCCTAATACCTTAAATACAAAAATCAAAAGAAAGAAACAGAAATAAAAGAAACTCATAATGCTAATTTATAGATACTTATAAAATTACCTTTGATTCCTTTCGTTTTATTAAATAGCTTATTTTTGCTGTAATTTTGTTACTCGTTTTTGCGATAAATACGGGGAATTGTGTTACCTTTGTAGCTGTAACAAAATTAGAAGTGATGGAAGGAGACAGAGGCAAATATACAAAAGATCCCGTAAAAGTCCGGTTTACTACCAAGGCAGACGGGCGTAAATCCATATCTTTTGAGATTTACCAGAATGGAAAGCGCACGTATGAACGTCTTCCTAATTTGTTCCTGCTTGTGGAGACGGATGACAATTCCATCAGAAAAAACCGTGCAACCTTAAACAAGGTTGAAAAACTCAGGAAGCAACGTACTAAAGAACTCCAGAAGAACCCGGTACCGGATAAATATATTTCAATCAAAGATACGGGACAATCCCCCATCATGTTATCTTCATGGATGGACCAATACTATACAATCCAAAAGAACAGAGGTGTAAGAGAACTATCGAACATCACAAGAACCAAAAAATTCCTTTTAACATACAGTGAAGATTTAGATTTGTGTCAGATTGACAAGTCTTTCTGCATCGGTTTTTCCAATTATCTTAAGACTGAATACAAAATGCCGGATGGGAAATGTCTTAGCCCCAAATCTGGATTCAATATACTCTGTGAACTGAATACAGCCCTTAACACGGCCGTCCGTGAAGGAATACTTGTTACAAATCCCTTTTCCCTTTTATCGTCGTCTGAAAAGATACAGCCAGTCGAAGTTATCAGGGAATATCTTACAATCGATGAAGTAAAGCAGCTTATCAGAGCAAAGTGCGGAAATGAAACTGTAAAACGTGCATTCCTGTTTTCCTGTAATTGTGGACTGCGCCTGAGCGATGTCAGAGCCCTCAAATGGAAAGACATCTACAGTGACAATGGTACATGGAAGGTGGCTACCAGAATGAAAAAAACTGAAAATGTCGTTTATATTCCTCTGCCCGGACAGGCATTGAAATGGTTGCCGGACATTGAAAGGAATGCTGACAGCAATGTGTTTCCTGATCTGACTCCCTATGCTCTCTCAAAGTATCTGAAGCCATGGGTAAAGGAAGCCGGAATCATGAACAAGAATGTTTCATACCACACGGCCCGGCATACCTATGCCACCATGCTTCTTACTCTTGGTGTTGACCTTTATACTGTATCAAAACTCTTGGGGCACACCAGTATCAAACACACACAACGGTATGCAAAAATCATCAGTCAGAAAAAAGACGATGCAGTCCGGTTGATAGATAACAAACTATAAATCCCCATATATATGACAAATAAAGTAACAATCAAATCCACAAAGGAACCCGTCAGACTCCGTGTAAAGAATCTGGCCAACGGAGTACAGTCACTTTATTTGGACTGTTATGTGGACGGAAAGCGCAGCTATGAGTTTCTGAAACTGTATCTGATACCGGAGAAAGGAGCCATGGCAAAGGCTCAAAACGAAGCCACTCTACAGGCTGCCAACGCCATAAAGATGACCCGTATTCTTGAAATAACCAACAACAAGGCCGGTCTGAAGAATACTTCACTGAAAGCCAAGCAGACATTGGCCGACTGGATGGAAACTTTCAAGAAGAAGCAGGCACAGAAAGGTATCAAAGACCAGAAGCTGATTCACAAGACCATAAATGTGCTGACAAAATACAATATAAACATTCCGCTAAACAAAATTGACAGGCAATACTGCATCGGATTCATGAGCTTCTTGAAAAATGACTACCGCACACGTAGCGGGAAACAGGTTCAGACATTCACGATAATCAGTTATATGTCCTGTCTGCGTAATGCCTTGAACACGGCAGTCCGTGAGGACATCATATCAGAAAATCCCATAAACAAGCTTTCCGTCCAGGACAAGATAAAGGTACCAGAAAGCAAAAGGGAATTCCTGACAATAGATGAATTGAAAAAAGTTGAAGAAACGGAAAATCCCCATAAGCATATCAAACAGGCTTTTCTGTTCGCTTGCTATTGCGGTTTGAGATATAGCGATATCCGTCAGCTCAGATGGAAGGAGCTCATTAAGGACGGTGACCAGTGGAGACTGAACAAGCTGATGCAGAAGACAGGAACACCCATATATCTTCCCATATCCAAGAAAGCCATCGGCTGGCTCCCGGAAAAAGGTAACATGAGTGATGAGTGTCTTATCTTCCCTAAACTTCCGCGCGAGATCTGCACAAAGAGGTATATCACTCCATGGATGGAAGCCGCCGGAATAAGTAAGCCGATAACGTTCCACTGCAGCAGGCATACTTTCGGAACGATGATGCTGACTTTGGGAGTTGACTTATACACTGTAAGCAAACTGCTTGGGCATACCAAGGTGGAAACAACCCAAATATATGCGAAGATCATCAACAAGAAAAAGGATGATGCAGTCAGTCTTATAGACGATGCATTCAGTGACATGGAATTTTAGTATTGATTTCATAACCCCACTATTAAGATGTATATTGCTGAAATAACTGAAAGGTTGCTTGAAGTAAACAGGCTCCTTTTGAAATATATCAAAGATACAGAACTGACCTTTGAGGAAAATCTGGTTTTTTCCGGATTCTATCATGACTACAAAGACATAAACAGTATAATCAACTCAGCTGAAAAAGAGTTAAACGACAGCCCGGCAATACTCATGGAACAGGCAAAAGCCTTGTCTGCCGCTGCGTCTGACTTCCTTGCCACTTATGAAAGTCACGAGGATATATTTGGCTCTTATAATCCGCAACCAGTCTGCGACAGGCATATCAAGCCGCTTGAAAAGGAATATGACTCTATTGCATATGCCGCTTCACAACTATGGAAACGGTATTCTCAAATGAGTGTCCGCATGGACTATCTCAATCCTGAAGATGACGATTACAAGGCCATAGAAAAAGAATCCGAGGAGGTAAAGGCAAGATATGAAGCAGAGAAAGCCAAGAGTGATGAGACATACCGCTTTTACACCGCAGAACGTGAGAAAACAGCCAAACTTTATTTTTTTGAGATGATATACCTTGAAATGCTGGTTGTCCGAATGAAAAGGATTGCAGACAGCATTATCAAAGATATAGAAGAACTGAAATCCGAAGGTAAGATATGACAGGACTGTACTTGAAAGAAACGGCCAAACTATTTGATATAGTAGATTTGACCATCTGTTGCAGCCTGTACAAGATCTGCAACGGCAACCAGTTTGAACACATGAAAGGTACGGATTTCGTAGATTTCATGAACCTGAAAGAAGTTTCACGACCTGTTGTTGTCCGTCATCGTGAAAACAGCCGTGTCTGTTACCTGTTGTATGTCGTCAGTAAAGAGATAATGAATGAGTCTTTAGCAAAGGAGTGGATACAACACATGCTGGAACAGTGTAAAATCAGTCCCGGATACTACAAATCCCATTATAGAGATGCACTCAATTCCGGAACAGGAGAAACCAATGCCCAATTCGTCAAGGCTATCGAAAAAGCCATCGAAAAAGCAAAATCTGTGAAGTGACCACACAGAATTACAGAGCGACCACAGAGCTATACATCTTTTAACAAATTAAATAAAGCTATATTGTTGATTAACAACGATATGGCTTTATTCGTTTTTTGTCCCCAACCACAAATCGTACACATTGTTCCACTTGGGAATAGGCATAATTTTGCAACAGAGCAAAAGGAAAGAAAAAGCATTCAAAAACCTGTTTGCTGTCGAAACGGAAATAATAATTATAAAATAGAATCATATGACAAACAATTTATTGACAACGGTAGAAGCTGCCGAATATCTGGGGATGAAAAAGTCTTATCTGCATAAACTGATGATGAAAAAGGAGATTCCTTTCTACAAACCAAACGGCAAACTGTGCTTCTTTGACAAGGACGAACTTGATCAATGGCTCCGCAGGATACGCATAGCACCACAGGAAGAAGTGGACCGGCAGGCAATCGCCTATGTGACCCAAAAAGACCTACTTAAATAGCCTGTATTATGAACCTGTATGAATTGTTCAGTCTATTCTGGAGGGATAACGGATACAGGGCATTTTCCAAGACAGAAACAATCTTATACTTCTATCTTCTTAATATGGCAAATTCCGCCAGATGGCAGATGCCGTTTACAGGCTATACGGAAAGAATAAGTGCCGATCTTCAGACAACAAAGCAGAATATTGTAAAGGCCAGGGCCGGACTCCAGCAGCGAGGTCTGATTTCATTCACAGCCGGGACTGGAAAGGAGAATCCGCCTTTATATACCATAATTGACCGTACTTCTCAGTTGTCGGTGCCGTTGTCGGAGAACTTGTCGGTAAAGATGTCGGTGCCATTGTCCCCTATTAATGTAAAAGATAAAAATAGAAATAATAATATTCATAATGTCAGCAACGGAAAATTGGAACTGGATGAACTGGAAATGATTCTTGCAAATGATGCTGCCTGGCTGGACTCAGTAATCCTTCAACGGGGAAGCGATATAGACCGTGAAACTGTACTGGAATACCTGAAAATGTTCATTGCCGAACAAAAAATGAAGTCATCCGACAAGAGGGAAATAATAGACATCCAGAAACATTTCCGCAACTGGCTGAACATTAAAATGAATTATAGACTAAAACATGAAAGAGCAGAATCAAAACGAGTCAACAGTGGACGTAGAGCTACTGAAATCACAGCTACTTCACCGGAAGATTACGATTGGCCGGTTTAGGCTGCCATATTCCTACGAACAGACAAAGGATATGCTGCTGGCCGCATACCAGGCAGAAGTCGAATACAGGTGCAGACATTTCACAACCTGTGAAGAATTTGAAAGCCAACGTGAACAGATTGCACGCTTCCTTACGGGAAATTCCGAAAAGTTCGGTCTGTTTTTCAGCGGAATGTGCGGAAATGGAAAAACCACATGGCTTAAAGCCATCCGTACCCTGATAAATTCATTGAACTTGCGCCATCCGCAGACCAATTCCAGTTATAGCGTATCGCTGTGGAATGCAAGGGAACTGGCTTACAGGTGCAAAGACGAATATCAGGAATGGGCTCGGATAGCCAGACTTCCAATCCTTGCGATAGATGATTTCGGGACAGACCCAAAGGAAATCATCAGTTTTGGCAATTGTCTTACCCCTATGATAGACCTGATAACAAAACGGTATGAGGAACAGCTGTTCACCCTTTTTACGACAAATCTGACATTTTCACAGATTAAGGAAAAATATGAGGAACGTATCGCCGACCGGCTTATTGAAATGGTCGTGCCCATCAGGTTTGGCAACGGTTCATACCGGAGCTGACATATTCTCCAAACAAGTTAAGACATGAAACAGGAAGAACTCAAAAAGGTACTCGCTGAAGTTGATCCTTTACTGGCAAACGCCGTTGATTCCATGATTTCCTTTATACATGCCAAAGGCATAGATGGTGTACCGTCGGAACGGCAGATAGAACAGGTAAATACCTATTTTGATTCCATAGTAAGCCGTACCGGAAAAGACTATGAGAAGTGGAGCGAATACAGGTGGATAGCATCATACAATATAGAAATCGGAGCCATTCCATGCCTGGAACACCACGAACTGGACTATCTGCACAAAGTCCTTGAATCAATAGCCAGAGACCAGTCATATTATGAGGAAGCACAGGTACACTGGCACAGATAAAACTCCATTTATAAATCCGTCATCCACGACGAATATTGTACAATAGCCTGTTATAATGGCTTCCGTAGCATTGTACATCCTGTTCAGAAAGTAGGACACTTTTTTAAGGGGTGTGGGAGCAAGATAGGTTTTTTGTACCCAAAAACCACCGACTGAATGTCGGAAGGCTCCGCCTGGATGACCTTAAACAAACGGACATGACAGAATTTGCACCCACACCCCGAAAGGATTCAGAACGGAGAAAAGGAGGCCGCCCTCGAAAGGATTCGACAGAGAAAAAGTGCCATTTTATAAAGGTCGGTTTTGATGAACTGAACTTCAAAAAACTAAAAAAAAGAAGCCGCAGGATGAAGGCTTCACTTTCCTCCATAGTCTATGATCTGGCAATAAACGGTAAGATAAACGAACCGCTCTCCCAAGAGATGATGGATTGTTTCAGGAAGCTCGCAGGAATGGCAAACAACCTGAACCAGCTGGCACACGAAGCGCACATTGCAGGCTATGAGGATGTGGCAGCAGCTGACAGGCTATTGTCAGAAAAGATAGATGAAGTGTTGAATAAATTAAGTGAACTGAGATAACGATGAATGCAAAAATAATGAAAGGAAAATCAGCCGGAGGTCTGATTGACTACCTCAATAGCATGAAAGAGAAAAATGCCAAAGTGATTTTTTCCAATGGTGTCAGTACAACCTCAAACCGGACTGTCGTTGCTGCCTTCAATCTCCAATGGGCAAACAGTTCTTCCAAGATAAAGGACAAGATGGGACATCTGGTAATCAGTTTCTCGCCCAAAGACCGGGAAAGGCTGACTGACGAATTTATAACGGAGCTCTGCAAGGAATACATGCAGCGTATGAAATTTCCGCCCACTATCTATCTCGGCTACCGTCATCTTGATCAAGAACACGATCATGTACACATCGCTTACAGTCGTATAGACAACGAAGGAAAGGCTATCACATGCGACAGCAACTATGCACGTTCAGTAAATGTCTGCAAATCTATCCGGGCAAAATACGGACTTTCTGCTCCATCAAAGAGAAAAAAAGATGTAAACCGAGACAGACTTATCGGAAAGGATAAGGTCAAATATCATATCATGGACATAGCTTTCCCTATTCTTGACAAAGCCAGTTCGTGGAAAGAATATATCTCAAGGCTGAAATCAGAAGGTGTCAATATAACCATGGTAAGGGATGAATACGGGAATGTACGTGGTATCGTATATACAGCAGAAAATCTTTCTTTTGCCGGAAAGAAAGTGGATCCGGAATTGTCATTCGGAAATTTAAGAAGGAAGTTCGGCAGTTATGGACAGGAAAAAACCGCTATATCGGATATCAGAAAACATGACTCCGTTTTTACCGGATCTGACATGAATATCTCAAAGGATATGGCTCATGCGGAAGCCTGTCCGGTAGACACTCCGGAATACAGCCCGAATATTCAGAATGCACAATCCAATCAGGAAATTATGGATGCTGGCAATGTAGAAAGCGGAACCGATAGTGGCAGTTCAATAGGATCTGGAATAGTTGGAGCCGCCATTGAACTGATAGTTCAGCCACATCAGGCACTGGAAACAGGAGGTGGCGGTGGTGGAAGCAGCGACGATAACAAACGTGATGAAGAAAAAGACAAATATGTACCACGAAAAGGCAGAAGGAGGTAACAATGGCAAAGAACAAACCGTTAAAGGATGAAGAATATGATTCCATTGATGAAATCCAGACTACACTGGATAGACATACGGACAAACTTAACCGGATAGAAGCCGGACTTGTTTCTATAAAGAGTGAAATTGCCTCTGTAAGTAAAACCGGTGGCCACAATATGGATAGCAGTGGAGACAGACAGTTTATCCAGCTGAGGAATTTGTTCTATGATATATTAGATAAATTGAGCAAAGCATACGAGGAACTGAAAACCGGAAAGTCCGATGCCCAGACAGAAGAATTACTGGTTAAGATTGCCAATCTATGTACGGATATACAAAAGAACAGCCTTAACGCTGTTGCACTGACAGCGGACACGAACAAGCAATATCTTAAGATTATCCCTTACATAGAACGAATGAACCGTATCCTTGATGTTGTAGCAGAACGGCATAACATGTCAAAAGCACCGGTAAAACCTACTACCATTAAAGGCTGGGTTCTTTGGACCTTCAAGAAATTTTGGTCTTGGATTGACAGATATGTCGGGTTCAGGTATATCAAACAATTCTGCATCCTTGTAGCCCTTTTTATATGGGTAGTCAGCATAGTAACCTCATTCTTTATTTTACGTGAAAATCACAGGCTGAATGATATTGAACAGAAGTATATTTTACTCCGTCAGAAATGTTTGAGACATGATAAAACTATGGATTATAGAAACAAATAAACCTTAATATTTACAATATATGGCAGCAGATTAGAGATAGATCTAATTAAAACTCTAATCTACTGCCATTTGTAAGAGCAAATAATCTTATCTGCACGTTTATGGCTACTTATTTTGACAATCTATTCATCAAAAAATAAGAATTATATTATTGATATACTTTTGATATATTTATTTAAAGTTTCATCTGCTTTCAGATTGGTACAATTTTCAATAATCAGTTTATCAAGACTTAATTTTCTGATTGTAGGTTCTAATGTACTAATACAATTACATGACTGTAAGAATAATGTTTTAAGTTTTGAACAATTATCAATTCCACTAATTGATACTATTTTCCCTCGTAAAATTCTCAAATATTCTAAGTTTATGACTTTATGCAAAAAGTACAAATTACATGTATCTACTTTTGTTAAAAATAAGAATTTAAGATTGTTTAATTCGTCCCAACCTGACATTTGCTTACAATATGTTGTTGATAACATTTCAATATGAGGAAATGCAGACAAATCTATAGGTAGATTGATTGTAGGTGCCCACCTAAGTTCTTTTAATTTTGTAAGACTATATATTCCTTCAATATTTGATAGTTTAGACAATGGAGCAATCCAATGTAATGTTGTTATAAAGTCATACTTTTTAAATAATTCAAAATCAATTTTCTGTTTTATTCCTTCTTCATTTCTAATTAAGACTCTGTTAATTCCATGTTTTTTTGCATATTCCAAGCCCTCTGATAAATATGAAGAATCTATTGTTATGCCATTAAAATAGGCTGTATCGCTTAAATCTACTTTATATTTCACCATACTATAATTCATTTTTTATATATATTTCTTCGTCTCTCCACATCCGCATTAAAATCAGCTTTTAGTTTATTTGCTAATTGTGTTGCTTCTGTTCGTAATGATGGATTAGCATTCCATGCTGTTTCACCACTCAAATAAGTATTTAAATAATTTGGGGGTATGCTTCCATGTTCAAATCCTGCATCCCTCATAGCTTTATATTCTACCATTTTACCCAATTCATTATTACCATGAGTACTTACATGAGCAGCACCTATTAATTTAGGATTTTGTACCTGCTTACTACGTGTAATAATAGATTTCTTCATGCGATTTATCTCACCCTTACCAATATACATTTCACCACTTTCAAATCCAAACATATATGCACCTCCAGAACCCGCCAATGCAAATATATCATTCCACACATTAGTATCGTTGACATATGCATAAATATTCGTAACGCCTCCTTCAAGTCTGATTGGATCCTGCGATATATATATCCCCATCTGTGGCGAGTAATATCTGAATCTGTTATATGCCAGTCCTGTTTCACGGTCAAAATATTGACCTTGAAATAAAAACGGGATCATACCGATATTTCCGGCTTCCTCCAATACGTTACCATCCATATCGAGCATTCTACTCCATACTTCATTACCTTCCGGATCATAAGCCTGTGTTGGAGTGCCAAGATGGTCTGTCATTATGGAATAAGCCCTGCCTTCTTTTATCATGGCGACAGGTACAAAAGATCTCTCATCAAACAGCCAGAGGAGTCTTCCACTGTGTTCCCGTTTCATTTCCCAGTTACTGTCATTCCAAGAGTAAGTTCTATGCTGAATCCATTGGTGCAAAGGCACGTTCCCGTTCCACATCCAGCGTGTCACGGTCGTACCGAAACTCTTGGAGAGCCTTCTTCCTAGAGCGTCGTATTCGAATGTCACTTCCTCTCCGTCAGGTCGTACCACCTTTGCCAGCGAGCCGTCAGCGTTCCACCTGTATTTCCAGTGTTCCTTCTTTCCGTCCAGCCATCTTCCCGTACCGATGTATCGTTCTGTCAGATTTCCGTCCTTGTCATACTTGCAGTGCCACTTTCCGTCCTGTTCCATTGCTCCTCCCTTCAGGAAGCGGCGTACGGTGCAGTCTGGGTCGGGGTACAGGTTTCCCACGCTGTCGCTCTTTCTCCACTGTTCCGTTCCGTCTCCGTACTCGGCATATTCCAGCTGTCCGTTCGGAGTGTACCCGTACCGTGTCGTTCCACGTCTGCTATCTTCCGTAGCGAGCAGTCGGTCAGCCTTGCCCCAGCGGTAGCTGCGCATATGGCGTGTCTGCGCATCCTTTCTCGTGCGTGCGTCCACGAGGCGACCAATGTTGTCGTAAGCGAAACTTCGCATTAGGCCTCCGGGCAGCATACGTCCTATTTCAAAGCCTAGTGTGTCGTAACTGTGCTGCGACTTCCACGGCATTTCACCGTTCCCGCTACCGTCTCTCGCCAGGAACTCTGTTAACTCTCCGAACTCGTTGCGTTTGTATTCCAGATTTGCCCCGAGCGTGCTCTGCAGGGACAGTATCTGTCCGGTCTTGTCGTAGGTGCGTGTGATTGTCTCACCGTCAGCCATTTCCATTACAGGTAGTCCCAGTGCGTTGTATGCGAACTCCACGCGGCTTTCACCTCGTGTGGCTTCCATTAGCCTTCCCGATATTCCGTATCGGTAGGTCTGATCGGGTTCATCCGTGGTTACATACGACACCCTTGTTACCCTAGATGCATTATCATATTCGTATTCCCGTACGATCTCGCTCGGCAACTTTTCACTAGTTACACGTCCGGCTATGTCACGCTGGTATATCCTTATTCCCCGGTCAAAACCTGTTTCCCGAATTACGTTGCCCACGTCGTCAAGGTCGAACTCATAGTATTGCATCCGCTCGTTTATCACGTGGCGCAACCGTTCTTCCCTGTCATAATGAAAACCCACCACGCCCCGGCTGTCCCTGCGGTGTGTCAGCTTCCACATGCCCGAGTAGGTGTATTCCACCTTCTGCAGGTCGTCCCGGTATTCCAGCAGGTTGTCTATTCCGTCATATTTCAGGTGTATGTGGTTCCCGTCAAAGTCCTCCACCTCTGTCACGCGTCCTATGGCATCATAGCGTCTTGTCTGTACTGCTCTCTTAGGATTTGTCACCTGCGTGCAGCGTCCCAGTCCGTCATAGCGGTAGCTTGAGGTGTTGCCTCGGCTGTCAGATACCAGTATTAAGTTTTTCTCCTCATCGTAAGACAGTGTTGTAACCTTTCCATACGGATCTGTAATGTGTTTAAGCAGACCTTCGTTGTATTCTATGATTGTACAGGCTCCTTCAGGATTCTTACGTTTAGTTATATTACCCTTTTTATCATACACGAATTTCCATGTACCACCGTCAGCTGTTGTTATGCTTGCAGGTCTGTTACGTAATGTTTCTTTATGAAAATATTCGGCTGATACGCTTCCACCGCCGGATTCTGCAAAGTCTGTACAGTTGCCCCATTGGTCATATTTGTACAGATTGTTGTTGCCGACAGGATCTGTTTTTTGAAGCAGTTTCCTGTCCGAATCATACTTCCAACGGTATTCGCCACCATTTGCATCTATTTTGAGGTACACCAGACCATCTTGGTGGTGATATGTTGTCAGTTTGTCATAACTGTCAAGAACTTCCGTCACCCCATCCTTATATTTTAGTTTATGGTCGTATATTCCTCCGCTACCCCAAGTATGAATACATTTGGAACCAATATGTTTCCCATCATATTCAAAATGCCATTCAAGACCGTTTCTCCATGTCTCCTTTACTATTAGCCGCCCCTCATATTCATACCGCATGGCATCGCCCACGGCATTACGCTGGCATGTCATGTTTCCCTCCGCATCGTATTCATAGGATGCAAGGATTATTTCTTCTCCCTTGTTTTCAGGGTGGGGGCCTTTTATTTCCAGAATGCGTCCGTTACGCTCATCGCATTCCACGACAAGTTTTCTTCCCGCACTGTCGGTAATTTCTTTCAGGTTTCCTTTACCATTGTACCCGAACCTTATGGAGAATCCGTTTGTATCCGACACGCTCTCCAGCAGATGTACGGTGTCGTATTCTTTCTGGGTGAAGCGGTAGTATAGGTCTTCGTCCATATCCCAGATGCAGTAGCCTTCCTTTTCCTTTCTGGCTTCCTTGCGTTCTGCACGGATGAACGAAGGCTTCTTCTCTGTCGGTATCGGGAAAGCCACAGGTATTCCATCGGACATGCGTAAGGTAAGTAAGCCGTCCTCCACCACAATACCCATATCGTATGTATGATGCCATCCATTGCCAAGCGGCCCCTGATAGTCGCTTCGGCTGTACCAGGTACGTTCCCAAGAGAGAGGAATCGGGCCGTCCAGCCAGAAGTCCTCCTCATCAGTGAAGAATGTGCCGCTTGCCACGTCCACTGGGTGCCCGGTTACGGTACAGATGGTCTTATGCAGCATATTCTTTAGTTTTCCGCTCTTTATTTTTTCGTTGACCATGTCATGCAAACGCTTAGCAGCATTTGCATTTTTCTTTTTGTAAAGCCTTCCAAAAGCACCCATACATTTCTTCGCAAGTGCATCCACTGGGTTTAGCGGTATAGGTACAGGATTGGTCAGAATTGGTTTTGCCAATGGAATTGGATTGATAATCCCTGTGGGAAGAAATTGACCGGTTACTTTATGCACGCTTGGAATACCCAAATCATTACAGTCAAGATGCAAGTGTGCACCTCCTCCTGAGAGAGGTAAACCATCTGCAAGCACAGTTAGACTTCCCATAAACGCATGACCATTGTTTTTAGGTATAGGGCGTGAAGGAATAGCGAATCCTGTTCCCATCGGAACATGAGGAATACTTCTTGTTGCAGTTGATGCTACAGCACGAGGAAGAAAATCTCCAATTTTGACAGTCGCTCCAATTTTGCTTACAGCCATATTTATGCCTAGCTGCTTAATGTCACGAATTTTAGATTCATCGGCAGTCTCTGATTCATTTTTCGGCGGAAGCAATTTGGGTACTATATATGTCGCTATGGATACTGCAAGAAAATCTTGCGGCTTTAGCAGCATCCCGGCATAAGGATGTGGCATAGGAACAACCGGGGAAGGAGGCATTGTTACCAAATGTATATCTATGCCAATTACTGGATCAAGTTGTTTGGCTATTGGAAGACAGGCTTGTCCTTTGATGCCAAGCGCACCTATTACCGGAAGAATTGTCGCTTCCGCTACGTTGTCAGGAAGACCGCCTATGGCAGTCGCTGCTTTTATACCTACATCCAACGCATTAACAGAAGGAGAAACCCCAGACTCGGCATTTTCTGATGTACTGTCAGTCACATCCGAAAATTGGGCACCAACTGTTGACTCTAGCTGTGCGCTGACTTGTTCAAAGTAACCATCTTCTCTTAATGACATAGTAGTTAATATGTATGAAAATAGATGATAAATAATATAATTATTATAACAACCAATATAACTGCATTCCAAAAACGATAAGCAGTTGGTCCCAAAAGATCAAGCCAATAATACCCAACCCAACTTTTAGGTTCATAGGTCCATTTCCAGTTTAAAATATTGCCAATCAGCAAAAAAACAAAGACTCCGATAAAAACTAAAAAGGCAATATCATGGTTCTTGTCAAAAAAAACGGATATTTTTTCTGAAAGTCCTCCCATAAAATTCTGTATATCATTGTCCTGGTTCATAACGTTTCCCTAAATTTCGTTTGTACTCATATAAATAATCTTTCCAATCACTACCTAGTACCTTGCTTAATATTTTCTCCATTTCATCATCTGAAAGGATTTCCATACGTTTGGAATTATGCAATAAACTAAGCAGTAGTAAGGGGTAAGATGAGTTTCTGATCAAATCAGAAGAGAGTTTCTCTATAAGTCGGAATCCTTCAATATAACAGTCAGCAGCACATCCATCTTCATGTTTCTTTTCCCAGCACCATCCGCTTATCCTGAGGGCTTCTGCCTGCATAAGGTAATCTTTACAGTTCTTATATGCGTCAGCAGCTTGCTGATAAACTTCTGCCGCCTCCGTCCATTCAGATTTCCGAACAAGTATCCCTCCCTTTCCAAATAATGTATTACCGAGCAGTCGGAATGCCAGCGACGGATCAAGTTTGCCAATGCCTAGCCGTGCAGATTCAATGGCTTTGCCTGAAAAATATAGGGCGGCATCCATATCCTTACGTATTATCTTGTCTGTATACAATATTGTATATACTGTAACAAATTGGCTTAGCCAGTTAATGTCATTCTTTACATTTACAAGAGCCATGTCCAGACATTCTTTTGAATATCTGTCTGTTTGGGCTGAATCCCCCTTTTTAACACTGTTCATCAGTTTTATCAGTGCAAGCCTGAATTTGGATGCAGCAGGATCATTGCGGTCGTAGTTAGCAGCTTGTTCTGCCAACTGCTCCATAGCTCCATCTATGTCTATCGGTGGATAAATTGAAATAAAATCATGTGGAAAAAGAGTCGGGAACTTATTGAAATACTCAAATCCTTTTATGTCTGCTATGCCCCAAATCATCTGTTTATGGAATGGTAGTGATAGAGCTTGTCTGAACCATTCCTTACAAGACTCATTGTCTGATACTTCTCCTACGTCGAAAATAAAACTGCACTTTACATTTATATCACCGACAAGAATTTCAGTCAACCTGTTAAAGTTGCTGACTGCCAGCATAGCTTGATTTTCTTTATCTTCTATGTTGTAATCTGGTTTCCATTCAATATGTTCGAAGACAATATTTCCCGGCTTCTTTGATTCATTCCAAAGTATAATTTGCGTCTCTACATATTCAAGGAGCTCTTTAGAAAAAGTAGCAGGGTTAAAAAAAGGGCATTCCAAAACGAATACCATATCTTCTTCATCACTGTCTATAGCCAGCATATAGTCATAAAAAGCCTTGATCATAATTTCATCCCCAGGATTAATTACGATGCGCACCATTTTCACCGGATTTCTTATGGCTTCTTCCCACATGCTAAGCATGTTGTCTGCTATATGTTGTATGGAATTGCTCATTGTCAATTAAGTTTAATGATTGAACCCGTAACGGCTGTTGTACCTGATGAATCAACTGTGGTTGAAGTGCCACCTGAAATCATAGCACTATCTTCAGCAGTAGCGGTTACATCAGTGCCATTAATATTATATTCATTGACAGCAGTACTGTCTATGCTATCTGCCTGCTGTGATATATTATTTGCCGCATTTTCTGATATATTATTTTGTGCATTGGAGGTAATGTTACCGTCACAGTCCAATATTATCATAGTTTCTCCAACGCATAATTTAATACTTTTGGAAGCTGAAACGACTATATTCCCGTCTCCGTCTGCGCTATAGCTATTCCCGGATTTATCTTTCATCGTAACACTGCCTTTATCATCATCAATGGTAATAGTACATCCGCTTCTAGTGGTCAGACTTTTTTTCTTGTTTCCACTGCCACCACCTGTGCCTGTAATTCCATTGAACAGACTTCCAAACACGAAAGGTCTGTTGGGATCACCATAACGGAAACCCACAAGCACAATATCGTCTTTTTCTGGAATAAAAACTAATCCACGGTTTTTGGAAACGGCATCACTACTTCCGGCATCAGGGGTCATGACACGTATCCATGAGGTCTTCATGTTTCCAGATTGCCAGTTCATCTTTACCTGCACGCGCCCTTGCCCTTTGGGGTCTTCATTGTCTATTACCACCGCCTGTTGTGTTTGAGCCACTGGTAGAGGAACATTAGGAACAGGAAGACAATTAACAGAAGAACTTACAGCCGAAAATTGATTGCGGTAATTATTACCAGATTCAATAGTATGTGTTATTTCTGTTACAAAATATGAACCTAAAAGTTTCTCTACACACTCTGATTTATAGACATGAATAGAGGTTTGTATAGATACCACACTTCCTAAATCAATGCAAGTGTTATCAGTCTCACAATTAATATAATGAGATGCAGCACTATCACTCTGTTGTTTCCTTTGTAAATAGTATTTTAACTCACTCGCATTGGTTATTCTCATTTCTGAATATTGAACAGAAGGGGATTTAAACATTTTCATTGACGAACCAAAAACTGATTGTCCTAAAGAGTTAAGACCTTGTGGTACATTCGGACTAGTACTATCATACATTTGAGCTACCTTTGAATTATATGATTGCACTTTTAATGGTCGTGCTATGGCCTGAATATTCATATCCATGCTGAAAATATCGCGATTATAAGTCAATGGTATTGCAGAAGGTAATTGGGGCTTTCCAAACACTAATTGGCGTCCATCATAATAGAACCATTCATGATACTGTCGTGCCAAGCGGCGAAGGAAGTCAAAATCACTTTCCATGTATTGGGATTCGTACCCTATAGGATCTTTATATTCGGGATTTACTAACACACTTAATCCTACTTTATCACAAATTTCTTTCACAATATCAGCCAGTGTCTTATTCAACCATGAAGCACAATGCAAATCTGATTCAAGTAAGAAAGTCATGGAATAACCAGAAGCAATGAGGCATCCATAATTACCACTACTTCGTTTGAGAGATACTTGTGTTACAATTCCTATAAATTGCTTATTTCCGAAATTTATTTCCACTTTTTCTCCTACCCAGTCTTTACTGCGCTCTAGTGTGTGGGTATCATATAATTCACCAGTCTCTATATCAAGAACCAGTTCAAAATAGTGATGGTCGTTTATTGTCTGTTTTAATAAGACCTTTTGATATGAGGAGAGTAGCCCCCCAGCTATACTTACGATTATATTCTTCTGTTCCAGCATGGCAATAAATATTTTATAATAATAGTTTTATTGGGGGGAAGAAAGAGAAGAAAATAAAACCATTCTCCCAAAGTTAAAGAATAAGAATAATAAAGCCAAATATTATAGATATTTTTTAGATTATCATGCTTAAAAACATAAGAGAATGCTTCCTATACAAAAATATCTCTTCATAATAAAAACATATTTTATTATTGTAAATTTGTTTCTATTTTGTTACTTATAGAAAGTATTATTAAATATAATTCATTGATTTATATATATCTATAAAATAATACAAGGTATGAGCCTAATACCCCGACCAACATTTGTCGTCGGAAGCAGTGTCCATACGAGCAGCAAGCTGGGACATGAAAGATTATCCAAAACGATACAAAAATAGTATGGCAAATGCAAACAGCATATTGAGACATATTTTTATATGCTGTTTAAGACGCCTTATCTTCGCTTTTATGAGAAAGTGTATTTTGTTTTTTACTGTGCATCTTGCTATGTTTTCATTTTTGCAACTTCATCGAAGTTCTATTAAAGTCAAACCTAAGGGTATATGAATCTATCTTAGGGGACAATAAAACAAAAACTGCAGCGAAAAGAGAATATATACCATGTACTTTTCTTCTCTTTTGGCTGTATATTTTGCGAGTGGTCAGATCGTGTAAATGTGTTGAAAATTTAGTTTAGTTTGTGCATTAGCCTTATATATGCTAAATTGAAGTAAACTATATTTAGGTAGGCATATTTGCCTTTCCATATGCCTATAGTTTTATAGAAACAACTACATTTGCGGAGAATACAAGTTTCAATGAAGATGTGAGGTAAAGACCACAACCCGTCCTTTTCTCTTTTGGCTGCAACAATTCATCGATGAGCTGCCGAACGATACTCTCCGTATGAGAAGTCGATAGTCGGGAAATTACTTTTAGAAACACTTTGTGTGTGACCAAGTGCAAGGAATAAAATCAAGTGAAAAACAAAAACTGAAGAATCTCTTAAAATACTGATCTTGTTTCTGTGTTGTTTCTTTAATAAAGAATTTATTATGCTATTCCATTAATATATAACTATTTGAATCAATGTACAATAATATTTACCAGATTCTGAACAGAGATAATATTCTAAACGCTTCTACGTTATTAATCGTAATAAGTGGAAACAAAGATATTGTTTTCTTGTTGAATAACAATGCTTTTGGAGGATAAATATGAAAAAAGAGTAGTTTTAATTCACCTGTTTTGGATAATCACTTGGTGACATACCTGTTATTTTCTTGAATATAAGGCTGAAATGCTGTACATTCGGATAGCCTAATTGACGGGAAACGGCAGTGGGTGTGGCACCGTCTTTCATCAGCATTCGTTTAGCAGTCTCCAATCGTTTGAGTTGGAAATACTGTTCCAAAGTCTTGCCTGTTTCAAATTTCAGCAGGTCTGTAAAATAAACAGGAGAAAGATTGAGCCTTTCCGCCAGATAGTCGGGTGTAGGAAGTTTGCCATTTTGTAATTTCCCCAACTCTATATAATCCTCAAGCAACTGTTCCATTTTTCTGAGAATTGCCTTATTCCTGTTTTCGCGGGTGATAAACTGACGTTCGTAGTAACGAGTGCAGTAATCCAGTAATAGTTCGATATGCCGTGAAAGGATAGTCCTGCTATGTGTATCAATCGAATGATGCAGTTCTTCCTCTATATTCCATAGACAGCAGGTGACTTTTTCCGTTTCACGCTGCGATAGATGCAATGCCTCTTCTTTGTGATAGTGGAAGAAGGTGTAATTATTGATGTGGTTCTTCAATGTGGTCTGAAACAGCAAGTCCGGATGAAACACCAGCAAAAAGCCTTTGCTGGGTAAGGTCTTTTCCTTGCTCATTCGGAAAACTTCACCCGGTTTAAGAAAGACCATTGTCGCATTGGAATAATCATAATACTTCCGGCCGCAACATGAACATTCGTCCGGACAGTCTTCTATCAGTAAGATAGCGTAGAACTCGAACTTGACAGTATCCTGCTCCAGACACGGATTCTCCAAATTAATAAGACTCACCTGAGGATGCAATGTTTTGCAGTCCAGACAACGATTGCATTCATGCACGGTATTCAAGTCCAATGTATTTTTCTTCTTCATATTCTTTTCACAGATTATTCTGTACACGGTATTCGTTAGGAGTACATCCTACCCGTTTTTTGAACAGGCGGCAAAAATGCTGCGGGTACTGGAATCCCAATGAGTAGGCAATCTGGCTGACTGTATCTTCTGTGCCGATCATACGTTCCTTTGCCATTTCGATTACTTTTTCCTGAATATGTTCCTGTGGTGTCCTGCCGGTTTCTTTCTTTACCATATCGCCGAAGTAATTGGGGGAAAGGCATATTTTGTCAGCGAAATATTTGACAGTAGGTAAGCCGTTTTGTTCTGCAAAAGTTCCTGAAAAGTAGTTGTCAAGTAATTGCTCGAAACGAGTCAACACATCATGGTTCGCTTTACTGCGGGTGACGAATTGTCGTTCATAGAAACGCATACAGTAGTTAAGGAGCAGTTCTATATAGTTTACGAGCAATGTTTTACTATGCTTATCCACTCCGTGCTCTAGTTCAAGGCGGATGATTCTCAGGCAATCCATAATAATATTCCGTTCCTCTTCAGAAAGATGAAGGGCTTCGTTTACTTCATACGAGAAGAACGTGTATTTCTTGATTGTCTTGCCAAGTGATGTTCCTAGTAATAAATCCGGATGAAAAAGTATGCCAAGTGCATTCACTTGCACGCGATCTGTGATCAATGTCGTTTCCGCATCCTGTCCGGGAGCAAAACATACAATGGTTCCTTCTTGATAATCATAATTTTGCCGCCCATATCTGATGTCACACGCTTTTTCGAGTTTCAGGTAAAGTGCATAGATACCATAATGCCAGTGTGCATAATTCATCTGCCGGGTGGCTTTATTTAAATCGATCACACTGACCAACGGATTCAAAGTTTCAAGGCCGTACAATTTATTGTATTGGTCTACACTGTTCAAGTTGAATATCTTGTTCATAATTATTGCTGTTTAATGTTTTAAAAGCACTTCCGTCGTATATCGTTTACAAAAATACGGGATAATTCTGTCATTCCAACAACCTTAATTACGGATTATATAACCTCAGTTACGGATTCCACCTTACTTACAGCTTCCGTCAGTATTATAAAATCTGTAATTAAGGTTATGATTGAGATGTAATATCAGTAATTTGTCTACCGGGGTTAGGCATAAATCTATCTAATTTTGTAACATTCTTAAAAGGGAATAGAAAAATGATTGATAACATAAATAATAGAATGTATGAGACGAACATTGAATTTTTCGCGTGTAGTAATGACAATATGTCTTTGTATTGCAGGCAAGCTGTTGTCAGCAGGTAATCTTTCTGACAGAAATAATAAGTTTACGGAAAAGAAATTAAACCTGATTCAAGAGTGGGACAAGACGTTTCCCGAAAACGATAAAGTACGTCACTCGAAAGTTACTTTTCACAACCGTTATGGTATCACACTTGCTGCTGACTTGTATATCCCCAAAAATGCAGAAGGTAAATTGCCGGCAATCGCCATTAGCGGCCCGTTTGGTGCGGTGAAAGAACAATCTTCGGGACTGTATGCCCAAACGCTGGCAGAAAGGGGATTCTTGACGATTGCTTTCGATCCGTCTTATACAGGTGAGAGTGGTGGTGAGCCTCGTTATGTGGCTTCACCGGATATTAATACGGAAGATTTCAGTGCAGCGGTGGATTATCTTGCCAACCGTGACGATGTGGATACGGATCGTATCGGTATACTCGGTATTTGCGGTTGGGGTGGTATGGCGCTCAATGCGGCGGCTATCGATACTCGAATCAAAGCAACAGTAACGGTTACGATGTATGACATGAGCCGTGTGAACGCTAATGGTTACAATGATATAATGGATGCCGACGCCCGTTATGAATTACGCAAGCAACTCAATGCTCAGCGAACCGAAGACTACCGCAATGGTTCTTATGTACTTGCCGGAGGGGTGATTGATCCATTACCGGATGATGCTCCACAATTTGTGAAAGAATATTACGACTATTACAAAACCGAACGCGGTTACCACAAACGTTCACTCAATTCTAATGATGGTTGGAATAAGACTTCTTCGCTTTCGTTTATCAATATGCCTATTCTGTCCTATAGCGACGAGATACGTAGTGCAGTGCTGATGATTCACGGAGAAAAAGCTCATTCCCGTTACTTTAGTGAGGATGCGTTCAAGAAACTGAAAGGTGACAATAAGGGATTATTGATTATTCCCGGAGCCAATCATGTAGATTTGTACGATAATCTGCAAGTAATCCCATTCGATAAGATAGAACAGTTCTTCAATAATAATTTGAAATAGCAGAATAAATATGATACAATGAAAAAACTCCCTTTGCTGATGAGTTTGCAAAGGGAGTTTATAGTGAATATCAGAACAACTCTAATTGGAGAGATTCGGATTAGCTTCAATAGCACTTTGAGGAATGCGTAAGGTATAGCGTTCGTCATTCTGTTCCAGAATGATGGTCTGTCCGCTATATAAAGTTTTTTCTATTCTCGGACGGGTAGTACGGCGTAAGTCAAACCAGCGATGACCTTCGAATGCCAATTCGCGGGCACGTTCATCCAATATTTCAGAAATTAGACTTTCTTGGTTCATCTCATTTATCTCATTTTTTTTCAGCTCATATTTTTCCGGATTATATCTCTTTTCCATTAATTGTAATAAGCGGTTTCTAGCTTCTGGTAAATGACCTAGACGGGCAGCCGCTTCTGCTGAATTCAAGTAAAGTTCACCGACACGGAAACTACATTTATAATCTACACTTCCGTTTGTTTTAATTATGGGATAATAATCAACCTCATTGTCCTTTTCTCCGAAATATCTTATAGGGCGTAAATCTCCTTCACTAAACATATCTACAAATGATTGTGTAGCTTTTGATGCATCTAATGTGCTGGTTGGCTCATAAATTCTCTCATACGCAGTAATTGATTCAACAGAGGTATATAAATTGGCTTTGGCATCCGGATTATTGTAATCTTCGAGTGTCGCTTTTTGTTTTAGGACACGTTCTGCTGCATCGTATGCAAGTTGCCATTCTCCTTTGTAAAGGCGTACCCGTGCTTCAAAAGCATCTACGGAAAGAGTGTTGAACCGGTAATTATAACCTAATTCCCATTCTTTTTTTGTAATGAGATTGCGTGCGCTTTCTATGTCCTCAAGAATAGAAGTATATACTTCTTCTACTGTATTGCGTGATGGAATCTCTTCAAGGTCGAGGGTTAGTTTCAATGGAATGGATTTTGTCTTCGGTGCACCCTCTTTAGTGTAAGGTTGCCCGTAGAAGTTGACCAAAAGGAAGTGCATATATCCTCTCATTAAATAGGCTTCTCCCACCAATTGGTTGATGTCCTGTTCGCTTCCTTCCGTTATTTCATCTTGCTTGTCGATGATGGCATTGGCATAATATATATTTTCATAATAATCTAGCCAGCCGAATTCTCTGGCAGATGTACTATTGTTTATCCATTTTTCTATATCGCCGTAATTATTTAGGTCTATGTTATCTTTTTTTATGGTGATGTCTTTCGTACGCATATCACAAACACTCCTGTCCAAAAGGTCTTGTGAGTATGCCGTAGTCATCAATGCTCTGTATTCTTCTAGAGTGTTGGGGATGACTTTTCCGACAGGCTGTATGTCGAGGTAGTTACTGCATGATGTCATGACAATGCAACCTGTCAATACAAGAAATCTGTATATTGATTTTATTCTTTTCATATTGGAGAATTACTTAAAAATTAAGACTGAGGTTGAATGTTACTGATTTGGGCACCGGAGTGGAATAGAGATTGCTCATTGATTCCGGGTCCATATAGTTTTTGTAACTAGAGCCAAAAACTAATAGATTACGTCCTTCTACAGCAACAGTCGCTCCGTTGATGTTGATTTTACGGAGCCATTCTTGCGGTAACTTATATGCTAGTCTTATATTCTGTAGGCGTACATAGTTGAGACGTTTTACCCATAAGTCAAGGTTCTTATAAATAGCAGGTAGATCACCGAAAAGTGCATAATCGGCAGGATAATTATTTTTTGTGAGTAAAGCCGGAAACTTTCCACTATGGTTTTCGGGTGTCCAGCGTTCAAGAATATCCTGATTTGCATTATGTCCGGGGTCAAATCCGACAACATTGTAAGAAGGATTTGTACGTACATGTGCACCAAAGTAATATGAAAAGTTGAGATTCAATTCCCAATTGCGGTAGTTGAATGTATTGATTAAACCACCTGTGTAGGGAGCGTCATTTGTTCCGGCATATTCGTATAGGCTTTGTTGGAATTCTGCAGTCGCATCATAATCATAAAAGCCTCCAAATCCTCCGGTTAGATCTACCATTTCGAATAATTTTTCAACAGTAACAGCTTCATCGCTTCCTTTTGGATAGATAAGTATGCGTCCTGTTTCCGGATCAACCTTGCTTTTGATTGCAAAAATAGTACCTACCGGGTAACCTTCCAGTCCTGGAGTCGGGCTGTTTTCCTTTTTATGATCTTTAAGTACTTTGTTGTTGTTATAAGCAAAATTGAATGTAGTGTACCAAGAAAAATCCTTAGTTGTTATATTACGGGTTTGCAGGTTTATTTCTACACCCTTGTTCTCCATGCTGGCCCAATTGATTGCTTGTGAGGAGAAGCCGTTTTCTAAAGGCAAGTCCTTGTAGCCGATAAGGTCGCTTCCCTTTCTGTAATAGTAGTCTATACTGAGATTGATGGCTGATTTGAGTACGGAGAGATCTATTCCGGCATTGTAAGACGCAGTCTTTTCCCAACGCAGTTTGTCGTTGGGAGCTGAACCGATGGTTATAATTGTCTCATTTTTATCAATTACTGTTTGGTTACCATAATTACCGAGCAAGAAAGGAGAGGTGTTTTTATCAATATTACCTTGCAGACCGTAGGATAATCTCAAAGCTAAATTATCCATCCATTGATTAGCCGGTTTCAAGAATGGCTCATTGGAGATTCTCCATAATCCACTGACAGAGTAAATGGGTAAGAAACGGTACTTCTTGTCTACCCCGAATAGATCGGAGCCATCCATACGTACGCTTGCTCCTAATGTGTAACGTTTCATAAGTGTATAGGAACCGTTAGCATAGAAAGATGCAAAAGCGTTTTCTGTATAAGATTTTATGTGCAGCGGATAATTGTCAGCGTCTCTCGGGTCAATGTTAAGTGGCTTTGTTGTGAGTGTCTTAGGATCATAACCGTAAGCGGTGGATGCAAGTGCATCATACCAGTTTTTGCGGATTTCCGAACCACCCATAATTTGTACCTCATGGATATCTTTGAAAGTCTGGTTCCATTCGCCTTGTATCTTCCAAGTGATTTGCGAGGTAGTGGAGTTGCTTACTTTATGCATTCCTCCTTCCGGAATAATATAACTCTCTCCATCTTTGCTCTCTTCGCGCATATAACGCATGGAGAATGTGTTTGGACCGATATATTGTTCAACTTTAGATTGTTCCCATTGCAATCCGACTTGTGAAGTCACTTTCCAATGATCATTGAAACGTAAATCAACATTGAAGATCGAATTGATAGCAGTTGTCACTGTCTCTTTACTCGTATTGGCACGTTCTTCAAGGATATTGAACCCTCGTTTGGGGTCTGGTTCGTTATCACTTGTCGAGCGGATATCATAGTCATAGATATAGTTATTTTCCGCATCGTATATTTCCTGATATGGGTTTGCCACACGCGAATAATAAATTGGATTTGAGTAACCGTATTTGTCACTTACAAAATCTTGGTTCTTCCGTCGGTTGGCAAATATGGAAGCACCGATTTTTAGCATTCGGTTTACCTGATAAGAGGTTTTGCTTGTCAGGTTAAAACGGCTCATATCAACACCTGGTACATTACCATTTTCTTTAGAGTAACTTAATGAATTGTAATAGGTGGTTTTTTCGCTACCTCCTGAAATACTGAAATTGTATTCTTGGGTAAATGCACTTCTGAACAAGAGGTCGTTCCAATCAGTATTAATTGTTTTCAATCGGTTGATAGCGTTTTGAGCCTCGCTGCTTAATCCGTCCCATCCTTGCTGTTGGTAAGTTTCAAATAAATTGTATTGCCTTAGGACAGAAGCGACTCCTCCCTTGCGATAAAAAGGATGGGCAGTGAATATGTCATCCGGTTCTTTCATCAATTCCAATTCCAAATTGACTTTCTGCTCGGAATTTAATAGATTCAATCGCGAAGTATTCAAATTGGGCGTATAACTCAATCTTGTGTTGAAATTGACTATAGGTTTACCTGTGCGTCCTCTTTTGGTAGTAATTACAATTACACCGTTTGCTGCGCGTGCACCGTAAATAGCTGTTGCAGCAGCGTCTTTCAAAATTGTAATACTTTCAATGTCGTACGGACTGATTCCGGCAATTGATGATTGTCCTATATTTACAATATCATTATCTGTATCACTGTCTAAGTCTGGAATATCCGTCCCTTCCAATGGAATTCCGTCCAACACCCACAACGGGTCTTGCGTTCCGTTTAGCGACGCTGTACCACGGATACGGATACGTGCGGGGGCACCCGGAGCACCGGAGGTTGTCGTAACGGATACACCGGCTATTTGTCCGGCTAATGCCTGGTCGATACTTTTTGCGGCACCTACCATTGCATCTGTAACATCTACTTTGGCAATGGAGGCGGTCAGTTTGCGGCGTTCCAACTCTTGATAACCGGTTACTACTACGTCTCCTAATGTATGTGATGAGGCTTGAAGTACAATACGGTAATTTTCTTTTCCGGATTGTAATGATACACTTTGTTCTTCAAAACCGATGTAGCTACAATGAATCCGGGTTACTTTTTCCGGGACAGACAAGGAAAACTTTCCGTCTATATCTGTAATCGTACCTAGAGATGTTTGTGATACTCCGGCTTTTTTCAGTTCATCGGCTGATACGTAAACTGAGGCGCCGATGAGTGGTTCATTATCTTCACCGGAGATCACGACTCCGGTGATAGTGCGATTCGCGGCATTGGCAAAAAACAATGCGTTGGCGAAAAGGCATATCAAAATACAAAGATGTCTTTTTCTCATTAATTGTAAATGTTTAGTGATTGATTTGTTTTATTTGACTCCTAGAGCTGTGTTAATTCGTAAAATCATATCTTCATAATGGTAGCGTGTAGCCGTATCGGAAGTTCCGAGACGATTCTGCAACAGCTTCTTGATACGTAACAACTCACCGCGCTTTACTGAGATTGCATCTGAGATGCGGTTAAGCTGGCTACCGTAGAAGTTGAGCACACGTGGAGCTCCCATGCGGTCTTCCTGGCGAAGTGCCCGTTGTTCAGCTGCATAACAGCTACAGAACGGAGTGGCATGGTCAAGCAAGAAGTGTTCATCGGCAATCTTTTTGTTGATTTTTACTGCTTCGGGTTCTGCTGCGGCTGTCAGCAATGCGTCAAGGAAATTCTTTTGTAAAGAACGTTCCATGACATTGGGGACACCTCTCCGTTCGGTAACTCCAAAAATGTTTTTATGAAGTCCATCCATCAGTTCTACTACCGTAAAGGCCTTTTTCCCATTGACGGATTCATTTTCAATCATACGCATCAAGCGATTGTTGCCCAGTAAATCCCAAAGAATGTAAGCCTGTGCATTTTTGAGAATCTGCGTAGGAGCGTTCTCCTGTTTTCCCACCGGAGTATTACGCAGGAGATAGGTGTACTGTCCCACTTCCGTGTCAAACAACCATTTAGGATAGGTCAATACCTCATTTAACAGGAACTTAAGTGCGGCCTGTTGCTTCTCTTTTTCTACGAACGTATAGGTCTTGATGCCATCTCCCACAGTTGTATTTTCGATATAAATACCACCGATGTTGGCGAGTACATGATATAAGTAGTTGTTCCACTGATTGATGACAGCATAATAGAGGCGTGACGCTTCTTCATAAGTCTGTCCCTTTTCTCCGGTTGTAGTCCATTGGAGAATCTGTGGCACAATACGTTTCAGGTTCTCAATACCCAGTAGGGAGGAACGAACCGGGTCGTCGCCTAAATCTTCATTTTGTGCGCGCGGATCTACTGCGTCACGAACATCTTGTGCTTCGCTGTATTTGTAGAGACGGTCGGTGTGTTTGCTCAAAAAGTCGAATAAGAGAGCTTTTTCTTCTTCCGGAGTATTTTTCCCATACCAACGGTAACCGTATTCGATTGCGAACATATCGTATGGACCGATGTGCGGAGAAAGAACCTTCACACCGTCTCCCGGTTGGGCGATATAGTTGAAGCGTGCATAATCCATAATGGATGAAGCAGTAGAATTCATTCTGGAAGTGAATGTTTCGGAGCGCAATGAATCCGTCGGGAAAGCCCACGATCCCATCATGTTATGGCGTAACCCCAATGAGTGTCCTACTTCGTGGCAGGCAACGAACCGGATGGCGTCTCCCATCAAGTCATCGGGCAGTTGTACTTTGCGTGCTTCGGGGCAAACGGTTCCGGTCTGTACCGTAATCCATTCACGTACCATAGAAAGCACGTTGTGCCACCACATGATATCCGCTTCCAGAATCTCTCCGGAACGAGGGTCCAGAAGAGAAGGTCCCATTGCGTTTTTCTTTTCCGAAGCAGCGTATGTCAGCACGGAGTAATTGACATCATCCATGTCTACGTGCATACTGTCCGTTATTTCTTTGGCGATAATCGCATTTTTGAAACCGGCTTTCTCAAAAGCGACCTGCCAATCTTCGATTCCTTTTTTGATGTACGAACGCCATTGGTAGGGAGTTGAGTTATCAATGTAAAATACGATTGGTTTGGCAGGCTCCACAATCTGTCCTTTTAGATAGGCTTCACGGTCTTCCGGTTTTGGCTCCATACGCCAACGGGTAATGTATTGTGTCTTGTCCGTTCCTTGTTGGGCGTCGCTGAAGTTCAATAAAGGGTTGGTGAAGTATCCGACTTTCTGATTATCAAAACGTCCCATCATCGGTGTTTCGGGTAATAAAAGAATGGAAGAACTGACTTCCACTGTCACATACACTGTTGTAGTTCCTTCTGTCACTCTGGTTGTCAGCTCGGAAGTTGCCACGACATTGTTTGAGAAAGATTTGATAGACAGGATACGTGATAAATTCTTGATAGCCGATGTGCCCAGATTGATATTGGTAAACACATTATTGATACTGGTTTCCGTGCCGTCATAAATATCATTCACTTTGATTACCAGTGCAGTAGAATCGGCATTGACAGCTTCGATTTTGAATGCGGCAATCAATGGAGAAATAAAATTATCTTGTACCGAACGGAAAATGGCGTCAGTACGGGGCGCAAGAGGTAACGGGCGTTGTTGGCGGAACATCAGTTTGCCATTTGCTTTGTCCCATTCCATGCAAACCATCTGATTCTCGTAGTTTACTCCACGATTCACACCTGCCTCATTCAATTCGGCAGGAACCCGTTGCAGTTTATTGACAACCAATAAGTCGCGTCCTAAAAGTGCGGTAGGAATTTCAAAATAGAAATCATTTTTCTTTTGATGTACAGCAAACATTCCTTTTGTCGTTTTGCTGCCTTCCACTAGTTTCTCGTAGTCACTTTTACTCTTCTCTTCTCTCTCTTCTGGTTTTTTCTTTTTCTTCTTAAACCAACTCAGATTTTCTGTAGCGGGGGTAATTGCAAATGCCGAAAGGGCTTCTCCACTCAGCAATATACATGCAATGACCGCTGCCATTACTCTTACATACATTCTCATTGAGTTCTTTATATTTAATTATAATTAAAAAACGGATACAAAAATACAAATATAATGGATTTAAGGCAATAATGAATCTAATAATAAAAGAATTATTAACTAGTCTCTTATTGCATCATTCTTTCTGGATATTTCGTAATTTAGTTGGAATAGTGTACATTTGCCGGAAGTAAAAAAGAGAATGGAATGATAAAACAATATATCACTGCTTTGATGTTGGCTAGCTGCATCGGAGGTTATGGGCAGGAAAAAAAGCAAGCGACTTTTGTGCCCCCTTTTGATTTTCCTCTTACATTGAGCGGAAATTTCGGTGAAATTCGTTCCAACCACTTTCATGGCGGGTTGGATTTTAAAACAGGAGGTGTGATCGGCAAACCGGTTCGTGCCCTTGCCGATGGCTATATCTCGCGTATTCGGGTGACTAACGGTTCGGGGTATGTGCTTGATGTTTGCTATCATAATGGATATTCTACTATTAACCGGCATTTGAGCGGTTTTATTTCTCCCATTGCCGAAAGGGTGGAAGAACTTCAATATGAGAATGAGAGCTGGGAGGTTGAGATTATTCCCGAACCGGATGAATATCCGGTAAAAAGCGGACAGCAGATAGCTTGGAGCGGGAATACCGGATATTCTTTCGGTCCGCATCTTCATTTGGATATGTTTGAAACGGAATCGGGAGATTATATAGATCCTATGCCTTTCTTTAAATCAAAAATAAAGGATACGCGTGCTCCGAAAGCTGATGGTATTATGTTTTTTCCACAGCCCGGTGAGGGAGTGGTAGACGGAAAACAAGAGATAAAAACGATACTCCCGAATAGCGAACGCCCGGTGGAGGCGTGGGGTGTGATAGGTACGGGCATTAAGGCATACGATTACATGGATGGCGTAAACAACCATTACGGAGTATATTCCGTTATTCTTACGGTGGATGGTAATGAGGTGTTCCGTAGTACAGTAGACCGTTTCTCTCAAGAGGAAAACCGGCTGATCAATTCGTGGACGTACGGGCAATATATGAAATCTTTTATCGATCCGGGAAATACGTTGCGTTTGCTGAAAGTCTCAAATGAAAATCGCGGTCTGGTCACGATTGACGAAGAGAGGGATTATCAATTTCTGTATACTTTGAAAGACGCTTTTGGAAATACTTCAAAATATAGCTTTGTCGTGCGTGGGCGAAAGCAGCCGATTGAACCTTTCAATTATCGGGAAAAGTATTTCTTTGCTTGGGATAAAACCAATTATCTGCAAGAACCGGGGTTGAGCCTGGTGGTTCCGAAAGGAATGTTATATAAGGATACTCCGCTCAATTATCAGGTAAAAGCCGATAGTGGGGCAGTGGCATTCACCTATCAGATTAATGATAAATCCATTCCGCTTCATGCGGGTTGTGAACTCCGTATCGGACTGCGTAGGAAAACGGTTGCTGATACGACCAAGTATTATGTGGCACGGGTTACTCCGAAAGGAAGTAAGTACAGTGTAGGAGGAAAATACGAAGACGGATACATGAAGACGTCTATTCGTGAACTGGGGACTTATACTGTCGCTGTTGATACGGTTCCACCAGAAATTATCCCTGTCAATAAGAATCAGTGGGGAAGGAATGGAAAGATAGTCTATCGGTTGAAAGATAAAGGAAGTGGCATTGCTTCTTATCGGGGAACGATTGACGGAAAATATGCACTTTTCGGACGGCCTAATATTGTAAAGTCTTATTGGGAATGCAAACTTGATCCGAAGCGTGTGAAGAAAGGGAGAAAACATACTGTTGAATTTACGGTTGTCGATCATTGCGGGAATACGAGTATTGCCCGTGAAAGTTTTGTCTGGTAATTATAAAAAATGAATGATATATTATGAAGAGAAGTATTATTTTGTGTTTTGCCGTATGGATGACGGCTGTGGCGAATACTTTCGCCTGTACTAATTTGATTGTCGGAAAGAATGCGTCCGCTGATGGTTCGACCATTGTTTCCTATTCAGCCGACTCGTATGGCTTATTCGGAGAACTTTATCATTATCCGGCAGCTACGTATCCGAAAGGAACCATGTTGAAAGTGTACGAATGGGACACCGGTAAATATTTGGGAGAAATCGAACAGGCTCGTCAGACTTACAATGTGGTTGGCAATATGAATGAATATCAGGTCACTATTGGGGAAACTACTTTCGGCGGTCGTCCCGAGTTGACGGATTCTACGGGTATTATTGATTATGGAAGTTTGATTTATATTGGATTGCAACGTTCGCGTACTGCTCGCGAAGCTATAAAAATTATGACTGATCTGGTACAGGAATATGGATATTATAGTGGGGGTGAGTCTTTTACCATTGCCGATCCGAACGAAGTATGGATTATGGAGATGATTGGTAAAGGTCCCGGCATTCGCGGAGCGGTTTGGGTAGCTGTCCGTGTGCCGGACGATTGTATCTCGGCTCATGCTAATCAAGCGCGCATTCATCAGTTTGATATGAATGATAAGGAAAACTGTATGTACTCTCCAGATGTCGTTTCTTTTGCCCGTGAGAAGGGATATTTTAATGGAGTAAACAAGGATTTTAGTTTTTCATTGGCTTATGCCCCTCTTGATTTTGGTGCACGCCGCTTTTGTGAAGCTCGTGTATGGAGTTATTTCAACAAATTCACTGATAGAGGAAATGAATATCTTCCTTACATCGAAGGAAAAACCGATACTCCGATGCCGCTTTTCGTTAAGCCGAAGCAAAAATTATCCGTGCAGGATGTGAAAAATATGATGCGCGATCATTACGAAGGTACTCCGCTTGATATCTCCAATGATTTTGGAGCCGGTCCTTATAAAACACCCTATCGCCTTTCTCCTCTGAACTTTAAAGTCGATGATAAGGAATATTTCAATGAACGTCCTATCTCTACTCAACAGAGCGGTTTTGTATTTGTTGCACAGATGCGTGCTCATATGCCGGATCCGGTAGGGGGAGTACTTTGGTTTGGTGTGGATGATGCGAATATGACTGTATTTACTCCTGTTTATTGTTGCGCTACTAAGGTGCCGGTATGTTACACACGTGTGGATGGTGCCGACTACATTACGTTCTCATGGAATTCCGCTTTCTGGATTTTCAATTGGGTGTCCAATATGGTTTATCCGCGTTATGATCTGATGATTGGGGATGTGCGGGAAACACAGAAAGAGATGGAAAGCACATTCAACACAGCACAGGCTGGTATTGAAGAAATGGCAGTCAAACTATTGGAAAAGGATAAGGATGCAGCAATCAATTTCCTGACAAATTATACTAACATGACCGCTCAAAGTACTTTTGATACTTGGAAGCAATTGGGTACGTTCCTGATTGTAAAGTACAACGATGGGGTAGTGAAGCGTATGAAAGACGGACAGTTTGAACGTAATTCTATCGGACAACCTACAGGAGTGCTTCGTCCCGGATACCCGAAAGAGTTTTTGCTGGAGTATGTGAAACAAACCGGTGACAGATATTTAGTGAAATAGTTATTTAATGGATAATCGATAATTATCCATTAAATAACTAGGAATTGTAAACTTATTATTTTACATTTGTGTGCTCAAGAAAATAGCAATGAATAATTCATTAACCAATAAATAACAATCGAAATGGAAAATCAGGAACTAATTAAACAGGTCACTGAGAAAGCCGAAAAATGGCTGACCCCAGCTTATGATGCTGAAACTCAGGCTGAAGTGAAACGTATGTTGGAAAACGATGATAAAACCGAACTAATTGAAG